>Ga0126381_100004061_pt1 | contig 15906 bp, 10 predicted proteins | sample PanSoiMetPlot_28_FD_96465 | JGI IMG/M metagenome (GOLD analysis project Ga0126381, IMG submission 96465) | Tropical forest soil microbial communities from Panama - MetaG Plot_28 | ecosystem: Environmental > Terrestrial > Soil > Tropical forest > Bulk soil | place: Panama | collected 2016-02-17 | reverse complement strand
CGGCGATGCACTCCTCTGCGAAGTGGCAGCGCGGCTGCAAGGCGCGGCCTACGGCGCCTTTGTGGCCCGGCTGGGCGGTGATGAATTCACCTTGATCTGCGACAGCGGACCGCAACCGGTCACTGCTGAAGTTCTAGCTGCTCGTTTGCAGGCGGCTGTTGCCAACGCTATCGAAATCGCTGGTCACCAAACACGGATTGGACTGAGCATCGGCGTCGCGCTCTTCCCAACCGACGGCGCCGATGCTGCCGCACCGCGGAGCAATGCCGATATCGCGCTTTAATAGGACCAAAGCCGACGGCCGAGGAACAGTGCGTTTCTTCGAGGCCGATATGGACAAGCGATTGCGTGAGCGCCGGACGTTGCAGCGCGATTTGCAGTATGCTGTCAAACGTGGGGAGCTAGCCATTCACTTCCGGCCGCAATCGCGGGTCGGCGTCGGGATCGTTGGCTTTGAGGCCCTGCTCCGGTGGCAGCATCCGAGCCGGGGGACGATTTCGCCCAACGTCTTCATTCCATTGGCCGAAGAAAGCGGACTCATCATTTCAATCGGTGAGTGGATCCTGCGAGAGACCTGCCGAGAAGCGGCCTCCTGGCCGCGGCCTCTGCAGATCGCAGTCAACCTCTCGCCCGTCCAGTTCCAGCATGGTGACTTGCCGGCCACAGTCCACGAGATATTACTGGAAACCGGCCTTGCTGCTCATCGTCTCGAGCTCGAGATCACCGAGGGTGTGCTGATCGGCGATTTTTCTCGTGCGCTTTCCATTCTCCGGAAGCTCAAGGCGCTCGGCGTGCGTATCGCCATGGACGATTTCGGGACCGGATATTCCTCGCTGTCCTACCTGCAATCGTTTCCCTTCGACAAAATCAAGATCGACCGGTCGTTCGTGTCAAATCTCGACCGCTCGTCGCAGTCGGCCGCCATCATTCGCGCTGTGATTGGTCTGGGGCGAGGCCTCGAGCTTCCCGTGGTTGCCGAAGGCGTCGAGACTCAACAGCAGCTCACGTTTCTCACCGACGAAGCCTGCGACGAGGTCCAAGGCTATTTGGTCGGCCGTCCACTTCCGATCGAGGAATATGCCGATTTCGTTGGCCGCTCGCGCGTTCCCGGCGCGAAACCCGTGCATCGCGGCGGAAGAATTGTGAGCTGAGTGGAACTTCGACGCTGCGATGTTGCACCAGTGATGCGGATGCACGCTGCAGGGCGGCGTCGCGCTCACCCGCAGAATTGGGCAACTGAACTCGCGCAAGGAACGCGGGCGATTTTCCAATTCTGCTCGTTCCCTCGCTTATCGCCTTTCTAGCACTCGCGATTTGCCCCGGTCGCGGCCTTCCACAGTCGAGCCTTTGAATCTTTCCACTCGTGGATCGCTGCCATTGCAATCGCAAGCACCGCAGCCGTGGTTTTCGGGCCTCGCAACGTCTACTACCAGTCTATCCAAGAGACAACCGTTCCTAGAGGATAGGCTTTATCGTAAAGCGCGCTATCGATTACAGGGCAGCGTCGAAGACCCTTCGCGACCTGAGAAATCCCACGGTGGCCTATGCCCGGTTCGAGCACCCAGGAAATCGCGGAGCGTGCCAGCTCTTTCATTGCGATCGGTCTGGAGTTAGTTTGATGCTCCATCGTTTCCCGATCTCTATCCACGCGTCAGCCAAACGAACGTGAAGGGAGGAATACATGCCTAAGATTCTCGACTTCCGACACATCGTGGTTGCTCAGCTGTGCGTCATCGTTGCGCTGGGGTCGTTGCTAGCTTCGGCGACCCAGAGCGCCGCGGATCCGATCAAGATCGGTTTCGGCATGGCACTAACGGGACCGCTGGCAGCGAACGGCAAGATGTCGCTAGTAGCGATGAAAATCTGGGAGGAAGACGTCAATGCCAAGGGTGGGCTGATGGGGCGCCCAGTGAAGCTCATCTACTACGACGATCAAAGCAATCCCTCCATGGTACCCGGTATTTATACCAAGCTGCTCACCATTGATGCCGTCGACGTCGCCGTGAGCGGCTATGCGTCAACCCAAATCGCTCCGGCAATGCCGATCATGATCGAGAAGAATCGACTATTCATTAGTCTCTTCGGCACAGGAATTAACGATGAGTTCAGGTACGATAAGTACTTCTCGATGCTGCCGACTGGCCCCAATCCGAAGCCGGCGTTCACCAAGGGCTTCTTTGAGGTGGCGATGGCGCAGACCCCAAAGCCACAGACAATCGCTATCGCTGCAGCGGATGCCGAATTCGGCCGCAACGCGTGCGACGGAGGGCGCGCAAACGCCAAACAGGCCAACCTAAAGATCGTGTACGACCAGAACTATCCACCAGCGACGACCGACTTTTCACCTATTGTACGGGCAATCCAGACGCACAATCCTGATCTTGTCCGCATCTGCTCCTATCCGCTCGACACCGTCGGATTCGTGAAGGCGGTCAACGAGATTGGTTTCAAGCCAAAGATGTGGGGCGGCGCCATGGTTGGCTTGCAGGCCAGCGTATTCAAAACGCAACTTGGACCGCTGCTCAATGGCATTGTCAACTATGAAACGTGGATCCCCGCGCCCACCATGCAGTTTCCAGGTTCGATGGAGCTGCTTAAGAAATATCAAGCGCGTGCGGCCGCCGAAGGTGTCGATCCGCTGGGCTACTATATGCCGGTGTGGGCCTACGCTTATTTGCAGGTCCTCGGCGACGCCATTGAGGCGACCAAAAGTCTTAACGACGATACTTTGGCGGCTTACATCCGTAAGACAACCTTCAAAACCGTCGTCGGCGATGTCAAGTTCGGCGATAAGGGAGAATGGGCGCAGGAGCGCATGCTTCTGGTTCAATTCCAAAATATCAAAAGCCATAGCATCGACGAGTTTCGTAATCTCTCGACCGAGATGATTCTCTACCCACCCCAGTATAAGTCCGGTGACATTATCTACCCTTACACCAAGGTGCAGAAATAAGCCCGACTGACAGCCAACCGCCACGGGGCCGGACGAGGGCAACGCAAGTGGCAACCGAGGTTTGCGCTATGTGTGCTATTCCATGGGCGGGTTCCCACGCATAGATCAGATAACTGATCCAGCCGTCGCCGCGGAGAGCTGTGTGACAGGCCTTGAGCTTCCGCATCCGTCGAGCAGCGATCGAAATGCAAAATCAACACCCTCGAATGCTGTGGCGTCCTTGAACATGGGGCACCTTTCGTGAGCGAGGTCCTCTCATGGGTGTGGCAGGGGCTTGAAACAGGCATCATTGAATCCGCAGCGTCGGTTGGAAATCATTCTTGGGTCGACTCGCGCGCGATTCCGCGCGAAGCGGCGCTGATCGGCTTTTTGCCCATCATTCGTTGTAGCTCATTGGTTAAGGATGTGGGATCAAACGGCTTCGCGACTTGCGGCATGCTGCGGAACCGCTCCGGCAAATTCGACGTCGCATACCCGGTCACGAACACGAATGGAATGCCACGCACCGCCAGGTCGTCCGCCAGTGGGTATACCATTTCGCCATTCAGGTTGGTGTCCAAGACAGCGACGTCGATCGCTTCGCGCCGCGCCACCTGCCCGGCCCGCGCGAGATCGTTGAACGTGCCAATAACCGTTGAACCAGCGGATTGCAAAAGTTCTTGAATCTCGAGAGCCAAAAGCGCCTCGTCCTCGACAATGAGAACACGAACTCCGCTCAAAAGATCGGCGTTCTTGGGTCGGCTTCGATCAGTTGCCATCGGCGTCAAACTCGGCAAGCAAACAGGAGCAATTGGGCTGAGGACCGCCATACGGCGCTCAATCGTTTTGCCGGTATATCGATTAAGCGGAAAGGCAATTAGACAGGTGAGCCCCTCTTCGCGGAAGTCCAACTTCACTGTTCCGTTCAGATCCGCCGCCAATGCCTGCTCTAACAGCCGGCGACCAAAGCCGCTACGCCGCGGGGGCCTGACTATTGGTCCGCCGCGCTCGATCCAGGTTATTCGAACTTCGTTGTCCGATGGAGCGGTCTCCCATGAGACCTGAATCAAGCCATTTTTAGCCGACAAAGCTCCGTATTTGGCGGCGTTCGTTGTCAGCTCGTGGATCGCCATTCCAATGCTCACTGCGCACTTAGGATTTAAGATAACGCCTGGCCCCACGATATTCACATTACTGCCGTTCCTGTAGGGCGCAGTCTCATCACGAACAATGGTTTCCAGCGAGATGCCTGACCAGTTGGCATCGGCCAGCCGCGTATGACTCTGCGCCAGCGCACGGATGCGACTATTAAACGAGTCCTGCGCGTCTTCGAATGACTTGTCTTCAGAAAACGATTGGTGAGCAATCGAAATAACTGTTGCCAGCGTATTCTTCACTCGATGATTTACTTCGGCGATTAACAAATCGCGTTGCGCTTCAGCGCGCCTGCGCTCTGTGACGTCGAGGATCGAGGCTATCCAACCGATCACCTCTCCTCGATCATCCTTGTCAGGGGTATATACGCCGTGCAGGAAACGCTTGCCAATGCTCTGATATTGGACCTCGCCTTCATACTCTGCGCGTTCACCTGCTAGGACTTTGTTGATGTGGGGAAGAATCGTCTTAAAGCCCTCTTCTCCGATGATATCGACGATCGGCCTACCGATGACGTCTTCGCGTCGACGACCGAGCATTTCGGCATAAGCCGGGCTAACGAACCGATAACGCAGGTCCGGACTGCACCGGATAAGCATGAATGGTGTTCGACTGATGACAGTTTCCAGCTCCGCTTCCCTCGCTCGCAGCGCTCGCTCGACTCGTTTGCGCTCGGTGATGTCGCGCGCAATCTTTGATGCGCCGACGACCTTGCCCTCGGCATCTCGCAACGGTGAAACGGTTAAGGCAATGTCGACCTGGCCTCCGTCCTTGCGCTGGCGTACGGTCTCATAGTGGTCTATATGCTCGCCGCGCCGAATGCGAGCGAGGATTTTCGGTCCGTCTTCTTGGCGCTCCGGTGGCATTAAAATCGTTATCGGTTTACCCACGACCTCATCGGCCGAGTAACCGAAAAGACGCTGTGCACCTCGGTTCCAACTGACGATAATTCCGTTGATGTCCTTGCTCACGATGGCGTCATCGGAAAACTCTACGATTGAGGCGAGCTGTTGCGCCAACTGCTCACCTCGCTTGCGTTCCGTAACGTCAAGGATTGAAGCGATCCACCCCTCAACGTTGCCATGTTCATCCTTTTCCGGCGTGTACACAACGCGCAGCAGGCGACGTCCGACCCCCTGGAAGTCAACCTCACTTTCGCACTCGGCACGTTCACCTTGCAGGACTTTTTCGACATGTGGGCGGATCGTCTCGTAACCAACTTTACCCATGATCTCGACAAGAGATTTACCGGCAACCTCTTCGACGCGGCGGCCGATCATCTCGGCATAGGCGCGGCTGACGAACCGATACCGTAGATCGCGACTGCACCGCGTGAACATGAATGGCGTACGATTGATGATGAGTTCCAACTCATGTTCTCTGGCGCGCAGTACCTCCTCGGTACGTTTGCGCTCCAGGTAATCCGCGCATTGACGGGCCAATAAGTCCAGGAGATGCAACTCTCTCTCGTTGGGTTGATGTGGCTTGCAAAAATGCGTCGAGATCATGCCCAACAAGGTCCCGGCGCTGCTCACAAGCGGCGTCGATATCAGGGCCCGCACATCGGCATCAAGCATAGCGTCAAGTGATTGTTGTCCGAAAAAGATCTGGCTATTCACCACATCCTCGACAATCAGGCGCTTGGCCGATAGGACGGTCGCACCGTACGCGGAACCGTCGTCCCGGACACAAGCAAAGAACTTCAAGAACGGTTGTTCGAAGCCACGCTGCGCCACTATCGAGAGAGCGCCGGAAGTCGAATCGAGTAACTGGATCAGTCCCTTGTCTGATCCATTGATCGTAATCGCGGTTTCCAGAATATCGTCCAGACAGCTCTCGACGTCGCTTTGCTGCCGCAGACACTGGCTGCCGACCTGATTGAGCCGCGTCATGGCGGTCAAATCGGCCGCGACGCGATCTTCCGCCTGCTTGCGCTGGGTGATATCGACATTGACACCGAGCATTCGCTGCGGTCGTCCGCTTGCGTCGCGAAAGACCTTCGCACGGGCGAAGAGCCAATGCACACTTCCGTCGTCCCAGACGACTCGGAAATCCCGCGAGTATTCGCCGCTATTCAGCGCCAGCACGGTTTCGCGTTCGGCGCTGTCGCGGTCATCCGCGTGGACCCGACGACGCCAGCCCTCGTAGGTGCCCTCGAAGGTCCCGGGCTTCAATCCGTAGAGCGCTTCGATTTCCGGGGACCAATGATTTCTGCCGGTAGCATAGGAGTATTCAAAGACGCCCCAACGTGCTGCCTGCTGGGCGATGCGTGTACGCGCTGCATTCTCCCGCAGGTCATTGGCAAGTCTTTCGAAGCGGTAGGCGTGACCCGTCCCAAGCATGAGAAGGGCTCCAAGCAAGCCAGTACTAAACGCGCCGCCCGCGAGAACCGCCCAACTTTGCCAAGCCCGGCGCTGTGCAAGATAGCCGGCCGAAGGGGCCGTTTGTACCAGATAGCGCCGTGTCCCGAAATTGAAAGTGCTCTCGTACGCCGGCTGTATGGATGCAGGAAGATTTTCAAATAAGGGCCGCGTGCCACCCGCATCGACAAATCGGAGGTTGAGTGTTGATGTCAATGGGTCCGCCACCGATGAGGTGAAAGTGCCCATTCGCAATACGACCAAAACAATACCTGGTTCGCCGGGATCTCCCGACACCGCGTGGATCAAAAGAACGCCAGCTTGTTCGCCCTGCTCCTGCACGAGTCGGATGGGTGCGGTTGTGATCGCACCTCCGCTGCTAGTTGCCGCTTCGATCGCGGCTGATCGACGGACGTCGGATGCAAGATCGAAGCCGGCAGCCGCCTCGTTGCCCCCAAACGGCTCGAGGTAGGTTACCGGATAGAAGTAATTACGGTCACCGGCGGGCCGCAACTGGCTTGAAGCGTCAGCCTCGCGGATCGCAAAGCCCGGCAGCTCAGCCTGCTCGGCGAGCTCAAACGCTTTCCGGTTATCGGAGAGGACTCGCGGCGCCCATTCTACAGCCTGAATGGCGGGAAAACGCCGCAGAAGCGTTTGCACGAGCTCGTGGAAAAAATGACGGTCAACTGCAGACCGATGATTAATGAAAACGTTCGACAGCTGCGCGAGGAACAGCGCCTGCTCTTCAAAGTTGGCTTTTATCGTGTCGGCAAGCTGCTGTGACCGCATCCGAAATTCCAAAAGTGACTGCTCGTTTTCCCAGCTGCTGACCCGCACGAAGATCGCGACGAAGAGTGTGAAGCAGAGAATCATAGGAACTGCGACGAACCGGGAACGCAGCCGCCACAAAGTGCGTGGTTCACCAGCAAGTACAAGCATCAGAGGCAAAGCGACGAGTACGCCAAGCGTATCCCCGATCCACCATGTCATCCAGTTGACGGCCAACTCTTCACGCTGCACTGCCCCAAGCGCCAACATGCCGCCGAGTGAACAGGAAGCACTTGTCAGACAAAAGATTGGTGAAAGCAGCAGAAAGAGCAAGAGGTCACGCGGATTATCCAATGGTGCGGGATATCCGAGGGCCTTGCGTAGCACAGCACCACCGAACGCAGCTTGCAGCACAGAAGCCAGAGCGATAATCAGCGCCACACCGACGCTTGTTGTATCAAAATGATGCGTTAACGAGTAACCGATCCAGACATTGAGCAGCAAAGAACTGAAGAAAGTTGCTGGCAGAGTCGCTGAGCCAGCCATGAACATTGCGGTAATGGCAATGCCTGCCGGAAGAAACACTGCCGTGGCGTATCCCGGCGAGACGGCAAGGAAGAGGCCAAGCCGACCGGTGATGATGTAGGAGACGGGCAATGCTGTGTAGATGAGCAGCAGCCTGCGCGTCGCACCACTGACGTGTTGTAGTCGGAACATCGCCTCACGACGTGGGTTTGGTAGCGAGCCATGCTTGTGGGACGAAGAGTAATGCCGGGCGCCGAGGTATCGGGGCCATCGGTGCACGATGGTCCTTCGACCCTTGACTGTCACCCCTACACGGCGATAGGCACTTATGCGTCCTTGCGATGGGATTGAGCCTCGCAGAGCCAACCACGTCGGAAGGAAGCCGGATCGCTCGCCCGTTTAGGCGAGTTTCCATCCCGGGAAGCCATGGGCGCCCCGCGCAAGGGCCGAGTGCAGCGGCCACAAGAGAGCTGGCGTTCATGGTCTGTGCTTAGTCTACGCGGGCAAGATCTACCATAGCGAGTGATGAGCGCGGAACCATAGTTGCAGTGGTGCTAATTGTCCAGATGCATCGCGCCGACCTCATTGATTTCAAGATTTCAAGGGAGATTTCAACTTTGGAGCGATAGAACAAATAACTTCACGTATTGATACGCTCGCGGTGCGTCCGTGGCCTACAGCGATAGCAGGGAGGAGATTATGACTGTGAGCCAGGCCGAGAAGGCCGAACGCTTCCGTGTACTGCATGCAGGTCCGGGTGCCTTTATTATGCCGAACCCGTGGGATGCCGGTGCAGCACGCGTCCTCGCAGCACTCGGCTTCACGGCACTCGCCACATCGAGCGGTGCCTTAGCCGGAACATTCGGCCGGCGCGATGGAAGCGTGAAACGCGAAGAGGCGCTGGCGCATGCACGCGCTGTGGCGCGGGCGGTCGACGTGCCGGTCTCAGCCGATCTCGAGAATGGCTTTGGTCATGCGCCGAGCTTCGCCGCCGAGACGGTTCGACTCGCCGCCGCGACTGGCCTCGTGGGTTGCTCGATTGAGGACGCGACAAACGAAAAGGAGAAGCCGCTATATGATTTCAGTCACGCGGTCGAGCGCGTGGCCGCGGCGGCCGAGGCGGCACACTCGGTGGGCTTCAACTTTACTCTTACGGCGCGGTCGGAAAATTTTCTACGTGGCAACCCCGATCTTGATGACACGATCAAGCGTCTTCGCGCGTTTGAGAACGCTGGTGCCGATGTCCTGATGGCGCCCGGCTTACCCGATCTCGCGGCGGTTAACCGAGTGTGCGCGTCACTTTCGAAGCCCTTTAGCTTCATGGTCGGAATTAAAGGCAAGTCATTCACCGCAGCGGCACTCGCCGAAGTCGGAGTGCGTCGGATCAGCCTCGCGACTTCGCTGTATCGAGCCGCGATTACCGCACTCATCGCTGCCGCTACCGAGGTGAAGGCGAATGGCACCTTCTCCTTTGTCGATACCGCGATCACGACGGTCGAATTCAACCGGTATATGGAAGAGTGAGCCGTTGTAGTATTGTGCTATAGTAGGGCCCCGAAATCGACGGACGGCCGTGGGAATTCTAAATCCCTGCGCTTCAGCGCAAGATCGGCGCCCTACTGTCCAGTATCACTTCCAGCGAATGGGTCAATTATTTCAAGCACCGGCTACGGCCCGACCTCCACACGCGAATCGTTGCCCGCAACATGATACGTGGATGCAACAAGCTACCAATTGTGGTAGTTGTTCTCCCTCCAATCGACCATAGACGAACTTACGGCGTTTACTTGCTATCAGGATCGCAAATGCTCATAGCCGTCGCTCCTCGGAAGGATCGGCCTTGCCTATAATGGAACGTGTCCTAATCAGACGTGTTCCCCGAACGCATCCCCGGTGAGGAGAGGGACGAAATCCTGACCTTCAATGCCGGATCACTGGGCGATCTTTGCTTTTGGGCGCGTAGGAGTCCCCAAGGCTGCAAATATTGCGATCGCAACTGATCGGAATAGACTGTAGGATACGAGATAGCCTCCGAGCTTGGCTATTTCAACGTTGGACTGCGGGTTTGCTGTTGAGTGTCAATCCGGCGACATCGCAGTCGCTCGGCGGATAAGGCAAACCTGGCCCGTGGTAAAGGTTGACTCACCGCAGACAAGGGCATTGGTTGAGGCGAAGCAGGGTCACTTCAGGGAGGAACGTCGGGGCTCCAGATCGTCTCAAGCCGACGCCAAGTGGCGCCCGTTGGACTCTGAACCGTGCCGCTGGCCTAAAATGCGAAACATGTTTGGAAAAAATATCCCCCCGGCAGTGCCGGGGGGCCTCAATTTGTGAGCTGCCCTAAGCGGCCGATATGATCGGAGCCTTTCTCTTTAGGCTAGTAGCATGGTGGATAGGGATAGTAGCCGCATTGGTTGCCGTAATAGTACGAGGACGCCGCGCCAGCCGCCGCAGCCCCGACCGCGGCCCCTGCTGCCGCCGCGCCCCAGGGACGGTAGCCATAGGCACCACCTCGGTAGGCGCCACCTCGGTAGGCAACGGCACCGCCACGATACCCGACGGCACCGCCACGATACCCAACGGCACCACCACGATACCCACCGGCTGCCCGATACCCGCCAGCACGGACGCCGCCTGCCCGATAGCCGCCGGCGCGTACGCCGCCAGCACGGACGCCACCGCCACGGTAGCCTCCCCGCACGTCTGTAATGTCACTCGGCACTGCTGCCTTCATCGTCGTAGCGTTCATCGGAAGTGCAGCGACTTGTGACGCACCTAGTGCACCAATCGAGAGCACGCTCGCTAACCCGAGCGCGATCATATAGGCTTTCCTGCTCATAGTTCTTTCCTTCTCCAACCCGTCCCCCCGTCCACCGCAAAATTCCTGGGAGCCAGGTCCGATCGGGACAATATTCCTGCGAGCCAGGGTCCGATCAGTGCAATATTAACGTGCAACGCTTTGTAATGCTTTGACCTAGATCAAATGTATCATCTTTCGGTAGCTGCAGCCCGTTCCTCTTTACTGCAGCGTAAGGCATTTTATCGAGGTTGGGGAGGAGGTTGCCATTGTCTGTGATTGCGAGGTCTTGCAGAGAACGATCCTCGTCACTCACATTAATGATGGTCGTGATCACGAGAGCGTTGGGACCGTCTGCCGACGGTGGTAGCGCCGCAGTGCTCGTGTTATGGTGGCAATAGTTACGCTGGTAGCGAGGAGTTGCCCGCGTCTCGACGCCTGCCGGGAGAACTTGCCTGTTTCTGCGGCACCGCCCGTGACTTCAGGCGCAAGTCACCTCCGGTTTACCCCCAGAAGGTCATAGCTAAGGGAGCTAATTCCCGCGGCATCGTCCGAGTGCCTAGGAACACCGCTATCAGGAAGAGACAAAATGGCAGCAGATATGCTGCGGTAATCTTCTATCGCTTAAAGAAATTCATTATTTTGACTTCGAGCTTGGAACCCTGTCTTCCGATGTGGCTTTTCAATCATACCCGGTCTCTGGCGTCTCGCATCAGGTGAGGGCCATGATTCAGAAATCCATCTTCCTAAACGAAATCGCGTTACGTTGGAAGGTCGTCAGGCATCCGCTAGCCGCGGGCATTTTGGCTGTAACCGGTCTTGCCGCCCTCTTGATGCTCATCATTGAAATGGATGGCAGTGTACCGGATCCGCTAACCGCGACGCAGAATGCCGCACCGGTTTCCTTCGCGCCAACTGCCGCAAACGGCCCGAGAAGTGCTAACGCGTCGATCGACCGCGCGGGCCGTGACGGGATTGCGGATCGAGACGACTCGACTCGCATCGCCGAGGCGAACGCAACCGGCCCTGGCGCGTGGTTGATCAACGATGTTGCCAAGACGCGCGCGAGAGGAGAGGTCACGCAATCAAGTCCGAACTCGCTCCCGGCAACCCCCGCCACCACTGATACGCGTGTCGAGACGCGGGTTGACACACCTTCGTCTAGCAATACCCGTGCCGCCGCGGACGAACAAGGGCCCGGATCGCCGGCTGGCGGTGTCGCTCGAGTTGATACGTCGCGCGCGCCCGATGATACCAAGACGAGCTGCGTCGAAGCGCCGGTAGGGCAAGCGCCGGACGGCAAGCGCTGGTATTACCGTCTTGATCGCGACGATCACCGCAAGTGCTGGTACCTCCGGTCCCGCAAACACGAAGCGTCGTCGCGGAGCAGTCAACATTCGAGAGTGCGGCGGACTTGGGTAAATTGGAGGCCGTGGGATATTTACTGGTAGATGGGAAAGAACCTTCTTCTATTCGCGACAACCATATGGGGATTCCGACGTTTGGCCCGCGACGGTTGGCTTGTTTGATCGCGACCGGGACTTGCGTTGCGGCGGCGTTCGCCTGGTGATGATCTGATTGGCGGGGCACGCCGGGCGTGGGGGGCGAGTGCTTACCGTAGCGCAGAGCAGGTTTTCTCCGCTATCCCTTACCGTGCGAATTAGCCGCGAAGAGGGGCCGAGGCGGCAGGGCTTGGGGCGAGCGCCCGGCGCTGATCGCCGGTTATTGACGCGCCGTCGTGACGAACTAGGATTTGCGATGCGACCGAGGCGGAAAGTCCCGATACCGCAGTCAATGGCGGTCGGCTGTAAGTCGACGGTCGGGTTTCCGACAAACGTCAATTTTTAAAAATAGTGCGGGCTTTTGCGACCAAATGCTTCGAAACGGGGTTTGGGGCTGGGTGCCCACAGGGGGGACGGTCGAGTAGACCACACGATTTGATCAGCAACGAAAGTGAGCGTCGTGCGGGCGCCTTCGCAGATAACTGCCCCAAACGAGGTTGACGACAAAGGCCCGCCCCCACGATATACCCAGGGAGCGCGCTCTCCACCCTTCCACCAGGCTTTCGAGTTTTGTATATTGTTCGAAAGGTCAGAGTGCCGTGTTTGTCCATGAGCTGCTGCCAGCACGGGTTGAAATTATTCTTTCAAGATTCCCCGATTCAATCGCAGCGCTCCCTGGACCGGCGTCGATGAAGGAAGCGTTGACGATTAGCTTTTGCGCGGCAGCAATCTCACATTGTCTGAGTTCCGCCGCGCCGGGCGAATGCAAGAGGAGAGGGCAATGCCCGACTACGACGCGGGAAGCATTGCCGAATATGTGGAAGGCGATCGAAAGGTTCTGGTGTGTGGAGACGTCGAAGTCGGGGTGTTCCTGATCGACGGCCAGTTCTATGCTTGGCATAACCATTGCTGGCATCGGGGCGGACCGGTCTGTCAAGGTCGGATCTTGAAACGCGTCATCGAACCAGTCGATGCAAGCAGCAAGGTACGCTCGCAACAGTTCGATGCGAACGAGACTCACATCGTATGCCCATGGCATGGGTATGAGTTCAACATCAAGACTGGACGTCACCCGGGCAATGCAGCGGCTCGCTTGCGCAAAGTTGAGATTAAGTTCCGCGATGGGAATTTATATGTTTCCCTCTGACACGGACCGGGTCAACGATCCCTTCAGCTGGATCGACGGGATGGCGCCACGACTCCTCGACGCCTCCCGGGAACTACTCAAGACGGCAGAGTGCGCACGTGTATCGGACGAAGCCGTAGCTCAGATCATGACTGCGGCGATACGCCTCTATGTCGCCAAGTCCGACGGGGAGGAGCGCACATTCCGACCCATCATCGGAGAGAAGGATTCGGAACTGAGCGCGACCGAACTTCTTTCCGCCGTTTCCGAACTCCTGCGCGCCTTGCGTCTCGGTCCGATGGAACTCGCGCTATGGTACCGGCGGCGGCCCGATGAGCCCTAGATAAAGTGAGGGAGGAGAGCGGTGGATACTCCGACAACGCTTCAAGCTGACATGCTGTCGCCGCAGCGTATCGATGTCTACACCGATACCCGCGATATCCTTGCCCACGCGAAGAAGGCGGCTCTGCAACGCGGCCTGAAAGACTGGTTTATTGTGGACGTCGACGCGCACCACGTCGAAACGGTTTCTTGGGCGGAGATCGTTGAATATATCGACGATCCAGTGGTTCGTGAGGACGCGATCAACTTTCAGAAGCAGCGCTTGGGATCGCCTCCCTACGGGTTAAACGGAGATCTTGGCCTTCGCTATCAATCGGTCGGTGGGCGAATCCCTCACCAGGATGACCGGCGCGAGACGGTGTCGGAGACCGAAGTGCACCGAGACGTGGTGCTCACGCGGCGAGCGATGGATTCGCTCGGCATCGACAATATGGTCGTCTTTCCGACCCCAATGCTATTCCTCGGCATGCATCCGCAGCTGCAAATGGAGGTCTGGCTTGGCCGTGCTTATAATCGGTGGATGATCGATCGGATCCTTGCGGCGGACGATCGAATCAAGACACTCCTCTTTCTCCCCTTCAACACGCCCGAAGAGGCAGTTCGTACTGTCGATGAATTCGGTCACGCGAAGGGAGTGATCGGATTCTGCGTGACGAGCACGCGCTACAAACCCGTTTACGCTAACGAATATATGGAGTTGTACGCCAAGATTCAGGAGACTGGCAAACCCCTCGCGTTTCACGCTGGCTATCATTGGCAGGACCCTTCGCTCGCGACGATTAACCGCTTTCTTGGCATGCACGCGCTTGGCTTCGTCTGGTGCAGTATGGTGCACATGACAAATTGGATCTTAAACGGACTACCGGAGCGATTTCCAAAGCTCAATACCATTTGGATCGAGAGCGGCCTGGCATGGATTCCGTTCCTGATGCAGCGCCTTGATGATCAGTATCTGATGAGGCAGTCGGAAGCGCCGCAACTCAAGCGCTTGCCAAGTGAATATATGCGTACCAATTGTTTTTACACGACGCAGCCGATGGAGACGACGCACCCAAAGGCGCTGCAAAATACCTTTGAAATGATTAATGCCGAGACGCAGTTACTGTTCTCCTCAGATTGGCCCCATTTTGATTTCGATTTGCCGCAAGCGATTTGCGATCTACCATTTCTCGACCAGCAAGCCAAACGCAATATTCTCGGTTTGAATGCCGCACGCCTCTTCAATCTCGACACAACTCTGCGCAAGAAGTTGTAGAGGTACTTGGGTCTGTCGCCGATTATCACTGCCTCCGTATCCTCGTTGGAGCATCGCTCTGGCGCACCCTTGCGATTGGCACTGCCTTCACGCGCAGTGCTTGACACCCGCGCGCCGAGCCCGTCAGACTAACAAGAGATCGTCGGCACTAGAATCGACTTTGCAGACGGCATTGCCGCCCGCACGCTGTTCTGCGCCTCGCCTCTGCCCTACGCGGCCGCGGCAAGCCGATTGCAGCAGCAGTGCGCACGTCAAGCCGGGTGAAACCTTCCAAAGACCAGTGATAAGTCCTTAACCGGCATTTTAGCTTCCGCCTCAGTCGCTACTATTCGACAATTTCACGCGCCCAATCCTGGGCGTGACCACGCTGGCGAATGCTCACGCCTTTGCTCTCATTGTTCCTTCGCCACGACCACGACGAGCGCGTGGCTACTCCAAGCGACATTCCATATCAGGCGGCCTGCGCTTTGGACGGAGGCGCGAGAGCGACGACCGCCTCGGTGGTAAGCAGCACGAATGTGAACGTCTCCTGCAAGTAGAGGCGGACGGACGTATCGGTGTGGCTCAAATAGCCAATGGAGAGGTCCTGACCGACGTACAGGCCGAAATCGCCGCCACGGGTTGTCAGCACGAAGGCGCCAGCAATGGCGGGGGCCCAGATGATTTCGTCGTCGACCAGCCGCTTCACGTGCTCCAGCACCGGGTATCCATGGTCGCTCGTCTCGGCGAGTGCCGTGTAGGCGTCGGCGCCTAGTAGCACCGAATAGGGGCCGTTCACGCCAACGAGACGCAACCGGCTCAAAGCCTGGGCAATGGCTTCAGGATAGGCTCGCACGTCGGTAGGGAGCACCATGATCGGGTTGCTGGTCCCCTGACGGATGCCTCCGATGCCGGCGGCGGAATAGCCCTCGAAGATGGCGCCGTCCTCGACAAAGGCGATTTGTCGCGCGGCGTCCTTCGCAGGTTGCCAGTCCGAATCGTTTGAACCGCGCTCCACGTCGTCGATCGCGATGCGATCCAGCTCGAAGGGAACGCGTATTTCCACCAGCGCCTTCACCTCACGCTGCCTGGCGACGATCCCGTCCGCCGGAGGCGCGATCGTCCGTAGGTGGCCGGTACCGACGGCGGAGAGGCTAGGGCCTCCCGG
>Ga0126381_100004060_pt1 | contig 15907 bp, 11 predicted proteins | sample PanSoiMetPlot_28_FD_96465 | JGI IMG/M metagenome (GOLD analysis project Ga0126381, IMG submission 96465) | Tropical forest soil microbial communities from Panama - MetaG Plot_28 | ecosystem: Environmental > Terrestrial > Soil > Tropical forest > Bulk soil | place: Panama | collected 2016-02-17 | reverse complement strand
CGGCGTCAGCACTAAATACAACCCCGGGGAGGATTCGAAGAGGGCTCGAAAGTCCGGCTCCAGTTGCGCATTGCAGCTCATAGTACAAGGCGACGAAGCACGGCGGAAGACAGCTCTTATTCTGGCACAGCGTCACAGCTCAGGCAGCTAAGTTTGAGCGCGGTCTTCGTTACTCTCGGGATCGTCCAAAAATCTCATGCCGGGAGACAATGGAGCTTGTACCCCTTGCTCAGTTAAAGACTTCACCGAGAGGCGCCGGCGGTCTGTCACCTCGTTTGATCTGTTTGGGATCTCCAAATAGCCGGCGCAATTGTCGATGGGAGGATGTAAGCAAGGGCGCACGCGTCTTCGAATTTCCATCCCGCCAAAGCATCAAGTCGCGAATCCAGCCCTACGGTAGTACAATAAACACCTGATTTTGAGCCCTTTGCCGGCTTGTGGTTTTTCGAGTCAAAGGCTGGGATTGTGGCATCAAAAGAGGTGTACGAATAACACGGCCGCGGGCTTCAACAACCCCGTGGGTTGGGCACAGAGCAAGTGCAGCGAATCCACTGGAGTTCTGCGGATGCTTTCAACATCCCCGTTCCCAAGTGAGGAACTGAAGGCGGAAAAAACATGTCGATCGCTATGGCTCCCACGCCAACGATAGAGCGTGGGGCAAGTTGTTCACTCGATAATTATCTTGTGCTTCCCGATCACACCATGGATGCGCGCATTGGCGCGGCCAGGCGTGAACTGGGCGGCCGTGCAGTAATCCTGGGGCATCACTACCAGCGCGACGAGGTCATCCGGTTTGCCGACTACACCGGCGACAGCTACAAGCTGTCGAAGATCGCCTCGCAGACCGAAGCGAAGTACATGATCTTCTGCGGCGTGCACTTCATGGCCGAGACCGCCGACGTGCTGGCCAAACCCTGGCAGCAGGTTATTCTGCCCGACCTGAATGCAGGCTGCTCGATGGCCGACATGGCCGAGATTGGCCAGGTCGAGGACTGCTGGGACTCCCTCGAGCGCGCCAGCATTACCAACGACATCCTGCCGCTGACTTACATGAACTCCGCCGCGGCGATCAAAGCCTTCTGCGGCGAACGTGGCGGCCTGGTCTGCACCTCCTCGAACGCGCGCGGAGCCTTCGAGTGGGCCTTTGCGCGCAAGTCGAAGGTTCTTTTCCTCCCCGACCAGCACCTCGGCCGCAACACGGCTTTCGCCATGGGAATTCCGCTGAGCGAGATGGTGGTGTGGGATCCGTACCAGATCAACGGTGGCCTCGCGCCTGACCGCCTCAAGGCAGCGAAGGTCATCCTGTGGAAGGGCCACTGCTCCGTGCACCAGCGCTTCCTCCTGGAGCACGTCGACCGCATCCGCGCCAACTACCCGGAGATGCAGATCATCGTTCACCCGGAGTGCCGCTGGGAGGTCTGCCAGAAGGCCGACGCCATCGGCTCGACGGAGCGTATCATCGACGTGATCGAGAAGGCTCCCGAGGGCTCAAGCTTCGCCGTCGGCACCGAGATTCACCTTGTGAACCGAATGGCGAAGCGCTTCGCTCCTCTCGGCAAGAAGGTCATCACGCTCGACGACTCCGGCTGCCTATGCACAACGATGTACCGCATCTCACCGCAGCATCTGGCATGGTCGCTTGAGAACCTCGTACAGGGCAACGTCGTCAACCGCATCAAGGTCGACGATGACGTGAAGCACTGGTCGAAGGTTGCGCTCGATCGCATGCTGGAGGTCAAAGTTTGAGCAAGACGTTTACGCTCAGTGAGGCTCAGACACTGTTGCCAGTGCTGGAAAGCCTGCTGCGCAAAGCTCAGACAGCCGGAAGGCGCGCCGCCGAGTTTGAAGTTGAACTTGACCAACTGCGGCAGCGCATCTTTCTGCTGGGCGGCGTACACGTCGACGTCGCGACCACTGCGCGGCGACGCGCGGAGCGCGACAAGTCACTGCAGGACACCAAGGACGCGCTGGCGGAGATCGACTCGATCGGTGTTCAGGTGAAGGACCTGGAAAAAGGCCTCTTGGATTTCCCATGCGTGCTCGAAGGCCAGACGGTCCTTCTCTGCTGGAAGCTGGGTGAGAAGGAGATCGGCTACTGGCACTCGATCGAAGATGGCTTCGCTGGCCGGAAGCCGCTCGATGCACGCTTCGGGAAGCCGGAGCGCGATCGGCCGAACTAAGCGATCTGCGAAGACAAAATTGCGATGGCAGCGATGGCAGCCGTTTCGGCGCGTAGGATGCGAGGGCCCAGAGTCACGGGCTGCCAGGCGTGCTGCGAGAACAGTGCCATCTCATCGTGGGTCCAACCGCCCTCCGGACCAATGGCTAGAGCGTGCGTCAGCTCTGCATCCTGAGCGGCGAAATCGAGTTGTTTCAGTGCGGACGCAATCGTCGTGACCTGCTCGGTTTCCGATAACAGAATCCGAACCGGACTGGTCGCCTGATCCAGAGCTGCCTTGAGCGCCACCGGCTCGGTGATCTCCGGGACCGTCGTTCGACGCGACTGCTTGGAGGCCTCGAGCGCAATGCGGCGCCAGCGTTCAACTCGCTTGGCAGCGGCCTGGCCCAGATGCTTCTCCGTGCGGCGCGCGAGCACCGGAGTGATGCGTGCGACGCCAAGCTCTGTGGCCTTCTCGATGGCCCACTCCATGTGGTCGAACTTGAAGACTGCCAGCAGCAGGTGGAGCGGCAGGGATGAATCCGACTCGAGTTCCTCGTGCAGGGTGAAGAGAACTTCGGCCTGCTGGCCGGATGCGCCAGAGCGGACACTTACGATCTCTGCACGATGGAGGAAGCCACCGGCGACAACGTCGTAGATCTGACCAGGTTCGGCGCGCAGCACCCGGGCAAGATGCTCTGCCTGTTCTCCAGTTAGCGAGGCCGTGGTGGAGGTCCATGTGTCGGCGATCCAGCGACGACGGGTCATTCCTGTTCGACGGTCTTATGCGTCTTTGACGACGAGATGTGGTCGCTCTGAGGAATGGTTATCGAGATTGGCCCCTGGTGGTATAGGTCGATCAGCAATGTGGCTGCGCGTCGGCGGTTCCACTCGTCCTCAGTAACAGGGAAGTGCAGAAGGACCATCCCTTCTGCTGAGTGGCCGGGATCGATGAGCGTTTCGCGCAGCAGCGGCGCGGACGACAGAGGCCGGAGCGCCGGGAAGGTTGTGTACAGGTTCTCGAGGTCCTGCTTCTCGACCGCACTGGTCTTCAACTCTTCGCCATCGGCAGTCGTTAGAGTCGCCGTAAAGTCCTTGAGGAAGATCGGAAGATTCAGGCGATCTTCGATGCGCAGCGTTGTGAGGACGTAGAGGTTGTCCTGGGTCTGATCGCGGCCGACGACGAGCGTGTCGGACTTATAGACAACATGGGTTGGATACACGACCGTGCGCAGAATGGTGAGATCTGCGACAGCGTGCGGCGTGTAGCGCACAACCAGCGCGATAGCGATGCCCATAATTACGAAGGCTACGAGTACGGGGGCCAGGAGGTTACGGCGGGCGGGTTGGGCAAACTTCGGCTCGGACACTGGCACAAGAATAGCAAGCCGACATTGTATACCGGTACTTTTTTCTAAGGGATACCGCTAGTCACAGACTGGCAACCCCCTGTCACAGGAGAATTTGAAGGAGTTACCGGTTACGAAACAGGTTGGTCCTTATAGACGGCGTACTCATCGAGTAAGACCGCGGTCAAGGCAGCGGTAGGAACCGCGACCAATGCTCCGACGATACCGGCGAGTGCAGTGCCAAGAAGAAGGGCTATCAGGATGGTGAGCCCCATCAGATCAACGCTGGAGCGCATGATTCGTGGCGTCAGGAAGGCGTTCTCGAGGTTGACGTAAAGCAGATAGAAGCCGATGACCGCAAACATCTTGGGCCAGGAGTCCAGCGCGGCGACGATGGCGGCCAGCGTGATCGTGATCACGCCTCCTGCAATCGGGACGATGTTAAAGAGGCCCATTAGGAAGCCCAGCAGGAGAAAGTAGCGGACGTGCAACAACCCGAAGACGATGGTCGAGGAGACCCCGAGGCTGAGCATCAGCAGTCCTTGGCCAATAAGCCATTTGCTAATTCTCTGGTCAGCCCGGCGCAGGGTGATATCCAGCCGGTGCCGCGGGTTGGGAGGGAACAACGAGAGGAAGAATTGATAAGCGCCCTCCCCTTCAAGCATGAAGTAGATACACAGAATGAGCGCGGTGAAAATCTCGAACAGGTGTGCGAGCCAATTCGGCAGCGAAGTAACGAGATAGCTGGCGGTCGAGGTCAGGGTCTCTTCGGCACGATGAACAACGGTATCGACCTTCAAGTGGCTCGCGATCGGAAGATGATTCAGGCGATCGACGATGCGTGGGATGCGAGCGGGCAGTTCGGTCGAGAACTGATTGAGATCACGCAACACCGGCGGCAGACCGACGATGAGAAAGATGGATACCAGAAGGACCATGCTGGTGATCAGCAGGAAGATAGCGGCAGCACGCGAAGGAGAGCGCCCGCCGATTTTTGTATTCGTGATGCGTGTGACTGCGGGCATCAGTACGGCAGCAAAGAGGGCGCTGACGTAGATGATCAATAACTCCTTGACCAGTAGCCAGGCCAGGGCGAGCAGGATGAGCACACCGAAGGCGAACAGGATGTAGCCTCGAACGATGTCGCGCTGGTTCCTCTGTTGGGGCGTAAGGTCAAGGGTCACTCGGTGACGGGCCTGTTCTCTCGTGGAAGAATCTCGCTACTACGATACCGATAGTGTGGACTCCGGAGGTCTAAGGCTGGGAGTGTGGATTCTGGTTCAGCGCCGTGAGCAGAGTCTCAACGGTCTGCTCGGGTGTGAGGTCCGAAGTATCGATGGTGAGTCGCGCGAGTCGGAGGTACAGAGGCCTGCGTCGGGCGAAGCGCTGTTCCGCCTCCACAGGGTCCTTGAGCACCGGACGGGCGATCTCCTGGAGCATGCAGCGGTCGAACAGAGTGGGGAAGGGAGCGTCGAGGAAGATAGCGAGCGTATCCGGCGTCTGCTCGATGAGCAGGCGGTTGGTAATCTCCTCAGGAGTGCCGCCGCCCAGGGCGAGCACAGTATTGGAGCGTCCGAGAGCTGAGGCCAGCGCCGTCGATTCGAGTCGGCGGAAGTGAGTCTCGCCGTGGCGGGCGAAGAGCTCCGGGATCGTAGAGCCGGTGCGGTTCTCCAGGTGCGTGTCCAGATCAAGAAACTCCCAGCCAAGCCGTGACGCCAACAGGCGCCCAATGGTGGATTTGCCGGCGCCCATGAATCCTGTGAGGACAAGGCGGCGAAGGTGGGACGGCGCAGCGTGCGTGGCCGGGGCTTCGGGCTTTTTGAGAGTTACTGTTTGGCTGGAAGGCATCTGTGTCTCTCCGTTCTAGAGTACTGAAGCGCAAGCAAAAGCCGCGACCTTTGTGGTCGCGGCTCGGGAAGATCGAAGACTCTGAAGTTTTCAGCTCATTTCAGAGATGCATGCGAGGGCTCCGCCGGCCGCAGACTGGCGCCAATAGCAATAGCTAAATCGAGCGGAGTGGATATAGTTCGTCATGCTGATTTCGATGTTACACACGAAGGCAGCCGGATTGCAACACATTTCCGGGTAATTCCCGACTACTGCTTTTGGGTATTGGCGACGTAGGTGGGATCGGAGGCCAGACTCTCCTGTATCTTCTTCCAGACGTTGTCGCTGGGCTCGTGTGTCGGTTCCAGAAGCTGGCGCGCCTGATCGGCGATATATTGCAGGTCGCGAACCAGGGCGGAGCAGTTTTCACAGGTCTTCAGGTGTTCTGTGAGGTTGGGATCGGCTACACCTTCGTGTCCGGCGGCAAACAGATCGGGCAGCTGCTGCTGAAATTCAGCGCAAGACAGTGGGGCAGATGAATCGGAACGTTTGGAGTTGCGCGAAGTCATAGTGCCGCTTCCTTCAGGTCGGCTTGTTGTGTTGGCTCCTGCTGACGGAGGAGCTCCCGGAGCTTGAGGCGCGCCTTATGGAGCTGTGATTTGCTGTTTCCGGTGGAGCATTCGAGCATAACGGCGATCTCGTTGTGCTCAAAACCCTCGACGTCGTGAAGAACGAAGACCATGCGGTAGCCGGGAGGCAGGGAGGCGACGGCACGCTCGAGCGCGACGCGGTCCACTGAGCCTGCCAGCTGCGTATCGCGACTGCCAAAGTCGCGCTTCGGCGAATCTTCTTCCGAGGGATTGATTGTCTCCTCGAGCGAGACAAGCTGCAGGCCCTTCTTGCGCAGATGCATCAGGACCAAGTTCACAGTCAGGCGATGCAGCCAGGTAGAAAACGCACTTTCACCACGGAAGCTGCCGATCTTCCGAAAAAGGTGTAGGAAGGCCTCCTGGGTCATGTCCTCGGCCTCTGAGACGTTGCCGAGCATGCGGAGGCAGAGCGTATACACACGCCGCTTGTGCAACGCATAGAGCTTCGAAAAAGCTTCGGCGTCGCCTGCCTTTGCGCGCTCGATTGCTTCAGCTTCTCCTGCGATAGGGGGATTTCTCTTGAAAAGGCCTGGGCCGGTTTTAGGTTCTGTCATCTGTAGGCCTTGGATTTCCATGGCTCAACTCCGGGTTGTGTTGATTTCTGCAACGCTTCGTTTCGCCTCTTCCAGACTACTCCAAAAGTAGGAGGAATTTCCTGCAATGCAGTATGAGTCAAGCACACTGAGAAAGGTTGTGCGAGTTGGTTGTTAGTGCTGATGTCACAGGCTTTAGGTGTCGGCCAATCCTCGGTATCTACGATCCGATAAAGCGCGCGTAGAGCGATCGTGCGACGGTCATATCGGTCGTGCCCTGAATGATCGCGCGTCCATCTGCGAAGAGAGTAAGCGTGTGCGGCGGACGTTCGAAGCGGAGAAGAAGATCGTTGAACCGGACCCGGCCGTGTGCTGAGAGACGATCACGCATCGCTGCGAAGTCGACGGGCCGATGATGCTCGTGAATCTGCACGGAGTTGCGGCCGCAGAGAGTAATGTGCGGGCGGCCTTCTCCGGCCAGGTGCGAGAACTGGCGCTCGTCGCAGACAGTGCAGCCAACTCGCGGCTTTGCCGCGGAGACCTCAGAGCGCTCGCTCGACCAAAGATCGAACGAGAGAAGCGAGCGGCGCATAAGCTGTGGCTGACCGGTGAGCAACTTAAGAGCCTCCGTCACTTGGATCGACGCGGCGAGATTGACGGCGGTTGAGAGGATGCCTGCCGTGTCGCAGGTCTCGACGGGACCGGACGGCGGCTTGGGGAAGAGGCACGCAAGGCAGGCGGTCGGCTCCCACGCGTCGGAGGCTTCAAGGCGCGGAAGAATATTCATTGTTGCAGCATAGGCACCGATGGCCGCCGCGTAGATCCACGGTTTGCCCTGCTGGACGGCGAAGTCGTTGATCAGATAGCGGGTCTCGAAGTTGTCCGTTGCATCGAGAATGAGCTGTGCGTTGCCGAGCAACTCGCCGATGTTGGCAGGAACGAGGTCGGCGATGTGAGGGTGGACCGCGATCGACGAGTTGAACTGCGCTATCTTGCGGCGCGCGGCTTCGGCTTTGGGCAGCGATTGTAGAGCATCCTCTTCGTCGAAGAGAACCTGGCGTTGAAGGTTCGAGGGCTCAACAAAGTCCCGATCGATGAGCGAGAGAGTTCCTACACCGGCCCGTCCGAGCAGGGAGGCGGCCGCGGCTCCGGTGGCTCCGCAGCCAACGATGGCAACGTGCGCGTTAGTGAGCGCGCGTTGACCCTCAGGTCCGATGCCTGAAAAGAGCATTTGGCGGGAATAGCGCTCCTGATCATCGATTCGGGCGGAAGAAGCCTCGATCGTGTGGTTGTTGGCGGCGGCGAACTCAAGCGGGGGACGCGGCATAGTGACTGGCTTTATACGCCCCAAGGGCGTTGCTCTTTCGTAGTATAGGGATTGCAAAGCGGCGTCGCGAACCCTAAGGCGCATCGGGCGGCGAACAGGCATCCAAACGAGACAGGGAATTCGGACGCTTTGACCGGGAGGAGGCGGACTCGAATGCCCGGTGTCGATGGGGTTGAGATAAGAAACGGCAGGGGTTGCAGGACGAATTGCTGGAGAGGATGGGTGTTTTGTTGGGTCAGCTTCGAAGAGGTCGGACGACGAGGTGGCCGAGCGGAGTGACGCTGACGCATACCCTGACCACTGCACGGAGATGCCTTCTCTCCCTTTTGCTTATGCCGTGCATTAGCATGGCGCAAAACCCAGCCACTCCGGCCCCATCGACGCCAGCCGCTGGACAGCAGCCTCCAGTTGCGGGACAGCCTACGCCCCCGTCCGCGGCTCCTTCGGCGCAGACGCAGAGCCCGGCGACCCGGCAGCAGGAGCAGCCGGCGATCTCGACCGGTCCGGGGCTCAGCACATCGGTGTGGCAGTGGAAGGGCCTGCGTGTGAACCGAATCGAATTTGAGGGAGTCACCTTCGACGAGACCGACACGCTGCCAAGTGAGATCACGCAACACGCCGGCGAACCGCTGGACCCCGAGAAGGTGCGAGAGAGCACGCGCCGGCTCTTCGACAGCGGCAGGTACCGTGACATTACGGTGCGCGGTGTGCGGCAAGCAGACAGCATGACCCTAATCTTTGCTGGAACGCCGCGATTTTATGTAGGCCGCGTGACCGTAGGAGGGGTCAAAAGCGACCAATTGACTTCGCTGTTGACGTATGCGACGAAGATGAGTCCCGGCACCGCCTACACCGATGCTTCGATACCTGCCGCGACAGAGAGCGTCAAGGATATCCTGAGGCAGCAGGGCTACTACGAGCCAAAGGTGTTTGTTGGCACCACGCTGGACAACGTCAATAGCCAGATTAATGTGGTCTTCAACGTGGATGTTGGTCCGCGTGCCAGTATCGGCGAAGTCAGAGTCGAGAGTCCTGATCTCGGCATGACTCTCGAGCAGTTTCGCAAGAAGGCCAAGTTGAAACAGGGAAGCAAGGTTACGCGCGACACAACCAGCACGGCACTCACCCGCCTGCGATCGCAATATCAGAAGAAGGATCGCCTGGAGGCTACGGTCAGCGTTCAGAAGCAGACCTACGTCCCCTCTCGGAGGCAGGTGGACTACGACTTCCGCGTGAATCAGGGGCCTGAGGTCAAGGTGCTTGTGGAGGGCGTCAAGGTGTCACGCAGCCGTCTGCATCTGCTGGTACCGATCTTCGAAGAGGGAACGATCGATAACGATCTGCTGAACGAGGGCAAACACAACATTACCGATTTCGTGAAGCAACAGGGATATTTTGATGCGCAGGTAGATGTTAAGGTGATCGGCGAGGACACGCCGAATGAGCGTGTGGTCTTCACCGTGGACCGCGGTATCAAGCACAAGGTCGTCGCCGTTGATTTGAAGGGCAACAAATATTTTTCCGATGACATCCTGAGGGAGCGCATGCAAGTGAAGAAGGCCGACGCTTACATGCGAAGCGGGCGCTACGGCCCAGGATTGTTGGCCAGCGATGTCGCTGCCATCCGGGCGCTCTACCGCGCGAACGGTTTCGATGAGGCCGAGGTCACGACCGACGTCAAAGACTTAGAGCAGACTGGCGGGAAGTCGATGAAGGTAGGTCAAATTTCCATCGTCTATAACATCGTGGAAGGGCCGCAGAAGAAGTTTGGCAGCGTCGACCTGATCGGTGTCGCTCCAAGCCGTTTGCAGGACGTCAAGGCGCTGATGAACACGCAGGAGGGCCAGCCGTTCTCCCTGGTGACGCTCGGAGGCGACCGCGACGCAGTGGTTGCGTACTATCTGGCCCATGGCTTCGATCAGGCGAAGGTTGACCTTCAGTTACATAAGCAGGGAGCCGATCCCACCCGTACTGACGTGTCCCTGACTGTTGCGGAGGGCCAGCAGGTCTTTATCGATCGGGTGTTGCTCTCGGGTCTTAACTTTACGCGACCAAAGGTTGTAGAGAACCAGATCCTGGTCCATCCCGGCGATCCGCTCGACCAGACGGCTCTGCTTGAGACGCAGCGAAACCTGTATAACCTCGCGCTGTTCAACGAAGTGGTGACCGCAGTGCAGAATCCTGCCGGTAACGCGCCACGCAAAAACGTGCTGGTGCAGGCAACCGAAGCCAAGCGCTGGAACGTGACCTATGGCTTCGGCTTCGAGGTGCAGACGGGCAACCCTGGTGGAACAACGCAAACCAACGCGCACGCAACCTACTCGCCTGAGGGCAGAACGGGCGTCAGCCCGCGGGTTTCGCTCGACGTATCGCGGATCAACTTTCGTGGGACCGAAGATTCGCTGACGCTGCACACCACCTACGGTCTGCTGGAGCAGATTGCGGTATTGACGTTTCAGAATCCGCACTTGATGGGATCAAAGAATTTCTCGAGCTTGGTCTCGGGAGGCTACACCAACATTCAGAACATTACGACCTTCGCTTCATCCACATTGCAGGGCGACTTTCGCGTAACCCAGAAATGGCGTCGGAGGGACACGTTTATCTACGACTTTCTGTACCGGCGTGTGAAGGTCGACCCAAACAGTCTGCGCGTCGCGCCGGACCTGATTCCTCTGCTCTCCGAGCCTGTGCGTGTGGGTGGACCTGGTGTTACCTGGTTTCACGACACGCGCCAGCCCAGTCCTCTGGATGCAGTGAAGGGGACCTATTCTTCGCTGCAGACCTTTCTTGCTTCCTCGAAGTTTGGCTCGGAGACTGACTTCTGGAGGCTAGACGCAACGAACTCGACGTACTACCGGCTCTTTCATCGCAGGTACACACTTGCGCGAAATACCCGCATAGGCTATGAGCATTCGTCTGGCACAAATCCGAATGCCGGGAGTGCGGTGTGTGTAGGCGATCTGCTGACGACCAATCCGACCTGCAATCCCGTCCCGCTGCCGGAGCGGCTGTATGCTGGCGGCGCGACTTCGCACCGCGGCTTTGGCATCAACGCGGCCGGCCCGCGCGACCTGCAGACCGGATATCCGGTCGGTGGATCCGGCGCGGTCGTCAACACCGTCGAACTGCGGATGCCTCCGCCGACGCTGCCGTATGTGGGCGATAGCGTCAGCTTCGTGCTCTTCCATGACATGGGCAATGTGTTCCAGAATCCTGAAGATATGTTCTCGAGCTTTCTGAATTTTCGTCAGCCGAACCGTAACACCTGCCGCGAAGTTGTAGGGGTGACGATCGGGCATTGCAGTTTCAACTACTATTCCCATGCGATAGGACTCGGCGCTCGTTACCGAACGCCTGTCGGGCCGGTTCGTTTTGATTTCAGCTACAACCTGAATCCACCCATCTATCCTGTGATCTACGACTACAACGGCAAGCCTCCCTATGTCGGTGAGGGGAACCACTTCAACTTCTTCTTCAGCATCGGCCAGACCTTCTGAGAATGCGACTGTTGATGCACAATCCGGCATTGCGATGGGTTGAGGGATGTCTGGGACTCGCCCTATTCGCTGCATTTGCTCAGGGACAGCAACCGGCCGCGCCTCAAGAACAGGTCGCAGTTCCGCAGAAGAATGCTGCGAACGTGCCGACGGGTGCGGCGCAGGGGACGGTGATTGATTCCGTTGTTGCCGTGGTCAATGGCGATGTGATCCTCGAGAGTGACGTCGACGAGGAGCGCAGGTTCGAGGTAATCCAGCCATATCGCGGTTCGGCTGCCGAGTTCTCCCGCGACCGCGCTGTGCAGCGGCTCATCGACCGGACCCTGATTCAGCAACAAGCCGCGCTTGAACCTGAGCAAACGGCGGTCAGTGACGCCGAACTCGACAAGCAGCTGCAGACTCTACGCAAGGATATCCCCGCTTGCAAACAGTACCATTGCGAAACCGACGAAGGCTGGGCGAAGTTCCTTGGCGCTAACGGTTTCACTGTAAAAGGATTTCAGGATCGCTGGCGCAAGAGGATGGAACTGTTGCGTTTGATCGAACTGCGTTTCCGCGGCGGCATTCGGATCTCGAATGACGAGATCAAGGACTACTACGAAAAGACGATGCTCCCGGAGTACGCAAGGCAAAAAGTGACTCCGCCGAAGCTCGAGACGATCTCTCCTCGAATCGAAGAGGTGCTGCTGCAGCAGCAGGTGGGGAACTTGTTGCGTGACTGGCTGAAGTCCCTTCGCGCGCAGGGCAACGTGTGGGTGATGAGGCCGGGGGAGGTGGCGCCGTGAGCGACCATCATAAGACTCCGTCTCCTGCCCCCCCGGAACACGACCGTTCGCGGCTTGAAGAGCGGATCGAAGAGAAGCGGCGACAGATCGAAACCAAATTCGACGAGACAAAAGAACAGATCGAGCAGAAGCTGGTGAAGGTCAAGCGCTCAATCATGTCGCGCATCACGCGCGGCACGCTGTGGACGCTCGGCGGAGGATTGCTCTTCCTTGTTGTTCTTTTCGGAGTCTTCGCGTGGTACACGACGACCGCGGACTTCGAACAGCGTGTGCGAACCCAGGTGGTGAAGGTGTTGGGTGACGCTACTGGCGGCCGCGTTGAACTTGGACGTGTCCACTTCGATCTGTGGCACCTGGCCGTCGAAGCCGATGGACTGGTAATCCACGGACTCGAGGGGCCGCAGGAAGCCCCATATCTGTCAGCCGATAAAATTCTTGTGCAGATCAAGATCCTTAATTTCTTCTCGCGCGTCGCAGGGAAGGGCATCGCCTCGCACATTGCGCTGAACTATTTGCGCGTGGAACGCCCGCAGTTTCACCTGATCGTCGACAAGGATGGCCATACCAATCGGCCAGTGCCGAAGCACCCGAGCACGAGCAAGACCCCAGTGACGGACACGCTGCTCGATCTGAAAGCGCGCCGCGTTGAGGTGGTCAATGGTGTCGCGCTTATCAATAATCTGGCAATTCCGTTCGATCTTGCCGCGCGCGACCTCAACGCGCAGATCTACTATATCTTCCATACAGACCGCTACGGCGCGACCATTGACCTGACCGACCTGCGTACGCGCCTCGCCAAGGAGCCGGAAGCGCAATCCTCACTGCACATGGAAGCCCAACTCGGCAGGGACGAGGCAGTTCTTGAGAAGCTCGACCTCCGAACGGGCAAAGCCTCGCGGCTCGAAGCCACAGGCACCCTGGCGCACTTCGCAAGGCCTGAATGGAATGCAAAGGCGACTGGCACACTCGAACTGAATCAGATTGCTGTGCTGACTGGAGTCGACAGTCTTAAGGCAGGCGCGGTCGATCTCGATTTGCATGGACGCAACTGCCTGGAGACGACCCCGCAGGCCGACAAGAAACCCCAATTCTGGCAGCGCATTCGACCGAAGTCTCACGGAAAAGAGATCCCGAAGGCTCCGGCTGTGCTGGAGCCTGGATGCCCGGCGGCATTCCTCGTCATCGGAACAGCGAAGATACACGGCGCTGTCTATCGTGACGAGTACGTAACTGTGCGTGATGTTGACGGTGGAGCAAAGATTCGCCTGACCCCGTCAGAGCTTTTGCTTACGGAGATGCTTGCCAACCTGCCCGGAGGAGGCAGCGTCACCGGTGATATGCACATCGAGAACTGGCTTGGAGAAGTTCCAGCCTCTTCTCCGGCAGCATCGCCCACCGCAAAGGCTGCGGCTGAGACCGCAAACACGACTGCAAAATCGTTAAATGAAAAGCCACCGGTGACGAAGGTGCCTGTGGCAAAGCCTGCGTATGCTTCCATCAACGCAAACCTTTCGAAGGTTCCGCTGCGAACGATCATGGATGTGACGGCCGAGCACTATGGCGATCTCGGCTTCGACACCGCCGTTAGCGGGCCGGTGAAGGTAGAGTGGGGCGGTGAGGCAAGAGACATCGGCGATACCGTCGAGGTCAATGGCGATCTCGCACTTGCGCCGACTGGCGTTCGGCGAAAGAACGCGCCATCAAATGTTCCAGTCATTGGTCACGTTCTTGCGCACTACACCGGCAAAAACGAGACGGTTCGAATCCAGCAGCTGACGGCTCAGACCCACGATTCGACGCTTCAGGCCTCTGGGATCCTTGGCGTCAACCAAGGCGATCCGCTCACCGCGTTGCATGTGGACCTTACGGTGCGCGATCTGGCTGAGTACGACCAGCTATTGACGACGCTCGGACTGGAAGGGGATGGAAAGAAAGGCGCCGCTGCCATTCCTGTGAAACTGCACGGTGCCCTGCACTTTACCGGAATGGCTCAGGGGGCGGCTCGGAATCTGGACGTCAAAGGACATGTGCAGGCGGTGAACCTGGAGTTCGCCATGGGATCGACTGACGCGCTCATCAACTCGCTTGTGGCGGACGCCGAGTACTCGCCAAGCAACGGAGTTGCGGTCGCCAGTTCCACGATTCACCGCGGCACCGCGGTATTGAACGCCTCGGGAACTATACGGCCAAGACGCGAGGTCTCCCACCGTGGCGTCGTCACTTACGTTTGGGACGACGGAACTGCGCTGGATGCGCGACTGCAACTCGGCGATGCGCAGCTGCACGACATCCTCGAGATTGCTGGCCAGCAGAATATCCCCGTGACCGCAAAAGTGCTCGCGAACGCGCACGTCACCGGAACCATTGGGAACATGAATGGCGGCGGCCATCTCTCATTAAGCAACGGCGTTGCATATGGCGAACCGTACGAGTCTCTTGCGGCCGATGTAACGGCTCAAGGCAAAGCAATCGAGGCTACCCAGGTGCTTCTCAAACTGCATGGGATTCAGATCACCGGCAATGGTGGCTACGATCTCGGAAGCGAGCATCTGCACGGGCATCTGGAAGGCCACGATCTGGAACTGGCGAAGTTTGAGACTGTTCGGAAGTCCGGTGTGAGCGCCGATGGCAAACTCACGTTGGTTGCCGATGCCAAGGGCACAGTGACTGAGCCTGGCCTGACTGCCAATCTGAAGCTCGACAGCGTGACCTACCAGGGCCAGCCTGTAGGAGACGCCACAGTCGAGGCGCATAGTCAGGGCAAGGCGATGTTCGTCAACGCGAACGCCACCACTCTTGGGACGAAGCTGAATCTGCAGAGTCAAACGCGACTGGTCGACAACTATCAAACCCAGGCCCGCCTTACTGTGACGGACTTTGATGTGCAGCGGCCTCTGAGCCTCTCCGGGCCCGGCGCGATCAAGGCACAGTCTTCGATCAGCGGCACAGCGACTCTGACCGGTCCGTTGAAGACTCCGCAAGAGCTGAGTGGCATGGCTGAGTTCAATAACGTAGACGTGAAATTGCAGGGCGTGGAGCTGAAAGCTGCTGAACCATTGCGCGTCAGTCTGCGCAATGGCCTGGCCACGCTTGAGCAACTGCACATCGTCGGCCAGGATACAGATGCGCGCTTCTCAGGAACAGCGCAGCTCTTCGGAGGAACCGACCCAAGAGGTCGTAGGCTCGATGTGAAAGGCTCCGGAAGCGTCAGTATGGCATTGGTGCATACCTTCGATCCGGATATCCTCTCGAGCGGCAAGGTTGAATTCACGGTGGCCGCTGGAGGGCAGGTAACGAACCCGACTCTCAGCGGGAAGGTCCAGTTCGACCACGTCAATCTTGCACTGGATGGCGTACCGAATGGACTGAGCGACATGAACGGCACGCTCGTCTTTACGGAAGATCGTCTGCAGGTGCAGACCCTGACTGCGAGAACCGGAGGAGGCGATCTCAAGTTCGGCGGCTTCCTTCGTTTCCGCAACGGATTCTATGCCGACCTTACCGCGACCGGTGATGCTGTAAGGGTTCGCATGTACGGTCTGAGCGCAACAGCGAACGCCAATCTGAAGCTGCAGGGTTCAGCTTCGAGCGCTCAGCTGAGTGGCAACATTCTGATTACGCGATTTGGCGTCGGCCAGGATGTCGACTTCGCCGCCTTTGCCGGCCCGGGTACCGTCAGCGCGCCACCTGACCCAACCGCTCCGTCTAACAAGGTCCGCCTGGATGTTCACATTACCAGTTCGCCGCAGCTGGACTTTCAGAACTCCTATGCGAAACT
>Ga0126381_100004059_pt1 | contig 15907 bp, 15 predicted proteins | sample PanSoiMetPlot_28_FD_96465 | JGI IMG/M metagenome (GOLD analysis project Ga0126381, IMG submission 96465) | Tropical forest soil microbial communities from Panama - MetaG Plot_28 | ecosystem: Environmental > Terrestrial > Soil > Tropical forest > Bulk soil | place: Panama | collected 2016-02-17 | reverse complement strand
TACTGTGATACAACCGGGCCGCGCACAAGTAGCAGGTTTGACTACTGAGAACGTGCTAGCTGCGCACCGTTCATGATTGATTAACGTCATGAAATCATCTCCTTTGTGTTCTAAGTAGGCGTTTACCCGGTCCGAGACCCTGCCCTTCGAGGTCCTATGCGGGACCTGCGGCGGGCTGCAGCTCGATCTTGATCCGACCGGTGTCGGAGTTGAAACACCACTCGCCGGATGGCTTCTCGGACTGCGGCTTCCTCCTCGTCGGAACTGAGCCCGGTCTTCTCAAGACCAACCTTTGACAGCACGGCCGGTCTGAATCACGCCGGCACTCGCGAGAACACCATTGCACTGCTCCCGACCGCGCGACGTTGAACGGCATCTCCAGGCAGCCTGGGCGCTGTTACAGACATGGGCATCGACCATCCGTCGCTTCAGGTCATTGTTGATCGCTGCGTATGTCGTTGTTTCGACCTCTTGCGATATACGCCGGAACATGCCGGAAGTTTCGGCCACTCCTCTTTCCGTGCTCCGAGTCTTTCACTCTTTCTCCTACCGTTTCGCTTGAGGCCATCTCCAGCCCCACCCGTATATGCGCAAATTCGTGGAAAAACGGATCATGGCGACCGCCTGCCTCGGCCGCGAGCGGCCGGTCACACCCTTCAACCCACCGCGCTGGTCCATGAAACCTATTTATGGCGAATCGATCAGACTAGGCGCCATGGTAGTAGTTAGAAACATGGTCTCCTCCCTTCATTGACGCCGCTCAACTGGACGGCTCTCTTCTGTATGCGTGAGACCGCGAAAACGTGCCACAAGTCCGTCGGCCCTCACATCCTCGGGGGAAGGCACACTGGACGAGCGCGTTGTCCGTGGCGAACGAATCCGGCCAGATCGCCGAGATCAATTCCTGTTTGGAGAGCAGGCGCCTGGGGCGCTCAAACGAGGTAGCACAGGACTTCGAAGGACTTCGGCCCCTGAGGCTCGAGGAACCGCGCTGCCCGTCGGGGAAGGTACCGTACCGCTTTTGCCATCGCCTCGTAGGCACCGGCCAGATTCCGTCCGTGCCTGTCGGACGCCGGCGCCCCATTGATGTGCGCTGGGTTGACCAGTGGCTGGCCGGCGTCGGCTACCGTCCATCGGGCGACGAATCCTCCAGAGGCGACACCGTGGCGAACGTCGTCGCCCGATAGCAGCAAGTTCTCCTTACCAGCCTTATGCAGGTGAGCGTCAATCGAGCCAACCGTGAACGGCAGCTTGAGGCTACTGCCCTTAATGCCAACAGCCCGCGTCGTGCTTTACGCGCGCGTGTCCAGCAAGGAACAGCGAGAGGAAGGCTACAGCATCGAAGTGCAGCTGCGTCTGCCACCCCCAGGCTCATCTTGATGAGACAAGACTCCGAGGGCCGCTTTGCGGACATTTCAGATATCCTTGTAGGAGTTCGCAAGCATCGAGTTAACCTCGGCGACCGGTCAGATATAGATGAAACAGAGGCATGCGGCCAGGCCGCATTACATGCAAATCGAAGAAAAGAGTTCAGCCAAGCCTGAATCGACCCTGGTGGTAGCGCCCTCAAAGCTCTTCACCTTTCCGACGCGCCTGGCCGACGCCTGGGTGCCAGAAGGGCTCGAAGTTCATTTGCCGGGGTATTCCTTGAACCGCCCCCCACTGGTTCTGTCCGTTCGCACCGGCGCTACGAATTCGCAGCAGACCAGCTTTCGGAACCTGGCGAGATCTCTTTACGCCAAAGTCGCACCGGAAATCTCCATACCGGGCACCCACCTGTTCGATGCGCGCTTCGATACGGACGGCAATATCGCCCATCTGCTATTGAATGTCGGTCCCGCTCTGCTGCACAGCAAAGAGACGTTCGGCAATGTGACCGTAATTTTGAAGTCCACCGCGTCGGCCATGGGGCGAGAAACCTATCGGCTGCTGGGCTGCCCGGTTCTCACTACCGATCGCGACGTGTGCGGACAGGTGATTGTTCCACCGGATTGCCGAAATGGCGCCTATCAAGCCTGGTACCGTGCTCTCTTCTCTCCGATCGAGATCGCGGAGCCGTGCTGCAGCGCTCCCGAGCGCGTGTTCCTCTCGCGCAAAGGTCCGCGGCGGCTCGTCAATGAAGAGCAGGTCGAGCAGACCTTGGCCCGATATGGCTTCCATAAGGTGTACTTCGAAGAGATACCGCTACCTCAGAAGTGGTGGATCGGCAGAAATGCCAAGGCCGTCGTCGGTATCCACGGCGCGGGGTTGGCGAGTCTGGTGTTCAATCGACAGGGAGTTAAATTGCTGGAGCTATTTCACCCGGGATATGTCGTGAATCTTTACCGCCAGCTGACAAACGCGATCGGCGGGACGTGGTGCGGAGTCGCGGGACAGATGCCTGCCGGCATCGTCAGAGAACTGGATGTGAAAGGGAAAGCGCGTAAATTCGTATATTCGCCGATACGAATCGATATCGGTTCACTTCGCAGCGCCCTGGAGTACCTGGACCTGAGTCCACTCTGAGAACTTCACCTGAACAAAATCCCGGCCATTGCAGGCGTGATCAGAAAGGAGTTTGGACTTCGGCGGGGTGTCCCTTTCTCGAGCCTTCCATTATCGAAATTGTATTCTTCATATTTCAGGCCATCGGCCAGCCGCACGGTCCGCGGGTCGCCTCGATACGATTCGATGAGCAGTGCAGGCTCGTACTCGCGCAGCGTCTTCATTCCACCCAGCAGAACGTTGTATTCGTATCCCTGAACATCCACCTTGATGAACCAGGGAGCTAACTTCTCGTCGTCCAGAGTGCTGATCTCACACTCGAGTTCGGCGATTGTCAGCTTCGCCGGATCGAATCCAAAGACCGTCCGGTCGTTGATCCACGATGCAGCTGCCATTTCGTCCAGAGACGCCAGGCCATCGTACTCGAATCCCCGGTACGATGGCACATACAACGGGAAGGTCCCGCGGGAGTCGCCCAGTCCTCTTGTCAGCACCTCGATGCGATCGGTCCGGGCGTATCTCGCCTGCAATTTCCGTGCAAGATTTGGGTTCGCTTCAAACGATACAATCCGTGCCAAGGGCAGGTATAGCGATATCGATTCGATGCTCTGCCCCTGGTTCGCTCCCACATCCACCAGGACTCTTCCCGAGGGCGGTCGCAAATTCCGAAGCGCCTTGAAATCCCGTTCGTGAGGAATCGAGAGGGACCTTCGCATTCGGAAATAAAAGAGGTCTTTGGCCGATTTCAGAAAGGGAAGACTGCTTTGCAGCGTCCGAACGCCCTTCATGACTGTGTCGTTCATGGGTGAATCGGCATGCCGGTGCCGAAGAGCAGTCGCGCTGCCAGCGCGGCCGAAAGCAGCGCGGCAAGAAAAGCAGTGGCCTTCAGATCCTGAGCGAAGCTGTTCAGCCCTTCCCGCCACAGACCGTAGGCGATCTGCCCGTAATAAGGGACGTCGTTCAGCGCGACCACGATTACAGCCCCGGCCGCTCCGCCCATTGAAAACCCAAGCGGAATACCGATCACCGTAAACAAAACCTTGAGGAGATCGCCGAAAGCAGCATAGCGGGGCTTCCCGATCGCAGCTAACGACGAATCGATGGTCTTGGCCAACAGGCTCGGCCACAATCCCAAGGCCAGGATTGGTAACATCCAGGAGCCTGCCGCATATCTCTTGTCGTAAAGCACCCCGATGACTACGTCGCCTCCGGCTACCAGCGCGGCTATGCCACACGCCATGACAGCGAGTAACATTCTGCGATAGCGGAGGACTTTTTCGCGAAGCTCCGGGCGGGGTAACCCGGCAGATTTTGAATATGCCGGAAAGATCACATTGCGAATCATCGCCATTACCAGCGCGCGTGGAACCTCGGCGATCATGGTGACGATACTGTAAACCCCGAGCATTTGCAGCGTAAATAATTTGCCGAGGATAAGGCGGTCGATTTGCGACGCCAGGAATGTCAGAATGCTCGACATCCATACCCACCGGCCAAAAATAAAAAGCGTGCGCCCCGCTGTTCGATCCCACGCGATGCGATCCGATCTGCCCGGAACCAAGAAGTGGCTCCACACCATCTTCAGCACTGATGGCAGCATGCTGCCGCAGACCAGCGACCACACGCTTGGACGCAGCAAAGCCCAGCTAACCATCAGGACGCCGGAAACAGCCTGTGTTACGAGATCCATGATCACGACGGGCTTCACCACCATATGCCGCTGCAAGGTAATCAGGCTGGTGGAAGTGAATCCGGACGCAACGCTGGTGGCCCCGATCAGCGGCAGAATCCATCGCAGACGCGGATCCCCATAGAATGCTGCCATGAGAGGGGCAAGAAGAAAACACAAAAGCGCGAGGCCAACCCCGCGAACGATCTGTAAGGCCCAGGCTGTATTGAGGAACTCCGGGGTGTCCCCGCGGGGGTCTCGAACCACCGCTGGAGAGACGCCGAGGTCAAAGAAGAGATTCACGCCGGTGGCAATCGTCCAGACAAGCGCCATCAGCCCAAAAAATTCGGGAACCAGCAGCCGCGCCAGCACCAGGTTGAAGGCGAGACGGAGAACCTGGCTGCTGCCAAATCCAAGAATCGTCCACAGCGTGCCGCGAAGCGCGAGCGTCCGGAACGAAACCAGCGGTGTGACGTTTCCAGAGCCTGAGAGTGGCGGATTAGTGGTTGTCAGCTGCGGCTCCGGCATGTCCAGTCCGTTAGCGTATTGTGCCATATCAATGTTGCTTGACGCGTCGTCGTGCGCCGGGCTATTGTCGAACAACGTCCGATGAGCTGCGACATCGCTGCCGGAGTGGAGCGACTCCTCCGGCCCGCCTTCCTCAGTCCCTCTTGGCCGGCCGGCAAGGCCGCGAACGGAATTGTCTCGTATGTCGATCGGATGATTCCATCGTTGCGACGTCTCAGGCACCAGCCCTGTGTGCTGGCCGCGTGCCGGTCGCAGGGCGCCGTTTGGCCTGACGTCTATTTTTTGTGGGACCAGGAACGTACGCCGATGGCGCGGGTGATTGACCCGATCGCTTTTCGCCTCAGCTCCGAGAACGCCTTGCGCCGGAGATTCGCCGAAAATATTGTACGGGCGGTGGTGCGTGCGAGCGCGGAGCGCGGCATCGACCTCCTGGAAATGGAGGAGACTTTCGGGCTGGCACAATTGATCAAGCCGAGGCTGGCCATCCCCGTCGTTCTGCGTCTGCATGGACCGTTCTTCGCGATTGGGCCGCTGTCCGCGGTATCACCCGCCTCTTTTCGCAATCGGACCCGACAAGAGGGTGCCGGAATCGCGAAGGCAGACGCCGTTTCGGCGGTTTCCAAGGACATTCTGGAGAGAACCCGGGCGCACTACGGCATGCCTTTACACAACGCGGTTGTCATTCCCAATCCGGCGCCGGTCGTTCCCAGTCAGGAGCGTTGGCGCCTGGCCGGGTGCGACCAGTCCCGAATCCTGTTTGTGGGCCGTTTCGATCGCGTCAAGGGCGGCGACGTCGTGATCGATTGCCTACGGATTCTCGTCCGCACCTTTCCGAATATCCGGCTTTGGTTTGCAGGTCCCGATCAGGGATTTACAGGCGAAGATGGTAAGTGCTGGTCTCTTCGAGAATACGTCGGCCATCACGCCCCCGAAACCGCCTCACGCGTGGACTGGATCGGTACGCAGACGTTGGAATCCCTGGGTGACCTTCGACGGCGGGCAATGGTGACGATGGTGGCTTCGCGCTATGAGACTTTCGGCGTGACGGCAGTGGAGGCGATGGCTTATGGATGCCCCCTGGTGGCCACTCGCGCCGGCGGTCTTGAGGAGATGGTTGCGGACGGCGTTAATGGACTCCTGTGCCCGACGTGCGATCCGGTCGCGATGGCTGCTGCCGTCACGCGACTGCTGACGGAACCGGGGCTCGCGGCCAGATTAGGGGGCCGGGCAGGGGAGGACGCCGCCAGCAATTATCACCCGGACCAAATTGCCCGCCAAACGGCCGGGTTCTACCAGCAGGTCCTCGATGGGCACCACACGCGCTGGGCATAGCTGCTCATGGGAGGTTTATCAATAGGCGCCATCGCTGGCGATGCATCTCCCCGTGGGTCATTTTGCGCGCGATTTCAAGACCTGCCTCGCCCATTCTCCTTAATTCATCCGGATGATCGAGACACCATTTGAACAGAGCCGCGCAATCCGCCGGATCGGTACTTTGCGATCGCAAACCCGTCTTGCCGTGCTGGACACACTCGCGTAATCCGGGTGTATCGCTAGCCAGAATCGGGACGGCTTGCGAATAGGCGTCATAAACAATCCTCGGCTGCTCGTCCGAGAGGCTCGGGACCGCAACCGCGTGATAGCCGCGCAGCAGACCGAAGAACCCGGAATCATACGCCATCGTGCCGAGCATTCTGATCTTGCCGGCGCCCCAGCCGTCAGATGCCTGCCTGCATGCGCCACTCAATTCCCCATCGCCGACGATGTCCAATTGCACCGGTAATTCCTCCCGGATCAAAAGCCGCATGGCTTCCAGGAGCAGCAGTACCCCTTTACTGCGCTCCAGCCTGCCTGCGAATAGAACCTTCAACGTGCCATTCGAAGCAAGGTTTTTCGCGCTCCACGATTCCGCTGCTTCCGCCGGTGCGAGTATGTTCTCCTCGTCAATCCATGAGGCTTGGATGATGCGGCTGCGAACCGAAGAGAGGGATAGCAGGGTCTTTTGGTAATCCTCCTGGGTGAAGACAGCGAGGTCGGCATGATTGACACACCACCGGCTCAGAGTTTCGGAGATCCACGCCCGCGCTCTGGCCTTCCATGTGACAGGCAGGCCTGGCGCCACGCGCCACGGTGCGGATTCCACCACGATGACATAAGGCTTTCGGCGCGCGATTGCCATCGGCCACGCGAACCAGCCAAACGGAATCGGCCAGCCGGCCACACCGAGATGGACAATTTGACTGCGGCCAATTGCGTTCCATATCCGCAGTGCGGTTGCGGGGAGTTGCGCAATGGCGCCGGCGATACCTTGCGGAGAGGGAAGATCGATGAACCGGATCTCATCCCGCGGCGGATTCCACGCCATCATCCCGAGCGCCGGTTCGCCTTTCTGGCATGGACAGGCGACCGTTAAGTTCTTGAGGTAGCGGGTGTGTTGCTTCAGGTCTTTCAACCACAGCAAGTCGAAGTAACGGATGCCGCGCTCATCACGATACGACTTGACATTCAGGCAAAGCAGGTACGGGCGGGTGATTGGCAGCAGTTCGGCCATTCTATGCGCCGGGACGGGCGATGCCGCAATTCAGGAATCCCGACAGCCCGCCGGCCGCCACCATGAACACGGGATGTTCCATAGCGTTTGCCAGATTATCGGTCATAAATACAAGTAACAGCATTGTCATTGCAGCCGCCGGCGCGATACTCGGATCAGACCATTTGCCGGGTGGTATCCGGCTGATGAAAAGGATAACTGGAAGTAAGATGGAGCCTGTCAAGCCAAATAATCCAAGCGTGCCATAAGTTCCGAAGATGATGATCCATAAACTGTCCGGCACGGCGCGCACCCGCGTTTGCGGGTTTATGGTCACGGCTTCCTGCCGTCCCCACCCGACCAGCAGATGCTGCCGCGCATTGGTAGCGATCACATCTTCGTTGACGAACCTGTACTGGATCGAGCGGCTCTTCTGCTTATTGAAGACCTTTCGCACGACATCGACGATCTGGCCACCTGACCAGACTCCGGCGGCGCGCACGCCGATGTAGACCAGCATTAGTAGTATCAGGCCGATCACAGGCGCTGTTGTCCGCCGGCGGGTGACGAAGAACAGCAGGCCGGCTCCCACTACCAGGTCGATCCATCCATTGACCGACCGGATAAGAATCACGCTGGCGATTAGCACGGCTACCAGCCATCCGCTCGAGATGTTTCTGATTTTCGGCAACGCGCCGCTTTTCCACAACCAGATGGCAACCAGCGCCGCCGCGGCCATCCAAAGAGCCAACATCAGGCCGGAGTGCAGAAAGACTTTCGGCCGCACGATGCCAAAGCTGATCACTGGAACGAGTTGATGGTAACCATACGCAATCTGGCTCAACTGCATTCCACTCCAAAGCTCGAACAGGCTCAGGGGCACATAGATCGCCCCGCCGGCCAGGATGGCGATGGCCAATTCACGCAGGCTCGGCAAATCGTCAAAGTAGCATCGCCCGATCGTGTACGGTATGCCCCAGGCAACGCTCTGCGCAAAAACCGCGGATAGGCCTTCGTGAATCCCGAGCCCATTTTGAATGGCGGAGACGAAAGGAGAAAGGCAGAAGATCAGGATCGGCACATCTGCCCAGCAAGGACGAAGCTTCAGAAGCTGGCGAAAATCGAAAAAGCACATCGCCAGGAATGGCGGTACGCACGTGGCGGCCATCTTGTCGTAGTCGGGCAGGCCCGCTATCGGATAAGTGACTACCGGCAGAAACAACCATCCGGCCACGAATGCGGTAACTGCGGCGCGGCGCCCAGGCAGGACCGCGAACAGCACGAATACGACACCCCCCCAACCGAACAAAACGATCGCCGCGCTGGTCGTCATGAGCTTGTATTATAAACGCGCGTTATTTAGCTTTTCGGTGAGTGCATCCGCCCGCCGGCGCGCGACCTTGGCCCACGTGAAATCCTGCGCACGCACGCGCGCCGCCTCTCCGAACCGCAGCCGGCACTCGGGCGATTGGGCCAGACTGCGCAAGGCATCGACCCAGCCATCGGCGGAATGCGGTGGGATCACGAGGCCATCGATCCCGTTCCGAAGCACCGCGCCGGCTCCCATGGGCGACGCGACCACCGCCAGGCCATGAGCCATGGCTTCGTAGGTGACCAAGGGGCCGCCTTCCTCGATGCTGGGGAAGGCAAAGATGTCCGCCTCCCGGTAGAACCGTCCCATATCTGACGCGTAGGGGATATGGACGACGTCGGGCCTTGCCAGCAGTTCGCCAAACAAGCGTTGGAGCGCTGGCTCGATCGGTCCGCAGAGGACCAGCCGGCCTGAAATTGCGGCGCGCTGCCATGCGTCGAGCAGCAGATGAGCGCCTTTTCGGATGCAGACGGTGCCGGCGAAAAGAACGGTAACGGCTTCCCGAGGCGGGCGAGGATCGGCGGTTTGCGGGAATCTTTCGGGAGACCAACCGTAGCTGCTCGAGATCAACTTCCCCGGCGAAAGTCCGGCCTCGAGAAAAGAGGTTTCCACCTCCGGACTCGGACAGAAGAGAAAGTCCGCGATCGCAACCGCCTCGCGCTCCGCATCGACCGCCCATTTTTCGAAAGGACGCGGGGGGGCGGCGCCGAGCCGGCGATACTCGCGCTCCATCAGTTGCCTCCGTTTTCCCCCGAAGCAATTGACTCTCTCGAGAATGATCGGCTTGCCATGCGTTTTGATGCGGCCCAGCGTTCGCACGGAAATATCGGGAAAAGCGTACAGCGCATCGAATCGAGGCAGACTGCGCAGCAAGCGCATCTCGGTGAGGATTCGCGGCCATGAGGTGCTCCGGTATGCCAGCCACTGCAGTGGATGCGGAACCGCTTCGATAACGCTGTCTCCGCGAAATGGTTCCGCGATATTGGGAACCAGGATTCGGGCCTGCATCGGTTCCGAATTCCAGTTCCGGCACAGAGAAAGAAAGATGTGGCCCAGGCCGGCTTCGCTACAGTACAGCGGGAAAACGCACCCCAGATTCAACACGACTGTTTCCGGTGAGGACTCATCTGTCAGGTAAGAGCCATGGGCTCAGATCGCGATCGAGGAGCCGGGCCGTCGCCTGGATGTTATCGCGATAGTATTCGACCAGCAGAGCACGATCTGCCGGCTCCATCCGCAGTTCGGAACGGTTCCGGAGCAGCATGGGCCGAAGCGCGTGCCGGATCGCCGGCGGCACTACCTTCCGAAGACCGTGCCATCGGCCCTCGGCGGTCATAATACTCCGCGTTCGCTCGAATCGGAGCAGCCGCGGTTCCAGGTGGCGCAGTTTCATGTCAGGCGAAAACGCGGGATCGACGGAGAGGAATTCGAAGATCTGGTGCAAGACGGCGGATGCATTCCGGCTGTAGTCTTCATAGAGAAACACCCGCATATTCCGCGGAGGGAACAGGTTGCGATATCGTTTCACCTGCTCGGCATAATTCCCCCAGGCGAGAAAGGGATGCCGAAGTGTGAACTTCGTAGTTCGACACTTCAGATCCTCCTCGATGTACTCCCGCAGTGTGCCTTGCGTAATGCCCAGGCCCACCGCTTGCAGATAATGCGAAAAAGCGCGCTCCGCCGGGTCCCTCAGCATGACCAGGATCTTTGCTTCCGGAACTCGTTCCGCGATCCGCTGGGGGGCGGTCTGCGACCATAGATAACAAACGCTGGCCTCGCCGATAGCAATTTCGTCGCGAACTCCCCGGTAGAGCCGCAGATAATCTTCCCACTCCGTTACCGGGCCGCCGAATCGTTTGGTGCTCATCGGGCCATCCAGATATTCGCGCAAAGCAGGCATGTCGCGCCGCGTCTGCTCCTCCATGTCGGCGCCGAAATTTTCGAGCCGAAGCTCGAGGGAAAAGTAGGCCGGCTCCTTGATGGGACTCATGTAGATCTGCGGATGTTGGTCCAGGTAATAGTACAGGGACGTGGTGCCTGCTTTGGGGACGCCTGCGACGAAGAAGTTGGGCGTCAACGGGTCGGGTCGGGACATGCCGGTCAGCTCACCCTTCTTTTGGCGGCCGAATCTTCAGGCGGCTCTTGACCATTCCCTTCAACACCTGTTTGGCTTTCCGAGCTTGCCGGTAGCCCTGCTCTAACGGCATTAAGATGTGGCCCTTGACCCGCTCATCCGGTCGGCTGCGAAATACAGTCGGGTGCACTTCTCCATCCCAATCGGGCGGAGACTCCCGGGTATAGTAATACGCTGCGAACGACCGCCTCGCATGCTCCGGCGGACAATTCACCGCACTCACTCCGTGGTACGCCGCCCGCGTGGTGGCGATGATTACGCATCGATTGAACAGCGGGGCAAACGATCGCTTGCACACCTTCACCTGATCATCCCAGAGTTCGAGGTTGCCGCCCCACCCGGGTGGCCATTCCTTGTTGAAGTACAAAAGAAGATTCAGCCTGCGGAACAGCTTCCGATGCTCTAGGAAGTTGAAATCCACGTGAACATCCAGCCTGCCACCGGGCCCTGTCTGATGGATCCCTCCGCCGGTCAACTGATCGTCCGGCAGCAGTTCCGGTATGTCGAACGCATAAGAAAGAGTGCTGGTCAGTGCAGGGGCCGCGAGCAATTGATTCAGTGCCGCAACGGGGCTGTCAAATCGGGACGAATCGGTGATCTGGACTTTGTTCTTTTCGTTGACGGTCCGGAATTCGTGTCCCATCCTTCGCGCCTGCTCGAAAGAAGGAAACGCGTCGTGAACACGCTCGACAAAGTCGTCCGCGAGGAAGTGATCGATCAGGCAATGGGGATATGGCGACGATGACCTGACCTGCTCCCGGAGTGCCTCCCGATCGATTGGATTGATCATGCTCGCAATCCCGCCACGAAGACGCTATGCCGGATAGAGTCCTTCAGTTTTATCAAAGGGCTACCCCCATTTCGACGTCGAATAATCGCATAGAGCCAGCCGATCGCGCAAGCAGTTATCAATGCGCCGTCCGTCAGAATTGTGTAGATCATGCCGCCGTTCTTCAAGAAATACCGGCGGCGGGCCTGGAACCAATAGGCCGGCGGTCTGGTGTCTAAATCTGGACGCACCCCGGATGATGCTCCTTCGAAATGGATAATCCTGCTTTGCGGCACGTACCAGGTTTCCCATCCCTTCCTCTTCGCCGCCAGGCAATAGTCCATATCCTCGAAATAGGCGAAGAACCTTTCGTCCAGGAGGCCTGTTTTCGCGATCATCGCGCCGCGGAGCATCATGCTCGCTCCGGCGACCCAGTCGACTGGAGCGGCCGACTGAGGTTTCTCATCGTAGACCGTCCACCTCGAGACAAGTCTGGAAAATGGACCGATCACCAGCCCGCGGTCCAATTCCGAAGCGATACCGTGAAATCGGAAGGGCGATCCCTGAACTGATCCTTCCGGTCCCTCCAGCCGGCTTCCGGCAATTCCGACGGCGGGATGGTCTTCCATAAAATGCATTAGGGCGGTAATCGCACCTGGGAGGACAAGGGTGTCGGAATTCAACAGGAGAATGTATTCCGGGGGATCGCTCGATTTCAGCGCGCGGCGAATCGCGAGATTGTTTCCAGCGGTGAACCCGAGATTGCGATCCAGCGGAATGAGGTCTACCCACGAATCCCAAGCCTTTTCCGCGATGGCCCGGCGCAGATCCTGCTCGGCTTCCTGACCGCTTCCGTTCTCTACCACGACGACTGCTGCCTGGGCTTCAGCCGCAATCTCTGGTTCGAGAGATTGCAGGCAGTCGATGGTGAATCGGGTGGTCTGGTAGTTGAGGATGATGACCAGGAGCTTCAAGCGGTTCGGGCCTTGTCCAGAGACCACGTTACCACTCGCAAAACCGGTGGCTTTACAGAGTGCGGTACGATTGGGCGTTGCAGACGGCAATCGTAGTGATCGGACGGAATGAAGGCGATCGCCTGCGCATCAGTCTGTCCTCGGCGTTCGCGCAGTGCCCGCGCGTAGTTTACGTCGATTCCGGTTCAACTGATGGCAGCCCTTCGCTGGCCCGGTCTTTAGGCGCGGAAGTGGTGAAGCTGGACGCCTTGTCGTCCTATACCGCAGCGCGGGGCCGCAATGCCGGGTTTGCCTTCGCCAATCGCCACTTCGACAACTTGGAACTGGTGCAGTTCCTCGACGGCGACTGCGAACTTGCGCACGGCTGGCTGCAACTTGCTGAGCGCGCCCTGGCGAGTGACGGCGGCGTCGCGGCGGTATTCGGCCGCCGGCGGGAAGTGCACCCCGAGCGAAGTGTCTTCAGCAAGATCTGCGACATCGAGTGGGATGGGCCGGTCGGCGACGTTAAAGCGTTTGGCGGCGATGTTTTGCTTCGTGCGGCCGTCTTTCGAGAGGCCGGCGGGTTCGACGAGACTCTCATCGCGGGAGAGGAACCCGAACTCAGTGTCCGCATCCGCCGGAGGGGATGGCGAATCACCCGGCTCGACGCCCCGATGACCATGCACGATGCCCAGATGACCCGATTCGATCAGTGGTGGATGCGCTCCCTCCGGACGGGGCACGCATATGCCGAAGGCGCGTGGATGCACGGTTTATCGCCCGAGCGCCATTGGCTGCGTGAAACCATCAGCATCGCGTGCTGGGGGGCGCTGCTTCCCTTGGTCTGCCTCGGGTTGGCTGCCGTCTCACCGCCGGCTGCCCTGGTCGCCATGCTCTGTTACCCGTTATACTGCGTGCGCATCTATCGCCGCAGTCGCCGGAACCTTGGTCCCGCCGATGCACGGCTCTACGCTGTCGCCTGCGTCGTCGCCAAGTTCCCTCAAGCGCTCGGCGTGATTCGGCTTCTTTGTGGGCGGCTGCTCGGACGCCGGAGCCGGCTGGTCGAGTACAAAGCCACATGAGTCACGCCGCCGAGCAACTATTTTCAGTGGCGTACCTGGCGGCCTACTATCCGAAGACCAGCCACCGCTTTATCTGGCGGGAAATTGTCGGTCTGGAAGCGTGTGGCATACGAATCGAGCGTTTCGCGACGCGCCCCAGTCCGGACACTCCTCCGGACAGCGATCATCACGCCGAGCTGAAAAAGACGAAAGTGCTGCTCGATGAAGGAATCCTGCGCCTGGCAGCGGCGATGGTGTGGGCAGCCCTCACGCGTCCGCGTAAATTCCTCGATGCCTGGCGCACCGCCATGAGTGCGGCATGGCGCTCCGACCGCGGCTTCCTTGCGCACGTGGCTTACCTTGCGGAAGCATCCGCACTGCTGCGCTGTTTGACCAGGCGCCCCGTGGATCACGTTCATGCTCACTTCGCCAACAACACGGCCTCGATCGCGATGTTGTGCCGCATCATGGGCGGTCCTTCGTACTCATTTACCGCACACGGGCCGGACGATTTCGATCGCGCGCCCCTGCTGGGCCTCGAGGAAAAGATTGCCCGCGCCAAGGTCGTATTTAGCGTCAGCTACTTCGGTCGAGGCCAGCTGCTGCGCTGGTGCAAGTACCGCGATTGGTCGAAGATCCACGTGCTCGATCCCGGCGTGGACCACGCGTTCTTTCTGCCCCCCACACCCGTGCCTTCGAGACGGAGGTTAGTTTGTGTGGGCCGGCTGCACGAGCAGAAGGGGCAGTCTATCCTGCTCGATGCCGTCCACCGGCTGCGCGAAGACAGGGTGGCATGTGAGGTGATACTCATCGGCGACGGACCGATGCGGGCGGAAATCGAGCAGAGAATCCGGGACCTTCAGATGTGCGACTGCATCAGCCTTGCAGGCGCGGCCAGCACCGATATGATGATCGGTCTGATCCACTCCGCCCGTGCTCTGGTGCTGCCCAGCCTGGCTGAAAACTTCCCGTCGGTCATCCTGGAGGCGTTTGCTCTGGCCCGGCCGGTGATTGCCACGTATGTCGGAGGGATAGCGGAACTGGTCCAGCCCGGTGTCTCAGGCTGGCTGGTGCCCGCCGGCGATATCGATTCGCTGGCCGGCGCGATTCGTGACGCATTGGACACGCCAGTGTCGCGATTGGAAGAGATGGGACGGGAGGGCTATCGCAGGGTGATCAGCCGGCACAAGCCGGAGATGTTAGCTCAGCAACTGCTGTCGAAGTTCCGGAACGCGGATGAGAAGTGATGTCCTATTGGGCCTTTCTGCTGTTGCCGCTCGCTTTCGCCGCCGGAGCTCCGATGTTGATCTGGGCGATGGAGTGCGCGGCCGCCCTCCTGCTACCCGCCCGGCCCCAACCGCGCGGCACCGGGCGCCGCCCTTCGATGACGGTTTTGGTCCCAGCCCACAATGAGGCTCCCGGGATTGGCAGCTCGCTCGATAGCCTCAAGGCTCAACTGGAAGCCGGTGACGCGATCGTCGTCGTCGCGGACAACTGCACCGATGCGACCGCCGATGTCGCCCGCCAATGTGGAGCCATCGTCCTGGAGCGTTGCGACCCGGGTCGGCGCGGCAAGAGTTACGCCTTGGAATTCGGCATCGCATCGCTGCCGGAGCCGCTGCCGGATGTGGTTGTGGTCGTCGATGCCGACTGCACGGCGCAGTCCGGCGCACTGTCCCGTCTTGCGCAGATGGCGTTCATCACCGGAAGGCCGGTGCAGGCAAGTTACTACCTGGAAGCACAATCTGTTCCAGGCGCTCACCAAACCACCGCCCTCGCTTTTCTCATCAGGAACGTCGTTCGTCCTGCCGGACTCTCAAGGCTCGGCTTTCCTTGTTTTCTGAACGGCTCGGGAATGGCTTTCCCGTCGGGCATCGTGCGGTCCGTGAACTGGGCCAACGGCCGGTTGGCGGAGGACCGCTGGACTACCGTCGACCTGGCATTGGCCGGGCATGTCCCGGCGTTCTGTGAAGAGAGCCGGATCGCCAGCTCTCTGCCGCACCAGACGAGAGCGCTCCGCACCCAGCAGATGCGCTGGATGCACGGCACCATGGATTGCATGCTTCGGCAGGGTCCTCGCCTGCTCGGGCACGTGATACGTCAACGGAGCCTGTCGCTGCTGGCTCTGGCTCTCGATCTTCTGGTGCCCCCGTTTTCCCTCATGATCGGCATCTGGCTATTGAGCCTGGGGATTGCGGGTATTGCCGGGTTTGCGGGGGCAACGTGGATTCCGGCCGCTCTGCTGTTGTCCTGTGGGCTGCTGGTCGCGATTCTGACTGTCGCAGTGGATTCGCGGTTCGGCGGGGGCGGACCTTGGAAATTGATGGCCGCAGCCCCGCGATTCTTTCTCTTGCGGACTCCGATCCTGGTGGCGTTTCTACGCCATCGGCAACACGAGTGGATTCCG
>Ga0126381_100004058_pt1 | contig 15909 bp, 13 predicted proteins | sample PanSoiMetPlot_28_FD_96465 | JGI IMG/M metagenome (GOLD analysis project Ga0126381, IMG submission 96465) | Tropical forest soil microbial communities from Panama - MetaG Plot_28 | ecosystem: Environmental > Terrestrial > Soil > Tropical forest > Bulk soil | place: Panama | collected 2016-02-17 | reverse complement strand
TCTCGAATGAGGGCGAGTTGAACGCACAGCAGGTCAATCCACGGGATTTCAAATAGCAGGGGAGCACACACTGTGGCGAACCGTGACGTCGAACTACTAGCAGTCGGAGCAGGGCCGTCGAACCTCGCACTCGCCGTGGGGCTGGAAGAACTCGCTCCCGGCCTGGCTCGCGAATCGCTGGTCATCGACCGGAATCAGGAGATTTCCTGGCAGCCCGGCATGCTGATGCCCGAGGCGCTGTCCAACACGACCTTCCTCAAGGACCTGGCGACGATGCGCAACCCGCGCAGCAAGTTCACCTTCCTGAACTACCTGCAGAGCGTCGGCCGGCTCGACCAGTTCGTCAACCTGAGCAGCTTCGCGCCCTACCGGCACGAGGTCGCTGACTACCTGAAATGGGCGGCGGAGTCCCTGTCGCTGGTGGACCTGCGGCTCGGCGTGGAGTGCGTGGACATCGCACCCGTCTGGACCGACGGCACGCTCACCGGCTGGGCGGTCCAGGTGGCCGGCGGGGACACGATACGCAGCCGTTACCTGTCGCTCGGGATCGGCCGGGACGCCTACATTCCTGAGCCACTCCGCGGGCTCAAGGCCGCGCGCGTGATCCACGGCACGGAGTACCGGCCGCGGATCGGCGCTATGCGCAAGGATCTGCCGTACCGGGTGGCGGTCGTCGGCGCGGGGCAAAGCGCCGCGGAACTGTTCTGCGCGGTGCTCTCTGATCTGCCGCAGTGCCGGCCCACCCTGGTGACGCGCTCGGTCGGCCTGAACTACTACGAGACGAGCAAGTTCAACAACGAGCTGTACTTCCCGTCGTTCGTCGACCAGTTCCATGCGGCCCGGCCCGGGGCTCGCCGCCGGATTCTGGCCGAGATGCGGCACACCAACTACGCCGGTCTCGCGCACGACACGATCGAGTGGCTCTACCGGCAGTTTTACCTGGACCGGCTGTCCGGCCGGGCCAGGCTCCAGATGATCAATATGCACAGCATCACTGCCGCGTACGACGACGGTGACGAGGTCATACTCGAGCTCGCCGACTGGCGGAATGGCGCCACCCAGGAACTGCACGCCGACCTGGTCCTGCTCGGCACCGGCTTCTCGCCGCAGATGCCCCGCATGGTGCGCGGGCTCGCCGACTCGATCGGCCTGGCCGAGATCGAGGTCACCCGCGACTACCGGCTGGTTCTCGACCGTCCGGCCACGGCGGCCTGCTACCTGCACGGCGTGAACGAGGCCACGCACGGTATCTCCGACTCGCTGCTCAGCGTGCTCGCCCACCGCGCCAACGACATCATCCAGGACATTTTCCTGCTTCGTGCCGCCCGGCCGGACCGCTCAGAGACGGTCCAGCCGGGCGCCCCTATTCCTGCCGCAGGCCTGCTTTCAGGAAAGGAAAGCTGAACATGGACATTCGACCATTGGTACGCGAAGAGATGGTTCACGAGAACGGCGTGGACGCGCAAAGGCTGGTGCCATGGCCGGAGCTGAACGCCCCGTTCGAGGGTGGCTGGGTCGTGGTCAGCCCGGGTGGTGCATCCGGCTCCCACGCACACCACGAGTACGAGATCTTCATCGCCGTGACCGGCGAGGCGGAGCTGGAATCCGCCGGCGAACGGCGCCCGTTCCGTAGCGGCGACATTGTCCGTTTCCCCCCGCACACCGACCACCGGGTGATCAACGAGGGTACTGAGGATTTCCAGTTCTACTGCGTCTGGTGGGACACCGACATGTCGGAGCGATTCGTCGCACGGCACGCAGGAAAGGCCTGATCCGGCGATGGCGGCATCTGACGCCAGAGGCAACCGGCCGGTCCTGGTGGTCGGCGGATCGCCCACGTCCAACGGCGACCTGCACGTCGGGCACGTGGCCGGACCCTTCGTGGGCGCGGATGTGCACGTGCGGTACCTGCGCGCGATCGGTCGTGAGGTCGTGTTCGCCTGCGGCGGTGACGACAATCAGACGTTCGTCGTCACCGCGGCCGCCCGCCTTGGCACGACGCCGCCGGAACTCGTGGCGGAGTCATGGGAACTGATCAAGGGCACGTTCGAGGCCATGGGCATCGCGCACGATGCCTTCGTCCCCACCGACGACGAGTACCGCTCGACCGTGTACCAGTACGTCGGCCGCCTGTACGACCTGGGCAAGTTCCGGATGCGCAGGGTGCCGCTGCCCTATAGCGAGCGGACAGGGAAATTCCTGGTGGAGGGTCTGGTCGGCGGGGACTGCCCGACCTGCCTGGCCGACAGCCGGGGCGGGTTCTGCGAAGCCTGCGGTCATCCGATCGATTTCGGCCGGCTGCTCGAGCCCTATTCGATCGTCGACCGGACCGACAAGGTCACCTTCCGCGAGGCCGACATCATGGTCTTCCCGCTGGAGCCGTACCGCGAGCGGCTCATCGAGTACTACGCGTCGAAGGCCACTACCTGGCGCCCGCACGCGCTGGCGTTCATGCGAGAGCTCCTGGCCAGGCCGCTGCCCGATTACCCCATCACGTACCCGGTTGACTGGGGCATGCCGGCGCCGTTCGCCGAGACCCAGGGACAGACGATCAACGCCTGGCTCGAGGGCATGCCGGCCTCGATGTACTGCACCGCGTTCGCCCAGCGGCAGCTCGGCCTCGAGCCGCCGGCCGTCGACGACGCCTGGCGGGCCGAACACGACGCCCAGCTCGTGGTCTTCATGGGCTTCGACCCTCTGTACGTCTGGGGCGCGGTGCACATCGCCGAGCTGATGGCGCACGAAGGCAGGTACATCCTGCCCGACAACCTGCTGTGCAACGAGTTCTACGACCTGGAAAACGAGAAGTTCTCCACCAGCAAGGGGCACGTGGTGTGGGCCCGCGACCTGGTGGCCGAGGTGCCCAGGGACGTGGTGCGGTTCTATCTCAACCTGACCGCACCCGAGCACGCGCGGACCAACTTCAGCCGGGCGGCGCTGGAGAAGGTGTCGGCCGAGCGCTTGGTCGAGCCGTGGAACGAGATGGCCACGGCCCTGGCGAAACTGACCGCCGAGGTGGGCCATGACGGCGAGCCGTTGCCAGTCTCAGCGCAGACCCCGGCGCTGGCCGCCTCGATGCTGGCCCGGTTCAGCCAATGCTTCGAGCTGCCCACGTTCAGCCTGAGCCGGGGGGCCGAACTGGTGGCGCAGAACGTCGAGCGGCTGCGGGCACACGCACAGCGGGCGCTGGCCGGAGACCTCGACCGGGACGAGCTGCGCGTCCGGCTGGGCGACCTGTTCCTCCACCTGCGCGCGCTTATCTGCTCCGCCTCGCCGATCCTGGCCGACCTCGCCGCCAGCGCGGCACGGGCCGGGCAGTTCGAGCCGCGGATGTCAGCCGACGCGTTCGAGGTGACCGAGACCACCGCGTTCCCGGTGCCCCGGCTGAGCCTGCGCACCGAGCAGGCCCACCACGATGAGATGCCCGCCAGCCTTCCGAGCACGGTCTGAGGTCGCCGAATGTCTACAGAAACTGTCCCCGCCGCGACGGCGATCAGCCCGCGGCCGTCGAGGGTGACCGAGCGGCTGCTGCTTCCCGCGGCCTTTATCACCACGGCGGGAAGCGCGTTCCAGATCACTGCCGCGTCGATCCTGGTGTTTCACGCCGACGCGAGCGCCGTGGCGGTCGGCTGGGTGTTTATCGCCTTGTCGATTCCGCAGGCCGCGCTGGCGCTGCTGTTCGGCCGGCTGGTCGACCGGTTCGACCGCAGGACGCTATCGGTCATAGCCGACCTGGCCAGCGCGGTGATCGCCCTCTCGCTGCCGGTATGGCTGTGGAGCGGGGGGTCGCACACCCTGGGCTCCTACCTGACCACCTTCCTGCTCGCGTGCTCGGCGGCGTTGTTCATCCCGGCCAGCAATGCGCTGGTCAAGGAGCGCATCAGGGAGGAGCGGCTCGGCGCGTTCAACGCCCACTTCGAACTGGCCACCAACGCCGGCATGCTGATCGCCTCGGGCCTCGCCGGTGTCCTGTTCGTTGTGTTCGGGCCGGTACCGCTGTTCCTGTTCAACTCCGGCACGTTCGTCGCCTCGGCCGTGCTGACCTACCTGGTCGGCCGCAAGCCACCGGCAGCCAGCCCGGCGGCCGGCCAGGCCGCCGACCCGGCGGCCGGCCAGGCCGCGCCTAGCCAAGCCGCGGCCGAGCGGCCGGCCAGGCCGCCGGTCAAGCGGCTCGCGCTGCTGTACGTCAATGTGAACCTGGGCCTGGTGGTCGCCAGCACCCTGCTCCTGGTCCTGGTCCTGCACAACTTCCACAAGGGCCCCTGGCTGATCGGAGTGGTCGACGCGCTGGCCTTCTCCGGGTTCCTGGTCGGCGCGGCCTTGTACCCGAAGGTCAGCGCCAGGGTCAAGACGCTGCCACTGGCGGTGCTGGCCATGCTCGTCAACGTCACGGTGTGGTGCCTGGAGCCACTGAGCTGGATCGCGCTGATCAGCCTCATCCCCATCGGCGGGGCCTGTTACGCCACGACCAGGATCGCCTCGCGCACCCTGCTCATGAAGGCCAGCCCGCCAGACCGGGCGGGCCGGATCTTCGGCGGCGCGCAGGCCGCGGGCCTCGCGGCAGCCGTGCTGGCCACCGTGTTCTTGTCGTGGCTGACGGACGCCACCGGCGTGCTGTGGGCCTTCTGGGGCCTGGGGGCCATGCAGGGCCTCATCTCGATCGGCGCCTACCTCAGCCTGACCCGGCCGGTGCCGGCACCGGACAGGCAGCAGCCCGAGGTTGTCGAGGCAACCGCCGCCTAGCACGGCGGCAACATCCGACCGCGAAGTATGCGAAGGAAAGATCATGACGGAGCAGCAGAACAAGCGCGGCGGCGGGCCGGCCCGGGAACGCCCGGTCTCCGGCGGCGTGGCCGCCTGGGCGTGCAGTCCCGGGGCCCCTCCCGTGGCCATCTTCCCGTTCACCCCGGGCGAACGGTACGGCGTGCGCAATCTCCACGAGTTCCAGATGCTGATGTACCGGCCGCTGTACTGGCTGGGCTGCGACGGCGAAGTGAAGATCGACTTCGACCTCAGCCTCGGCGAGGAGCCGGAATGGAGCCCAGACGGGCGCACGGTCACCGTCCGGATCAAGCCGTGGCGGTGGTCCAACGGCGAGACGGTGTGCGCCGACAACGTGATCTTCTTCATGAACATGCTGACGAAGAAGGCGCCTAGGTTCGGCGCCTACACCGAGGGCTACTTCCCGGACAACCTGGTCTCCTACGAGAAGGTCGCGGATGACCAGGTGAGGTTCACCTTCGACCGGCTGTACTCCAGGAACTGGATCCTGTTCAGTCAGCTCACGATGATCACCCCGATGCCGAAGGCCTGGGACCGGACCGCGGCCGGACCCGCCGATGCCACGCACGACCCGGACCAGGCCAGTGCCGTCTACGACTACCTGCTGGCCGAGAACGGCGACATGGTGGAGGAGAGCAACGCGCACCGGACCCGCTGGGCCGGCAGCCCGGTCTGGAGTGTGGTCAACGGGCCGTGGCGGCTCAAGAGCTTCACCGAAGACGCTGTGGTCTCCTTCGTCCCCAACGAGCACTACAGCGGGCCGAATAAGCCGCACCTCGACGAATTCCGGCTGCTCCCGATCGAGTCCGACGAGCAGGAATACGAGGTGCTCAAGCGAGGGCCGCACGGGCCCGGCTCGATCCAGGTCGGGTACCTGCCGATGGGCCTGGGCGTCCAGCCCAGCGGCGACCCGACCACCGGCGGCCCGAATCCGCTGGGTGACCAGTACGCCCTGGTGCTGCAGATCTACTTCAACGTCCGGTTCATCGCCTTGAACCTGGAAAACCCCGCCATCGCCGGCCACCTGCTCCGCCAGCCCTACATCCGGCAGGCCCTGCAGAGCTGTCTCGACCAGGACTACGCGGCCCGGGAGATCTACCGCGGGTACGGCTGGCGGCAAAGCGGCCCGGTCCCCATGCTGCCCAGCAGTGACCTGGTATCGCCCCGGATGAAAGACGGCCGCGGATTCTGGCCGTTCGACCCGGACCGAGCCCGCGCCTTGCTCGCCGAGAACGGCTGGGACGTCAGCGTCACACCCGCGGTCTGCGTGCGCCCAGGCACCGGCGTCGGCCAGGCCGGCGCGGGCATTCCCGCAGGCACCACGCTGAGCCTGTCGGTGCGCTACAACAAGGGCCGGCCGACCCTCACCCGGATGATGCGGCAGTTCGAGACCGACGCGGCCAAGGCGGGCATCGAGCTGCGGCGGTCGGAGATCCGCGCATCCATCCTGGTGGCCGAGGACGGCCCGGGCGTGGGGACGCCGGAGAACCCGAGCCGGTGGGAGCTGTCCTGCTGGAACGGCGGCTGGGTCTACAACTACCCGACCGGCGAGAACCTGTTCAAGACCGGGGCGAGTTCCAACTTCAGCGCCTATTCCGATCCCGCCGCGGACGAGCTCATCGACCGGACCGTCACCACCGATGACCTGAGTGCGCTGCACGAGTACCAGGACTTCATCAGCGAACAGGTGCCGGTCATATTCATCCCGAACTTCCCCTACCGGCTGTTCGAGGTGGCCTCGAACCTGCGCGGCTTCACGCCGGTCAACCCGTGCGGCCAGATCACCCCGGAGAACTGGTATTACGTCGAGGAGACGCCGTGACGCTCGACGTCGTCGTGACCAGCGTCTCCTCCGACGCGCATACCTGGAATCTGGTCTACCTGCAGCTGCTGCTCGAGGAACTCGGCTGTCAGGTGACCAACCTCGGCGGGTGCACGCTGGACGAGACCGTCGTGGCCGAGTGCGCAGCCAGGAACCCGGACCTGATCGTGGTCAGCAGCCTCAACGGCCACGGCGGCAAGGACGGCATCCGGCTGATCGGCGCGATCAGGAGCTGCGGCGCGCTGGCGGCCACTCCGGTGGTGATCGGCGGCAAGCTCGACGTGACCGGCGGCGACGGCGGCCGCACCACGGCGCGGCTGCTGGCGGCCGGCTTTGACGCCGTGTTCGGCGAGACCGGCTGGCAGACTGAGTTCCGGTCGCTGGTGCAGGCGCTCGCGGTGGGCACGGGCGTGCCGACGAGGGCCAGATGAACCCGGTCGTCGCGCGGCCGGCCCCCTCGTTCGGCGAAGTGATAGCCGACCGCCATGTCCGGGGCGAACTGGTCGTCCAGCCCAGGATGGGCTTCGACGATCCGGCCCAGATGCGGCAGGGGCTGCTCGCGACCCGCGACGCCACGGCCGCCACGGTCGGCACCATCACCCTGGACAGCTACACCAGGGTGGGCGATCACCGCGCGGTACGGCTGGCGCTGGCGGCCGGCACCGTCCTCAACGGCTACCCGATCGTGGACCGCGGCCCCGGCACGACCACGGCCATGCTCGACGGTGTCCTGACGCCGCAGTTTCCTGTGCAGGTCCGGCACGGCTCGGCCGACCCGCGCCGGATCGTGGCCACGATGCTCGACTGCGGCCTGTATGCCACCGAGGGCGGTCCGGTGTCGTATTGCCTGCCCTACAGCCAGATGCCGCTCAGCGTGGCGGTGGACAACTGGCGGCAGTGCTGCGAGACGCTGGCCGCGGTCCGCGGGCCGGACTGCGAACCGCACCTCGAGACGTTCGGGGGCTGCATGATGGGGCAGCTCTGCCCGCCCGCCATGCTGGTGGCGCTGAGCGTGCTCGAGGGGATGTTCTTCTGGCAGTACGGCCTGCGGTGCATTTCGTTCAGCTATGCCCAGCAGGCGCACGCCGGCCAGGACGAGGAGGCCGTCGCCGCGCTGCGCAAGCTGATCGCTCGGTACACGCCGTACGCCCGCGCGCACGTGGTGATCTACGCCTACATGGGTGTGTACCCGCGCACCCCGGGCGGCGCTATGCGGTTGCTCGCGCAGTCGGCGCGGCTGGCCGCCCGCACCGGGGCGAGCCGGCTGATCGTCAAGACCGCGGCCGAGGCCTACCGGCTGCCGACGGTGTCCGAGAATGTGACCGCCCTCGAGCACGCCGCCGCAGCGGCGCGGGGCGTCACCGAGAGCGGCGGCCAGGTCGAGGACACCGGCATCTACCAGCAGGCGAAGGCGCTGGTGGACAACGTTCTCTCGCTCGATGACGACCTCGGCCGGGCGCTGGTCGCCGCCTTCTCGCGGGGCCAGCTCGACGTGCCGTTCTGCCTGCATCCCGACAACCCCGGACGGGTCCGGGGTTACCTGGACCGGGACGGGCGGCTGCTGTGGCAGCGGATCGGCGCACTCCCGATCGGCGACCTGGTCGAGCTGCCTTCCGCGGAGCGGATCACGTCCGCCGACCTGCTCAGCGCGCTGCGCTATATCGAACTTAAATTTGACAATAGGGAGTATTCATATGACGGAAATTCTTGATTCGCCGGTCGCGGCCAGCGAGTTGCCCGGTGAGCTGCGCGCGCACCTGATGTCGCCGGTGACGCACGCGGCGCTGCGCATCCAGAACGCCATCGCGATGGGCAGCCGCGAGTACCTGGCCAGGCACGGTTTCGTGGAGCTGTTCCCCCCGATCATCGGACCGGTCACCGATCCCGGCGTACGCGGTGCGAAACAGATCGACGTGGATTTCTACGGTCACAAATACAAGCTGATGACCAGCGTCATCCTGTACAAGCAGGCCTCGCTGCTGGGCTTTGACAAGATCTTCTACCTAGCGCCCAACGTCCGGCTCGAGCCGCTGGAGACCGCGACCACCGGCCGGCACCTCGTCGAGTTCCACCAGCTCGACGTCGAGGTGGCCGGGGCCAGCCGCGAGGAGATCCTGGACCTGCTGGAGGGCCTGATCCGCCACACCGTGAGCTACGTACTCCGCGAGTCCGAGGCGGATCTCGAGTCGCTCAGGCGCGATCGAGAGGCGTTCACGCCGCTGCTGCGCGACCCCTTCGAGCGGTTCAGCCACCGGGAGGCGGTGGCCATGCTGCGGGGGCTGCGGCACGGGCAGAGCGCCGACGCCGAGATCGACTGGGAGGGCGAGAAGCTGATCTCAGAGCAGACCAACCGTCCGTTCTTCATAGTGGATTACCCGAAGGGGTCCAGGGGCTTCACCGACGGCGAGTCCTCGGCGGAGCCGGGTGTGCTGCGCAATTTCGATCTCATTGCCCCAGACGGGTACGGCGAGATGTGCAGCGGCGGCGAGCGGACCTACGAGTACCGGCGCCTCATCGAGCGCATGCGCGAAACCGGGGAGAACCCGGCCAAGTACGCCTGGTACCTCGACCTGGCCAGGGATGGACTGCCAGCCAGCGCCGGCTTTGGCCTCGGCCTGGAGCGCTTTACCCGCTACCTCGCCGGGCTGGACCGGGTGTGGCAGGCCACTGCCTACCCCAAGCTGCCAGGGATAGCGACGCCGTGACCGGTCTGCGCGCCCCGCACCTGCCTGAACCGGCCATCCGGGCCCGCGCCCGCGACGGCACCGCGGCGATCTTCCCTGATGTCGAGGGCTACGGACGGACGCTGTTCGGCGCGGTGCCCGCGGCCGGGCAGGCGGGCGACGACCTCGACCAGGCGCAGATCGTGCCACCGGTGTTCGTGCCCCGGCGCCTGGAGAAGCTGTACGAACTGGGACGGGAGCCGCTGTTCGGGGACGTCGACCTGACTACCAGCATCGGCGGGTTCACCGTCCCGCTGCCGGTCTTCCTGTGCGCCTTCGGCTCCACCCAGGTGGCCGACAGCGCGCTCGGCCTGGCCGCGAGCGAACAAGCGGGCCGACTGGGCATCCCCATGGTCATCGGCGAGAACGTCGTGCCAATGCACGGCTACGGCCGGTCCATCGACGGGCCGGCCGACGGCCTGCTCGGCCGGATCCTGGCCTACTCGGGCGCCGTTCCCGACGGGCTCGGCGGGGTGGTGGTGCAGCAGAGCACCGAGGACGCCGACGCCGAGGTGTGGAACCTGGTCTACAGCGACCCGTCGGCCACCGCGCTGCTCAATACCGGGCGGCTGGCCTTCGAGCTCAAGGTGGGCCAGGGCGCCAAGCCAGGTCTCGGTGGCATGACAGTGCTGTCGCGCTCGGCCGCGGCGGCCGTGTCAGGGCAGTACGCGGTCGATGAGGCGTTCGGCCCGCAGGCCGCGATGGTGTTGCGTAGCAGCAGCCCGGGCACCTTCACCGGCGAGATCCTGCGCCAGCAGGTTCACCTGATGCGCAACAACTTCCCGCGGGCCAGGGTCTGGGTGAAGCTGCACCCAGGCCGTGACGTGCGGCTGGCGGCCAACGTGGCATGGAACGCGGGCGCTGACGCGGTTACGGTGGACGGCGCCGAGGGCGGCACGGGGTGGGCCCCGTCGGTGTTCCTGCAGAACGTCGGGCTTCCCCTGGCCGAATGCCTGCGTCGGATCGGCAAGCACGATGCCGACCTGCTCGTCTCCGGCCGGGTCTGGGAAGGCAGCCGGGTCCTGAAGTGTCTGGCGATGGGTGCATCCGCCGCCGGGCTCGGCCGGGCAGCGCTGCTCGCGGTGAGCGAAGACGCGGCCGACGGGCTGGTCAGGCTCGTGCGGTGCCTGGAACTCGAATTGCGCCTGCTGCTGAGCGCCCTGGGCAAATATCGCCTCCCGGACCTGGATACGGCTGACCTCTGGTTTCCCGGGCAATACGACACGACAGAAGAGGACAGAATGCCATGATCGCCAATCCGGCTACGGCTGTCATCCCGCGTAGGAACACTTTCACAAAGACATTCAGCGAGGTCATTCTCGCCAATGAAGTGCGTGACGCGATCGGCAGTACGCTACGGTCTTTCCCGAATCCGGTCGGCGACATCGACCGGTCGCTGGCTCGTCTCCACGTGATCTTCTCCCAGCTACCCGTCGGGCTACTCCAGGAAATCCTCGAGTTCGGCAGGCATTCAGACACTCCTGGCGTGATGCTGGTGCGTAATCTGCCGACTGACCCGGAGCTGCCTGACACGCCGGTGGATGGCGGCCCGAGCATGCAGAAGAAGACCTTCGTCGCGGAAGCCGTGCTGTTCGGGCTGAGCCAGCTGCTCGGGGAGCCGGTTGCTTTCACGACCGAGAAGAACGGCCGCCTGGTGCATGACGTCGTGCCGGTATCGGCCGGCGCGCGCTCTCAGACCAACCAGAGCTCGCACGTGTTCCTCAACTTCCATAACGACATCGTTTATGACGAGATTGGCCGGTACGACGTGTCCAATCCCGACTTCCTGGTGCTGAACTGCCTGCGCCAGGACCCTTCCAAGGAAGCAGTCACCTACTACGCCGACGCCCGGGACATCACGCAGGTCCTCGATCCCGGCACCGTGCATACCCTGCGCGCGCCGCTATTCCGGCTGAACGCACCGGGCAGTTATGTGCGCGATGTCGCCAACGGCATCGATGTACTCTCCGATCCGCTGGCCATCATTTCAGGCCCGGATGACTCCCCGGAAGTCGTCATTTCGGCGAACGGGGTGCACGGACTGACCCAGGAAGCCGTGCGGGCGCTGCGGGACCTGCAAGACGGCTGCCGGGAAATCGCCCACCAAGTGAGGCTGGAGCCGGGCAGTGCCCTGCTGATCAATAACCGGAAGGGCCTGCACGCACGGTCGCAATTCCCGGCCCAGCACGACGGCCGCGACCGCTGGCTGCAGCGGACCTACCTGCGCCGCAGCCTGTGGAGCATCCGTCGCCGGCGGATGCCCGGTGACCGGCGAGTGCATTGAAAAATCAGTGACCGCGGGCATTGAGAGGTAAACCCATGACTGAATTGACTCGCACCCGGCAGGACGACTTCGCGTCCGCTGCCCGGCGACGGATCTCGCAGATGACGCTCTCCTTGTCACCCGGTGAGATCAAGCGGATAAGACAAGCCGCGCTCGCGTGCCTCGCCTTCGATGTGGTCGGTGACGCCGACGGCTTTGTCGCCGAGGCTCAGCGGCACATCTCCGTTCTCCCCGACGACCTGGTCGACTGCCTGCGCGCGTTCCGGCGGCACGGCAGCGCGACCGGCGGGCTGCTCATCCGCGGGCTGCCTACCTTCGAGGTCCCGCGGACTCCCGACGATCCGCACCTGGCCATCGGGACGAGAATGACCGCAGCCGGCCTGCTCGGCATCATCTCCGCGGTCGTCGGCGACCAGTACGGGTTCCGGCCTGAGCTGAACGGACGAATCATCCAGGACATCATCCCGGTGTCCGGCTTTGAGGAAACCCAGCAATCGATCTCCAGCACCACCGAACTTTACACTCACGTGGAGCTGGCGTTCACCGACGACCGAGCCGACCACCTCGCCCTGTTCTGCCTGCGCGCGGATCACGATCGGGTCGCGGGCACGACCCTGAGCCCGATCGAGGCCATGCTGCCGCTGCTGTCGGAGACGGCCATCGGCGTCCTCGGGCAGGCCCGCTACAAAACCACGGTTGATAGCTCGTTCCTGCGCGGCATCGGCCGCAAGGATCCGATCTACGCGCAGCCGATCCGGGTGTTCGCCGGCCATCCCGACCGGCCACGGATCCGCGCCGACTTCGCCGAGACCACGGGGACCGACGGTGAGGCGCAGGCCGCACTCGATGAGCTGCGGCGCGCGGCCAGCAGGGTAGCGATCATGATCCTCCTCGAACCCGGGGATCTCCTCCTCATCGACAACCACCATGCCTTCCACGGGCGCACCCCGTTCCGGGCCCGCTGGGACGGTAAGGACCGCTGGCTGCTGCGGACATCCCTGACCCGCGACCTGTCCCGTAGCGCCGCCCGCCGGCCTGGCGACGGGCGGGTCATCGACATCGACTTCAGCGCTGCCGAATCGGCACGCGGAAAAGGCGAGGTCCAGATCATGAACTCCATCACGTCACCCACCGTTGAGCCATGACACCGGGAGCACGCCAGGAAACCCTGGCCGTCCACGCCACCGCACGGCAGCCGGACAGCACGCCCTCCGCCATACCGCTCTACCAGACGTCGGTGTTCACGTTCACCGACCTGGACGTGTTCGCGGACGCGTTTAGCCGGCCGGACGGCGCGTTCACCTACAGCCGACTCGGCAATCCCACCACCCGGGCGCTTGAAGAAGTGATGTCCGCCCTGGAAGGCGGCCGAGCGGCGATGGCCACGGCCTCGGGCATGGGAGCGATCAGCACCGTCATCCTGTCGCTGCTGCAGGCTGGCGATCACGTCATCGTCCAGCAGGGCCTCTACGGCGGCGCACTGGCCCTGCTGCGGGACCTGGCCGCCCGCTGGGGCCTGAAGGTGTCGGTCGTGGACGTGGACGACCCGGCGGCGATCGCCGCGGCCCTGACGCCGACCACCAGGATGCTCTACCTGGAGACCATCGCCAACCCGTTGGGGCAGGTGTGCGACCTGCCGGCGCTGGCCGGCTGGGCCCGCCGGCACGGCCTGCTGTCCGTGGTGGACAACACGTTCGCCACGCCGATCCTGTGCCAGCCGCTGCGGCACGGCGCGGACGTGGTCTTGCACTCCACGACGAAATACATCGGCGGCCACTCCGACGTCGTGGGCGGGATCATCGTGGTGTCCGAGCCGCGGCTGCACCGCACGATCTGGGAGCGTGGTACCGAGTTCGGCGCCTCAGCGGACCCGTTCGCGGCCTGGCTGACCCTGCGCGGCCTGCAGACGCTGCCGGTGCGGGTCGAGCGGCAGTGCCGCAACGCCGGGATCCTGGCGCGCCGTCTGGCCGCCCATGAGGGTGTCACCGCGGTGCACTGGCCGGGGCTGCCCGGCCACCCGAGTCACGCCCGGGCAGCGGCGCAGCTCGCCGGTTTCGGCGGGGTGTTCGCTTTCGACCTGGCCGGCGGGGCGGAGGCAATCCGTTCGTTCACCAAGCGCATCGAGTTGGTGACCCTGACGCCTTCGCTGGGCGGGGTGACCACCACGGTGATCACCCCGCGGAGCTCATCGCACAGCCGGCTGACCGCCGAGGAACTCGCCGCAGCCGGCCTGGGCGAAGGCACAATCCGGGTATCTGTCGGGCTGGAAGACCCGGACGACCTGTGGGCCGACTTCGAGCAGGCGCTGGGTACGGCCCCCTCTTGCCAAGCAAGGCACGACGCGAAGGGAGCCGCATGACCACGCTCGAAGCAGACCGGATCCAGGCCGCCGGCCTGCGCAACCTGGCCTACCAGAAGCTGGCGGCCGCCATGCCGCCAGCCAACCTCGAGGCCGCCCGGCTGTGCAGCGACCGGCTGAGGGCCGCGCTGCCCCATCCCGATCAGCTAGACAGCAACCTGGTGATGGTGGCCTTCGGCGGCGGTAAGGACAGCGCCTACACCCTCGCCTTCGTCCGGGCCATGCAGCTCATCCTGTTCCGCGGCCACGGCGCTACCTTCCGGATAAGGGTGGCCACCAGCCGGCACGCCGGGATGCCGCGCGCGGTCCTTGAGAACATCGACCGGGAGTATCAGGCGCTGGGCCTGTACGCCGACCCTGACTGCGAGCTGTTGCTGATCGACGGCACCGAGGTGACGCCGTTCGACGTGGCCGCGCCGCAGCGCGAACATGTTATCCAGCGCAACCGGCTCGACATCTTGATGACGGGCCACCGCACGTTCGCCGACGGCCGGCCCACCTTCTGCAACGCGTGCAACCTGAGCGTGCTCGACAACTTCGGCCTGGCCGCCTCGTACGGCGACGGCGCCGACATCATCATCACCGGAGACTCCCAGCGTGAGCAGCGTGAGTACGCGCTGTGGGTCGGCCGGCTGGCCCGCCGCCTGGGCGCGCCGCGGAAGGCCGAGAGGGCCGGCGGGCTGCGGCGGTTCATGTCCCAGCTGGACGCGATCGCCCAGTCGTACTTCACCGACATTCACGGTGCGGACGCGCCCGAGCAGGTCGCCGAGCGGCGGATCACCACACAGGTGCCGGAACGGCTTGCGTTCTTCTCCATCTACTCCGACACCCAGTACGCCGCCGGGGACCATATGGAGCTGCTGACCGGCTTCCTCGGCTTCGAATTCGGCGACCTCGCGTTCAACTTCACCGAGTCCGACTGCGGCAACCCGGCGCTCATGGCTCACCTCCGCGGGCTCAAGTGCGAGCGGGTGTACCAGCGGTCCTACGCGGAGGGGATCGGCGAGTACGTCGACTTCGCCCTCGGCCTGATGCGCAAGAAGGACTTCCCCGCCGAGCTGATCGAGCAGATGCGGGCCCGGTATGAGGGCCCAGGGGCGGTGGTCCGGATGCGCCACGCGGCCGAGGGCTACGCGCTGGAGACCTTCGGCCTGACTGAGGAGCATCTGGTCTGCATGGTCTACTCCCCATTCGCCGAGGGGGGAGCTGGGCTCGGGGAATTCCTCCGGCGGGAACACCCGGCGCTGGCCAGCCGCGCCGCAGACATCCACACGCTGCTGGCCGGCAAACCCGGGGCAGACGAGCCGGGCGAGCCGGGCGATGCTCAGCGGCTGGCCGGTGACCTGCAGCGGATCAGCGGTCTGGAGCTTTCCCGGCTGCGCCTGCTCTACAGCAGTTCCGTGCGGCGCCCCATGAGCGGCGGGACAGAGGTCATCGACGCTGTGCTGGAGGGTGACCCGCACAAGGCGGTCATCAGAACCCGGCACAGCCAGGACGGTCCGAACACCCTCGAGCAGATTTCGGGAAGGTAGCCGTGGCAGCAGTAGCGGCCGGTCACCTCGCCGCGGGCAGGTGAACTCGTGCGGATCGTCGTCGTCGGCAGCGGGGTGGTCGGCCTGCTCACCGCCATGGAGTGCGTCCGCGCCGGGGCGCAGGTCAGCCTCGTGGACCAGGCCGGCATCCCCTCCCCGCTGGCCACGTCCAACGATCAGCAGCGCGTCGTGCGGACCCTGCACCGCGGCGACGCCCGGCTGACCGCGGCCGCGGCGCAGGCCCATCTGGCCTGGCTGGAGGTCGAACGCTGGCTTGGCGGCTGGTTCTATCACCGGGTCGGCGCGCTGACCGCGATGCCGGCCGGGGAGGTGGAGCCCAGCCTCGCTCTGCTAGCGGCGGCCGGCGTGTCCGGTCGTCCGCTGTCCGCCGGGGATCTATCCGCCTG
>Ga0126381_100004056_pt1 | contig 15911 bp, 16 predicted proteins | sample PanSoiMetPlot_28_FD_96465 | JGI IMG/M metagenome (GOLD analysis project Ga0126381, IMG submission 96465) | Tropical forest soil microbial communities from Panama - MetaG Plot_28 | ecosystem: Environmental > Terrestrial > Soil > Tropical forest > Bulk soil | place: Panama | collected 2016-02-17 | reverse complement strand
GTACGCGCCATCGGCAGGAGTACCGACAAAAAGACCCTCGCCGGGCTGGCACCCAATCCTCCGGCCGCTTCCACGTATCCCTGCTCCACGGCTCCAAACCCCGCCACCAGCGGCTGTACCGCAAACGGCAGGCTGTAAAGCACCGACCCCACCAGCAAGCCGCTAAAGCTGAATGCGAGTGGGTGCCCGAAGACCTGCATCAAGACTCGCCCCGGCCAGGTCAGCGGCCCAAGCGCAACCAGCAGATAGAAACCAAGCACGGTAGGTGGAAGCACTAACGGCAGCGCCACAATCGCCTGCACGAGAGCTCGTCCAACACTGCGGCCCGACGCAATCCACCATGCGAGTGGCAGCGCCAGCAGCAACAGAATGGCAGTCGTGCTCGCGGCCAGCCGCAGAGTCAACCAAAGCGCCTCAGAATCCATACTGCGCCAGTCTATACACTCGTCACACTCGTCGCTTCCCCAACCGCATCTACTTCACCCGTTCCAGTCCCATCGTGGGCAGCGACGCCTGCACCTTTTCCGACAGCAACCAGTCCAGAAACGCGTGCGCCTCCGCTTTCTTCTCTGACTTCGCCATCACCACCGCGCACTGCATGATCGGCGGATGGATCGCCGAGGGAATTCTCACGAAGCTCCCGACCTCCTGGAAGTGCGCCGAACTCGCGCTAGTCAGCGAGATCAACCCAAGCTGCGCGTTTCCGGACTCAACAAACTGCGCGGCCTGCGCAATATTCTCCGCAATCACGAGATGCGGAGCGACGACGTCATACATCTTCAACGCCTTCAGCGCTCGCTCCGCAGACAACCCATAGGGCGCGTGTAGCGGATTCGCGATCGCCACGCTCGTCACCCGCTTGTCTGTCAGACTGTCGATCGTGATCGGCTGCAGCGGCGAATCCTTCCGCGCCCACAACACCAGCCTCCCCTTCGCGTACTGCGTCGGAGCACTCCCATCCGCCATTCCAGCCGCGACGATCTTTTCCGGATTCGTAAAGTCTGCGCTCAGAAAGACATCGATCGGAGCGCCATTCAAAATCTGCTGCGCCAGAGTCGACGACGACCCAAAGCTCACTACCAGCTTCACGCCAGAGGTTTTTTGGTATTCATCCGCAAGAACCGGCATCACCGGCTGCAGATCAGCCGCTGCCGCGATGTGCAATTTTTCTTGTGTCTGCGCGGAGGCAACTGCTTCCCAGCAAAGCGCCAGCGCCGCAAGAGCCATTGCCCATGCGATTGCAACGCGAAGCGTTTTGGGACTATGCGGCCCTTTACGATACCCTAGCTGAAACCATGAATGTCGCGACACATGAACTCCGATGCATAGACTGCGGTGCGAGGATCGCCGGCAGCGCTGTCAACAGCATATTCCGCTGCCCCACCTGCAATGGCCTCTATGACGTCATCTACCCGTGGTCTGCAATCCCCAACGGAGACACTCCCGCGTCCGACAGCAAGCTTCCCAACGCCAGCGCCCTCCGCTGGCTCTGGCAGGAGCGCCGCACTTCCATCCTGCCCGAAGATCAGTCCGGAGTCTGGCGCTTCCGCGACCTGCTGCCCATCGTCGACGACCCCGAAAAAGTCGTCACCCTGCGCGAGGGCAACACCCCCCTCTACGACCTCCCGCGCTGCGCAAAGATCGCCGGAATTGACTGGCTTCTCGCGAAGCACCAGGGCATGAACCCCACCGGCTCCTTCAAAGACACCGGCATGACCGCCGCCCTTTCCGTCGCCCAGGATCGCGGCTTCGAGTGGGTTGCCTGTGCCTCTACGGGCAACACCTCCGCCGCCATGGCTGCCTACGCCGCCCGTGCGGGCATGCGGTCCATCGTCTTCATCCCCGAAGGCAAGATCGCCTGGGGCAAGCTCTCGCAGTCCATGGACTACGGCGCCCTCACCATCCAGCTCAAGACCGACTTCGACGGCTGCGTCAATGTCCTCACCGACCTCGTCAACCGTTTTCCCATCATGCTGCTCAACTCCGTGAACCCCTATCGTCTCGAAGGCCAAAAGACCCCCGCCTTCGAACTCCTCGAGCAGCTTGAGTGGCAGGTCCCCGAGCACGTCATCGTCCCCGGAGGCAACCTCGCCAACAGCTCCGCCCTCGCCAAGGGCTTCACCGAGATCCACCACCTCGGCCTCATCCACCGCATGCCGAAGATCAGCATCATCCAGGCTGAAGGCGCAAACCCCCTCTATCGCACCCTTGAGGAGAACGGCGGCAAGGAACTCATCCCCGTCAAGGCCAACACTCGCGCCTCTGCCATTCGGATCGGCAACCCCGCCTCGTGGAAGAAGGCCCTCCGGGCAATCCGTACCACAGGCGGCTGGTGCGAGCAGGTCTCCGAACAGGAGATCGCCCTCGCCAAGGCCGAGATTGGAGCCGAGGGAGTAGGTTGCGAACCTGCCTCGGCCGTCACGCACGCCGGCCTCAAGAAACTCGTCGCTCAGGGCAAGGTAGGAAGGGAAGAACGCACCGTCCTTATCCTTACTGGCCACACCCTCAAGGACTCCGACTACACCATCAACTACCACCGCAACGAGCTCTTAACCGACGCCGAAAACGCTCAGCTCAACGCTGCCCAGAAGGCCGAAAACGCCGCCCTGCGCAAGCCCCCGATCGTCATCGAAGCCGACACCAACGTGGTCTACCGCGAGCTTGAGTCGCACATGAAGCTCGCGCAACACGTATGACATGCCTGAGGCTCACCCCACAGTTGTCTCATCCTGAGCGGAGTCCAGCGCCTTCTGTGCACTGGACGGAGTCGAAAGATCCGCGGATCCCCACACGATCTCCGATCTCAAGACTAGGACTCTTCGCATGAACGTCCCCGGCCCCTTGCATCTCCGTCTGCCAGGAACCTCGGCCAATCTCGGTCCCGGCTTCGATTCACTCGGCCTCGCAATGTCCCTCTATCTCACCATTGACGCGACCGCCGCCGGAGTCCAGACCTTCCACATCGACGCCACGGGACGCGACGCCGCCCAATGCTCTGTCATGGAGAACAACCTCATCCTCACCACCTACGTCGATATCCTTGCCAACCTTGGCAAGCTCGCGCCCAGGGTCCACCTCCGCATTCACAACGAGATCCCCCTAGGCATGGGCTGTGGCTCCAGTGCGGCTGCTCTCCTCGCCGGAGTCTTCCTCGCTAACCACTTCGGCTCACTTGGCTGGACCGGACAGCAGATCCTTGAAGAGGCCTGCCGTCGTGAAGGCCATCCCGACAACGTCGCGGCTTGTTTTCACGGCGGCATGACCGTCTCCGCAATGAAAAAAAATCAAGTAATAACAGCGACATATAGCCATAAATTCAACTGGAAGTTGCTGCTTGCCATGCCTTCGGAGAGCCTCTCGACCAAGAAGGCGCGGGCTCTTCTGCCGGAGAAATACTCCCGCGCCGATGCCGTCGCCAATATCCAGGCTACGGCCCTGCTGGTCTCTGCCTTCGCACTGAACCGTGGCGATCTTCTTCATGCCGCCATGGAGGACCGCATCCACCAGCCCTATCGCATGCAGGCATGCCCGTTGTTGGCGCACCTTCTCCCACTCTCCGGATCGCAAGGCATCCTCGGTGTTGCTCTTAGCGGAGCCGGCCCGTCCGTCCTCGTCATCGTGAACGGCTCTAAACCCGTGTCAGACGTGGCTCTAGCGATTCGCGAGACCGCTGGAGATCCCCGCCTCGAAATGATCGAAACCACAATCGGCGCAGGAACACTTCAACATCCGGCCTTAGCTTCAACAAGTGGAATCACTTAGAATGCCAAATCACCAATAGGTAACTTTTCCTGACAGTTACCATAGATTTCTTTACGTTTCCATGATTACTCCGTACCTTAGCGCTTGTGGGCAGTTCTGGGGAGGGCTGCTACGCCGCCCGTTGACCTCTCGCAACAGAGAGGTCCGGGCGTTTCTCCTTTAACCGTCCATTTCTTTTCAATTCAATGTGATTCCCGCATCCGCCCCTGTTTTCAACAAAATTTCGAGTCTGAAACTATCGCGGAGCCCGCGCATCTATTATTTTGAAGATTGCGCTGCTTGGATTGGGTGGCAATAAAGAGCAATTCTGGAGGGAAGGTAAATGGCAGGTCAGTTCGTCACGGAAGTCAATGATGCAAACTTTGAGAAGGATGTCCTACAGTCGGAGCAACCCGTACTCGTAGACTTTTGGGCAGCATGGTGCGGCCCCTGTCGCGCTCTCGCGCCAGTCGTCGACGAGGTTGCAAGCCACTATCAGGGCAAGCTCAAGGTCATGAAGATGGACGTTGACGCTAACACTGCGACCCCCATGCGCTACGGCATCCGCGGTATCCCCGCGCTGCTGCTCTTCAAGGGCGGCAAGGTCGCCGAACAGATCGTCGGCTACGTCCCCAAGGACACGATCGATAAATCGGTTAGCAAGGTTCTTGCGTAAGAAAACCGTCTACGCAACAAAGAGCAATGGCCCGACTGAGTTCTTCGAACTCCGGGCTGTTGTTCTTTAATCCGAAGGCTTGTCCGCGCCGGATCGCCGCTCGTCTCCCGATCAGCAGCCCATCACTGTAGTTCCCGGGACATCCCCAGTAACCTGCAGTGATTGCTCTGTATCGGCATAAGCATGCATCGGTTCTGGAATACGTCTGCGTGAGCTCAGTACCTTGGATCTGGCGCGTCTCCGTATCGGCTACATCAGAGAGCTTCAGTCTGTATTGCGCCTCCGGCACCAGCTCCATGCTGAATCTTCCCGTCGCCGCAACCCAGCCTTGCTTCACGATCGTTGCCTCGGAAGGGTCCTCCAGCACAACAGTTCCACGGTTGATTCCATGCCCATCGCTCTTGGCAATCACCACCCCGCCAACCCATGTGCAGCTTTGAGAGCGGCACCGTGATATCAGCTCCGGAGTAGTCTTCGCCCTTGTCCAACCTGATCGGCTTCGCCTCCGCTTTCCGAGCAGCCCTCGCTGCCATGTCTTCGTTAGTTCCAACACTCTGGAAACGCTCAAGATCCACCGTCACCCGGTACTCTCCCGCAGGGAGCATCGCGATTCGATAGTTCCCTTGATCGTCAGCTTTGGGAGCGTGCTGAAATCGATCCGGCTGATAAGTGAAGGCTGGCTTCCAGCGTCCATCCTTTTGCTTGCGAAGCAACCCGACCGGTGCTCCCGTTACGGCACCTCCGTCGTTATTAAGTACCTTCCCACTGATTGCTCCTCCTCGTTCCAGCCCAAAATCCTCGCCCGGAGGTCTTCGACAGATTCCATCATGACTCGAGCGAACCTGGCCGGTCTGTTTGTATCCGCACAGTACACATGGCCAGATACCGACCCTGTGACCTTCAAGTCCGTGGGCGGCCAACTGAGCTGAGCCCGGGCATCGCCATCATCGCGGTGAGAAGCCACAAAACGAATCCGCGAGTGCTCATTCCAGCGCAGCTTATCCCCGGCGCGCTGATTCAGCCAGAAAAATCGCCACCAATTACACTTTCTTCATGCTCGAGTGGGTCCTGTTTCGCGTCATCATGGTGGCCTTTTTCATTCTGGCCAGCAGCTTCTTTGTCGCGGCGGAGTTCGCCCTCGTCAGCGTCCGCGAAACCCGCATCCAGCAGCTCATCGCCCTGGGCCGCCCCGGAGCCCGCACCGCCCTCAAGCTCAAGCACACAATCGACGAGTTTCTCCCTGCAGTCCAGCTCGGAGTCACCCTCGCCAGCCTCGCTCTCGGCTGGATCGGCGAGCCTGCCGTCGCCGACATCATCCTCCGTTTCGCAGGCTCGGCGCTCCACACCCTTCCGCCGCACGCCGCCATCTACGCCCACACGATCGCCGTCATCATCGCTTTCTCGCTGATCACCTACTTCGAGGTCCTCCTCGGCGAGCTCGTCCCCAAATCCCTCGCCCTCCAGCGAGCCGAGCGCATTGCGCTAGCCGTCTCCGGCCCGATGGACGTCTTCATCCGCATCACTCGTCCTGTCGTCAAGCTGATGAACGCCTCCGCGGGCGTCGTCCTTCGCCTCTTCCGCGCCCCGCTCCGCGGCGAAGGAGCCGTCCACTCTCCCGAAGAGCTCAAGCTCATCGCCACCGCAACCCGCCGCATGGGACTCCTCCCCGCCTTTCAGGAGGAGATCATCCACCGCGCCATCGAGCTCAACCACATCGTCGTCCGCGAGATCATGACCCCGCGCGGCAAGATATTCTCTCTGCCCGCCGACATGAGCATCGAAGATGCCAGCGCCCGCATCGTCGAGGAGCAGCACTCCCGCGTCCCCGTCTACGATCCCGCCGGCAAAGGTCCCAGCTCCGGCCGAGACAACATCATCGGCGTCGTCTACTCCAAGGACATCTCGCGCCTCACTCACCTTCGCTCCGTCGCACTCTCCCTCGGAGGCAAGGGCTCCTCCGGACTCACCCTCCGGCAGGTCATGCGCTCCGTCACCCTTGTTCCCGAGACCAAGCTAGCCGTCGAACTCCTGCAGGAGTTCCAGCAGTACCGCCGCCAAATTGCCATCGTCGTCGACGAGTTCGGCTCGATCGTCGGCCTCGTCACCGCCGAAGACGTCCTCGAGCAGATCGTCGGCGAACTCGACGACGAGTTCGATGTCCGCTCCACGCTCCCCAGCGCCACCGGAGTCATGTCGCTCGAAGGCAGTACCTCCCTCCGCGACCTCACCACCCAGCTCCACTGGGACTTCCCCCGCGAAACAGGCGTCGAGACCCTCGCTGGCTTCCTCCTCGTCCAGCTCGGCCATATTCCGCGTCCTGGCGAGAGCATTGTCTACAGCAATCGCCGTTACACGATCGACGAGATGATCGGCCACCGCATCAGTCGCGTGCGGGTCGAGCCCTGCAAGAGCACTTCATCCACAGCGCTCGAAGCCGAGAGCCGCGAAGCCTCCTCCATCTGATCGCCGCCACATAAAATCATCTGAGAAGCCAAAATGTTGAAAGTGAAACAGGTGTCATTCTGAGCGAGCGTAGCGAGTCGAAGAACCCCCGCATTTCGCCCGGAGTGCCACAACCGCCGACCGGAGGCAGACGCATCTCCGTACTCGCGCGACCTCTCCGCCGCATCCTGGTCACCCTCCCCGTCCTCTGGGTTGTCGTCTCCATCGTCTTCCTCCTCATCCACCTGGTCCCCGGAGACCCCATCGTCCAGATGCTCGGCGAAGGAGCCACCGCCTCCGACGTCTCCGCTCTCCGCCACGCCTACGGCCTCGACACCCCGCTCGCCGAACAGTACGCCCACTACTGGCACGGAATCCTCCACGCCGACCTCGGCCAGTCGCTCCGCCTCCACGACTCCGTCACCCACCTCGTCCTCCAGCGCTATCCCTACACCCTCGCCCTCACGATTGCGGCGCTCCTCATCGCTATCCTCACGGCCATCCCCGCCGGAATCTTGTCTGCCCTCCACCGCAATCGCTGGCAGGACCGCACCCTCGGAGTCGTCTCCCTTATCGGCCTCTCGTTCCCCAACTTCGCCCTCGGCCCCATCCTCATCCTCATCTTCTCCATCCGTCTCGGCTGGCTCCCAGTCTCAACCGCGGGTACCGGAGGCACGCTCGACTTCGTCCTCCACCTTATCCTTCCCGCCGTCACGCTCGGCCTTTCGCTGGCAGCCATTCTCACCCGTATGGTCCGGACGGCCATGCTCGAAGAACTCTCCCAGGACTACATCCGCACCGCCCGCGCAAAAGGCCTGACCGAAAATCAGGTCGTCTATCACCACGCCCTCCGCAATGCACTTATCCCTGTCCTCACCGTCATCGGCCTTCAGTTCGGCTCACTTCTCGCCGGAGCCATCGTCACTGAAACCATCTTCAGTTGGCCCGGCATCGGCCGTCTTACGCTATCGGCCATCTCCAACCGCGACTATGCTCTCGTCCAGGGATGCATCCTCGCGGTCGGGCTGACCTACGTCCTCGTCAACCTCCTCACCGACGTCGCCTACACCATCGCCAATCCCCGCATTCGAAACAGCTGATGCGTTTTGCGCGTTGCGAAGTAAGCGCCAAAGAGGAAGCGCCAAAGAAAAAGAGTGTCATCCTGAGCGGAGCGATTCACATCGGGAATCGCGCAGTCAAAAGGATCTGCGGCTTCAGCATGACCCTCGACCAAAATTCCGCTCCCCGGCACCAGGTCACCCCGAAGGAACCTGTGCCGCGAATGTTGCATATCCCAGCCCTATCGTCCCGCGCCACCATCCTGTAGGGTGGAAGGAGAAGTATGAAGCGTGCCTTTCTCATCCCTCTCGCAGCCCTTGCGGGTCTTGCCGCGGCTCCGCTCCACGCCCAGTCCGTAGTCCGTCCGGTCCCGCCAATACCACCTCTGTCGGTTCCCGATCCAACCACTCCGGAAGCCAGCGCCTTCCACGACTCCCGCTACGGTGTCTCCTTCCTGGCTCCAGCCGGTTGGACACTCACCCGCCGCGACGCCGAGGTCAGCACCTTCGTCAACGACGCCCACCCTGCATCCAGCAGCACTCGCATGCGCGCCGTCGCCACCATCGCCTTCAACCCACACCCCACCTCGACCTTCTCCGGAGCGCTCTTCTACTTCAGCGTCACCCCGCGCTCTAACGACCATGACTGCCACCAGCAGGCCTCCGACACAGCCGCGCACATCACCTCCACCGAGCAGGTCGGAGGCGTCTCCTTTACCCGCGGCTACGACCAGCGAGGCAAGATCTGCACCGAAAGTCGAGACGAGATCTACACCGCCCTCCGCAACGGCACCTGCTACCGCTTCGACCTCGTCATCAACACCTTCTGCGGAGGTGACGTCAGCGGAGTCCGCGAGATCTCCCAGCAGGAACTGGATGCCGTCCGCAACCGCCTCGAATCCATCCTCTCCACAGTCCACTTCGACTCGAAGTAGCAACGCTTCCTTCGACCGCCTTCTTGAGTTGTCATTCTGAGCGGAGCGAAGAATCTCCGCATTTTGCCTGAGCCGTCTCAAAGGTCGTCGGATCGGGGTGGCTTACGTTCTTCGCATGAATCGCTTTGATCTCTTCAAGAAGGCTACCTGTGCCATTCCCAGATTGCGGCTTTGAGATCTTGAATCGACTAAAGTGAGTATGCTTACATGATAATTTCCGCGGCTGTATTCTTCGGTCTCCTGACAATTGGAATGTTGTTGGTGGCTTACTGGACTCTCATGAAGAATCGGTGGGAATCCACTCGGAAGCTACTTCCTGCCCTCGCTGCAAAACTTCATTCCCAAGAATTAGACAACCTCAGTCTCCTCGGCAGGCTAGGTGGGGTGGTTACTCGTCTCCGGTCTCGGCACGGGAGTTGATAAATGAGGTAGAGAGATAGTTCCAAAAGAGCCTCGGGTGACTGCCTATTTACGCGTCTTATCGCGTGCGAGTGATTATCATTAGACCTCCAACTCCACAATCCGAGCCTCTACCTTCCCGCGATTCGCCGTAACCAACCCCACCGAAACCGGCAACGAGAACCTCCGCGGCCCAGCACTCCCCGGATTCAGATAGACCACACCATTCCGCCTCTCCACCGAAGGCTTGTGCGAGTGCCCGCTCACCACAACCCCCACGCCCGCCGCCACCGGATCAAGGTCCAGCCACCCAAGCGAGTGCACCAGATAGAACACCACCCCACCCAACTCCACCATCTCGGTCTCAGGCAACCGAGCACATGCACCGGATGTATCCACATTTCCCCAGATCGCCGTCACCGGAGCGATCTCCCTCAACGAATCCAGAATCGCCGCATCCCCCACATCCCCGGCATGCAGAATGTGCTCGCACTCCGCGAGCGCGACTCGCGCCTCGGGCCGTAGCAGCCCATGGGTGTCTGAGATCACTCCGATCAACATGTCATCAAGCTAAACGAAGCCGTTCGAGAGAAGCCACATACTTGCTCTGCTTGGGATCGTGGCTGCGGTCCGGATCGATCTTCAACTCCAACGCCACCACGCCATTCAGTTCCACTTTGTAATCCTCAATCTCTTCCGTTGTCCCATGCGGAGAAAAGTTCCACTGTTGTCGTAACACCTCGCGAAAAGCGTCGCCCTGTCTCGCCAACACGGCGAACTCCTGCGTCCGCTCTGAAACCCGCTCCACAAAGTGGACCTGGATCCGCCGGATCGTCTGTGACTTGTCAAACAACAAGCGAATCACCTGGGGTCCAGGACCTGAGGCTCTCCACCCTGTCGTCTCCGTATTGCCCAAGGCGTTCTCGATCGGAAACGCGGGATCCTCTGACGTCAGTTCCACCTGCGCGATCTCCTTGAGATCAAACCAATCTCCTTCCGGAACATTCCCCCTCTGCTCTTCAGTCGATATCAATCTCTTCCTCACCACCACCTCCTGAGAAACACCCGCCAAGCATACCTGAGCAACTTCAGCTAGGATCCATCCTTCGCTGTCTCCCTACAAAGGGTGGGGAAGCGGGACGCAATCCCCCCTGTTTGCCACTTCAGATTTTGACATGCCGATTGTCCTTAAATCTGCGAGATAGACGATACGAAGCCCGGTGATAGCCGGGCCTTTGCATTTTGGCCCCGGATCCACCGAAGCTGACGCGACGACCGAATCCATCTCTTTTATTTTGAAATCTTTGCATCAAAAGATACCGAGAGGGGGAGCAGCCTCACAGCCCGGGGCGCAGACGCGTTCTCGGATCGAGATAATCCCGCAGCGCGTCCCCGATAAAGTTGAACGAAAGCACGCAGAGCATCACCGCCATCGCAGGAAAGAACACCAGGTGCGGCGAGTCAAATAGATGCGATCGCGCATCGTTCATCATCGACCCCCAGCTCGCCGCCGGAGGAGGAATCCCCAGCCCGAGGAAGCTCAGGGTAGCCTCGGCCAGAACCGCCCCTGCCATCCCGATCGCCGCCTGCACAATCAGCGGCTGTACGATGTTCGGCAGAATATGCCGGACGATGATCCGCGAGTTCGTCGCCCCCAGGGCCCGCGCCGCTTCAACAAACTCCCGCTCCTTCACCGCCATCACCTGCCCGCGCACCAGCCGCGCATAGCCAACCCAACCGGAGATCGCCAGCGCGACGATCACGTTCTCCAATCCCGGCCCCATAAACGCAACAAACGCAATCGCCAGCAGAATCCCCGGCAGTGCCAGGAACGCATTCATCACATACACATTGATGACGGTGTCCACCCACCCGCCATAGAACCCCGCCGCACACCCCGCCACCAGTCCGATCGCGAGCGACAACCCAACCACACAAATCGCAACGACCAGGGAGATCCGTGCGCCAAAGATTGTTCGCGAAAGAATATCGCGCCCCAACTCATCCGTCCCAAACCAATGCGCCGTGCTCGGCCCCATCAATCGCGCCTTCAAAGTAATCTGTGCCGGATCCTGCGGAGCCAGCCACGGAGCAAACACTGCACAAATTACAAAGAACAACAGCAGCGCGAGGCCAATTCCAGCCAAGGGCTGACGCTTTAATCGTCTGCCCAATCCCAAACCACTCATGCACTCATCGTAATTTGCGGGGGCTACTGCAGTCAGGAGTGCCCAGCAAAATCAAGAAGAGAAAAGTTGAGTAAGGTTCGTAATCTTCAACAGCTCATGAATCCGCGGCCCGACGTTCACCAAGGTCAACGTGACATAACCTTCGTTGATCGCTGAGACCTTCAAGCCAACCAGCGTTCCCAGTCCCATACTGTCCATAAAGCTAACATCCGTCAGGTCAATCAGAATTTTGCCGCCCTGAGGGATGATCGGTTTCACAACCGTCTTCAACTGTTCTGATGTCTGATGGATCAGACGCCCATGGCACTCCACTGTCGTTACCTTGACGCCGTCTTCTTCTCTAGTCTCAACATCACACCGGAACGGAATCTCCGTTGTTTCTGCCACCGAAACCTCCTAATCCGGCCCCCAAAAACACGCCCATACTAGCGCAGCACTGCTAGAACAATATTAATCTCCGATTACCTTCGCACATTCTGCCCTTCAGCTAAGGCCTCGTTGGTCTGCCTGGCACGGTATAAACAGCAGCAAAAGCAAAATCACCAGAGATTAACGCTTCGCCGTAGTAAATGTAGAGGTAAGTTTGCGAATCAAGCTTAGGCATCCTGTTCAGCGGCCGGTCGTCGCCACTGCAGATCCGGACACGCAAGCTGCGCGCGTCATCAGCGGTGAGATCTCAGAAGCTTTCGGCCTCGTGGTCCCCGACGAAGACCCGATGGCTTTTCAGCCAGCCGTTCAGCAACTCATCGACAATCCACCGCTCTGCGCAGCTTGGCAGGAACGCCCGCCGCTATGTAGTCCAGCATCTAGGCAAGCAACAGGTGCTCGAACAATTCGAGCGCAACCTTCAATCTCTCGTTCAGCCCATCGGATACACTGACCCCAAGCCCACCCCGGCATGTCAAGGAGAGCAATCATTTTGAAGAAAGCACTGATTACAGGAGTTACCGGCCAGGACGGAGCCTACTTAGCCGAGTTCCTCCTCTCCAAAGGCTACGAGGTTCATGGCATCAAGCGCCGCTCCTCACTGTTCAACACCGCCCGTATCGACCACATCTACGAAGACCCGCACCAGCCGAATCCACAGCTGATCCTGCACTACGGAGACCTGACCGACTCCTCTTCGCTCATCCACGTCGTCCAGAAGGTGCGGCCCGATGAGATCTACAATCTCGGCGCGCAGTCACACGTCCAGGTGTCCTTCGAGCAGCCAGAGTACACCGCCGATGCCGATGCCATCGGTCCGCTTCGTCTCCTCGAAGCCATCCGTATCCTCGGCCTCGAGAAGAAGACGAAGTTCTACCAGGCATCAACCTCCGAGCTCTACGGCCTGGTGCAGGAGATTCCGCAGCGCGAGACGACGCCCTTCTACCCGCGCTCGCCCTATGCCGTGGCCAAGATGTACGCCTACTGGATCTGCATCAACTATCGCGAAGCCTACGGCATCTTTGCCTGCAACGGCATCCTTTTCAATCACGAGTCACCCTTGCGCGGCGAGACCTTCGTTACACGCAAGATCACCCGCGGCCTGGCGCGCATCAAGGTGGGTCTGCAGGATACCCTCTATCTGGGCAACCTCGACGCCAAGCGCGACTGGGGCCACGCCCGCGACTACGTCGAGATGCAGTGGCTCATGTTGCAACAGGACAAGCCGCAGGACTACGTCATCGCCACCGGCCAGCAGCACAGCGTTCGTGAGTTCGTCCAGATCTGCGCCCAGCATCTCGACCTTAAAATCACCTGGCAGGGAAGCGGCGTCGAAGAGAAGGCCATCGACCGCAACGGCAACGTCGTTGTCGCAGTAGACCCACGCTATTTCCGCCCCACAGAAGTTGAAACCCTTCTCGGCGATCCAGCCAAAGCGCAACGTGAATTGGGCTGGACTCCGCGAACCACCTTCAAACAACTGGTCGAAGAGATGATTGCCGCCGACCTGAAGGCCGCTCAGCGAGATGCCTTAGTTCGTCAGCATGGCTTCGAAGCCTACAACGTCCGAGAATCCTGACACCCGCAGACCTATGAATCTGGACTCCCGTATATTTATCGCCGGCCATCGTGGCCTCGTCGGCTCCGCCATCTACCGCGAGCTGCTGCGTCTCGGATACTCCAATATCCTCACGTGCACTCGCGCCGAACTCGACTTGCTCGACACGACTGCCGTCAACGGCTTCTTCTCTTCGCAGAAACCCGAATATGTTTTCCTTGCCGCCGCGAAAGTTGGCGGCATCCTTGCCAACAACACCTACCCCGCTGACTTCATCCGCGACAACCTGATCCTTCAAACCAACATCATCGAGGCCAGCAGACGAACCAACGTCGACCGCCTCCTCTTTCTCGGCTCCTCCTGCATCTACCCGAAGTTCGCGCCTCAGCCGATGCCAGAATCCTCGCTTCTCACTGGTCCGCTTGAGCCGACCAACCGTCCCTACGCCATCGCCAAGATCGCTGGCATTGAGATGTGCTGGAGCTACAACCGCCAATACGGCACGAAGTACCTGGCGGCCATGCCTACAAATCTCTACGGACCCGGTGACAATTACGACCTTGCAAACTCCCACGTCCTGCCGGCCCTCATTCGCAAAACTGCTGAGGCCATCCGTACAGGAGCCACGGAAGTTACTGTGTGGGGAACGGGTACTCCCCGCCGGGAATTGCTTTACTCCGATGATCTCGCCCGAGCCTGTGTCTTCCTGATGAACCTCGATGAGGCCCGCTACAGCTCGCTCCTCACCGAGACCGAGCCTCCGCTCATCAATATCGGAACCGGCGAAGACGTAACCATCCGAGAACTCGCTGAAACTGTAGCTAGGGTTCTCGGTTTCAATGGCAAGTTGGTCTTCGACACAGCAAAGCCCGACGGTACCCCTCGCAAACTAATGGACGTCAACCATCTTCACGCCCTCGGCTGGCATCACACTACATCACTGGAAGAAGGCATTCGCCGGACATGGAATCAGGTTCGCGACCAACTGCTAGCGCCCGTCGCTTAGGCGCAAGCCACTGAAATCACTCCTCTTTTTTTCCTTCTGCCTTGTTCCTCCCAATTCCACGAAGGTGGGATTAACTCCGGCTGCACCGCTCCATAACATCGCCGGTAGCGATTGTCGCTACACCCCAACGGAGAAGATCGGGGAACGAGTTTATGGGCCACAAGGTTTACAAAAACGCCTTTGTACTGATCATCTTTATTTTTCTGGCCGGATCTCTGTCCCGCACTGTAGCTATACCTACGTCTTACACTCCGAACGTCGCCGAAAGGTATCTTCTCGCCGCTGCAAACCAGGATCGGGTTGCACGCGGAGTGCGTCCACTCCAGTTTGACCCCATCCTCGCGCAGGCTGCCCTCTATCACGCCAACCAGATGGCCGCACATGACGGAATCTCCCACCAGTTTCCCGGAGAGCCCGACCTAGCCGCACGTGGAGCGCGCGCTGGAGCCCATTTCTCTGTCATTACGGAGAACGTTGCAGAGGCTGCCGACTCATCGGTCATTCACGATCTCTGGATGCACTCTCCAGGTCACCGCAGAAATCTTCTCGATCCTACGGTCGAAGTCGTCGGAATCGCAGTGGTCGTTCGGAACCATCAGTTTTACGCTGTCGAGGATTTCGCCAATACCATAGTGTCCCTCTCCTTCAACCAGCAAGAGCAGACGGTCGCCGGTCTTCTGCAACAGACTGGACTTCACGTGGTCAACGGAAGGCCAAACGGCAAGACTGGCACCGTCGAGGACGCTCGCAAGACTTGCAGTATGTCGACTGGATATGCCGGGCAACACAAACCATGGTTCGTCATGCGATACACCGCCGACCGCCTCAATCGGCTTCCCGAGGAACTCGAGTCTCGCATCCAAACAGGCAAGTACCATCAGGCCCTCGTAGGAGCATGCGTTGACGCAGATTCCGGTGCCTTCTCCGCCTACAACATCGCCGTTCTCCTGTACCCCTAGCAAACAAAATACCCGCAACGCACGACTGCTCAGCCTTTGACCCAGGCGAGAGCATTTGCTATAAATAAAGAAGCGGAGCACGTCGGCCTGACGCGCTTCTGAACACTCCTGAGTAGCTCAATGGCAGAGCATTCGGCTGTTAACCGAAGGGTTGTAGGTTCGAGTCCTACCTCAGGAGCCAATTCTTTTAAATAACTTAGGCGTTAGGGCGAGGGTGGGACCCAGCCGACTGCCGGGGATTTTGACGGGACTCCTCAAAACGACGGAGGGAATTGCAGCCTGAACCACGTTAAAGGCTCGCAAGCTGGCGCAAACCGATCGCGTCGTTGTCGCCAGCCCAGAGTATCTCTCGCGGAAAGGCGTTTCCCAGTAGCCAGCCGATCTGCTTGAATATCATGGGATTATGTACGATCTAAGCTCTTGTGGCCAGGAATGGGTATTACGACGAGGCCCGTCTGAAACGTCACTAAGAATCTAGACGCGGCTCACGCTCAGCGCCGCGGAAGGTGTCCGTGAAGCCGT
>Ga0126381_100004055_pt1 | contig 15914 bp, 11 predicted proteins | sample PanSoiMetPlot_28_FD_96465 | JGI IMG/M metagenome (GOLD analysis project Ga0126381, IMG submission 96465) | Tropical forest soil microbial communities from Panama - MetaG Plot_28 | ecosystem: Environmental > Terrestrial > Soil > Tropical forest > Bulk soil | place: Panama | collected 2016-02-17 | reverse complement strand
TTTTTGTTCCCTCTCTCTCGGCGCAGAGCTTCTTGAAAATGCCTACCACCGAGGTCTTTGCCGGTTATTCCTACCTCCGCTATGACGCCAAGCAGTTTGGCTTCGCGAACCAGCTCAACCTGAACGGCGCCAATGTGGCAGTCTGGGTTCACGTCTACCACGGACTGGGTATCACAGGGGATTTCAGCGGCCATTTCTCCAGCGAGATGGAGGAATTGAACTTCCTGATCGGACCGCAATACACCTATGAGTGGAACGGGGTGCGATTTTTTGGTCGCGGGTTGCTTGGAAGGGCGCGCGCCCGCTTAGGCACGGTTGGCAACTCCCAGATTGAGCCTTCCAGCCTTGGCGGTGCGGGTGGGTTTGGCGGAGGTATAGATATTCCCTATGGCGACAACTTCTTTTTCCGGCCGGTGCAGGCCGACTACCTGATCACCGGAGCGTTCGGCGCCAAGACGCACGACCTTCGCATCTCGACGGGCATCGTGTACCGCTTTGGAAAGAAACCCAAGAATGAGCCCGGCCTCTGAGCTTCTCATGGTGATGCCTCGAACCATGCCTGGGTATAGGAGAATTGCGGTGGCTGCGGTGTTGCTGAGCGCGCTCCTCAGCGCAGCCTGCAGCAGCGCCACGCACTCAACCCATCTGGCCTATGTGACCATGAGCAGCGGAATCAACGCCTATCGTATTGACAGCGTTTCCGGTGCTGTAACCTCCATCTTCAGCTCCCCGTTTGTCGTGGGGAACTCGCCCTATGGCATTGTCACCCATCCCTCGAACCAATTCGCGTATGTGGCCAACCAAGGCGACAACACCATTTCCTTGTTAAAGATCGACATGACTTCCGGCACGCTAAAGGAAATTCTGCCACGCACCAAGGCAGGCCAATCGCCCGGGCCCATGATCATGGATCCGAGTGGCAATTTTCTTTTCGTGGCCAATCAAGGATCGAACGATATCTCGGTTTTCTCGGTCGCTTCGAGCGGAGTCTTGTCGCCGGTCACGCAGCCGAGCGGAAGTCTTACGATTCCGGTGGGTTCGATCCCGACCACCGTATCCATGCCGAATTCAGGAAGCCTCTTATATGTGTCGGTGCCGACATTTTCCTCCGTCTACGCCTTTAACGTAAGTTCGGGTGCGCTGGCTCCGGCTCCCGGATCTCCGGTTTCTGTGGCCAACGGGGTTTCGAGCGTGGCCGCTTCGCCGACGGGGAATTTCGTCTTCGTCCCCAACCCTTCCACCAACACCATCTCGGGATATTCGGTTCAGACATCTTCGGCGCAAAATTTACTTCAGGTGCTGCCGAGTTCGCCGTTCGCCAATATTTGCGGAACTAGCCCCGCCTCCTCTACTTGCGCGTCACCCTTTGGCGCTGCCGTCGACCCCAGCGGCAAGTTTTTGTATATCGCGAACTACACCTCCACCGATGTTTCCCAGTACAGCATTAACAGTTCGAACGGTTTCCTCACCACCATCACCACAACCACGCCCACCGCGGGTACCAATCCCGCGTTTATCCGGTTTGATCCGGGGGGACGCTACGTTTACGTCGCCAACGTCGGCAACAATTCCATTACCGAGCTGAAGTTGAACTCCACCGACGGCTCACTCTCGAGCACCGGTAACAGCATCCAGGTGGGGGGCGTTCCCCGAGCCTTGGCGTTTACGCACTAGCCTCCTGCGACCCGATATGGTTCGCTTCGGCATCGTCGGCTTCGGACTCCACGCGGCGAAACGCCTGATGCCGGGATTCGCGCTTTCTAAAAACTGCCGCGTGACCGCGCTCTCGCGACGAAAGCTGGGCGATGCCAAAGAATCAGCCGCCAAATATCAAATTCCCTACGCCTTTGACTCGGTCGGAGAGCTCTGTCAATCCTCCGAGGTCGATGCGGTTCTGGTGACTACGCCGAATTCCTGCCACCTCGCCGATGTGCTCAGCGCAATCGAGCGGGGCAAGCCCGTGCTCTGCGAAAAACCCATGGCTTTGCGTGCAGCCGAATGCCGCAAGATGGTCGAAGCGGCGCGAGAACGGCAAGTGCTTTTGGGAGTGGCCCACGTATTTCGGTTTGCCGAGAGCATACGAAAACTTCGCGATCTGGTGGCCGCGGGCGAGATCGGGAAGCCGGTTTTCGCGCGCTCCGAATTTTCTTTCCTCGCCTCCGCCCAGCATCCCCGAAAGTGGCTGCATGACGCGGCCATCGCCGGAGCCGGGCCGATCTTCGATGTCGGTGTGCATGCGATCGATTCGCTGCGCTTCATTCTTCAGGATGAAGTGGTCCGGGTGCATGGCAGCGCGATTTCCGACCCCGATTCCGGAGATGTGGAATCCGCCGCCGCCTTGATCCTCGAATTTGCGCACGGCACGATTGGCACGGTTCTGGTTTCGTTTCGTGCCGACTATCGCAGTCCCCTCGAACTGGTTGGGCAACACGCCGTGCTGCGCGCAGATGACGGTTTGAACGTGGAACATCCCATTGCCATCACACTCCGTCGCAACGGAGTGGACGTCGAGACTTATACGGCTTCGAATCATCTGGCGTATGCGCTCCAGGTGGACGCGTTCGCCGATGCCATGCTAGGCAGGTCGAAATTCCCCGCTCCCGGCGAGGAGGGCTGGCAGAATCAGGAGATTCTGGATGCCGCGTTGCGAAGTCTTCGCAGCGGCCACGCCGAGGCAGTTGTGAGGGTCGAGAGCTAGCGAGAGGGAACGCCGGGCGTTGCGGTCGTGGTTACCGCAGTCGCGGCAGCACTCGTCTCTGGCGTGGTGGACGGCGGAACGGCCGCAGGCGCGAGCAGCGATTGGGACAGCGAGCCCGGCGCCGCTGGCGGAACCCCGCGCGCACCCACCAGGGCCCAATGCCAATTCTTCACTTGCGCCAAATCATTCCCCAGGTCGCCTTCGAACACCGTCTGCGGGTCGGTCACTCCCGTGGGTTTCAAGTGGTAGAGGAAAGTGGTATCGGGAGACTTGGCAGGACGGATCTCCGCCGGCAAGCTTAAGGTGGCGGCTTCCAGTGAGGCTCCGAGCGGTTGATCAAGAATCGTAACCGCAACCACAATCTCCTTCAGTTCCCAGTTTGTGCCGTTATGCAACGAGACCTGCATCACGCCATCATGAACCGCCGCTTCGGCATCGAGTTTCTGCAGCTCGTCCTGGGGCAGGTTGGTCGCAACCAGCCCGGTCGAGATCAGCGCAGTAGCCCTGGCGTCAAACGAGAGGCTGCAGCTTCCATCCGGAGAAGTCATGCGAAACGCCTTACCCGAGGGATCGATGGAGAATACCGGCTTGCCCTCCAGACGCTCGGCTTGGGCCTTGTCCATCATGATGGGAAGATTGTCGTTGTCGATGACGATGTCGTTTGCAGGCTTGTCCTTTTGCAAGGAGCGCGCCAAGTCGCCTAAAGGGACCTGGTCATCCTGCGCCCGAACCGGAAGCGCGGCTGAAACCAGAAGAACTGAGAGCGCGATAGAGAACAGTCGTGTCATGATCTCGGCAAAGCCGGCGGCGCCTGACGCCGGGACGCACGGCAGCTAGCTGTTCAATTCTAGATGGGGAAACCTGGCGGGTAACCTTACGAAGGCACACCAAAGTAATGCTATTTGTGGAAGTCAGCGCCGATGTGGTCTTCAAAAACCACCTCGGCGCCGTGGACTAGAGTAGGCCAGAGGCTCGAAGTCGATTTACAGGATCGGCTACAGCAACCGGCTCACGCCGGAAGAACCACCGCGCCACCGCGAATCCCACCGCTGCATAGCAAACGTAAACGAACTTCATACTCACCCCCCGATCAGCAGTCATTCGATCGCCTGCCACAGCGGAGCTACATCCTGAGGCTCACCTTATCCCCGGACACACCGAAGGTCAATGACCCAAAAGTGGTATTACCCTGCACAGTGGTAACGAGTTATCGCGACGGTTCCGAGCTTGCGCCGGCTCTTAGAAATCAAGACTGACGCCTGCTCTCGGCATATCCTTTTCTGTAATCAAGGCGGTTCCACCCCATAAAACCCGACGCTAGCGGAATTTTCTCTTGGAATTCGGCCAAGCTCCCCGGAAAACCCTGATCGCCGCTTGACTTCCGGAGGCCGCGTCCAACACAATTTTGAGTAACATCCCAGAGCCGATCGGTGTCGTCACTCCGCACCCCTGCTCGATAAAAGAGGTTCTTTTTGCACATACATCGCCTGGCAGCACTCGCTTCTCTCGCTCTCGCCACCTGTTTTGCTGCCGCCCAAACGTCGCAGCCGACGGTTTGGGGGACGCAGCCCGACGTGAAGGGATTCGAAAAGATCGTGACCGACCGCCTCGCCGAAGCCGAGAGCGCCATCGATCAACTCACATCCGTCAAGGGCCCGCGCACCATCGAAAACACCCTGGTCCCGTACGACCATGCCTTCGAACGGATGAATTCCGCCCTGTATCTCTCCAGCATCATCGAACAGGTTCACCCCGAGGTTGCCTTCCGCGACCGCGCGACGGACATGGTGCGCAAGGCCAGCGCAGCGCAAACCGCCCTGACTCTGAACCGTGATGTCTACCAAGCCCTCGCCAGCGTGGACGTATCGAAAGCCGATCCCAGCACACGCTACTACTTGCAGCGGCAACTGCTGGAGTTCCGCCTCGCGGGCGTGGACAAAGATGCCGCCACACGGGACAAGCTCAAGAAACTGAACGACGAGCTCACCGAGGAACTGGTTGCGTTCGATCGCAACATCTCCGACGACCAAAAAAAAGTTGAGGTGAGTGACCCGAAACAACTCGAGGGCTTGCCGCAGGACTACCTCGCCCGTCACAAGCCAGGCCCTGACGGAAAGATCTACATCACCACGAACTATCCCGATATTTTGCCCGCGATGACCTTCAGCAAGAGCGATGACCTGCGCCAGCGCCTGTTCATCGCCTTCGATACCCGCGCCTACCCGAAAAACAAAGAAGTGCTCGAGAACATGATGAGGACGCGCTACGAGATCGCAACCACTCTCGGGTACGCCTCCTGGGCGGACTACAGCGCCGCCGACAAGATGATACGCAAGGGCACAGGTATCGCCGACTTTATTCAGAAGGTGGATACCGCGGCGCGGCCATTTGCTGAGCGCGAGTTCTCGATGTTAATGGCGGAGGAGCATAAGGAACAGCCGAATGCCACGGTGATCAACGACTACAACGTAATGTACTTGAACGAACGGGTCCGGCGCTCGCAATTCGATTTTGACTCGCAATCCGTCCGCCCCTATTTGCCCTTCAACGAAGTCAGACAAGGCGTGCTCGATACCGCCGCGACCCTGTTTCATGTAACCTTCCGGCAGGAACAGAACGTGCCCTCATGGGATCCGACGGTCGAGACCTGGGATGTGCTCGAAGATGGCAAGATGGTTGGCCGCTTCTATCTGGATATGCACCCGCGGCCGGGCAAGTACAGCCACGCAGAAATGGCCCCCGTGCTCGATGGCGTCAAAGGCAAGCAGTTGCCCGAGGCTATTCTGGTCTGCAATTTTCCTAATCCCACAGCCGAAGATCCCGGCCTGATGGATTTCGAGGACCTGGACACCTTCTTTCACGAATTCGGCCACCTGATGCACCACATCCTGGGCGGCCAGCAAGAGTGGGCCGGCATCAGCGGCATCACCACGGAAGGAGATTTCGTGGAAGCGCCTTCGCAAATGCTCGAAGAATGGATGCACAGCCCGCAGGTGCTGGCGTCGTTTGCCAAGCACTATAAGACCGGCGAGCCCATTCCCGCCGAACTCGTCGCGCGCATGGATCGCGCGCTCTCCTTCGGCCGCGGAACCTGGGTCATGCGTCAAAATTCCTACACCGCGCTTTCTTACGATGTCTATAAGACCAAGCCCGAGAATGTGGATCTAGATGCGACCGCTATTGCCGATCAGAAACACTACACCATGTTCACGCCGTTGCCCGGCACCCATGTCTACGCTTCCTTTGGACACCTGGGCGGATACTCTTCGGCCTATTACACCTATCTCTGGGATAAGGTGATTGCGGAGGATTTCTTCCGTCAGTTTGATCAGGAAAACCTGCTGGCCGGGCCGACGCCGATGCGCTATCGGCACACCGTGCTCGAGCCCGGGGGATCGATGTCGGCGAATGACTTGGTACGAAATTTCCTCGGCCGCGAACAGAACATGCAGGCGTTTCAAAAGTGGATGGGGCAGGAGTTTGTGGGCGCCGCGATCGAAGCGCACGGCGCGCGGTGAAAACAGTTTCCCAGGGAACGTAGGCGAGGAACCTGCTGGCGGGAAGGGATTCGGCAACAGCAGGTTTCTTGACGACGACTTCGCTCGAGATCACAAAACCAATTCGAAGGCTTGGTTCCAAGGCCGTGTCCGCCGCTGCCATCTCGCTGCCCCGTCTAGCCCGCCGCAATCCGCTTGCGCTGATCGGCGTAATCTTCGTCGTCTTCTTTGTGGTTTGCGCGATTTTCGCGCCCGCGCTTGCGCCCCAGGATCCCGCACAGATCAACTTGCCTACCCGTCTGGAGTCGCCCTCGCTCGCGCACCCCTGCGGCTCCGATGAACTGGGCCGCGATATTCTCTCGCGCCTGATTTACGGCGCGCGCATCTCTATGCTTGTGGGCAGCTGCGTGGTGGCGGCGTCGCTCGGCATCGGGTTGATCATCGGTTCTCTTGCCGGATACTACGGCGGCCGCATCGACCGTTTCGTCAATATCGTTCTGATGAACGCGTTCCTGTCGTTTCCCGGAATCCTGATCGCGATCGCCTTCGTCGCCTTCCGCGGCCCGGGCATCTTCAATTTGGTTCTGGCGCTCTCGCTCGGCGGATGGGTCGGCTATGCCCGCCTGGTGCGCGCGCAGGTGCTGGCCGCTCGCGAAAGAGAGTACGTAGAGGCTGCCCGCGCCCTGGGTGCAACCGACCTGCGAGTCCTGGTCCGTCACATTCTGCCCAACATTATTCAGCCGGTCATCGTGCAAGCTGCCATCGGCATGGCCGGCGCAATCCTGGCGGAAGCGACCATGAGCTTTCTGGGACTGGGAGTTCCGCCACCGACAGCTTCTTGGGGCGCCATGCTCAACGACGGCCGCGGCCACCTGTTCGACGCCCCGCACCTGGTGATATTTCCAGCCATCGCGGTCATGCTGGCGGTGCTTTCGTTCAACTTCATCGGAGACGCGCTGAGAGACTTGCTCGATCCGAGGTCGCGCATTGAGGCGGGACTTTAGAATCTCGGATTCGCGATGGCTGTAGGTTGAAGCGCAACCGAGACCGGGAATCTCTGAAAGCAATCAGCTTTCACCCGAGCCCCTGAACATCGCTCCGATCTTCCTTACTTGCGAAATCAGCGACTCACCTCCACCCCAACCTTCCCCGCTCAAAATCAAATACCACCTCCGTAATCCCTAAGGCCGGCATTCCCAGCAGCCCATCGAAGTCGCGCAGCGAAGGGTCTTGGGTATCGACAATGGTGAACTGGCCATCAAGCGAACCGCGGGCGCGCATGAGTTGATGCCGTACCCGTACGACAGCTCAGCAGACATTCTGGCGCGAGTGTCGTTGGGCGGCGGTGCCCCGAGAGATCTTTTGACCGGAGTCGAAGCCGCAGATTGGTCTCCCAACGGCCAACTTGCCGTTGTGCGACGAGTGAATGATAAGGCTCGTCTGGAATTTCCGGTTGGCAAGGTGCTCTATGAGACCACTGGATCCATCAGCTCGCCACGCTTCGCCCCTGGCGGAGCCCTGATTGCCTTTCTCGACCACCCGGTCAATCCCGACGATCGTGGCAGCGTTGCGGTTGTGGACCTCAAGGGCAACAAGAGAACGATCTCCAGCTTCTGGGAGAGCGAACGAGGTTTGGCTTGGAGTCCCAACGGGGACGAGGTGTGGTTTGCCGCCACCCGCTCCGGTGTCGGTCGGGCCCTCTACGCGGTTACCCTGAGCGGACAGGAACGCCGGCTGCTCAGCGTTGCGGGAGGACTCTCGCTGCACGATGTGGCCCGTGACGGGCGAGTGTTGCTCACCCAGGACAACTCGCGCCTGGGAGTTCAATTTGTCGGTCCAGGTTTGAGCGAACCCCGGGAGCTCTCCTGGCTGAACTGGTCGATGGTTGCCGGGATTTCGCCCGACGGCAGGCAACCTCTGTTTGGCGAAGAGGGCGAAAACGCCGGACTATCGTATCAGGTCGGACTGCGCCAGACCGACGGCTCCTCGCCCGTAATCCTTGGCGAAGGCATAGCCCAGTCGCTTTCTCCGGATGGCAATTGGGCGCTCTCCGTGGTTCCGCCTCCCGACGATCAGCTTCTGTTACTGCCGACCGGGCCCGGCAATCCCAAGCCGCTCGAACGCGGCCCCATCGATCATTATCAGTTCATTCGCGCGGGATGGTTTCCCGACGGGAAACACGTGTTCTTCGCCGCCAATGAGGCCGGCCACGAGCAGCGATGCTACATGCAGAGTATCGACGGCGGCAAGCCGCAGCCGCTCACTCCCGAGGGCATCGCCTACTGCAGCGTAGCTCCCGACGGAACCCTCTTGGCCTTGACCGTGGATTTTCGCGCCCAGGTCTACCTGCCCGGGGATCGCACGAAACCGCAGATGGAAATTCAATGGAACAAAGGCGAAGTGCCTATTGGCTGGACCCGCGACTCGCGCTTCCTCTATCTGGTCGAAAGCGCGCGGCAGCCACTGAGCATTGTTCGGCTGGAACTGGCTACCGGCAAGCGCCAGCTGTGGAAACAGATGCCCGCGCCTCCCGCCAATACCCAGATTAAGGGCGACGACGACATGGCCATCACTCCGGATGGTCAGTCCTACGCTTACGAGTTCTGCCTGTCGGATCTGTATCTGGTGCGGGGTCTGAAGTGAACCCAGAGGTTTCGAGGGGATGCGGTTCGCACAGACATGATGACCAGCGAACCTGGGCGCAGCAGAATTCCGAGGATTTCGTTAATCCACGATCAGATCCTCGAAATCGATTTCCAGGTCATCTCGCACCTCCTGCGCCAGCGACTCTTCCGCGGGTTCCCTATATTCCCAAACCCGCACGCCCTGAAGGTCGATGGCAATATACGTCATGTAGTCCTGCGTCCAACTGCCGCTGTTGTAATATTCCACGCCATCGCGCTTCAGACTGAGCGCCTCATGGGTGTGGCCGCAGAACACGCGCTGCGCATTGCGCGAGCGAGCATGGGCCAGCGCGCCGCTTGCCACTTTTTCGGAGAGCCGCAAGTACGCAGTATCGAATCGCTCGAGGAAGCCGATCATTCGCTTCTTGCCAAACGAAAATCTCTGGATGCCCAGGTGCAGCGCACACAGAAAGTTACTCAGCACGCCATTGCGGGTGAAAAAGCGGTCGAATTGATGTCCATGCACCGCCACATGACGGATTCCCGAGAACTCCCAAACATACTCGCGATAGACGCGAATGCCGACCAGATGCGACATCACCTGGGACAGGCCGTGATCGTGATTGCCCTCGACCCAGACCACTTCAATTTGCCGCTTGGGATTCGAAAGCTTGCGGATGTAACCGAGGAACTTCCAATGCTCTTTTTTCAAGCGGCCGAAATTGAGATTGGAGAATATGTCACCCAGGAGAATCAGGCGGTTGAACGATGTCGTTTTCAGCATGCGCAGTGCCTGGGAGGCACGGCTGACTTCTGAGCCCAGGTGCAGATCGGAGAGGATGATGGTATCGGCAAAAATCATGGGCATTCACTCACAACGTGGTGATTCAGTTTCGTCCATGCCGCACGTTCCAGCGCCGGCTTGCTGATCACGGGAGAGCCGCTATCGCTTGGGGTGGAACCATGGCGCTCCAGAATCTGCTCGAGAAACTCTGGAATTTCGAATAAAGCGCGGTTCTTGTAAGCTCCGGCATTCGCGCGCAATTGCGCGAATCTAACCGGCTCGAGGAGTTGTTCCACGGCCTCGTTGATGCTGCGAAAACTCTTGAGGACGATGCCAAACTTCTTCTCCGTAACCCATTGCGCGTTAAAACGCTCTTGCGGCAGGGTGGCGGCATTGCATTCGATAACGACCGGCAGATGGAATTGCAGCGCCTCACTGATGCTGCCCGGCCCCGGCTTCCCAATAAAGAAATCCGCGAGCGCCATGTAGAAGTGAACTTCCGAAGTGAATCCTTCCACAAACATCGGAAACCGCGTGTTCAAGCCCTTCGCGGCTGTGACCAGCTTCTGATTCTTTCCGCACACCAGGATCAATTGCAGATTCGCCTTGCCGGCGTTCAGGTTCTTGGCAATCTGCAGGATGGTGCCTGATCCCTGCCCCCCGAACAGAACCAGGCCGGTGGGCCGCCCGGGATCGAGCCCCAGTCGCTTTCTCTCTGCGCTGCGATCGATGGAGATCTCCTGGTAAAACTTCGGCCGCAGAATCATGCCCGAGGCCAGAAAAACGTGATCCCGATCATGGCCAAGTTGAATGGCCTGCTGCCGCGCTTTTTCCGTCCCGCAGATCAGGTACTCCGACTCGCGCTCGATCCAGAAATGTGGCGGGTAGTCCGCCAAGTCGGTGATCAACGTCGCAAACGCCGCCTGCGGCATGGTCTTGCGCACACTCTCGACCAGCGCGCGATTGAAGTGCGGAATCACGGACAAGACGAGATCCGAGGGGTGCTGCTTCCAATAGTTTTTGAGCAACTTTACGGTCGGCCGGTGATACACGCGAATCACCCGCTGGAGAACAGGGAGCAGTTGCGGAGTCAGGCGGGTCCAGCCTTTGCGAAGAATCAGGTTATAGCCGTCCTGCATGCGCAGGCCGGTAATCTTCTTGAGTAAGTCGAGCTGGTCGAGCAGATCCTGCAAGTTGAGTAACTCAACTTGCCACGGTCGCTGCTGGGTTGTAAGTACGCTCTTCAGAGCTTCAGCGGCACTGCGATGTCCGCCGCCCGCGTCAAAGAAGACGATAGTGAGCCTGCGGTCCATAACCGGGTCCTCCATCGTTCCCATGAGGCAGTCTGCGCCCTTTCTAATCTTGACTGCCTGTTACTTACAAGATTATCAACCTTATGTGAAATGTTCGTGAATCCAGTATTGGCGGTAGCGATACTGAGGTCGCGCCAAAACCAGCTTTCCTGGTGTGGTCTTCCCCAAGATCTTCAGCTGCCTCGAATCCCGGGAAGCAGACTCCATGTCGCCTCCGGTGCGAGATGAGGGCGAATTTTTGCCTTCCGCTTTAGTGCCTTTGGTAACACCCGCAACATTCCTGCCCACCGGGGGTTTCACAATTCCAAGCAGCTCAGAGAACAGAAGCTGCAAGACCAGAATCGACGGAGGCAAAATTTATGAGGTTCAAGACCATGTTGTTTTTAGCCGCTCTGGCTGCGTTTGCTGCACCGGCATTCTCGCAGAGCGATACTCCCGCGCCGGGGATCAACCAGCGCAAAGAGAATCAGCAGGACCGCATCGCCAATGGCGTCGGGAGCGGCCAACTCACGGCCGGCGAAACCAGGAATCTGGAAAAGCGCGAGGCTGGGTTAAACGCCGAACAGAACCGGATGGAAAAGCGCGATGATGGCAACCTGACCGCGGCGGACAAAGCCCGCCTCACCCGGCGGCAGAACCAGATGTCGCGCAGCATTTACCGCGACAAGCACAACGGCCGGGTCGCGAATACGGATCCGAAGAGCGAAGTCGGCCAGCGCCAGCGCAATCAGCAGCAACGCATCGCGCAAGGCATCAAGAGCGGACAGTTGACCGCCGGTGAAGCCGCCCACCTGGAAGGCCGCGAAGCCGGAGTGAATCATGAAATCGCCCGCGATCGCGCCGCAAACGGTGGAACCCTGACCGGGAAGGAAAAGGCGCAAATCAACCGCCAGCAGAACCGCACTTCCGCGGCGATCTACCGCAAGAAGCACGATGGAAGAACACAGTAGTTTTCTTCCCGGCCAGGGCCCCGGCCGCGGCTGGGGCTTTTGCTTTTCCCCAAAAAGAATTGAAGAAAAGAAACAGCGGATGCGCAGGTGGCGCATCCGCTGAAGACTAAACCAACTGGCAGCGCGAACTACGGCAGAACCGGCGTTCCTTCAATCTGAACCGCCTGCAGCAGCTGAGGATTGATGCCCAGCCACTCGAGAATCGTCGGTGCTACCTGAGCCGTACCCACCGATGTGTAGACCGTCCTGGCTGAGAAGTTGGGATTGGACAGGAGCAGAACGACGTTGGTGTCGTCGTGTGCGAAGCCACCATGCTCCTCCTGTTTCTTGGTGCTGCCCGTATAGGTGACACCGACGTTTGGGGTCACAATGATGTCGGGCGTGCGCGGATCAACCGTCGGATCGTTGTAGTTGAGCTTGAGGGAAGGACCGTAGTAAATCTGCCCCAGCGCGATCCCCGTCGCCGAAGCATTGTTCTCGAGGATCTGAACTGCGGTGTCGGTGTCGGACGAGTTCGTTAGCCACAGCAACGAGACGTCGTCTTCCGTGGGTCCGATGCCGGTGGGGTTGTTGGTCGATTCCGAGAACGGAATGAAACCGGCATTCGATAGCAGAGTGGCGGGGGTAGTGCCGACGGCGGCCTGGGGAACGTAGCGGGTGGGATCGATCGGGGACTGGCCGTGCTTGGAGGTGATTATGATCAGGGTTGAATTAAGCAGGCCTTGTTTGTTGAGTTCGTTGACGAATGCGCCAATCGAGGCGTCCACGAATTGGAATTCGCCGAGCAGCGCTGGGCTCGGGGTTCCGGCGGCGTCCTGATATCCGCCCTGCACGCTGATGCTCTTTTCGTTGAGCTTCTGCCCCACGCTCACGGCCTGGAAGTTCATGCCGAAGATGGTGGGAACAGGAGCCTGCTTCGTGTGGAGGTGGTCCCACCCGTCGATCTGGTTCAGGATCGCGTCGACTTTCAACGTGTCGTAGCACTGAATGTTTGCGAAGCTGTTGGTCCAAGCGGACAGATCGGAATTCGGATCGCGGACCGCGGCGCACGATACATTCGTAGGCGTCATCACTCCCGGGAGCCCGATCACGTTGGAGTTGATCTCAGGCGCGTAGAAATCATTCAGCGCGGATGGTCCCAAGCCAGAGGCAACCGATGAGTACGCAGGATGCTTGTCAGACCAGGCCGTGTATCCGCCCGCCTGATGGATGACGCTGAAGATGCTGTTGACGCGCACGAATTTCCACGGCCAAACCGGCTCGCAGCCATTGGCCGGATCACGCACCAGACGGTGGGGATTAATCGAGTTGAGGCCGCCATCGGTCAGCGATGCTCCAGGTGCGCCGCCATTGAGTTTGGTCTGGTCACGGTCAATCCCTTCTTCATATTCTGTGGTCGTGCCGGTGGGGGGGGCGCCGGCCTTGCAAGGGCCTGCGCCTAGGCCGTTGCCAGTGGCAATGAACGGAGCATCGTAATTTCGCGAGTAAGCCACGTCGTAATAAACGCCAGTGACGGCAGGACTTCCTCCGGTGATGATCGCCGTCAGTCCAGGAAAGGAATCGGAAGGCTTGGAAGTGCTGGCAGCTACGTAGTTGGTGCCGGTCTTGCCCAGGGCAGCGATGTTCGGGCAATAGGGATCACCGTTGTTAAAGCCTTGGATACCGTTGGCGCAGTTCAGGAAATCCACCGCGTGCATTCCATCCACGCTGATCAGCAGCACGCGCTTGATCGGGTTTTGGGCGGTCGCGGTGCCGATCGTGCAGGCCACTGCGAGGGAGAGCAGGAGAACGGTTTTCTTCATTGTCACCTCGGGTTTGTTTTTACTTCGGGCGACTATCTTACGGACCGGGATGTGAATAGAACGTTAGTAGCAGTTCAATATTTGGGAAACGAATGGAGGATGACTCGTTGAAACCGGCAAGGGGAGCGGGAGTCACATCGAGGGAAGGGAGCCATCGAGCCCGGAGGGCAGGAGCCTGGGACACGACCTGGGAGTCCGATCCTTCCCGGTTCCGCGTTCTCCTCGGGCGCTTCAGAATCAAAAAAAGCGCGGGCCGGGCGCCCGCGCTTCCAGTTTCCAGGTTGACAGGACGACCACGAAGAGCAACTTCACGCGATGCGTGCGCACACCGCCTTCGTTTGCGTGTAGTTGTTCAGCACGTCGTGACCCATTTCGCGGCCCCAGCCGGATTGTTTGTATCCGCCGAAGGGCAGCGCGGCGTCGAAGATGTTGTAGCAGTTGATCCACACGGTTCCGGCTTTGAGCTGCTCGGCGGTGCGATGCGCTTTGCCGATGTCATTGGTCCACACACCGGCGGCCAGGCCGTAAACATTGTCGTTGGCGCGTTGGACTAACTCTTCGGGATCGCTGAACGGCATCACCGTGACCACCGGTCCGAAGATTTCTTCCTGCACCACTTTCATGTCGTCCCGGGTGTTCACGAGCACGGTGGGCTCGACAAAATATCCCTTGTCCGATGCCCTCTGCCCGCCGGCGACGGCTTTGGCGCCTTCGGAGAATCCCGATTCGAGATAACTGCAAACCCGCTTCAGCTGCTCTTCGGAGACCAAGGGTCCCATCTGCGTCTTGGGATCAAGACCGGAGCCGACGCGGATTTTCTTGGCGTTCTCCGCCACCCCATCGACGACCTTGTCGAACACTTCCTTTTCGACGTAGAGCCGCGACCCGGCGCAGCAACACTGGCCGTGATTGAAGAAGATGGCGCTGGCGGCACCCGCGATGGCGACATCCATGTCGGCGTCTTTGAAGACGACGTTCGGAGACTTGCCGCCGAGCTCGAGCGAAACTTTCTTCAGATTGCCGGTGGCGGCGTGGACAATCAGCTTGCCCACTTCGGTCGATCCCGTGAACGCGATTTTGTCGACATCGTCGTGCGCCGCCAGCGCGGCGCCCGCGGTTTCACCGTAGCCGGGAACGATGTTGACCACCCCACCGGGGAATCCCGCTTCCATGATCAACTCGCCCAAGCGCAGCGCGGAGAGCGGCGTTTGCTCGGCAGGCTTCAAGACGATGGTGCACCCGGTCGCCAGCGCCGGACCCAGCTTCCACGCTGCCATCAACAGGGGGAAGTTCCACGGAATGATTTGTCCGACAACGCCGATCGGTTCGCGAAGTGTATAGCTCAGATATTTTGCTTTCGGGGTATAGGGAACCGAAAGCGGGATGGTGTTGCCCTCCATCTTGGTTGCCCACCCCGCCATGTAGCGGAACAGTTCCGACGCCAGAGGAACGTCGGCGCCACGCGCAATGGTTAGCGGCTTGCCGTTGTCGAGCGATTCGAGATAAGCGAACTCTTCCAAATGCTGATCGATCAGGTCCGCCAGTTTCCACATCAGCTTGCCGCGCTCCGACGCCGACATCTTGCGCCAGGGGCCGGTTTCGAAGGCTTTGCGCGCAGCCTTGACCGCCAGATCGATGTCGCCTTTGTCGCCTTCAGCTATGGTCGCGAGGACCTCTCCAGTTGATGGATCGTAGGTGGGGAAGGTTTTGCCGGAAACAGCATCCACCCAGCTTCCGTTGATGAGCATCTGGCGCGGCTTTTCCACGAAGCTGGCCACGCGGGGATCGACTTGCGCGAGCGAAATGGTAGCCATGGAGCAACCTCCTGAGTAGATCTGAAGTTCGAGCATGCCCTCTAACGCCGCCCTCATGCTAGTCCTCGCGCCCGGTGAAAATCAAACTGGTCTGCCTGCACCTAGAGTTTCCCGTCGGTTCGGTGGTTAGAAACCGTCTTCGGACGGGCTCGCGGCAATGCCGAGACCCAAACAGAGAAAAAAAATTCACCGGCGATTGCAGGGAAACCACGCACGACTTTGCTCGCAGGCCGTGCTCTCCTGATGCCCTTCCAAGTACTTCTCCTCCCTCGACCTATTGCGCCCAAGTTCCTTGTGTACTATTCTCTGACTACACCGGAAAGGAGGTGGTCTGATGACAAGTTCTGAAAGTGGCAGTAGATGTATCCATAGACCAGGTGAGGTGGCTGAGACTTAGGGCTGGTTGCTCTAAGACCTTCGCAACTGACCGGT
>Ga0126381_100004053_pt1 | contig 15919 bp, 12 predicted proteins | sample PanSoiMetPlot_28_FD_96465 | JGI IMG/M metagenome (GOLD analysis project Ga0126381, IMG submission 96465) | Tropical forest soil microbial communities from Panama - MetaG Plot_28 | ecosystem: Environmental > Terrestrial > Soil > Tropical forest > Bulk soil | place: Panama | collected 2016-02-17 | reverse complement strand
CCGTGAACCCCGTCGGCTGTGGAAGCGCTACTCACTCGATCTCACCTCCTACGCCGGCATGGTGCTCAGGGAGAAGCGGGGCCAGCGGTCTGGCTCCTCCAGCCGGTAACGCCGCGCCGGGCTGCGGCTATCGGCGCCAACTCGGCACGCGGCCGAGCCAGGCGGCCAGACGCTCGTCGTACGGGCGGTAGTGCTCCTCGAGCGTGGCGCGGACCGACTGCGGCATCGGCGAACGCGGGCGGGCATTCTGCGGCGTGAAGGCCGGCCTGTGCGGTGGCAGGCCGAGAAACTCGAGGACCTGATCGTAGGCCGGCCCCGGGTCGGCGAAGAAGTCGTCGCTGTCGACGACGTGGATCCGGTCGCGGCCGAAGATCCGCTCCAGGTGTTCGAGCTGGTCGATGTAGTGCCCGCGGATGCGGTATGAGTGATGGCGATGGCCGTAGCTGACGTAGGACGGGTCGGCGATGATGCGCTCGGCCTCTCCGGCCAGCCGGGATTCCTCCAGTTCCAGGGCCCGTTCGAACGACTCAGTTTCCAGGCCGTGGCCCACGTGGTTGGCGTGCGCTGAGTAGGCGCGTTCCACCGGGTCGCGCAGCAGGACCAGTAGCCGCGCCTCGGGCAGGTCGCGCCGGATCCGCTCGGGGGCCAGCGGGTGGAACATGTAGTAGGGGCTGGACTCGAAGGCCACCGGGGCCGCCCCGGTGCGGCGGGAGGTGAGGCTGGCCACGGCCTGGACCGGGAACTGTGACTGGTACCAGTCAAGCCCGCGGTAATAGGCCACGTCGAAGTAGTGCACTTCCTGCTTGCGCAACACGGTGCCGAACACGGCCGGGTGCTGCCTGAGCACGTGGAACATGGAGGTGGTACCGCACCGCTCCGCGCCGGCGATGAGAAAGCCGGGCAGCATCCGCGCCCGGCGGGTCGGCCGTGCGGCGAGCACCAGGGCGCGGTGGGTGGTCGTTCTGGCTCTGCGCAGCCAGTCAGGCCGGACGGATGGCGCCAGCCGGCCGCGGCCGGACCATCCTCGGCCCTGATCGCGCCCGTCCCGGGCCGCGGACTCGGTAGCCTCCGCGCTCGGGCTCACTGTCGCGGTACCCTGGCGAGCACTGGGCGGGCGAGTTCGCGGTGGTGCACGGCTGGAGTCCCTTCTCGCTGGTCGATGAGGCCGGGCTCAGCGGCGCCAGCTCGGCTCGCGACCCAGCCAGGCGGCGAGGCGCTCGTCGTGCGGGCGGTAGTGCTCTTCGAGCGCACGCCGCACCGAGTCGGGCATCGGCGCCCGCGCCCGCGTGCTGGGGCGTTCGAAGGCCGGGTGGTCGTGGTGCGGCAAGCCGAGGAATTCGAGGACCCCGTCATGGACGGCGCCCGGGTTCGCGAAGAAGTCCGCGCTGTCCACGACGTGGATCCGCTCGCGTCCGAAAAGCTTCTCCATGCGCTCGAGCTGCTCGGCGTACTGCCCCCGGGCGCGGTAGGCGAAATGGCGATGGTTGAAGCTGACGTACGACGCGTCTGCCACCAGGCGCTCGGCCTCCCCGGCCAGCCTGGATTCCTCGAGTTCCAGCGCGCGCTCGAATGACTCGGTCTCGTACCCGCGGCCGACCCGCAGGAGATACGCCGAGTAGGCTCGCGCCACCGGGTCGCGCAGCATCGCCAGCACCTTGACCCCGGGTAGATCGCGGTGAATCCGCTCGGGAGCCAGTGGGTGGAAGATGTAGTAGGGCGACGCTTCAAAGGCCACCGGAGCCGCCCCGCAGCGGCGAGCGGCCAGGCTAGCCCGCGACTTCAGCGGGAAATGGCACTGGTACCAGTCAAGCCCGCGGGTGTACTGGTAGTCGAAGTAGTGCAGCTCCTTCTTCGGCAGCACCGCGTTGAACATGGCCGGATGTCGCCTGAGCGCATCCCACAGGGACGTGGTGCCGCAGCGTTCCGCGCCCACGATGATGAAGCTGGGCAGCATCCTGGTCCGGTGGAGCGGGCGGGCGGCCGTCACCAGGCCCCAGTATGCGGCCCGCCTGGCCAGCTTTTCCCAGGCCGGCTGGCTCGGTCGCACCAGTAGCCCATTCGCCGCCCCGGCCTGGCTGCCCCGCCGCTGCGATGAGCCGGTCCCGCCCGGGCCGCCGGCCTCATCAAGGCCCGAGCTGACCGTGCCGGCCGGCTTGGTGCGCTCCATCGGTCTCCCTTCGCGCGGAGTGTTTCCGGATTCCGGCAACCTCATGGCTGTGTCGGCCACGTGCCGGGCCGCAGTCGGTACCGGTCAGCGGCGCCAGCTCGGCGCGCACCCGAGCCAGGCGGCCAGCCGCTCGTCGTGCGGGCGGAAATGCTCGTCCAGCGCGGCCCGCAGGCTCTCGGGCATCGGCGCGCGGGGGCGGGCGTTCTGCGCGGTGAACGCGGGCTGGCCGAGGTTCGGCAGGCCGAGGAACTCGAGCACCCGATCGTAGTCCGGTCCCGGGTTCGCGAAGAAGTCGCCGCTGTCGATGACGTGGATCCGGTCGCGGCCGAAGGCGCGCTCGAGGCGCTCGAGCTGGTCGGCATAGTGACCGCGAGTGCGGTAGGCGTAGAGCCAGTGACTGCGGCTGGTATAGGACGGCTGGCTGGCCAGCCGCTCGGCCTCACCCTCGATCCGGGCATCCTCCAGCTCCAGGGCCGTCTCGAATGGCTCGGTCTCCAGGCCAAGGCCCACCTGATGGGCGTGCTGGGAATAGGCCCGCTCGACCGGGTCGCGCACCAGGACGAGCAGACGCACCCCGGGCAGAGTGCGGTGGATGCGCTCCGGGACCAGCGGATGAAACATGTAGTACGGGCTGCCTTCGAAGGCGACAGGCTCGACCCCGGTGCCCCGGGCGGCTATCCGGGACCAGGCCCGGATCGGGAACTGGCTCTGGTACCAGGCGAGCCCGCGGTCGTATTCGTTGTCGAAGAAGTGCAGCTCCTTCTTGCGGCGGATGGGCGGAGATACGGCCGGGTGCTGGCTCAGCACGTGGAACATTGAGGTGGTGCCGCAGCGCTGGGCGCCGACGATCAGGAAGCCGGGCAGCATCCGGGCCCGGTGAGTCGGCTGGATGACCCGAACCAGGGTACGGCTGGCCGTCCGGCGGAGCCGGCGTTCCCAGCCGGTTCGGGCCGGCCCGGCTACGCGGCGTTCCGGGGACCATGTCCGGCTGTCAGAGCCTGGCCGGTGCTCAGGGCTGGGCGCAGGGCCGGCCGACACGTGCCCGGCCGGGCTCGCCGCGTCCGCTGCCTCCGTTGACAAGGCCCCGGCGCGATCAGTGCTTTCCACTTTGCTCTTCCCTTTCACCGCGAGCATTTTCGTGCGGGCCGGCTTGTGGTGTCCCTATACCGTTTCACGGCGGAAAATACGCGCCGCGCGCAGCACGTGTTGCGGCTCCATGCCGGTCACGATGTGCGTCAGCGCGATGTATGGGTGAGGTGACGCTGGCCATCGGGCGAGCGATCTCAGCGTGAGCTGCAGGGCCAGCCGGCGCTGACCGAGCAAGGACCGTGCGAAGGCGATCTGGCCGAGCAGGCGGGCATGACCCCTGCGCGACCTGGCCAAATCCGGATGCTTGGCCAGCAGGTACTCCAGCCCCGCGGTCACCTTCTCCGAACCTCCCCGGTACCAGGACGTGCGGTTGCGGCGGATGTCGGCCAGCGGTTGCGTAATCAGCCCGATCTCTCCCATCTTGGCCATGCGCAGAACCCAGTCGTAGTCCTCTGCGTAACTGTAGGGGAGTTGCTCGTCGTAGCGGCCCGCTCTGGAAAATGCGGCCTGTCGCATGACCAGCGTGGACGAGTGCAGCTCCTTGACCCTGTTGCGCAGGAGGAGCTGGTAGCTGATCCGCTCGGCCCGGCCAGGAAGGTCAAGGGTCTTGCCGTCCGGCAGCAGCAGACGGAGCCCTGAGCCGACCGCCAGCAGTTCCGGCTCGTCAATCAACCGTTTGACCTGCAGTTTCAGTTTCTCCGGGTGCCACAGGTCATCGTCGTCACAGGTCGCTATGTACTCCCCGAGCGCGACGTCGAGCGCGGTATTGCGGGCACCGGCCAGGCCCGGGGCCCGGGTGTTCTCCAGCACGCGGACACGGCACCGTGCGGTGCCCAGCAGCGTCAGGCTTTCGTCGACGGGTTCCTGGTCGTGGACCACGATGCACTCGATGTTTCCCGGATAGGTCTGGGCGGCCACCGCCGCGATCGTCTGCCGGACGAGTTCCGGTCGCCCGCGCGTGGCGATGATCACCGAGACATAAGGCCACTGCGTGCGCTCGGGCGCGGCGTCGGCCGGCGCCGGCCGGCCCCGGGCGAGCCAGCCGTAGCGCAGCAGGAACGGCAGGCCGATCGCGGTGACCAGGGCCCGGTCCCGTGCGGGCATCTTGTCCCGCCAGGCCTCATCGGTGCGGAGCACCGTGTCCCCGTCGCGGAATCGCGACGGGTTACCCGACAGGCCGTGACTGCTGCCCAGCGTCACCCGGTCGGGGCCGATGTGGGCCGGGCCCGCGGGGTCTGCGGGCAGGCCGAGCCCGGCCAGAGCCGCTTCGATGGCCTCCTGCGGCTGACGCACGAAGTCCTCATAGCGCAGGCGAGTCACGCGAAGGCCGCGGCGGCTGAGCAGTTCGGCCTGGCCCTGGCAGGTCACCCAGCGCGTGGCCGCTCCGGCCGGCGTGTTGCGCCACATGACGTCGGGCCCGCTGAGCGAATGCGGGCGGGCCACGTCCTTGCTGAGCGAGTACGCGACCCCCCGGGCGTCGCGGACCAGGTGTATCACGCGCACGTCCAGTCCCGCGCGGGCCAGTGCGAGCGCCTGCACCGGCCATTTGCTCGAATCCACGATGTACCGCGCGCCGGCCTCGGCCGCGATGGCATGGTAGAGCTTGCGGTAGTGAGCGCCGTAGGCCGCGACATCGGCGCGGAAGGGGCGGCCGGCCATCCCGGTGACGAGCAACTGCGGCAGGTGGCGTTGCCGCGCGACCCGGCCCTGGAGCCGGCCGATCTCTGGCATCACCCCGCTGTCCCATCCGCCGAAGGCGCGCTTCCCGACGCCGGTCCAGAACGGGCAGTCGGTAAACGCAAGCCCGCAGCCGCAGCGTTCCGCGTACCTGGGCCTGCGGGACAGGTCGATGAGCTCACCGATGTTGACGTAGCCGGGCATCTCGCCCAGAGTGCGCTCCAGTACGGTGCTGCCGGAGCGGCCGGAGCCCCCTATGTACACGACCACCGGGTCGGCGGCGGGCACGGGCTCCATGGAGTGGTCCGCCGCCGCGGGGGTAGCGGCGGTCATGTGAGCAAGCCACCAGTGATGGCCGCCCGGCCGTTGCGCCCCTGGAGAGCGGGGCGGGCCGTCGTAGCGGGCGGCGGCGGCGCACGTCTGCTCATCTCCCTGTCGTTCTTCCAGAGGATGGCGTAGGCGAGCATCATGAAGCCATCTGGCGGCCCGGTCGCCGTGTAGACGGGGAAGAACACGAAGCCAAGGAGCAGCACGAGTACCCCGCACAGTCCGTACGGGGATCGGTCGCGCCGGTAGCGCCAGATGCCGTACAGGAAGAACGCGCTGTAGGTGATGACGCCGACGACGCCGGAGGTCACCATGAGCAGTTGACCCTGGCCACTTGTGCCGACCTCGGAGTTGCCGCACTTCTTGCAGGTTGACGACCGGCCCGTGGTGATGGAGTTTGTTCCGCCCTCCATTCTCCTGGAGTCGCCGTACCCGATGATGGGCGAAGCCAGACCGTCTTTTACCGCGATCGACGTCGTGGACGAGCGGATGTCGTTGCTCTTGCCGTTGGCCTCCCGCTGCTGAATCAGGGTCCCGATCGGGCTGGCGACGATGAGAACCCCGACCACGGCGACCGTGCCGATCAGCGCGCCGATCAGGGCAAAGCGGCCCATCATCGCGAAGCGCACGCCCAGGTAGAGCACGGTGAACGCGATGCCGACCCACAGGCCCCGGTCCAGCGATATGACAGTCGGGATGATCGTGAGAAGCAGCACCACATCGACGGCCCAGGGCTGCCAGCGTGCCGTGCGGTAGCTCCGCCACGCCACGACGAGCCAGGGCAGCGTGATGGCCAGGCAGTTGCCCCACACGTTGGTGTAGGCGAACGGCGCCTTGACCCGGCCTACGGTGTAGCCAAGTGTGGCCATGTTCTGGGCTGAGCCGGGGTTGACCGCGGCCAGTCCCTGCAGCCTGGCCGGGAGCAGGTGGGTCAGCGGCGAGGTGAGCTGGAAATGCGGGTCGACGATGCCCAGGAAGCCCCCGGCCACGCAGTACAGGCCCACCAGCCCGAGCAGCCAGGCGAGGCGGCGCCGGGGAAGCTCGCGCTCGGTCAGGTTTCCGGCGTACACCAGGAAGACGAAGGCGCCGCCGTAGTCGAGGAGCCGGGAGATAGAGGAGAAAAAGACGGTGCCCGTCGCGCTCTTGAGCGTGCCCGGAGCCTGCAGCCCGAGCGTGAAGAAGCCGGCCGCCGACACGATCATGAAAAGTATCCACAGCCCGAAGCCCGGCGGCAGCTTGATCTTGCGCCCCTCCCGCCTCGACCAGCGGTTCATCCGGACGAGCATGGGGATGGCCATCAGCAGGAAGATGTGGTTCTCGACGATGCCGAGGTACCACCAGACAGGCCAGCCCACCAGGGTGACGGTGATCGGCCACGACGGGTCGCGCGCGAACCAGCTCCGTCGCGGCGGGGGGAGCTGGCTCCGTAGCCGGGCGGCTGCGTCGCTGCCTGCCTGGCCGGCCTGGCCGTTGCGGCTCACGGGTCCCAGCACGGTCGTCACGGTGTGCTCCTCGTTCCTGCTGCGGCGGGGGAAGCTGCCGGGTCTTTGTCTGTCCTAAAGGCTGTCATCACGCTCAGCCGGACGTTCTGACCTGGGTGCCCGCTGGCGCGAGGATGACCCAGGTGGGGCCTGGCTGGAAAGCCATCGGGCTTCCAGAAGAGTCGAAGTAGTTGGTGACCTGCCCGACACGCTGCCTGGACCAGGTTCCCGATGCGGCGGTCCCCGCGCTGCCGCCCGCACTGCCGGACAGCACCTCCGCGTGGCCAGAACCCAATAGCTGGAGCACCGGCACGCTCGTGCCGTGCTTGGGGTTCAGCACATGTGTCGAGTAGCCGACGGTCTGGATGACCAGGTTCGCTACCTGAACACGTGGCCCGCCACCGGTCAGCGTCCATCGGTCGGCATGGGCGTCGAAGGTCCAGGTCTGTGTGCCTAGACCCGGGATGGTGAGGGTAGCCGAGGTGGGGTGCCACTGGCCGCTGGCAGCCAGAGTTGTGCCGGCCGAACCGGTGCCGCGGTAGGTGTAGAGCGGCGGGGGGGCTGTGTCTTTGCTGCCGACGGCGGCGATGGCCTGCGTCGACGTGGTCAGCCCCGCCGGGCCGGTGGCATACAGCGACGGATCGACGGTGTATCCGGCATCGGTGATGTTTTTGGTCTTGCCGAGCTGCGCGCTGATGTAGGTGGTTATCGCCCCGTTGTACCCGACCACGGGATGCAGCAAGGGGAGCAGTTCACGGTCGGCCGGCTGGGTGGTGGTGATCGGGCCGACGTTCTGTGCCGACCTGGACTGGTAGAGGGCGACGTAGCGTACCGGCGCGGTTGCCTCCTGGAACACCACGTCAGCCGACCCGAGCCCTTGCGGGGCGGGCCCGCCGACCAGCAGCGCGACGGCCGGCCTGGCGGCGGCGGCGCCGGAGGCGCGCAGGCCGGTCAGCGGGAAAGCCTGCCGGCTGGAGCTGACCGCCCGATCCGACGGGCCGGTGGACGGGCCGCTGGAAGGAAGGGTAACGCCGGACTTGGCCAGGTTGGGCGCGGCGTGGCCGCAGGCGGTCACCGCGAGCATCGCCGCTGCCGCCCAGGCCCAGCCCCGCAATCGGCGGTGTCCTGATCGTGGCATGGTCAGCGTCCGGGGCCGGTTTCGGTGGTGGACAGGGCGGGTGGCTTGCGGGGACCGGGCCGGGTCAGGGCGGAGCGGGGCGCGGGCCGGGCCTGGCTCGGCTGCGGCGGGCGGATGGTGATCTTCGAGCTGACCGGGGGCAGCAGCGCGGCGCCGAGCAGCGGGATGCGCATCCGGTTCAGCCGCCGGGTGGCGTCGTTGACCTGGGCCCGGCGGGTCTGGTTGGCCTCGATGGTCAGCAGCGCGGTGTCGGAGAAGTCGGCCAGCGCGAAGGTGTCGGCGCCGTCCTGGGTGGCCTGGGCCTCGATGATGACGTAGCGGGCGTCGTGGCGCAGCTGGGTGGTCAGCGCCTTGGCGGTGTCGTGCTGGAGGTGGTATTCGACCAGGGACAGGTCGGCTCCCGGCGGGATCACCCATAGCCCCGGCACCTCGGCCGGGCCGTGCGCCACCTCGCCGACGGTGGCCTGCCCGGCCACCACCTCGGCCAGCCCGCGGCCGCTGGCCAGGCCGAACAGCTCGGAGGCGATGCTGTCCCGCAGGTCGGCGCAGACCAGGACCGCCTCGGAATGGGTGCGGGCCAGCGCGGCGGCCAGGTTGGCCGCGACCAGGCTGGCCGCCGGGCCGGGCGTGGCCCCGGTGACCAGCACCACGTGGCTGCCCTCGCCCAGCGAGGCGGTCAGCGTGTGGGCCAGCTCGGTGAAGGCCTTGCCGGTCCGCGACCGCGGCGAGGCCAGCGAGACCTCCCGGCCCAGCCGGGACAAGTTGAGCAGCACCGGCAGGCCCAGCAGCCGCTCCACATCCTGCGCGCTGTGCAGCCGGGTATCCCGCCGGTCCCACACAAACGCCCCGATCAACCCCAGCAGCAACCCGGCGATCAGCCCAGCCGGAAGCGCAATCGACTTGTCCGGCGAACTCGGCTTGCCCGGCGGCGAGGCCGCGGTCACGATGTGCCCGCCGGAGGTGTTCGTCGAGTCGCTGGTCAGCGAGGCGAGCTGCTGATTGAGGGCCGACAGCTGGTCGGTGTCGGACCTGGCGGTGGCCTGGTCGCTGATCCGGGCCGGGGAGTTCGACGGCAAGCCGCTGATCCTGGTGTTCAGGGTCGAGACTGTTTTCTGCAGCGCGCTGACCTTGCCCTGCAGCGAATGCATCCGGGAGCTCAGCGACGACGCCGCGGTGGCGCTGCGGTTCTCCAGGTAGGCCTCCGCGAAAGCCTGCGCGCAGGCGGCCGACCCCGCGGCCGTGGAGGCGCTGCAGGAAATGGTGAGCACCTGCGAGTTGGTCGGCACCGTGACGCTGACCGTCTTGCGCAGCTGGTAGGTCGTCAGCGGGCTGTGCAGCTTTTTCTGCGCGATCGTGGTCACGGTGCCCGACGTGACCAGCGCCGCCTCGGTCTGCAGGTTAACCAGCCCACTGCTGCCCTTGGTGCTGCTCCCCTGGCCCGCGGCACTCAGGTCGGCGCCGGTCGGCGACACGAAAACGGTCGCGCTCGCCGTGTACGACTTGGGCGCGACAAAGACATAGGCCACCGCGCCGAGCAGGCATATGACCGTCACCACGAGCACGATGGGCCACCGGCGGCGCAGCACGCCCGCATAATCCGCTGACTCGAACGTGCTCGGCTGTTGGCTGGAACTCATGCCCTGCTGCTCCTTGTTGTCGTCCCCGACGATGCCATGTTGTCGTCCCCGACGATGCCCTGTTCTCGTCCCCGACGATGCCGTTTTTTCCGTTTTCGACCATGCCGTGCTGGCGTCGCATGGACAAGACAGTTGATTCCTGCCAGACAGTAGACGCCTGTCGGGCCCGCCCGGATGACATCCCACGCCGGTCATCCAGAGCGACATCGGGCGTCGAAGCGTGGTGTGGACAGCATACGGTAGAGGCGCGAGGAGCAACCATCAAGCGCCGGTCAACGAAGCCTAGCACCACGGCCATTGGCCAGCCTGGCGGTTCAGGTCACGGTAAAGTGCGGGTCGTGGCCGACGGGATAGGGCGTTCGTGACCAGCCGGGGCACGGTCGCGGTGCTCATGCTGTCACACCGCGCCCCCGCACAGGTGGCCAGGCTGACATCCCGGCTGCAGACCGGCCGGGACGTGATGGTGGCCATCCATCATGACCCGCGGGGCGAGCCGCTGGGCTTGCGCTCCTCCTCCGCCGTGGCCCTGGTGCCGGATCCGGTGCCCTGCCCGTGGGGACGGCCCGGCATCAACATCGCGATCCGCAAGAGCCTGGAATGGCTGCGGGCCAACGTGCCCGACCTGTCGTGGGTGCTCGTGATATCGGGGCAGGATTACCCGATTCGGTCCATGGAGTCGATCGAGGCCGAGCTGGCCAGCGCGTCGTGTGACGGGTTCGTCCGCCATTTCCGGGTCGACAGCGCACCCGCCGACGACGTGCACCCCTGGCAAGCCGCGGCCCGGCGGCGGTACCTCTACAAGCGGCGCCTGCCGGGCACCGCCCGGTCCGTGCCGCTACCCTGGCCACGGCGGCACCCGTTTGGTGACGGCTTGAAGCTGTACGCCGGTGAGCAGTGGGTCAACCTGTCGGCTCGCGCCGTGCACAAGGTTCTCGACTCACCGCTGAACGACCCGGTGCTGAGGTTCCTGCGCCGGTCGGTGAGTGCGGACGAGGCGTGGCTGACCACGGTCGCGCTCAACGGTGAGCCAGAGCTCGCGGTGGTCAACGACCGGCGGCGGTATGTCCGGTGGCCGGGGGGGACCGCGCATCCTGCGGTGCTGGGGCCGGGCGATCTTCCCGCGCTGCGGGAAAGCGACGCGTTCTTCGCCAGGAAAGTGGATCCCGCCGCCTGGCCGCAGGTCTATGACGAGCTCGATCAGCTCGCCCAGGCCGGATCCGCCGCGCCCTGATCCAGCGCCCTGTCGCCGGGCGCTCTTAGCGCCGCCAGCTCGGCTCGCGACCCAGCCACGCGGCGAGGCGCTCGTCGTGCGGGCGGAAGTGCTCCTCCAGTGCGTCTCGCAGCGACTCCGGCATGGGCGAGCGGGGCCGGGCGTTCTGCGGGGTGAAACGCGGCTGGCCGCAATCCGGCAAGCGGAGGAAGCGGAGAACCTGGTCGTAAGCGGGCCCGGGCGCGGCGAAGAAATCGCCGCTGTCGATCACATGGATGCGGTCGCGGCCGAAGATGCGCGCGAGCTGGTCGAGCTGGTCGGCGTAGTGACCACGGGCGCGGTAGGTGTGGTGGTCGAAGCTGAAACTCTGATAGCCCGGGTTGGCCATGATCCGCTTCAGCTCGCCCTCGAGCCTCGCGTCTTCCAGCTCCAGGGCCCGCTCGAACGGCTCGGTCTCGAAACCGAAGCCGACCTGGTGGGCGTGCGCCGAGTAGGCCCGCTCCACCGGGTCACGGACCAGCACCAGAAGGCGCACGCCGGGCAGGTCGCGATGGATCCGCTCGGGAGCCAGCGGATGGAACATGTAGTTGGCGGTCGCTTCGAAGGCCACCGGCGCCGCCCCGGCGCTGCGCGCGCCCAGCCGCGCCCTGGCGGCCAGCGGGAAGTGACACTGGTACCAGCCGAGCCCCTGGCTGTACTTGTTATCGAAGTAGTGCACTTCCTTCCTGGGCAGGGTCCCGTTGACCCCCGCGGGATGCTGCCGCAGGACATGGAATAGCGACGTGGTGCCGCCCCGCTCGGCGCCGACGATCAGGAACTGCGGCAGCATCCGCGCCCGCCGCAACGGCCGCCCCATCGTCAGCAGCGTCCAGCGCGCCGTCTGCCTGGCTGTCCACTGCCAGCCGGTACGGGCCGGCAGGGCGTTGCGCCCCTCGGTGCGCCACGCTCTTTCCCCGGGGACAGCGCCGGGAGCCGTCTCCTGGCCCGGGCTCATGAGATCACCATCCGGCCTACCGTAGCCGACGTACCGCTGGTGCGGGCGGCGGTCACCGGCCATTGGCCCAGGACGCCGGCCGGCCGAGCAGCTCGGCCAGCCGCTCGTCGTGCGGGGCGTAGTACCGCCTGAGCATGTCTGAGGTGCTGGCCGCCATCGGCTGGCTCGGGTGTGCCTTGGGCTGGGTGAACGCCGGCGGCTCGAACGCGCCCAGCCCGAGGAACGCCAGCACCCGCTGGTATTCCGGCCCGGGCCGGGTGAAGTAGGCCTCGCTTTCGACGATGTGCACCTGGGAACGGGGGAAGAGCGCGAAGACCCGCTCGAGTTGCTCCGCGTAGTGCCCGCGATGGCGGTACGAATGATGGCGGTGCGAGAAGCCTTCGTACCGGGGATCGAGCCGCATTCGCTCGGTCTCGCCGGCCAGCCGCTCGTCCTCGAGCTTGAGTGCCTCCTCGAAGCTGTTCACGTGCTCGAATCCGCGCGCGGACTCGTGCTTGTAGGCGGAGTAGGCCCGCGCGACCGGGTCACGGAGCATCACCAGGAGCTTGATCGAAGGGATGTCCCGTGCCACCCGGCCGAGCGCGAAGGGATGGTAGATGTAGTAGCCGCTGGCCTCGAAGGCCACTGGCTCGCCGAACGGGGCCGCGCGGCGCCGCGCGGCCCTGGTGAGCGGGAAGTGACCCCGATACCAGTCCGGCCCGCGGTAATAATTCAGGTCGAAATAGTAGACTCCTTTGTGGCGGGCCGGGCGCACGAGTTGCGGATGCGCCGCGAGCGCCTGGAACATCGACGTCGTGCCGCAGCGCGAAACCCCGATCATGAGAAAGCCGGGCTCGAGGCGAAGGGCCGCCGTCATCGTGGCCAGCCGGTGATAGGCGACATGCCCGATATCCCTGAGGGCGCCTTTTCGCGCGGGCAGAACGGCCTCCTTCTCCGGGACCGTCACAGTCTGGCCTCCGGGACCGTCACAGTCCGGCCTGCCCCCCGGGCGCACCTCGCAGCCGGGCGACCTCACCCGTGATGGCCGGGATCAGCCAGGTCTCCGTCGCACCCAGCCGGGCCCCGGCCTGGGCCTGCCGGTCGGTGAGGTAGCGAGTGGCCAGGTCGGCCAAGTAGAGGACCGCGGTGAGCTGCGCCTGCCGGGCGGCGATCCCGAACGGTGCCAGCTCGCGCGGCGCCCGCTCGGCGCAGCTGCGGGCCGCGGCCGCGGGCTCGCGGTAACCGGTCACCCTGCTTTGCAGCCAGTGGTGCAGGGCGTCGAAGCCGAGCGGTACGCCGGTGGCGAACCGCTCCCAGTCCCACACGAGCACCCCGCTGCCGGTGCTGGCCATGTTCCATGGCGACCAGTCGCCGTGCCAGGAACCGAACGTCAGTATTTCGCTGCCGGCCCGGGCGGTGAGATCGTCCAGCGCGCGCCACAGCGCCGTCCGCTCGGCACCGGGGTCGGCAGCGGCCAGCCTGGTGCGCAGCTGCCCGAGGTACCTGCTGTGACCCAGCGGCTCGGTGGTCAGTCCGCCGACGCGGGCCAGCTCGGCCATGGCGGCGGCCAGCCGTGGCGCCGGCAGCGGGCGAGGCGGCTGCCAGGCGGGCAGCGGGCTCATCACCAGTACCTCGAGACCGCGCCAGCTGTCGTAGTGCAGCACCTTGGGGATCGTGATCTCCCTCAGGCCGGCCCGGCCCAGCCGGACCAGCGAGTCATGCTCGGCCCGGACCAGGCTGCAGGTGAGGGGGTTGACGCCGATCTTGGCGAAGCCGATCGGCTCGCCGGTGCCGACCAGCAGCTGAAGGACGGGCTTACGGTTGGCCCGCGCCGGCCCCAGGTACATGCTCACCTGGACCTCGCGAGACAGGGCCGTTTTGAGGTATTCCTCGATGGTGTCGGCTCCGCCGGGCGCGCCAACCAGGACGCGGCGGCGCAGCGCCACGCCCCCCAGCCCGCCGCGCAGGCCCAGGCACAGCGCCTTGACGCCGAGCCGCTTGACCCGAACCCGGGGGTGGCAGTAATGGCCCAGCGCGCCGGCCGCGGCATGCCTGTCCGCGGGGACCAGCAGCGGTGGCTGGTGAAGGCCCGCGATCAGCGCGAACTCCCGGCTGTCCGGCCAGGCGGCGGTCTCGTCCCGGCGCAGCCCGCCCTTCAAGCCTGCGCGGTCAGGCTTGCCGTCGGCCAGCCTGACCACGGCCGGCGGCGGCCACAGCAGTTCGCACATCTCCAGCAGGCACACCAGCCAGTCCGGCCTTCCCGCCGCGTCCGCAGGCTGCGTTACCCCCGCGCGCTGCATAGTGCCCATGATTCACGCTCTCGGCAGATGCTTGAGCGGCAGCGCGCGGACGCAGGAAGTGACGACCCACAGGCAGACCAAAGCACCACCACCAAGATCATTTAAATGTCATCTCGCCTTAAGCCGCCGTTTAGTCGTACGCTACCCTCCGCTTGGAGCGCCGGCCCACTACGAAGACGCCCCGGGAGCCTGCCAGGATGACAAGTCTGCATCTTATTTCTTCCGGGAGAGCCCGCGGTCGCTTTCGCCTCGAATGACAATGGAGAAGAAAGGTAGCACCGTGGCCCGTGCGCAGCTGGACAAGCGCCCGAGCGAGGTCTCGGCGATGTTCGACCTCGTCGCGGAGCGGTATGACCTGCTCAACGACGTTCTGTCGCTGGGCCAGGACCGCTGGTGGCGGCGCGCCGTCGCTGCCTCGCTGGCCGCCAGACAGGGCGAGCGGGTACTCGATCTGGCGGCGGGCACCGGAACCGTGTCGCGCAGCCTGACCCGGACGGGGGCCGACTGCGTGGCGTGCGATTTCTCGCTCGCGATGCTGCAGACGGGCGCGATCAGGCTCGGCTCCGACGCGGGCGGCGCGCAGGCCCGCCGCCCGGACCGCGGGGCAGTCAGGTTCGTGGGCGGGGACGCCCTGGCGCTGCCGTTCCGCACCGGCGCGTTCGACGCGGTCACGATCTCGTTCGGCCTGCGCAACGTGGCCGACCCAGGTACGGCCCTGGCCGAGATGCGGCGCGTCACCCGGCCGGGTGGCCGGCTGCTGGTCTGCGAGTTCAGCCACCTCAGCCAGCGCAGGCTGGACGCGGCCTACGCGCGGTGCCTGGCGATCGGCCTGCCCGCGGTGGCGCGCCGGTTGTCGCCGAACCCGGAAGCGTACTCCTATCTCGCCGAGTCCATCGGCGCCTGGCCGGACAAGCAAGAGCTGGCCGCCATGATCCGCGACGCGGGCTGGTCGAGCGTGCGCTGGCGGACCCTGTCCCTCGGCATCGTCGCGCTGCACCAGGCCCGCAACGGCGCCGGGCGCGACCTCTGTCCCGGACCCGGGCCGATGGCCCGGAGGACAGCCCGCAGACACACGCCCGGCGGCGACCCCCCGTAAGCGCAGGCGCTGGGGAGCAGAAGGTCTAGACTGCGAATGAAGGCAACTTGTGAAGCGGTTCACAAGACAGTCAGGAAATACCGGTGACCGAGCAAACTTCCGCCGGGCGCACGGGTCATCCCCGTCGCCCCGGCCACGCTTACGACGATGATGCCGATGTCATCGTGGTCGGCGCCGGGCCCGCGGGCTCGACGACGGCCTCCTACCTGGCCAGGTCGGGCCTCGACGTGCTGCTGCTTGAGAAGAGCAGGTTCCCCAGGGAGAAGGTCTGCGGCGACGGGCTGACCCCGCGCGCGGTCAAGGCACTGGTGGGCATGGGCATATCGATCGATGAGCAAGACGGCTGGCTGCCGAACAAGGGCCTGCGGATCATCGGCGGCGGCGCCCGGCTCGAGCTGCCCTGGCCCGACCTGGCCAGCTATCCGGGCTTCGGGCTGATGCGCAACCGGCTCGGGTTCGACGAGACGCTGGCCCGCAGCGCGCAGAAGTCGGGGGCCAGGCTGGTCGAGGGGATGAACGTGACCGGCCCGGTACGCGACGACAGAACCGGGCGGATCACCGGCGTGACCGCGAGGCCCAGCCCGCCGGGCCGCGACGGCGAGGCGGAGCCGGGGACCGAGCAGACCTACCGGGCCCGGCTCGTCGTCGCGGCGGACGGCAACTCCTCCCGGCTGTCGGTGGCGATGGGGCTGCGCAAGCGCGAGGACAGGCCGCTCGGGGTTGCGGTCCGCACCTACTACACGAGCCCCCGGCATGACGACGACTACCTGGAGTCGTGGCTCGAGCTATGGGACGGCGACAGGCTGCTGCCCGGGTACGGCTGG
>Ga0126381_100004052_pt1 | contig 15919 bp, 12 predicted proteins | sample PanSoiMetPlot_28_FD_96465 | JGI IMG/M metagenome (GOLD analysis project Ga0126381, IMG submission 96465) | Tropical forest soil microbial communities from Panama - MetaG Plot_28 | ecosystem: Environmental > Terrestrial > Soil > Tropical forest > Bulk soil | place: Panama | collected 2016-02-17 | reverse complement strand
CGGCTGGGTGGGTATCTGATGTTCTGTTCCATGGCGGGTCTTGCAGTTTCATCTGCGTTATGGATGACGGCCACGTCTTCGAATCCGATTGCGATTCAGGTGGCGCACGAATACGGAGTCAACGTCAATTTCGGTCAATGGCTGATTGCATCATCCGTGCCCGCACTGACCGCGATTCTGCTGTTGCCATGGATCATCGCACGCTTATTCCCGCCAGGTACGAAGGCGACACCCGAGGCACCTGCTGCGGCACGCAAGGCGCTCGCAGAGTTAGGGCCATTGTCGCGTGAAGAGTGGATCACGGGAATCGCGTTTCTGTTGATGTTGATCGGATGGATTTTCGCCGACAAGTTGCAGTTGAATGTTACGAGCATCGCTTTTGCCGGGCTAGGCCTGTTGCTGATGAGCGGTGTGCTCACCGCCGAAGACATCGCAACTCAAGGAGACACACTCGCCACCTTTCTGTGGCTTGCCGTCCTCTTTGCTCTTAGCGGCGAGCTCAACGCACTGGGGTTCATGGGCTATGTGGGTCAGCATCTGGCCGCCTACATGGGTGGCTTGCCGTGGGAAGTGACGTACTTCACGCTCATCTTGCTGTACGTGGCGATCCATTACATGTTTGTGAGCCAATCGTCGCAGGTTCTCGCACTGCTGGGAGTTTTTCTCGATGTCGGGATTCGCGGTGGAGTTCCAGTCCGGCTCATGGCTTTCTCTTTGTTCTTTGCGAGCAGTTACTTTTCTGTCATTACGCCACAAGGCGGGAGCCAAAATGTCATCTTCGTCGGCAGCGGTTACCTGACCCAGCGGGAATTGTATCGACTTGGTCTACTGACAACTGTTTTCTTCTTAGTTGTATTCCTGACGATAGGGACAGGGTGGCTGCTCCTGGTCGCTCGATAATGCGTGATGACGAGCGAGGGTGAAGAGTCGCGGACCAGAAGTTGCTTTCATCCGGCGCGCCGCGAAGGACATAGCGGCTGGGGATGGCTCTCAGGTAAACACCTCATTCCTCTGATTCCGACAAGTCCAGGCCCTTGGCGGCACTGAGGATTTTGACAGGTGACGATAGCCCTCATCGCGTATAGAGTTCAGGGGAAAACACTTGTACGGAGGAAGGCGGAGCCTCAGCGATTTGACCGGGGCGGTACTCCGTCATAGGGTCACAACACTCACCGCCCGGAGAGGAGGCGCATGAATTCTGAGGAATTTCCCGTAAGTTTTCGCGCCCTCGTAGCAATGGTATGCGCGGCCAGCCTGATGTCCGTAGACACTCTGGCATACGCTTCGTCGACACAGCAGCAGACAGCCTCACAGGGCGCCGCCCAGGCCGCGCCTCAGGGCACAACCCAGTCCGCAAAGATCCCGAATGACCAACTGGATTCTCTGGTCGCACCGATTGCACTCTATCCTGACCCCATGCTGGCGCAGGTTCTGGCCGCTTCGACGTATCCTCTCGAGATCATGCAGTTGAAACAGTGGCTGGAGAAGAACAAGACTCTCAAAGACAAAGCACTCGCCGATGCTGTGGCGAAGCAACCTTGGGATCCCAGCGTCCAGGCTTTGGCGGGCCTGCCGGATGTGGTCAAACGCCTTTCCGATGACATTCAGTGGACTACGGATTTAGGCAACGCATTCCTGGCCCAGCAACAGGATGTCATGGATGCCGTCCAGCGTATGCGCAAAAAGGCGCAGGACAAGGGCAATCTGAAATCTAATGAACAGCAGAAAGTGGAAACGCAGGTTGTCGAGAATAAGAGCGTAATCGTTGTCCAGCAGGCGAATCCTCAAGTCGTGTACGTGCCGACTTATGATCCGGTCGTGGTGTATGGTCCGCCGGTCTATCCCTACCCGCCGATCTACTATCCGCCGCCGGGGTATTACGCTGCGGGGCTGGCGATCTCGTTTGGTGTTGGCGTCATGATGGGCGCGTTTTGGAGCGGGGGTTGGGGGTGGAATTGTGGGTGGGGCGGCAACAACAACGTCTATATCAACAACAACAATAACTTCAACCGGAACACGAATATCAACGGCGGCAACCGTAACAACATCAACGGCGGCACGCGTCCATCGAATCCGATAGCCGGCGGTGGGAATCGCGGCAACGTCGGCGGGGCTGGCGGCGTTGGTGGGGTCGGAGGAGCGGGTGGAGTTGGAGGAGTGGGTGGGGCAGGTGGAGTAGGCGGGGCCGGCGGTGTGGGTGGTGCCGGCGGTGTCGGCGGGGCTGGCGGCGTTGGTGGCGCCGGCGGAGTTGGTGGGGTCGGCGGGGCTGGCGGTGTGGGTGGTGTCGGTGGGCGCGGGAATAGCGCGTCCCAGTTGCCGGCGGGTGGCGGCGGCGCTTGGCAGCATAATCCGCAACATCGCGGAGGAGCCCCTTATCGCGACCGCGCGACTGCAGACAGGTTCGGCGGTAGTGCGCGCGGTGACTCGGTCGCTAATCGCCAAAACCAGGCTCGGCAACAAATCGGTCGTCAGGGCGGCAACGTGGGTAGCAATCGAGGTGGTGCCGGAGTCAGCGACAGAGCTGGAGCCGGAGCAGGCAACCGGGCCGGCGGCGGCGATGGGGTTGGGGCTAACAGATCTGGTGGCGGTGGAGGCGGAGACCGGGTTGGCAGCCGTGACGTTTCCCGCAACGGAGGAGGAAACCGCGACGCGTTCGGGGGCGGCTCGAAGGGCTACGACGGATCCAGTGCGCGCGCCGGCAGTAGCCGCGGCTCATCGAGTGCGCGAAGTAGCGGGGGAGGCAGCCGGGGTGGAAGTAGGGGCGGCGGCGGTGGCGGGCGTCGTCGATGAGCACCCACTTGTTCACCGAGCAAAACCGACAGGAGCTGGCAATGTACGCATTATCTGAAAATGTAAGACGCAACAGGTTTCTTCGCTTCAGCGGAATCGCCTGTCTTCTAGTGACCTCGATTATCTCGATCGCGCAAGAGCAGGCGCCGACAGCGACTTCGGCAAACGATGCAACTCCTGCTCGTTACAAAACTTTTGATACACCCCAGCAGGCGGCCTCTGCGCTAATTGACGCAGCCGATAAGTTTGACGTATCGAGGCTAACCGAAATGTTCGGACCTGAGACTGAGGACGTGATCTTCACGGGTGAGTTCGCGCAGGACCGAAAGCATGCAGCCGATTTTGTCGCAGAGGCGCGTGAGAAGAATCAGATTTCCGTGGATGCCAAGAACAGCAATCGTGCATTCCTGTTGGTCGGCAACGAGGAATGGCCTTTCCCGGTACCGATCGTAAAGAAGGACAAGAAATGGTCCTTCGACACGAAAGCCGGACGCCAGGAACTTCTCTATCGGCGAATCGGCTCTAACGAGCTCGATGCTATTTCAATCTGCCACGGCTACGTCGAAGCCCAACAGGAATATGCTCTTCAGCCACGCGAAGGGTATGAAGTGAACCAATACGCGCAAAAGATCGTCAGCACGCCGGGCAAGCAGGATGGATTAGCCTGGCAGGATTCGGATGGCACGTGGGAGGGACCGATTGGTGAGAAGATCGCAGAAGTTATCGAGCAGGGATACAACAACCGCGCGGAACCTTACCACGGATACTTCTTCAGGATTCTGAAGGGCCAGGGTCCCGCGGCTCCACTTGGGCGACTCGATTTCGTTATCAATGGCGTGATGATCGGAGGATTCGCCTTAGTTGCCGCGCCTGCGGAATATGACGTGACTGGGGTCAAGACCTTTATTGTGAGCCACGATGGCATTGTGTACGAAAAAGATTTAGGCCCGAGCACACTCGATGAATTCCAAAAGATGGATTTGTATAACCCTGACAAATCCTGGACTCCTGTCAAAGAATCAACCTAACTGGTCCATCGACGTTCGATCGCCTGACCGCAACGAAGCGATCTGCGAACGTCAGAACCCTGACCGGCGGCTACAAGGATTTAAATGCTGAAATAGAGTAGCGATATCGATCTCGCCAAGGCTTGAATTGTTCGAGAAGTCTACTAGTAGCGGATTCCAACCGTGATGGTCAGCAACTGGCTGCTGACATTTTTGTTGGGCGCGTAATGATATCGCGTTTCGATGTATAACCTGTAGGGCTCTTCACCCACTCGCATGGTAGCGCCGACACCTGCATTTCCTCCAAAGGCATTGGAGCCCACGCTGCCGAGGGATTGATGTGGCGTTACAACCCCTGATGAACAGCTGAAACCCCACCACATCCAAGCTGGCGTGCAGGGTATGTTCTCACCTGCTACGATCAGTGAGGATGGATTCGTCGTGCGGTAATACAAACCTCCGCCTGCGATGGCATACGCTCCAAAAACCTTCCCTCTCCACTCGTAGCGGTAATTTCCCGTTAAGGCATACATATTACTTTTGCCGCCAAAGTCTGGAGACTGCAACGCCTGTCTAATTGGCGCAAGCGCCCGGTCTGTCGCGTAGAGGCGATTCCACATGAACTCGCCGATGAGTGCGTGATGGCTGTTGAAGTTGTATCCTGCTCCTCCGGCGACACCCCAACCTGTGTGTACATATTGGCTTGTTGGGCTCAGCGGGAAGCTTACGAGCGCGCCGATGTGAGAATTGATTTTTTCGTAGGAGGTCTGGGCACGGACAAAATTGTTCGTTACGATCAGGAGCAAAAGGGCCGGCAGGAGATTTTTCGTAGCGTTCATTTTTCAGCGCTAGTGCGCGAAACGTAGTGGGACGGGAACACGCGTTGCCTGCGATGGACCGCGAATACCATGACAGATGAGTCATTCAGGAATAACTGTCACTTTTATCAGTGCCGAGGTTGTGCAACTATCTTGCAATGAGTGAAATTTGGCGTCTGGATATTCCTCGACGCGTTCGTGCCGCTCTCGGTTGTGTCCGTTGTTCGTAAACAGATTCATTTGGCGATTGACAAGCGTCAAGAACCGCAGTACTCTCCGTCCAATTCCCCAGGGCATTTGTTCGCGCTTCCCCCGACCACAGTCAATCGAAAAGGAATGGCGAGGTTATATCTGGTTACGTCTCTGGCGGTGATGTAGAGCCGTGCGCGTTCCCCAGCCGAGCAGCGGTACGCCGGACACGATCGAGAGCTGACATCCGGTAAGAAAGGAACGATGGTGAGCAATATTCACGGCAAAGCGTATGCCATGAACACGATCACTCCGATGAAAGTGCGGAACACGTGGATCGTGCGGCTTTTTTTCTTCCTGTTTGGTCTTATCAAGCCCTTGCAATCGGGTCTGGTACAACTCTCTTTCATTCATTTTGCTCGCTGGGTCATTATCAAACACAACCAATTCCCGCGCGTGACCGATCGACAGCCGAAAGAGGATCTTAAATACGACTATCTTCTATTTTTCAGTAATTTCAACGGCACATGGAATCAATATATCGATGCGTTTTCGGCGGTGTTGAGCCGGGATCTCAATGCGGTTTGGGGATTATGTGAAAAATTCCCAGGGGCGGTTCCTGTGACCGCATTTAAGCAATCGATCGCGTTACTGCAGTTCCAGACCGACTATTACTACACCGCCTATCCCTATGCAACTACCAACGACGTGAAGGCGGCGCATCGCACGGAATCGGCCCTGAACAGCTTTGTTGATTCCAGCAAGGATTTATCGCCCGAAGAGTTTGCCCGTGCCTACCAAGCATTGCTGCTGCAGGTGCAGTGCGACCTTGGATCAACGGGCTCGGCGCCAGTGGGCACGTAAAAGGTTGATTATGGGAAACCAGAGCGGGAATGTTTACGGCCTCACTATTTTTTCTCCGATCGTGAATGATGACAATGCGGATGTGTCGCACAACCTGGCCTTGCGCGCATATCTGGCCGGTCTTCCCCGCGACTGCTCTGGACCGTTTGCGAAAATTTCCGGAACCCACATGTGCCGTCTGGTCGTACTGGATGATGTCATCTACCCAGGCCTACCGACGCGGGTAGACCATCTGAAATCTTCGTACTTGGTCTTTGAATCGAACGTTGACGGCGACGTCGATGCTTACCTGGAGCGCATGGCGCGCGAAGCAGCGCAGGAAGTCGATGCGATCTGGTCGCATTGCGAAGGGTATCCGGGAATAAAACATGTACGCGAGTTTGTGCGTTATATGAGGAGCTGCCAATTAACAACAACTTTTTACTTTGCGGATGTCAATGACAAAACTGTCGAGCAGACACTTCGCGCTTTGCAGGTACAAGCCGGATTGGCGACATTTATCGAGCGGAATCAAGGAAAATCACCAGTGGAACTGAAGCAGGCGTTTCTGTCATTCTGGGAGTCGCTGTCGGCTACTCCTGCGCCGGCACCAGGGGGACAAGCTACGGAACCGTTGCCTTGCTTTGTACCAGGGTTGATGACCAGCGCTGCCAGGGACGGAAGATGACACTGGATCCTACCGATATCCAAGGCTTTATCTTGCGCGGCTATACCTTTCCCGTGGCCCGTTTCTTTTTCCTGGAACTGTCTCGCGAGCAGTCAGCACGGGCTCTCATCGGCCGACTCATCCCTGACATCACGACGGGTGAGCGCTGGGATAAAAAGCCCATTTCCACCCTGAATATCGCTTTCACGTATCAAGGCTTGGCTCAACTCGAAGTTCCGGAAGCCAGCTTGCAGAGCTTCCCGGTCGAATTCGTACAAGGAATGAAGGCGCGGGCCTCCATACTTTGCGACACGGGAAAGAGCGCACCGGAAAACTGGGACCCTCTTTGGCACGGCGGAAGAGTTCATGCTTGGCTGAGCGTTTATGCGCAATCACCGGCAGTGTTGGAGTCTCGCTGTTCACAATTGCAAGCGTCGCTCACCGACACCGGAGCCGGTCGAGTAGTCGGAACGCAGGATGCCGCTGCTCTTGCGGCCGACGGGCGAATCAGGACGAAAGAACATTTCGGGTACACCGATGGCTTTGGAAATCCCGACTACTTGGGCGTGGATCGTAATGCTCAGCCGGGTCAGGGAAAACTCATGGCCGACGGTTCTTGGGCGCCACTCGCCACCGGGGAACTCCTTTTGGGCTATCCCGACGAAGCCGGAGAACTGCCGGTTGCGCCGGTACCGCACCAACTGGCAAACAATGGGACGTTCATGGTGTATCGGAAACTGCACCAGAACGTGGCAACGTTCCGCCGGTATCTGCGTGAGAAAGGCTCGGAGTACCGTGGCGGGGAAGAGAAATTAGCGGCGAAGCTTGTAGGACGGTGGCGGGATGGTACTCCTCTGGAACTTTCCCCCGACCATCCGGATCCCGGCATTGTTGACGATGACTCCCGCAATGTGAACTTTAGGTTTGGCTATGACCTGGCTGGCACTCGTTGCCCGATCGGAGCCCACATTCGCCGGGCCCATCCTAGAGATGCCTTCGGCTTTCATGGGCGACTCGTCGATCGACGCCGTATTAGCCGACGCGGGCTTCCTTATGGCAGCTCTTCGCCCGACGGACCAGGCGAAGATACCGGCGAACACGGCATCGTCTTTATGGCACTGAACGCCAGCATTTTTCGCCAATTTGAATTTGTGCAGCAACAGTGGATGCAGTACGGCAATGACGCTCATCAAGGCAATGACCGTGATCCGCTGCTTGGAAATCACCAGCCACAAGAGAAATTCGTCGTGCAAGGAACGGAAGATCCCACCAATCCCCCATTTATTTGTGGCGGCCTGCCTAATTTCGTCGAAATGCGCGGCGGAGAGTACTTCTTTGTACCCAGCATCACAGCCCTCGAATTGATGGCTGCAGGTGCGATCGACCCGCGATAATCTGAAGGCCAGGGTACTTCATGAATCGAAGGAGAGCTCACTGCGTTCCTTGACCGTCTGAAGCAGCACCTTGCCCAATGTCCCGAACCGGTATTCGCGATCCTTCGCCCCGTAAAGCCGATTCTGATCATTAAAGGAATCGCAATCGTGACTCGCTCCGCCGATGTCCACGAGGTATTCAGCCAAAATGATGTGTTTCAGGTGACCTACGGCGAAAAGATGATGGTGATTGCCGACGGACAGAATTTTTTTTGGAATGCAGAATTCGCCGGAATACTAGCGCGACGTGGCTCCTATGGGTACAGTCATTCGCCGCACGGACATCCAGACGATGATCGTGCCCTTTATCGCGAGAACTGCCAACTCCCTGGTGGCCGGCTCCGGCGGACGTCTCGATGTCGTCAGCCAACTAGCCAAGGTTGTGCCTGCGCGGCTGATCGGCTGCTTCGGCTGTCAGCCTTCGTCCGATCCGGAACTCACTCAGTGGGCAAGCACGATCTTGCAATGCCTGTTTGCTGATCAAAAACAACGATCCGGGAGTGGACAACTCCGCGCCGACGGTGGCAAAGAAACTCCATGCATGGCTCGACGAGATCATTGCGCGTCGGAAAACCCAAGCCGGCTCAACGGACGATGTTTTAAACCGCTGTCTTGCCTTGCAGGCGGCGGGCCTGGCTGCAATGGACGATGTCTCGATCCAGAACAACCTTATCGGTTTGCTGGCGGATGCGATTCCGACGACCTCGAAGTGCTGCCCTCCCGCCCTCGATGAATTGCTGAAGCGACCGACTGAACTGGCGCAGGCTCAGGAGGCGGCGCGCAACAACAACGACACCTTGCTCAGCCGGTACGTGTTCGAAGCGCTTCGCTTCAATCCCAATAATCGGGGAGTGTTCCGTATTGCTACCCAAGATTATCTGGTTGCCCGAGGTGCTTTACATGCCACCCCGATTCCCAAAGGCACCACGGTGTTACCCGCGAGACAGTCGGCAATGTTCGATGAGCGGGTCGTGGACTCGCGCAATGAAGTCCGCGTCGATCGCCCGGACTACATTTACATGTATTTTGGATTCGGCCTGCATACGTGCTTTGGCGAAGTATATGGATCGCGCCCAGGTACCAGACATTCTGAAGCCCTTACTTCAACAAACAGGGGTGCGTCGCGTTTTAGAAGAATCGGGGGGAACTTCAATACCGCGCTCCCTTTCCATCCAGTCTAGTCGTGGAATTTGATCCGGCTTGAGCGGCGATGGTAGCCGTTTTTACAATGGCCGGGTTCTACAGCCGAACGATATGAAAACGTAAATTTCCTGCCAACGATTTGTCCAGCCTGAGTACCCCCGAACTGTTGGTCGCGATGCGGAACTGGTCAGTTTCAATGCCAGGCAGCGCCGCTGTTTGAGATGAGGAGACGTTTGGCCCATAGAATCGCAGTTCGTAGACGGTGTTGGGCTGCAGGCTTAGCAACATCAAGGACGCGCATTGTATGTCAGGAACGGAGACTTCCCCTGTGTGGCTCGCCGATTCCGACGTCGCAAATAAGACGCATGGCCCTTGCTCGAGGGCAGCTCCGGCGAAGTTGCTTCCGTCGATCCGGGCGATGCGCTTCTTCCCTGTCATCCCAAGATCTCCGATTTCAAAAACGTGCAGGAAGAAGTCTTCTATCGCAGGAACTGAGGGAGAAACTTCGATGCGCCATGCTCCTGGCACAACATTCTTGCGATTGGAGGGCGAGATTTTGGAAAAATCCTCACCCCAGAATGCCTTCCACATGTGGACTAGCTTTGGGTCCTGTGGCAGGGGACCGCCCTCTGCCGCTTCCAGTGGCCAGTTCTCGCCGCTCCCCCAAGACCCTCCTTTGTCGTCACCAGGAGTATAGAAATCCTGACCCGGACCGCCTCTCCGGATAATGACGCGTTCGCGAGGTAGTAAACAGTGGACGAGAAGCTCACCTTTGCCTTCTTGAAAGCGAAAGGTGTTCGCGTTCTCGAATGTTTTCGACTCAGCAGTTCCCTGCCCTCCGTCCTGATCGACAGAGGGCTGGTTTACTCCATGCAGCAGCCAGGCTTTGCGGAAAGAAGGGCCGGTGCTGACAACGTGGTCAAACACAAAAAGCAGATTCTGCAGCGGCGCAAAGACGATTTCGCGTGTGAATTTCTTCACCTTCTCGCGTGAGTATGCTTTGGTGGCATCGCCAAAGGCATAGTGATATTGGCCGGGCACATGATCGACGATGCCCATTGCGCCCAGATCCCACACGTCGCGAGTACGCTGCCAGTCCCCGGGACTGCGGATCGTGTTCCAAAATCGAGATGAGTCCATGCGCTGCCCGCCGTCGTTCGCTGCAGGCAGCAAGTTTTCTGACCAGAAGAATTTTTCCGACGGGTCGTAAACCAGCACCGAATTGTGCGCAACCGTGCGACGGTAATAGTTAAGATAGTGAGGACTCTCGCTGTCTGTGTAGTCAGCTCCGCTGTCGACCGCCAGATAACCTCCGTGGTAGATGTTGATTTGATTCTGATCGAGATGCTGGTGCTTGGCCAGATAAGGACCGCAATCGAATTCGATCCAAGTGGAGTCCGGCTTCCAACCGTCACGAATGACCAGGTGGCCGACCCCGGAGAAATAGCGCTGTCGTGGAAGCTCACTTTCATCGGCAAGCGCGGGACTTCGAGGCGTCACCTGCGGGTCATTCCAAAGAAATTCAAGAACCGGCAACGTCCATTGCTTGACAAAGAACCCGCTTTCGCGCAACAGCCAGGCACTAAACGGGTCCTTGAAACGATTGACGGCATATCCGATGACCGATGTGTCGCGGGCGTCCAGGATCGGGTATTCGTTGTCGCCTTCGCGAGATGGGGTGCCATCAGGAAGCAGTTTATAGAGGTAGGTATTGCCGATATTGCGAAATATTGAATAATGGCGCGCCGGATCAATCCCTGTAGTGGTGCGCTGCAGTTCGGCTAGCAGAGTCAAGGACGCCCACGTGATGCGCATGTAGTCCATCGACTCGTGATAGCTTCCGTCCGGTGTAGCGAAATCGGTGGTCTCAAGAACGTTTGTGAAACAGTTCTTAACTTTTTCCTGAAAGCTTTGGCACCGGTTTTGGCAACTCGTGTATCCGGCGAGAGCAGCCAATGCAAATGCGGGCAGACAGAGATAGCGCAGAGCGTAGTTGTGGTAGGAAAATGCGCTCGGGTCTGCAAAGTCCGCGGTCGCGAGCATTGTGGAGGCGCTATCCATCAACTCCGACGCGATGCGATCGCGTAAGTTGCCATCAAAGCCCGGATAGTCGAAGATCCAATCGAAAGCCAGAGACCACCCGACATAGTCCGCCCAGGAGCGTGTTGGTCTTGATCCTTTCGGAAGGTGAGCGTTTTGCATCGCGTTGATAGCTCTCTCCGCGAAATGCTTGTCTTCGGTCAATTGCCAGGATAGTGCCCAACCTTCCATGTCATCGGACGGTCTCATCCCACTCGCAAATCGCATCTTCAACAATGCAAGCCCGGTAAATGGATCCGTGCCGGATACGAGTAGACGTGGGCGGCGGGGAACAATTTCGGAGTTAGCGTTTACGATTGCAAGTCCCATGGCCGCTCCAACCGTCGCTAGAAAGTCTCTTCGTTGCATGCGCTGTACCGTCCCGGACCGCGGAAAGTAAAGACAAGTATACGAAAGCATCAAGAAGGGTGAGGCATTTTATTTTCGACGCGAACGCCAGCAACTAGCTGGTTATGAGCGGTTTCCACAGGGCATTACGGGGCAAAATCAATCCATATTTACCTTTCGTTTGCTTTGCTCTGCTTGACCGTATAGAATGAGGCCGACAGGCGGGCGGTTTCGACGCCTGCCAGGACACAAACTATGGCGGCCCGCGATTCCCGTTTGTTAGCCGAGCAACGTAGGCGGAAGATACTGGAACTCATCGAGCAAAAAGGACAGATCACGGTCCGCGAGTTGGCGCATCGATTTTCGGTATCCGCCGTCACCGCGCGCGGCGATCTCGATGCGCTGTGTTCCCAAGGTCTCGCGGTTCGATCGCATGGCGGCGCGGTTCGCAAGCTGGAATCGGATCGCGAGGCTAACGCATCCAAGGAATCACAACCCTATGCGGAGATAGCTCGCGTCGCGAAGGCCAGCCTGACCGCTGTGTCCCGGCTGGCCCAGGGAAATCATAAGGTCGCCCGTTCCGAGCCGGGCTCTCTTCTCGCAGCAGCACGAGATCTGGGCGTCAACCTGACATCGGCTGCCAGCACCCGTACCATTACATTCATTTTAGGGAACCGCGACACCGTAAATGAATTCCAGTCCAAGATCCTTCTTGGAGCCGAGGGATACTGCACCGGGCAAGACTGGGCGCTGCATTTCGTCTCCTTCCGTTCCGACCTGAATGCACCCTTGAGCAGTGTGAGTCTTCCGGAAATCCTGACGTCGTCGAACCGACCGAGCGGCGTTATTTTGAGCGGCACGCACTCTGCCAACATTCTTGCCGCACTCTGCGGGGAGGAAATTCCCTTCTCGCTTGTGGGCAATAACATCGTCGGGGACTGGCAACCGGAACAATACGATTGCGTCTTCACCGATGACGTGCGGGGCTCTGCGGACATTACCCGCTATCTTATCGCCCAAGGTCATCGCAACATCTGGTATATCGGCAACCAGCGCTTCCCATGGTTCGCCCGGTGCGGTCGCGGCTACCGTCAGGCCATGAAAGAAGCGGACCTCGAGCCTCGTTTCAGCGAGATCGGCTCGGAAGACCGGGAACTGGGGTATCTCGCTGTGAAAGCCTTACTGGCAAACGGTGAGCGGCCGACCGCATTATTTGTGGGCACCGATCAAGCCGCTTCGGGCGTATATCAGGCGCTGCAGGAGTCTGGAATCCGGATACCCGATGACATCAGCGTTGCGGGTTTCAATGATACGATTGGCGAGGTTCTGCATCCCGGCCTGACAACGGTGCGCGAGTTTCCCAAGGAGTTAGGCGTTCATCTGGCCGAGTTTACGTTGCGTCGAATACAGGAGCCAGATCTTCCACCGCAGCAACTCGTAATGCCCACCGAACTCATCCGGCGGGAAAGCGTGCGGCAGATCGCTGCGGGACACTCGTACGTATCTTCCATGGCTCTGCAAGAACACACCCTGTGACGCATCAGTCCGCCCGTCTCAAGCGAATGCGCACCACGTTGCAATATGCGTTCTTTGTCCTGCTCCCTTTCCTGTGGACATCACGATTGGTTTTCGGGCAGGCGGCTCCGCCGGAAGAAGCATTCAAGGTATTGCCGGCTCCGCTCAACGGGCCCCAGATCACCCCCTACCTGCAATATCAGACTGATATGGCGTGGCGGCAAGATACGGCGCGGCTCGCCGCCTGGCGTAACGTGCAGAGCGAATCAGATCTGATCCGGTTGCAAAACGAATTGCGGAAAAAACTTCTTACCATGATCGGCGGACTCCCCACGGCTAGAACTCCACTGCAGCCTCGCATCACGGGAACCATCCCGATGGCGGGGTTTCACATTGAGAAATTGCTCTTTGAGAGCCTCCCTGGGGTTTACGTTACGGCCCTTCTTTACCTCCCTGACCAGAGCAAAGAGAACAAGGCCAAAAAACTTCCAGCCATTCTCGTTCCAGCGGGACACGCTCCAGACGGCAAAGCCCATTATCAGGCGCTATGTCAGCGATTGGTTCAGCGCGGATATGTCGTGCTCGCCTGGGATCCCATCGGCCAAGGCGAGCGTAGCCAGTTCTGGGACGCGAAATCCGCGAAGAGCCGCTACAACCTGATTTGCGCAGAGCATGCGGTGTTGGGCAATCTGGCTTACCTGGCTGGCACGAACCTGGCACGGTGGGAAATATGGGACGGTTTGCGGGCATTCGACTACCTGCTCACGCGTCTTGAGGTTGATCCCGATCGCATCAATATTACAGGCACGAGCGGAGGCGGTTTTCAGGCGATGCATATCGCGGCCTTGGAGCCGCGGATCAAGGTTGCAGCGATCTCCTGCTACATTACTTCGCTCCCGATGCGTATCCACAATCGCATCTTCAAGGATCCGGACAGCGATCCGGAGCAGGACTTATACGGCATGCTCTCGAATGAGGTCGACCATGCAGGCTTACTGCTGCTGATGTATCCGCGCCCAGTTTTCGTCGCTGCCGCCGTGCTCGACTTCTTCCCAATAGAGGGTGCCGAGAGAACAGTCCGCGAGGTACAGGAGTTTTATTCTCGCTTTGGCCATGCAGATCGTATCTCCATGATCGAGGGCTATCACGGGCACGAGTACTCCCCCGGCAACCAGGAGGCCGCATTTGAGTTTCTGGATCACTTCAATGAATTCCCCGCAACTCGAACTCTCGCACCAGTGAAGGAGATGGACGCCAAGACCGTGCAATGCACGCAGACAGGACAGGTCGTGGTCGACGCTGAGGATGCGAAACCACTCACTGATTTGATTCGCGACTACTACCGTGAGCGCAAAGGTCAACAAACCCCCTCGATGCGCGACCTCTATTACGGACGGGGCTATCCAGGAATCAACTCGTGGAAAGTCGCTGCCTACGACAATGTGACGCCACCCGAGGGCGTAATCGCATGGGAGCATCGCGGAAGTTCCACGATCGAAAATATTTTGATCGATCGTTATGCGTTACACCACAGCCACGGCCTCGTGATGCCACTGCTGCACCTATATAACAAAGAGAATGGTGGCAAGCGCTGGCTCATGTGGTTTACCAACCATGGCAAAGCAGGACCGAGGGACTGGCAGGAGATCCGGAAGCAAGTCGATGCCGGATACGACGTCATCACATTTGATTTTCGCGGATTGGGCGAGACGCGCATGCTCTACAAAGCGGTATCAGAAGATGACCCATCTTTGGCCTTGCTTGATGACCTGCAGGCCTACGTCAATCCTCTCTCTAGTGTGTTGGCGGACTACGTTTATAACTCGCTGTTAACCGGCCGACCTTATTTCCTGCAGATGATCGAGGATGCCGAGATCGCACTCCGCTTTTCGCAAGAGAAACTGCACGCAGGCACATTCTCAATTGCAAGCGATCCACAAAGCGCAGTGCTTGCAGATGCGCTCGTCCGGGCGCTGCCGGGAGTGCAACTTTTGCTGTATCCAACGGACTTTATCAAGTGGTCCGATCTTGTGATCCAGCGCCGAGAGCAATGGCCGATTGAGGATCTATTGCCGGGCGGGGCTTACATCCAATAGCCACAGCGCATCCCGAATCGTCGACTGAAAAGTATTAGCGAATTCTCCGATCGGGATCTTAGATACGTAACGGGTTAGGTCGTAGGAACTGACGTAAGCAAGGTGGCAGACTCCTTATCGAGGTAAACGGTGACATTCGGGTGCGTTCGCAAGATCGAGGCCGGGATCATGGGAGAAACGTCTCCCTCCAGCGCATTCTTGACCGCCTGCGCTTTACGTTCATCCGGGACCACGACGATGATTTCCTTGGACAGCAGGATCTGCCTCACCGACATTGAAATGGCCTGCTTCGGAACATCTTCGACTCTGGCGAACCAGCCTTCATTCACCTGCTGCTGCCGACAAGTTTGATCTAGATCGACGATAAGATAAGGATCCTCAGCTTCGAAATCCGCTGGCGGATCATTGAATGCCAAGTGGGCATTTTCGCCAATCCCAACAAAGGCGAGGTCAATCGGCGTTCGCTGAAGCTCCTTGCCGATCCTGTCGATCGAAGCCATCGCATTTCCGTCGCCATCGAGAAAATGGTAGCGGGTGATTCCGGTCTTATTGATGAATCGTTCGAATAGATACTTGCGAAAACTCGCCGGATGTGTCACCGGAATGCCGATGTATTCGTCCAGATGGAACACCTCAACGCGCTCCCAATCGATTTCAGGGGCAGATGTGAGCGCATCGAGAAACTCGAATTGAGAGGCACCTGTCGCTGCAATGATGCGTGCGGCACCACGCTGGCGAATCGCACGTTGCAGAGAATCTACCGCATGATCAGCCGCAGCACGGCCTAAAGAATCCTTGTCAGTCAAAATCCTGATCTGCAATTGAGACACCTTGTTTGCCTATCCTCCTGTTGTCCTAAGCCTGATGTCCTAGCAGGCTACTGAAAAACTAGAGACGACATAGATTCCTATCCGTCTTTCATTGTTTTCATCATTTTCTATGTCGGAAAAGTTGTTTTCTCAGTGCTTTTCTAGCCCCCAGCGCTATCTTT
>Ga0126381_100004051_pt1 | contig 15920 bp, 24 predicted proteins | sample PanSoiMetPlot_28_FD_96465 | JGI IMG/M metagenome (GOLD analysis project Ga0126381, IMG submission 96465) | Tropical forest soil microbial communities from Panama - MetaG Plot_28 | ecosystem: Environmental > Terrestrial > Soil > Tropical forest > Bulk soil | place: Panama | collected 2016-02-17 | reverse complement strand
TTAGGAAAGACACCGACATGACCGGCGAGTTCAAAAAGTTCGATGCTGTGTTGACGGACTTTCGCGACAAGGTCGCGAACGCAAGCACAATCATGCGGGATGCTGTGCAGCGTTACGTCGACATGATGCAGCTACTTGGGACAGCGTTCACGCTTTATTTCGAGGACATGACGCCGGAAGAAAAAGCGAAGATGAAAAAAGCATTTGACGATCTCGCGAGCCACGTCGACACGTTCACAACGCCAGAAACGGACAACGTTCATCCGCTTCGAAAGCCGCCGGCATGACTGAAAAATGGGAGCACTTCGCGAGGTATTCGCTTCAAGTGCTGTTCGAACTCAGTGAAGAGGCGAGCGACGCAAAAGCCGAAGTGCTGATGGAAGAGGCGATCGAGATCATGGATGACTTCGCCGATCAGCTAACCGACCGCGATGAACCGCCGATCCCGACAGTAGAGCGCAAAGAAGTGATGATGAAGATGTTCGAGCAAACATTCGAGCGGCTATTAAATGCGCGCCGGATCAGACGATGGCCAATCTCCGAATGATCATCCATCAGGCCGCCCCGCCGATCGCGTGGGGCAAGCCTGATAGTCCGATCCGCATGCTCTGCGGCATGTGTCATGGTGCTTTGCCAGATGTGCCGCTGATGATCTGGGACGAACGCGGTCGAGGCGCCCCGCTGTGCGATGGCTGCGTCGAGCAGTGGATCACGATCGAGGGCACCAGTGCTGATCAACGTCACTCACGATAAAGACTTCCAACGCTACCTCGATCGCGTCGAGCAGCGGCTTCACGTCGAGATGGTGCCGCTGTTGAGTGTCGGCATTCGCACGCAAGTCATCGATGGCGGTGTTCCGGCACATACGTTGATCACGCGACGCGGCGGGAAAATCCTGGTCAAGCATTACAAGAAAATCTTTCGCGAGGTCTATGGGCGCGTGCCGCCGATCCAAAAAGCCGACGACAACGTGGGCATCAACGGTTTCATGAGCCGCATGCTTTCCTACCTCGAAACCGAAGCCGCGACGCGCATTCAATACATCTCGCAATCGCTCGCCGATCAGGTCCGCACGCTGCTGCTCGACGCGGTCGAGCGCGGGTTGAGCAGCAATGAGATCGCAGCCGAGATTTACGACATGAGCCCGGACATCTCGCGCAACCGCTCGGCGACGATCGCGCGCACCGAAACGCACGGCGCTGCGCTGTGGGCAATGGATGAAACGATCGACGAAAAGGAAATTCCGATCCAATACAAAACATGGTGGACGGCTGGTGACGCTCGAGTCCGACCGAGTCACGCGGCGATGCACGGCGTCGAGCTTCCGCGTGATGAACCGTTCGATCTCGACGGCGGGCAACTGATGTATCCGGGCGACGACAGCATGGGCGCTGACGAAGGCGAGATCATCAATTGCAGATGCAGCGTTCTTTACAACACCGGAGAGAGTAGCCTGATATGAGACCGTTCCAGGGACGACAGCAGCAGCGCCAGCAGCAGCAGCCCGAACAATGGATGATCGAGATCGTTTCGAGCGACAATAGAACCGTTACCAAAAAAGGCGGCTTCCGAAGTCAAGAGGAAGCGAAAAATTGGATGAAGATGAACGTCGGCAAGGCGGAATATCAGGGCGCGCTGTTTCACATCACGCGCGAAGACCCGCAATATCGCGGCCCGCAACCACCTACTGATGGCGCGAAGCCTTCCACCGTGCGGCATTAGCGGCTGCTGTTTGCGCGCGGCGCGCTGCAAGCGGTCTCTCTTCCGCGAGAAAACGATTGCTTTCAAGCCGGTTGCGCGGCCTTAACCCGAGTTCGAGAATCGTGCGGCGAATGATCGGCCGGCGCACTTTGAAGTGCCGAGCCATGCGTGATTCCGGCCAGCCCTCCCAATAAAGGTGCCGGAATTCTGTGAGATCGTGAAAGATAATTTTCGCTCGCATGTCTGATGTTTGAAAGCGTACAACAACATATTTTGCCCGTCTACTTCAACGGGCTGGCTTTACAGGCTCGATTTTCCCGCTAATCTGTCCCGCCATTCGAGCGAGGCGCGCCGGTCTTGCAAGATCAAGAGGCCGTGCGCGATGAACAATCGCTACACCGATCTTACTTGCGAATTCGAGATCAAGTCCGACGGCGACAACATAGCAACGTTTGCCGGTGTCGCCTCGACTTCGGACGTTGATTATCACAACGACATCATCGCCGCCGGCGCATTCGATCCGATCCCGACAAAGCATGCGCCCGACGGCAAATTGATCCCGGACGTGATGATGCTGCGCGATCACGAGCGCAGCGAGGTCATCGGCGGCTGGCATTCATTCAAGCAAGACGGCAATCGCTTGCTGGTCGAGGGCGAGCTTACGCTTGAAGTCGCCAAGGCGCGCGAGACGCGCGCGCTGATGAAGAAAGGCTTCCTGTCTGGGCTCTCTGTCGGCTTCGGCGTGAAGAGCTTACAAGATATCGAATACGACGAACGCACGAACCGACGCACGATCAAGAAAGCGATCCTGCGCGAGTGCTCTGTCGTCGGCTTCCCCGCCAACAAACGCGCTCGCGTTGTCAGCGTCAAAGCAGAGATCGCCGATCGGTTGCGCGAATACGGCATGGATGAAACCGATCTGCTTTTGCAATTGCTGCTGCGCCAGCCAAAAGCACCAGACAAAAAAGACGACGGCGGCGCGGACTTCGCTAAGAAACGCGAAGACCTGATCAAGGCGATCGATGACTTCGTTCCCCTCGATGTGACCAAGGCCGAAGAGACAATGCGCGGCCTCGTGGCAATCATGAAAGGACATAAGCCATGTCAGATTTAGCCGGCCTTGCCGATCTCGTGAAGGAAGTCAAAACCGTTGGTGCCGACATCGTCAAGCAAGATGAGGTCACGAAGGCCACGCTCGAAGAGTTGAAAAAATCTCTCGGCGCGACCGATGGGCGGTTCATCAAGATCGACGAAGCCGTGAAGGCATTCGACGCCAAGCATGCGAGCTTGGAAACCTCGATCAACGATCTGATGAAAAAGATCGGCCGGCCCGGCGCCGAATTCAATGGTGGCGGCGACGACCTCAAACTGCGCAAGGCTGCGATCGATCTGCTCGAATTGAAGCACGAAGACCGGCTGAAAAAGAAAGACCTCGAACATCCATTCGAGCCGAGCGAAGACCAGATCAAGGCGGCGATCGCATATCGCAAAGCGCTCACGCTGGCGATCAACTCGGTCGATCACAACACGCTGCCGGAAGAGGTTCGCAAATCGCTCACGGCATTCGCGTTCGGCTCGAACGGCTTCATCATGCCGCCCGAGATGTCCAATCAGGTCGTCTCGTGCATCGTCGACCCGACCGATCTCGCCGGGCTCATGTCGAGCATGAACATTTCCAGCCCGTCGGTGAAGTTCTTGATCGACAATCAGCGCATGGCCGTCGCCGCGTGGGCGTGCGAAGCATCGTGCTTCGCCAATAATCCGCAGCCCGATCTGCAAGACGGGCTCGGCGAAATGGAGATCAAGCCCGAGACGCTTCGCTATATCGTGTGCGCCTCGCGCGATCTGCTCGAAGATGCCGCGATCAACGTCGAGTCGTGGATGATCGGCAAAGTCTCGACCGGCATGCGCACCACAATCAACAACACGCTGATCACCGGCGACGGCATCGGCAAGCCAATGGGCATCCTAAGCCCGAATGCCGGCATCCCGATCCTCGACACGTCGCCGAGCACGCCGGCCGGTCAAATCACGTGGCAAGACCTTGTGATGCTCAAATGGGACTTGCCGATGGAATGGCAGGGCGAGTGTCGCTATCTAATGAACCAGCGCACATGGGCGCTGCTCTCGACCATGAGCGATGGGATCGGCCGGCCGCTGCTCACGCCGTCGCCGATCCAGAGCGAAGCCGCGTTCATGTTGAACGGATCGCCGGTCACGGTCGTTACACAAATGCCTGATGTGCTGCCGGGCAATACGCCGGTCGCCTATGGCAACTGGAAGAAAGTTTACATGATCGTGTGGCGCAAGGCTGTGACGATGCAGCAAGACCCGTATAGCGCGGGCTTTTGCGTTCTCTACAAGTTCGAGGCACGCGTCGGCGGCGGCATCTTGTGTCCGAATGCTGCGCGGCTGCTGAGAGTTCGGTAAGCGGACGCGCAGATCAACGGAGGTTTAGAACGATGAACACTCTCAACGTTTGGTCAAATACCAGCAAGTATGTCGTGCAAGGCTGCGTCGCGCCGGCTTTCGCGAACCTCGCGCTGGCCTACAGCTACGGCGTGAGCCTGATGAACACGACGGATGCAGAGATCAATTCGGGCGTGATCATCTTCAAGGGCGCAGATGCATCGCCCGAGAATGCGTGCTTGCCCGGCGACTTCGAAGACTTGCAGCCGGTCGCAGGCTGCGGCCCGATCGTCACTGGCGTGCCGTATGAAGCGCCGGTGAAATACGATCTCGCCGAGCATCCGCTGCCGCCGTTCGCAACGTGCAACATCAGCGCGCCATGTCCGCAGCAATTCTTGCAAGTCGAGGGCGTGCCGGCCGGTGTGATCGCGGTCGTCGTGCTCACGCGGCTGCGGCGTTGGGACAACACCGACCCGCGTCTGCTCACGATCCCGTCGCCGTTGCCGATGCCGTTCACAGCGCCGTTACAGCAGCCGTTCGTCGGGACGGGAATCCCGCCGGCGACTCCTGGCATCTCGACAGCAGGACACGCGCCAGCGCACGCGCCAGCGCATCGTGGGCGGACGCGGGCGCCGGCTGAATAATGCCGGTCGTCCTGATCACAGCGCCGTGGCCCGTCCATTATTCGTTGAGCAATGGCGTGCTGCCGCCAATGCAGTATGAGTCGGGCGAGTTGTATCAAGTGCCCGCGTATGTAGCGCGCGGGATGCTCTGCCGAAATTGGGCTAGAGTGGTCGACAAGGAAGAGATAGACTCGATTTTGAAAGAGCGAGAGAAACCGCCGGCGGTCGAACCGCCGCCGATCGAACCGAAAGGACAAGCCGATGGCACAAGCGCCAACGTCGCCTGAATGGTGGCAGTATCGAACGCCCGATGCTTTGCCGTATGGCATGCATCGCAATTGCTACGTTCCATGTCCGCCGGTGCCCGAGGGTCAACTGCAATGGTGGCCGTCGTGCCTCTGCACGCATGATGGGCCGGGCCAAGCGTTTCCGGCGCCCCCGCTGACTGCCGGACCTCCCGGCGGTGGCGGTGAAGGCGGCGAGATCGAGGAAACATCCGCTCGACGCCGCGCACGCGCTGGCGCCGGCGCTGCGGCTGCGGAATAGAGTTTCGGGCCGCCTCGGGGTCAAAACCCCGTCGACGAAGGATGGCCCGAAGGTGGCCTGCCTCAACGACCGGGATCGTCGCCGGTAGAGGCAGGCCCCGTCTTATTTGAGGTAAGCCATGCCGAACGGACTTGGGCGCGCAACTAACTCAATCTTCACCGGCCGCGCGTTGAGCGCGGTCAATCTAGCTACGCCCGGCCCGCTCGGGCGCAGCTACCCGTCGGGCTGGGGCTCGGGCGTCGGCAATGACTTCGTCGGCTGGCCTCGGACCGGCGCGATGTGCGCGCCGCCGGTTCAATGCTGCTGCAAAGGGCCGATCACGATCGGGCCGGGCGAAGTCCGCCCGATCTTGGCTGATTGGAGTGCTTGGCTGCAAAGCGACAGCATGCAAGGCTTTAATCTTTACGAGATCGCTTCGGCGCAACTGCTCGACGTGACGCGAACGCCGATGCTGCCGGCCGATCCCGCGATCATCAAAGTGGTCCGCAACACGCAAGACCCTGATCCGCCGGACAACAGCGACGTGAAAGGGCTGATTGATCTCGTGCCGCCTAATGCTATGCGGCTGATGATCGAGGCAGCACCAGACGCGCCGCTCGGCCGGCAATTCAAGCTCGATTTTTGCGCGGTCGCGTGCGATGGCTGTGAAGGCCGAAAGGCGCGCATGTGCGATTGCATCGTGATCACAATCCAGGAGTGCTAATGGTAGATCGAAGACAAGACCCGAACACGGTTATGATGCACTTCACGCGATTGATCATCGAGGAAGAGCGCAACATAAAAGAGAGCTACGAAAAGATCGCTCAATATTCGCGTGAACTTGCGCGCGTGACGGAAGATTCGGAGCGCAAGCTACTCCCGAGGGAGTGAGTGATGCCCGAAGCCGAAGCCGAACCCCAAGCGCAAGCGCCGGCACAGCCCCAAGATCAGATCGAAGCGGCATATAGAATCTGCAAGCTTCAAGCCGCAGCCGAAGGCACATTCGACGAAACGCTCATGCGCCATTGGTTTTCGAGCGCGTGGGACCTCTGCGCGCAGATGATCGGCCTAGAGCCGCCGCAAGAGATCAAAGAACCGATCTGCATCGATGACAACGGCGGTTTCACGCTAAGTCGGCGCCCGACTAGCGATGTCGAGATATTCGACGGCTACACGCTGATTGCCGTGTTGCCGCGCACGCTCGAACGCACGCGCTGCGATCCGGCGCTGTGCTGCCTCTGTCATCCTTATGCGCGTTACATGATCGGCGCCGAGACGTGCGAAGTGCCGGAACGCTTTATTCAAGCGGTTGCGCGCGTGTTTGCTTACATCGTGGAAAATCGTGGCGATTCGCTACTACCGGGCACCAGCACACCGGGCCAGATACTTACAGAGTCGGGCGCGATCGGCTTTCTGCGGCCCGATCTAACTTTCGTGATGTGAGGGCGGACATGACACTGTTTTGGCATTCGACCGGGCCATTGATCCGATATGAGCATGGCGTGTTGCGTGTCGAGAGCTTAAACCCCGAAAAGGCGGTGCGCTTCCGCATGAGTCGGTGGGAAATGTTTCGCTTGGGTTGGCGTTGCCTCGGGGCGGTGTTTCATCGATGAAGGTGCTTCTATGCCTCGGATCAACTTGCGCCGTCGCGTGGCCCCGTCGATTGGCGAGCTTCGCCACGTTGTTTGGGTCTGCACGACGACCGAACGACCAGATAATTTCGTCTCGACGATCGTCGAGCGGCCCGGCGTCTTTCGTTGTATGGCGCGCATCCGATCGTTAGCGCCAGATCAAATCCTCGATTATCAATCCGTCTTCGGCACGACCGACATGCCGACCAAAGAAGTGACGATTCGCGTCCCGCCCGATGCGAAGATCGATCTCAATCACTGGATTTATCGCGAGGATGGGCCGGCGAAAATCTGGATGAAGGTTCGCAGCGTCGAAGACCTCGGGGAAGTCGGGCGGTTCCTGATCATGCGCTGCTCGATCGATACCATCAACGACGTGCGCACTGATCCCGTGACGCAAGAACCGCCGCCGATTTGGGAACAGCCATCGATGGATTGAACCATGGACGATGATGCTTATAAGGCGCGGCTGCGCCATTGGGCGAGCGATCAACTGCGAGAGGAAAACGAGCGGCTTGAAAATGAGAATTCACGGCTGCGAACTTTTCTGGAATGGCTCGATCGGCGCGGCGGGCTCGGCTTGGACACACACGAGCGCATTCGGCAAACGTTGAAGCAACATGGCAACGATTAACATCTCGGTCGATCTCGAAGACCTCCCGATCCCGACGATCAGCGACGACGCGATCTCGACGTGGATCGAAGCGCGCTTGAATGATGCGCGCAATCTTTTCATCCAACGCGTATCGCGCGGCGGTGGCGGCGGGCGCACATATCGGCGCGGTCGAGGGCGCGTGCACCGCGCATCGGCGCCGGGCGAATATCCGGCGACGGACACCGGCCGACTGGTCAATTCGGTGGCCTTCGAGATGCATGGGCCGCGCTCGGGCTCGATCTTTTCTGATCTCGAATACGCAAAGTATTTGGCCGAAGGCACTGGCGGCGGTGAGCGCATGGCCGCACGGCGCATGCTCGCGGATGCGCTGCGCGAAGTGCTGGAAAGCCGGCCGAACACCGATCCGCTCGCGCGTGCAGCGAGGCTCGAATGACGCAAACGCCGCTAACCGAGCAAGACATCGAACGGCGCAGTGCGGCGATCGGCCGGAAGTGCGGCGAATGCTCGCTGTGCTGCCTATTGCTCGATGTGCGCGAGGCCGGCAAGAAAGACGGCGAGTGGTGCCCACACTGCAAACCGGGCAAGGGAGGTTGCATGATCTATGATCATCGTCCGCACCGATGTCGCGGCTATGCTTGCGCGTGGCTGGTCAATGAGACGATCCCCGAACACTGGTATCCGTTGAAGTCGCATATGATCTTGGACTTTGCCAAAGGTGATCCCGCGACGTTACGGGTTCACGTGCATCCCGATCATCCGAACCGCTGGCAAGAGCAGCCGTTTTTGTCCGATATCGGCAAGCTCGTGCAGTGGGCGGTGCGATGCCGCTTCAAGATGCTGATCGACGGCAACGATGTGACGCTCGAAGGAAAGAACCTCGATGCAGCATAACGGCAACGTCAATCCCGATCCGATGCCGCCGGTGCCGCCGGTTGTGCCGCCGGATGATGTTTCGGTTTATAACTTAATCGTGCTGCGCCTTCGCGCTGCGAAGACGATCTTCGCCGATCGCGTCAAGCTCGTGCTGCGGCAAGTCGAAGAGGATCACTGGTCAAAGCTCGAACGCCCCTATCTCCTGGTCGTGCCGCGACAGGTGCGCAACCCGCGTGAGCTTGATGTCGACTACATGAGCTTCGTCAATCCGCGCGAAGTGACGTTCGTCGCACAATTCGACGCGCACGGCAGTGAAGCCGAATATCAAGCGGCCAACTACATCGACACCGCCGAGCGGCAATTGATCCGCGTGCTGGTCAAGTGGCAGCCCGAGACGCTTTATCGCAGCTACAAGCCGACGCTCTATGGCGGCATGCGCATTCAATCGACGCGCGCGCCAGATGTGAAAGTGAATTATGTTTTCACGTTCAATGAGGTCGTGATTCAGCAAGACGTTCCAGTGTTTGACGAAAGCGAGCTACCGGAAGAGCTTGTGCTCGACCACATCAACGTCAACGTGATGGACCCGACTTGCATCACATGCGCCGGCGAGCCCGAGCTACCGCCGGGGCCTAACTTTTCCGTAACCGGCGGCGACTGTCCAGAACAGCCCGAGCCGGACCCGTGTGCGCCACCACCTTGCCCGCCAATCTTAGGGAGTGACGACAATGCCAGTGCCCCCGCCGAAAAAAGATGAAACGCAATCCGAATTCATGAGCCGCTGTGTGCCGGCTGAGATCGGCACCGGCCCCGACAAGCGCCCGCAAGATCAAGCGGTGGCCATGTGCTTGAGTCAGTGGCGGCGCGCAAAGGGCATCCCCGAGCCCAAAAAGGACGACGAAGACAAGAGCCCTCGCCAAGAATTCGCAAAGACGCTAGAACGTGTCGCAGAGTTCATCGAGAAAGGAGCAACATAATGCCAATGTTTCCGATCGGACTTGGCGGCGGTGAGCTAACCGACCGCCCGACGCCGAAATACACCGGCGATCAAGCATGGCGCGAGCCGCAATCGCGTGGTGCTCCCAGCGGCATCGATTGGGAGAAAGACGAAAAGTATTTCAGCCCACAGCCATGCGGCAAGCGACGCTTCGGCGGCTTCAAGGAACCTGATAACGAACTTCCCGAGACGCCGACGCATATGATCAACGTGAAAGGCAACCCGCCGCGAACCTACTTCCACGAAGGCGTGGCGATCCCCGGCGATCGGTTCACGCCGGTGCCGATCACGCCAGAGGTACTTTTGGCGATCAAGAACGGTGACTTAGAGCGCGGCCCCGACCCCACACCGGGCGGCCAAGCAGAGCCACATCGTGCCGGAAGACGGGGCGCAGCGGCGCCACATCGGGCGCGTGAAGAGGAAACGCGACGGCATCGCCACGAGCAGCCGCCGCCGACCCCACCGGCAGAGTGATTGACGCCAGCATTTTTCGGACTATGCTTCGCGGCGCGGCGCTCGGGAGTTGAGAGAGCACAGCCCCCCTCGCTCTCTCAACATTGACCCTTCGCAGAGACTCGCCCGAGCGTCGCGTGACTTGAATGTGCTGGTGCGCCGACCGGCTGCGCAAAACGCGCCCGGAGGCTCACCATGGCGGTCAACAGAATCTCCCTCGCTGCTGCACGCGGCAACTTCCTAACTTGGTGCATTACCGGCTACATGCCATTGGGCGAACTCTGTCGCCCTCTTTATTTTGCGCAAAAGCTCGACGAAGCCACCGACAGCGAAGTCGGTGAATTTTATCCGATCTATTCATTGCGAGAGGCGCGCCGACTCTTTGGCCCCGGCTCAATTGCCGTCACGATGGCTATACAACATTTCTGCACTTGTCCCGAGCTTCCGCTTTACATCGCGCCTGTCGACGATCCCACGATCGGATCGCAGAAAGCGCAGCACAAGATCACAGTCAGCGGCCCGGCGACCGACAATGGCGTGATGTCGTTCGGCATCCTCGACGAAATTTTTGCGATCGGCGTGATCGCGGGTTCGACGGCGGCGGAAGTCGCGACCGGCATGGTGGCGGTGATGAAGCGCTGGATCGATCTGCCGTTCACCGTCGAGCAAGGCACTGACACCGAAGCGGCCGAGATCACGCTGACAGCGAAGAACGCGGGCTTCGCCGGCAATTGGTTTGAGCCGGTATGGAATCCGATGTTCGGCGATCGCTTCCCGGCTGGCATCGGCATCGAAATTGAAAACGTGCGCGCAGGCGTCGGCGTTGTCGACGTTGAGCCGGCGTTGCCAGTGATGGCGTGTCAATTCGATTGCGTTGCGACCGGCTTCGAGGATGAAGTCGCGAACAATCTGGTGATGCTCGCCATCCGACATAACTGGCGCTGCACTGTGCAAGGCGACTTCAAAGGCGGACATCTTTTCCATTCGCGAACAGGAACGTGCGGCTTGATCTATGCCTACGGCATGGATCGCAACAACCCCGAGGAAACGGTCGTTCCGATTCCCGGCCCGGCTTCCGATTATCCCGACGCGCCCGGCTACAAATATCCCGGCTACATGCTCGCAGCGGCGTTCGCTTCGCGCGCGTGCTGCACTGCTTGTTACGATCCATCGCGCCCTTGCCAATATGACAATGGAATTTTGGGATGTATGTACGATCAACGGAAATGCACGACCATTTGGGATCAAGAATGCAAGAAAATGTTTTACGACGCGGGCATCGCAAATTGGGATGTCGCAAACACGCGCGGCGCTCGCATGACGATGATCTGGATCGAGGAACCACTTACGACATACAAGTGGGACCCGCAAACCGGCGCGCCTGATGGCGCATGGCAGCGGATGGAGTCGAGGTACACCGTCACGAAGTTCGTTCGTGATCTCGGCTACTGGTATCGCAGGCACTACGCGTCGGTTTCGCTCGTATCCGACGGCACCGCGATCCCGCCCGGCAAGCGCGCTGTCAATCCGCGCATCATGCAAGCGTCGATCCTCGCATGGTTCCGGGGCACGCAACTCGGCTGGACCGCAGAGCTAGGCCCGGTGCCGCTCGAAGAGATGATCAAGGTCGAGCGCACGAACACTCCGAATTTCTGCGACCCGAATCGGCTGAATGTGATGATCGATTTGGACTTGGTGAATCAACTCGCGCGTATCGCGACGACCATCGACGTGTCGCCAGAGTTCGCGTGCTTGCCGCCGTCATTACTGCCGGGGCAAGTCGCGGGCTCGCAACTCTAAGAGGCTTGATTTTGGAAGAACCAACGTTCGTCGCCTTTACTCCATCGAGCGGACATCACGTGCTGCTGTTCGATCAGGACGACGGCGAAATTTTCGAACGGCTGCCGATCGTTGGCTTCGCCATCTTCAAGCAAACCAGACCCGATGGCAGCAGCTTCAACACTGCTGCCCCTGTCAGTGCCGTGGACTTCGATATGCACATGAAAGACGAAGCGCTCGGGGAAGATATCGCGATCGAAAACTCGAACGGCTCTGTCGCCTACGGCAAAGAACTCTTCACCACCGTCGAAACGTTCAAAACGTATCTGTCCAGGAGATGATCGATGTCGACTGCATCAGCAGCCATTGCGCGATGTCCGAAATGTAAGGGCGTCATCAACTTCGTGATCGGCGGCCGAACAATCAAGCTTCAAAGCGACGGCGATGTCACCGTCCTGGTCTCACGCCAGAGGCGAACCGAGACTTATGACGGCGAGTTCACGATGGAAGAGAGGAATCCCAAGGTGACGGCAACCCTGGTCGTTCCGCTCGATCTGCGCGTGAGCGTCATTCAAGACCTCTGCGACATCCCAATCGTGGTCGAGCTTTGCGACGGCCGCACGTTCTCTTCGCAGCATGCCTCGAACGTGTCGGACAATCCGTATGATGCAAAGAAGAACTTACAGCCGATCGAGCTTATCTGCGATGCGATCGTCGAAATGCTGCCGCAAGCGACGGGCATTGCGACCGGCATCGGCGGTGCTGGGGCTTTCTAACCATGCGGGCGGTTCTATTTGCGGTCACGGCGCTGATCGCAATCGATGCTTGGGCGGCAACGTGTTTGGGCTTCCCGGCCCGACTTCAAGTTGCCAGCCCAAGCATCGCCACCGCCGCTGCCGAGGTCCGCGCCACGACAGATCGCGGCAAGGTTCACTTGCGCTGCCGCTGCAATCGACGTGATGGGCGCGGCTGTGTGCATTGGCAGTGCCGGCGCGCTTAGGAGAATCTAATGGCGGAAGGCGAAAAACCAACGCCCCAAGAGTATGGGCGGCTGCAATTGCTGCAACCGATTCAGTTGAGCAATGGCGGCGAGTCGAGCGAGATCGTGATCTATCGGCCAACGTGTCGAGCGATGACGGAAGTGCTCGACACCGCGCGGCTCAACGTGCAGATCGAGCGATTCGTCGAAGCATGTTGCCGCGCTATCAACGGCGCGACCGAACCGCTGCCGTTCGCCGGCGCGGACTTGAATTCGATTGACGGGTCCGAACTCGCGTCTGTCATCACTGCGATGTCGCAAGACGCCGACGCTGTGATCGTCGAAGAAAACGGCGACGGGATCACACAGCCGATCATCTACACGCTGCAATCGCCGGTGCGACTGTCGCCGGTCGACGGCGAAGTGGTTGAGCAATTCGAATTTATCGCAAGGAAGGTGAGCGAGATTACCGAATATCTCGACGCGCGAGGCGAGACGCGGGAATTCCACACCTTCATGCGCACGTTCGGCAAGCCGCTCGGGATTAGAATTCCAGTGATGACCGATGCGCTGATCAACGCGCTCGATTTTCTCGACTACTTGGTGATAAGGCGCCAAATCGTCCCAAAATTCGTGACCTCGCGCAACAGGTGGAAGAAGGCATCTTTGCTCGCGCGCTCAACTATCACTGGCCCCCCGGCTCATGGAATTCACTAACGATCGCTTCGTTAGTGCGCATCTATGCGGTCGAGAAAAAGATGGCGGAAGAGCGCGAAGACGCGAAACGCCGCGAGCCCGAAGGACAGACGTATGGGCCGCCGCTGACAAGTGCGGACACGGGAAGCGACACGCCAGATGATGAGTGAACGCCCGTGGCCGACGTTGAGGCACAATCAACTCTAAGCGTCGAAGTACAAGGCGAAGAATCGCTTAACCGCCTCGCGGCGGCCTTCAACAATCTCGCGCAGCAAGCGCAGCAAGTCCAAAGAACCGTCCAAGTCACGACGCAACGCGCCACGCCGGCGTCGGCGACCAGGGCGGTGCAAGACGCTGCGCGCAAGGCGCAGGAAGAGGCCGGCACACTCGGCGAAAAGATCGCCTATCGTTTCGGCTATGCGCTCGGCGCGACGATCCGCGCGCCGTTCGACGCTCTGCGAGCAACCGCCGGTGTCGTCGGGCGATCGCTGGCATCACTCGCCGGGCCGATGGGGCAAGTTGCCACGAGCGCCGGCGTCGGCGCGACCGCAGTCATCGGTCTTGGCGTTGTGATCGCCGGGCTCGGCATTCCGATTCTCAATCTTATCGCTGGTTTCAAAATGCTGCGCACGTCCTTCGGTTGGGCGCAGGAAGCAGCCGAAGAGCAAATGCGAGTCGCAGGCCGGACGCGGCGGTTCTATCCGCAATTGCTCGGCGAAGCGCTCGAAGGCGCCGAGAGCGAGATGCATACGCGGATGGGGCTCGCTACCGCGTTGTTCGGCGACGCTGCCGACAGCATGCAAGAGCAGATCACGCGCCGCTTCACACAGTTTCGCATGGGTCGCGGTATGCGCGGCGAGCGCGATATCTTTTCGCGCTGGGGCATCACGCCGCAGAACGTGCAGCGCTTCGAGTCGATCGCCGGCACGCGCATCGATCTCGCGGGATGGCTGCGGCAATTCACGCTCAAACGCGAAGAGCTAGAGGCGCGACTCGCGCAGGCGCAGACGCCGCAAGAACGCGCGATGCTCACTTACAAGCTCGGCGTGATTGTCGACGATACGACGAAGCTATTCGGCCAACGATTCTCGGACATGATGGCCTCGATGACGAGCGCCGATCTGGGCCGTCTCGAAAGCAATCTGCGCGCTGCAATTCCGCTCGGTCATGTTGAGAACGCGACGCGACGCGGCATCGACTTCAAGATCGCACTGGAAAGCCTCAAAGGAACGTTCGGCGCGATCGCGCGAGGCATCGGCGGTGATGTGCAGCCGGCGATCACCGGATTCCTTGCCGAGCTTAATCGCAAGATGACCGAGACGGACAAGACCGGGAAGAGCCTTGGCATGGCGCTGCGCGAGCTTGCGTCGTCGCTCGCGATCAAGGCGTGGGAAACGCTACGCGACATCATGGACCGGATCGACGTTGAGAAGGTCAACGAATGGATCGATTGGGTCGCAGAGTGGAAGCCGGCAGAGACAGCAGAAAGCATCAAATCAGTTTTCACCGCACTATGGAATTTCGGCCAAGGCGTCGCGGGCCTAGTCACGTCGATGCAACAGTTCGTCGACTCGATTCCCAATTGGCTCAAGAATGCTTTGCGCGGAATGTACTATGGGCCGAAGGGCGCACCGGAAGCGACACCGGGGCGGGGCGGACTACCGGCGGCGCCCGATGTCGGCGACATCAGCGGCCCGGCAGTTGGCGCCGGCGTGGGCGGCGCACCGGAAGCGGCACCGCCGGGGCAGTTGCCGACTTACGGCGGCGGCTTGCCGACCGGGCAGGCGCCGGCGATCGCGCCGTTCGCGACGCAAGATCAAGGACCGCCGGCACAGACCCCAGCCCCAGCAAGACCGGCGCCCGTGGCACCGGCGAGCCCGGCGCCGATCTCTGGGGCGCTTCGGCGTGGCGGCGCTGCGGCAGCGGCCCAAGGGCAGCCGCAAGCCCCATCAGGGCAAGCGCCGCTCGCGGCGGGGCAGGCTGCCATACCGGCCCCGAGCGCGCCCGTGCCAACGACGGCGGCGCAGGGGCCGCCGCCTACACCGCCGGAAGGCGGGGCCGCCCAAGGCCCGCCATCGACGCCGCCGGCGCCTGTATCAAGCACAGAGATATCGCGGCAGCGCCGGATCGACGCGGCGCGCCAGATGCGCAGCGGCGGGCTTGGCAAGTGGTTCGGGCTCGGCCCGAGTGCCGCAGGCGCGGCCGAAATGCCACCGGGAACCGGGGCCGCGCCGTCGCCATCCCCGCCACCACCGCCGACAACGCCAGCGCCCGGCGCCCCGCCGCCGGCGCCCGTGACGGCTGCTCGGGGCGAGCCGGACACCGGCCCCGCGTCGACTGCGGCCGGCCCGAGCGCGACGGCGATGGATGCGATGAAGGGCGCCGCAGCAGGCCGCGCGTTCTCGATGATGACCGACGTGCAATCGACACCGCAGGGCGACGCGATCGTGATGAAGGCCGGCTTGATGGGCGGCGAAGACGAAGCGCTCGTGCAAAAAGCTTCGGTGTCGGGCGCCGGCAAGATCGCGTTTCAAGGCGCGGCGACAGCGCTCGGCTTGGCGACCGGCGTGCCGGCGGGCTCGATCGCCTCGGGCGCCTTGCAAGGCGCAACCGAAGCCGAAGCAGGCCGGCAGCTAGG
>Ga0126381_100004050_pt1 | contig 15922 bp, 13 predicted proteins | sample PanSoiMetPlot_28_FD_96465 | JGI IMG/M metagenome (GOLD analysis project Ga0126381, IMG submission 96465) | Tropical forest soil microbial communities from Panama - MetaG Plot_28 | ecosystem: Environmental > Terrestrial > Soil > Tropical forest > Bulk soil | place: Panama | collected 2016-02-17 | reverse complement strand
TTAGAAACGGCACACGTACCTCCAATGAATGGGCCATGCTCATCCGATCGCTCAGAGCTAGGAGTTCATCCGGTAAGTACAGGTAGAGGTCTGTAAATAGCGCCAGGTCCAGCGGGTCATGAATGTTCAGTTCGCTGATGACTTGATCATATCGATGAGACTTGGACCCGAGCGATGCCGCGACATCGGGATGAAGGATCGTCCGAGCATCCGAGAATGCGACGATGAAACTTCGGTAACGATCGGCTAACAGCATCTCGCCGCCAACGACAAACCGCTTGAGACGATCGATGTGATAGGACATGCCTCTTCCCGACGGCAGACTCCTGACGACCCTCGCAAGCCCCAGCCGAAGTACACGCGGGAGTCGCCGGTATGATTCGCTTAATTGAAGGCCCAAATAGCGCTCATACCCGCCAAATAATTCATCAGCCCCTAATCCGGACAGTGCGACTTTGACATGACGTGCTGTTTCCCGGCAAATTAGCCAATTCGGAATGGCGGAGGAGTCGGCAAACGGCTCATCGAAGGCCGAGACAATCTTAGGCAGGAGGTCGGCCACATCCGCCTCCAGCAGACATTCATAGTGATCTGTCCCATAACGGTGAGCAACAGTTCGTGCAGCGTCTCGTTCATCAAACCGGCCGGCGTCAGAGGCAAAACCTACCGTAAAGGTGCGCATTGGTTCGCGAGACACTCCGGCCATCAGCGCCACCATCGTTCCTGAATCAAGGCCTCCACTCAGAAATGCCCCCACCGGAACGTCTGAAACCATATGACTTTCAACAGCTCGTGTGAGATGGATTCGTAGTTGTTCGACCCACTCCTCCTCTGTCGGTACATCATCTGGAGAGGGCTGAATATGCCAATACCGAGCTAGGCGCGTCTGTCCATGCTGATACGTGAGCACGTGTGCGGCACGAAGCTTTTTTATGCCTTGAATGATCGACAGATCGCCCGGAATGCAGAGGTGGGTGAAGTACTCCCACACCGCGTCAGCACTAAGATTCCTTGGAATCCCCGGGTGGATCAGTAATGCCTTCAATTCTGAAGCAAAGAATAGTCCCTCCCGGGTCTCCACATAGTAGAGAGGTTTGATCCCAAGCCGGTCTCTGGCCAATAGCATAAGTTGTTGCCGGACATCCCAGATGGCGAACGCAAACATTCCATGAAGACGTTGGACACAGTGCTCGCCAAATTCTTCATAAAGATGGACAATAACTTCGGTATCACTGGCCGTTCGAAATCGATGTCCCTTCGCCTTCAGCTCCTGTCGCAGATCACGATAGTTGTAAATTTCACCGTTAAACACGATCCAAACCGTCTCGTCCTCATTCGCGATAGGTTGCTCGCCCGTCTCCAAATCGATGATGCTCAATCGCCGCATCCCGATTCCCATCTGACCTTGAACGCGGTGACCAAAGTGATCCGGTCCTCGGTGGACGAGTGTGTCGCACATCGCACGGATCAATTCTGAAGAGACGGGACGAGGGTCGGAATGAACGATTCCTGCAATGCCACACATTGGAGGATTATCTCCCTGGAAAAAGAACCATGGCGGACTTCAAATGCCCTTCAACAATAGATTAGGACTACGAGTTTTGTCGCCGCTCGCGCGATGAGAGCGGGATCCTGGGAGGGATAGATACTGATGACAGGGGTCATCCTGCAGCAAGGAGTTCTCTGTACAGCATTGTGACCTTACTCGCCATGCTTTCTGCAGAAAAATCCTGTTCAACCCGCTGCCTAGCTTTCTCACCCATCCTTTTAGCTGAGTCCGGAGCCTGAATCAACTGCAAGCACCTGTTTGCAAGCCCATGTATATCCATTGGCTCTATCAAAAAACCTTCCACCCCATCATCAATGACTTCAGGAATTCCTCCCACTCGACTTGCTATGACTGGCCGAGACGACGCCATCGCTTCGAGCAGTGCCATCGGTATCCCCTCGCTCAATGAGGGAAGCACAAAAATATCCATCGCTCGCAACAAGTCATCAGTATCCTCTCGATGGCCTGCAAAAACCACGTCTTCAGAAATTCCCAAGTCACGAGCCTGTGTCTCAAGCTCATTTCGAATATCACCTTCGCCAACGATCAACACCTTCACCTTCATCCCCTGCCTCAATAGATTTTCGGCTGCCATCAACAGATATGGAAGACCCTTCACAGAAGTGAGCCGGCAGACCGTTCCTATCACGTGAGTTCCGGGATCAATGCCTAGCTCTTTGCGCGTGAGCCGTCTATCGGTCTGGCTCGATCTTTCTTTAAGATCGATACCGTTACGAATACATGTCACCCTACAGGCATCTCCGCGAGCCTTGTACTTGGCCTCGATTTGTGATGACACACCAATCGTTGCATCGACGCAATAGCGAGATACGATTCGTTCGATCGTCTCATAGAACCGTATCTTGAGACCCTGCATGCCTTGAAATGGTTCTGGTAACCCATGAACCGTTCGCACGACATGTGGGATACCGCATAACTTGGCAGCCGGTGCTGCCAAAATTGTGTCCTTATACTTGTGGGTATGGACCAGCTGTATGTTTGAATTCTTAAGTTGGCGGACCAACTCGCGGGAAATCTTGATACTTCCCCATTTTGTCTCATCAAGTACCGTAATGGGGATTCCAAGATTTACAATCTCTTTTTCCAACCTGCCCTTATTAAATAGAATTACGGACAGGTTTAAGTTCGGCCGTAGCACCAGTCTTGACAGCAAGACCTTGAGTTGCACCTCTGCCCCAGCCCATAGATCTGCCACTGCAATATGACAGACGGAGATCTCTTTTACGGTCGGAGATGACATTTGAAACTCACATCAATTAATGCAATGTGAACGCCGAACCGTCTAGCCTAATGACCACATGAAAGAAAGCCAGAAACTTATGATTTCAGCAAGGATTTGTTCGGCGATACCAGGTCGGAGTGAGAGGAGCGTCCACTCGCTCACCATCAGCCTCAGAAATGTTCCGGAGTGCGACGACAAAGGCTATCATTACCCACATGACGGGATACCACAGAGTGGAAATAAACATACTGCTCACAATGAAACCGATCAGACTTCCTTCCATGGCTCTAGCAAGATACATACGAATATCTTCTCCTGTTCTCATTTCCAGAGCATACTTCTTCCTCAACCCCATTGGAGTGAACTTCTTCCTCACCCATCTTAAGTCCCTGAAGCAACAAACAATCATTCCCCCTATGGTGACAATGCCGGCAAGCCCCAATTCCGAAAGTAACGTCACCCAGGCAGAATGAGCCTGCCGGCCACCAAACGATCTTGTGTGGAAAGTCCTTCCTGCCTCATACTGATCAAAAGTCCACGGGAAATTACCTTGCCCAATTCCAATAATGGGGTTGTACAGAAACATTTCCAACCCAATACCCCATGTATAAAGCCTCGCCCCTCCTGTGCCTTCCTCGCTCATCGTCTCTTCACTGGTCGAAGAGGCGATCTCATCCCAATACCTTTCTGGAGCAAGTACCACCATAAATAAAACAGCCACACAGACTACTAGGAAGGCATTCAGTTTTTTGGGCGACCGATACCAGCAATAGACTCCCACCGAGGCCAACCCGAGAAAGCCTCCTCGTGACAAAGTTACCATGGCTGCTAAAATAAACACCCCTAAGAATCCGAGATACCTCATCTTGAGCACCAGTCCATTAGCTGAAAATAATAAGAAATAAGCAAAGGGGACAACCATGTTCATTACCATGCAGAAATCGTTCTCGTCGCCCATCCAACCACCTATGCCGAATCCTCCTTTTGCAATTCCCATTATGGCCAAGAAACCATGGACCCCAATCAACATCTTCATGAGTATCATCATCCTGTCGAGAGAATCGACGAAGGTCGTGATGCCCAGATAGACACAGAACAGGAGAAACATATCCTTAAACGTCATAAGGGCCCAATAGTTGTTGACCGCAATCGGCACATGAATCACCATTAATGCAAGGAGAGGAATCCACAATCGAGTCTGGAGTCTTGAAAAGTTTAGCTTCCCTGCCATCAATACCTTTCCAAGAAGCAAAACGGAGAGTCCGGTCCCAAAGGGAATGAGTTTAACACCGGGGATTAATTCCTGTGGTCGGCCAAACTCGAAGAGGAGATAGGCTAAGACAAGATAGAACCCTCCCCTATCTTTCTGCTCATTCAGCGGCTTTTCGAGGTTTCCAATGAGGGGTCTTTGATCAGTGCCAGGTTTGGTTCTTGGACGCCTAGGAGCAGGAGTTGACCGGCTGAGATCCATGTTAGTTCAAATTTTCCCCATGTTTCATGGAACCGAGAAGATCCCCATACAAGTCTTGGTACTGCCTGACCATTTGGTCTATGATAAAGTGTCGGAGAACCCGATCCGCGCCCGCACGGCCAAATTCATGCAGCATCACGCGATCACTTAGGATTTTGATTAGACTCTCCGCAAGATCCTGCGCGTCCTCCGAATTGACAAGCAAGCCCGTTCGACCGTGATTCACCAACTCTGGATTGCCGCCTACTCTGGTGGCCACCACAGGTTTTCCCGAGGCCATGGCTTCGAGAAGCGCCATGGAAAGTCCCTCAGACAATGAAGGCAATACGAACACATCCATCACAGCCAAAAATCTGGGAACATCCTGCCGCATCCCCAGGAAGCGAACTCGATCCTCGATACCTAGCCGCTTCGCTTGCTCTTTGAGCGATACCTCGAGATCACCACGGCCGACCATGAGTAGAACACTGTTGGGATGCCGTTTCAATACAGCCGGCATGGCATCCAAAAGATACCGATGTCCCTTCACAGAATACAAACTCCCAACAGCCGCGATAACCAGAACGCCGGGAGCAAGACCCAATTCAGCGCGAACGCGTTCAATCTCGGCATCGCTCACGGGGATGACTACTTTCACACCGTTGTAAATGACCTGAAGCTGAGAAGCCGGGATACCAACTTTGTCCATGATAAACCGCTTGAGATCCTCGGAAACGGCCACGAGTCTGCCTGTCCGGGCGATGAGTCGATATGCTACCCGCCGCCGCATTTTTTCCCAGAAGTAATTTTTTCCATGGATAGTCCCCACGAAAGGCACACCGGCTAGGCGCGAGACAAGCCATCCATAGAGGATGGCGCTAAACTCATGGGCGTGAATAAGACTGATGTTCTCGCGATGGACCAGCCGAAGGCACTCGACAAACCATCTCAGATGAAGGGGACCTTCCAATGGGATCACGCGAGTCTTGACCAGCAATCGTTCGCATTCCGCCTGCAACCAGCCAGGACGAAAAAGGCCTACGACGACCCTCATACTGTCTTGATTGAGCGATGCGGCGAGCGTGCTGATCACTCGTTCGGCACCCCCAGGGCCGCTACTCGTCGATAGAAACAGAACCGTCCGTTTTTCCGATCCTGAAGTCATACGTCCTGGGGAGAGTTGATAGTGGCATGGCCAGCAAACGATTTGCTGCTCGTCAAAGAGAGTCTGTCTGCCAGATTGTCGCAACAGCGAGTGACTTGCTGAAAGCAAATCTGGAAGTTGTCTAGTGGTGTACCGAACGGATCGGCAATTTCGAGCGGACCTTCCGGATCGAAGTACCCGAGCAATACCACTTTCCCTCTACTGCCAGGATAGAGACGTTGAACACGATACTTCTGTGCGATCTCCATGACAATAATCAAGTCGGATTGATTCACCAAATCGGAATGGAGTAGTGTCGTGACGTGCTCATCAAGTGAAAGCTGATGCTGTTTAGCCACGATTTTTGAGTTGGAATGAGCTGGTTTACCTGGAGTGGTATCGAGACCGGCCGACCTCACTGTCAGGGACATTCCTCTTTTCATTAACAAGGAGCGAAAATAGGTCGCCGCAAAGGGTCTTCGGCAGATATTTCCGTGACAAAGGAATAGCACCGATGTAACGGGCTCAGGGAGGGCGGTGATCCATTGTCCGTACAGGCGCCTGGCAACATGAATAGGTCCAGCCAGGTACGTAACGGTATTCTTGACGGCCCGCAAGGGGCTCCAGCAGTGCTGAGACCATCTTGGCGTTTTGCTTGCGTTCATCCGCGCCTTGCCATCACATGCCTCAGCCAGGCTCGATATTCCACCAACGCGGGGGCGAGATCGTTCAATCGTTCGACCTCAAAATGGAGATCGCGCTGGAACAGCTTGCAGAACTCTACCAGGCAGCGCCATCGTGAAGGAGCCGTGGAATCGAGATTGAGTTGTGACCTTGATTTGACCAGCCTCAAAACCAGGTGATCGAGATCGCCTAGCAGCCATCGAGACTTTGTACCAATGCGATAGGAATGATCAGGGACGGCAATATAGACTCCATTGATCATTTGGTAGAGAAGGTACGGGAAATTGAGGCCGGCATCAGTTGCCAATTGCAACGACCCCCAGAACCGTCCGTTGATTTCCATCAACTTGGGAGGGCCCGAATCACCATCGACCTTGAACTCGACCATCGCCACTCCGTGCCACTTCAGATGCTCAAGGAGCCTTAGAGCATAATCCGTCATTGGTTTCGGCAATGCAATGCTTTCGCGCAACACGCTCACCCCACCCGCCGGCGGCTTTTCACGTATGCGGCGATGAGCAAATAGGGCACAGGGTCTCCCCTGATCGAACAGCCCAAAAATGCCCTGACCGCTCCCTTCTACTCTCCGCTGAATGAGTGAAGGACTGTGCAGATAAAGGGTCTGGTGATACAACTTGATCAGCTCTTCTCTTGTCGATACAAAGTGCACGCTGGTTTTCATCCACCTTCCATTCACCTGCAGGAGAGATCTCCCCGGCTTCACCACAACAGGATACAACGTGATCTGATCGGCCACCCGGCTGATATTCCCGTCCGGAATGAAGACGGTCTCCGGAATCGGGACATCCAGCTGTTGGGCCAATTGCATCAGCCGATATTTGTCTGATACCGCGTCATAAGAAGGTAGCGAGGGGATGGTTGAACCGACGGGGCCGAGGTTATCTTTTCCTGCCGCAAGAATTTGCGTGGCGGCATCGGTTACCGCGACAATACACAATGGTTTGTGAAATTGTATCGCTTGGTTAATGCTTGAGACGAAGTTTTTAGGATCCTCAAGAGGCGATGGATAACGCCACTTGCCGGCGCAAAACCGAGAGGCACCAGCCAAGGACGTGTCGGTCTCCGCTCCCACGATCACTGGAATGCCGGCCTCTCCAAGACCTCTGGTCACAGCCAGTGCGGAACGTTCATGCCCGTCTGTAACGAACACAGGCAGGGGTGACTGGGACATCCTTATCGTCTCCTGACCGTCGAGAAATGAGCCTACCTCAGGCCGGAAATCGCGAGAGAGAAGAGATGCGGCGATGCCGTGCTGTCATCATGCAAGCTGAGTCGTCTCAGCGCAAACTGATCTTCGGGCTGTCGGCCTTCCAATCCAATCCCACATCCGAGCGCAGCCAGGTAGCCGTTCTCTCGTACCAGCGCTTTGATGGATTGATCATGATTGCCGTTCGGGTAACAAAAAACCGGTACCGGCTTGACCCCTTGCAGGAGCATCGCTTGCCGAGACTCAATGAGTTCTTTCTTGGCTTCAGCGAGCGGGATTTGTGTCATGATCCTATGGGAGCAGGAATGTGATCCGAATGTCATGCCCTGACCTGCCATCTCTCGAACTTCATCCCAGTCGAGTAGAACGCGCCAGACGGGTAGACCCACATGAAGTGCATGACTCAGCCGATCCACAAACTGGCCGACAACCGGTGGTCTCAGCTTCTTGCACCATTCAATCAGAGCATCGGGATCAATCGGGTCTTTCGACCTACACCGCAGTCTCAGTTTTCCTCGCTCAGGCTCACCGATTTCCGGCATTTCCTCAAGTGCAGTTGCGAGAGCCATTCGCACCTCTCTCCCCGTCCGCCAACCGCTCCCCCCTAGCATGAAGGCGAGTTGGTCTGGCCAGAACCACCGCGTCGTTCCAATGAAATCGGTTGCGAGGAATATTGTCGCCGGAAGCCCATGCTTCCTGAGCACCGGGAAGGCATATCGGTAATTGTCCTGCCATCCATCGTCGAAGGTGATGACACAGTAGGACTTCCGGTCATCGAGCCGGTCGGCGCGCCACAGCTCCAGAAGGTCATCCAGTGAAAGAACGACAAACCGCCTGCTGAGATAGGCCATTTGCGTTTCAAATGATTGCGCTCGCACGTACATGCCAGGCTGAATATGTTCCGTTCGCACCATGTCATCAGACACAACCCTGTGATAGGTCAAGATGGCCACTCGTCCGCGATGCCGAACATGAGGAAGGCCTGAGCAGTAATACGACCCGGCCAGCATTCTCCACGCCGCAGCCTTCAGATTCGCTAGCACGTTTTCACCTTCTGGCTCACAAAATCAACGAACTTAACGTGTGGGATTGAGATGAAAAACCCCGCAGGATGCTCAAACGGGCCGTCCAGCAAGGCCGCAGCAAGCAAAAAGGCGATGCGTACTCTTTCAGTACGTGGAGCCTCTGAACGCCGCTAGAACGACGCTTGGTGCGAGGTGCGTCTCGGCGTGCGGGGGTTGGGCGGGTGAGAATGATGACTGTTCAGCATCCTACTAGAACAAAGTATAGATGAACGGCGCCACCGCCGATCCCTGAGTAAAGACGATCAGGCTTCCCAACAGCACCTGCACGAGGATAATCGGTAAGAGCCAGAACTTCTTCCGCTCTTTCATGAAGGCCCACAGTTCCTTGAGAAATTCGCTCATGGACATTCCTCCTAAGTAGCTAAAACTGATGCGTGATATGAGAGCGCGGTCGAGGTTGCCTGATGATCCGATACGTCTGTGCCTCTCGCACCAGTGTACGACGCATGGAATCCCATCCAAACAGACGCATGCCCAGACCCATTGGCGTAATCAGGCCATAAAATACTATTCCAAGAAGTATTCTCGTGTTGATCCAGCCCAACACGTGACCAACAACCATCCATACTTTATGGGCTGGCTTCAGAGTCCGCGGCAGGCTCAGCCCCAGGACAACCAGCACTATACCCGGGATCAACGCCCCTAGCCGAGGCTCCCCTTCGCGCCAGAGAACAGGCCACAAGGCGAGGATCAAGAAGATCCCCCCTACCAACAGACCAAAGGTTCGCAGCTCTTTCGTTTCCTTCTTGTTATCCATCCGCAGAACCTCTCGTCCAACGTAGCCTTCACGCCCATACTCAAGCCTTGGCCATACAATAAGCGCCTATCGATATCCTTATAGAATCCATGATGGTCGACCTAATATCGTTTGGATGGATCCCAGCCGAATATTCGCTCACCGCGAACATATCGATACCACGCGTCTAAAATTGAGAGATTGGCCATGAGGACAAATGATGGGATTCGCAGCATAGCCTTCTTCGGTAACCACTTGACCCAGACGTAAGCAAGAGCAATGGCATAGAACGCCACCTGGCAACCAAAGGTATACTGATACAAGGCAGAACTCGGAATCAGCAGCAGATTACTGACGAATGCGAAGATCATCGCAAAGGGAACGAGCCACCGACAGAGTTTATGACTGAATAATTGCCAGGAAAACAGGTGATGCTTGAACGGGTTGAGCATGGTCAGGCTTTTCATGAGGACGGAGATGCCTCGTAAGACCGTCCTGACCTTTCGTTCATATTCCTTTCGTTCGTCGGAAAGATTTTTGTAGTGGCCAATACTGTCAGGATCTGAGACCCCTCGCAAACCCGATTTCACCGCATTTAACAGGGTGTTGAAGTCACTTTGTAGATCTGCAGCCCAAGGCTGGCAGACTTCTCTCCGCGCTGCGAAGAAGGAACCGCTGAGGCCCACGAGGGTATTCACCCTTGTCTCAAGGCGACGTAGCAACATTTCATATTTGACGTAGGCCCCCTCCCCGCTCGTTCTTCCGTCGGGATTAATGAGACGATCCACGCTACTGACACAGCCCACGGTGGGATCAGAGAAGTTCTTGACGATATGGCGGACTCCGCCTGAGGAGAGAAGCGTCGCGACATCTGAAAAGACCAAGATCGCTCCAGATGTGGACTCTACTGCCAATTTTTGAGCTGCTTCTTTTCCATTTCGATCTGTGGCTCGGAGCAGTCGTACTCCGCGCGACTCGTACGACCTCACAATATCGTCGGTTCTGTCTGTGGAGCAGTCCGAGGCAATGACAATCTCAAGACAGTCAGGCGGATAGTTCTGTTGAAGAGTGTTCTCAATTTTTTCGCGGATTCTTGCCTCCTCATTATAGGCAGTAATGATAAAGGATACTGTTGGGAAAAAATTTGCTTGTCGAACCGGATGATTCCTGAAAATGGAGAGGATCACCAGCAGCAAGGGATAGCCTGCGTACGCGTAACCAACAAATAAGACAGACATCCAGAAGACAACCTGCATCAGCATTGGTTGCTCGTTTGGCCCAGTCGTACGATCATTCGACCTTCTATCCTCATCAGGTCTCCACGGATAGGTGATCCTTACCAAGGTCGGAGGCAGTTGAGCAGAACTGGTCTGCTCGGTCAGCTTCTTGCACTCTCTCCATGAAGGTACAAATGGTTTCAACATCATGTGGTGTTACTAAAGAATGAATAGGCAAAGTTACGAGTCGATCCGCCACTAATGTCGCCGCCGGGAACTCATTGTCTGGCAATTTACCTTGCAGTTCAGAAATTTCTCGGATTGTTGTCGGATACAATGGACTCACCCCGAGGCCGTGCTGCTTTGACAGGTCGCAAAGCCTCTCTTTCGCCTGTTTGTTTTGCATTAGCAGAGGCAAACGAAGATAGCAGGGATCCTGAGAGGACAGAAGCTTAGCTACTTGACCGACAGAGGTGAGACGACGGATAAGCTCCTCACCACGGAGGCTCCGGGCTTTATTAGACCTCTCCAGCCGTTCTCGCCAATCTGAGAGCAGGCCAGCTCGTACACCATCCATTTGATGTATCGGAAAGTCATGATAGAATTTTGTCTCTCCAAGTTTCAGAAACGGCAGGCCCGCTGGGAGCCAATACATGCGGGGAGTGACCATCACGTTCATACCCAGCACCTGACAAAAGTTTTTCAGCACCCGTAGAAGTGTTTCTTTTGTGAGCTTGATATACTCACCCCGGATAACCTGGGCGATGGAGTCGGAATTTGTGATGATAATCCCCCCGGAGCCACACGTGATGTTCTTGCCCCGTCCGAGGCTAAAGAAAGCGACATCTCCTCGGGTGCCAAGAAACTGACCGTTGTGTTTTACTCCCATTGCCTGAGCAACATCTTCAACCACAAACACACCTTTGTCTTGGCAGAGGCCCTTGACGCGGTCCACGTCAGCATGAAGCCCGAGCAGGTGGGTGGGGATCACACAGAGGGGGTTCCCATCAATTAATAATTGTAGGCGATCAAAATTGAAATCAAGCGACTGCGGATCTAGATCGCATAAGGACACGTTCAGTCCGGCTTTGACAATTGCAGAAGGAACAGAAAAGCAGGTGTAGGCTGGAATCACAACGCGTTGTCTGGAAGACAAAGATTTAAGAGCGACTAAGATAATTGTCAAAGCTGCCTTTCCGGAAGAAACAAAGAAGACGTGTTTCACGCCGAAATACTCCTGAATCTCTAGTTTCAGCTTCATTAATTGTTTCTTTCCCAGAAAGATACCGGCAAGACCGTGCAGTAAGTCATGCACAGAGAGAGGGGCTGCAGCAGGAGGGAGTGTCCGTTGGATTCTCATGGAAGATATTTCACAATGTGAGGCCCCACCAGTGTTGTGAATGCAAGAGGCAACTTCTGCCAAATCTTGATGGCAAGGCTGTACTTGGGGTTTTGTGGATTCAACTCAGGAAGATCATTGCCTTCCCGTAGCCAGTAATACCAGTGGAGTGGAACTGGTTGAGCCCCCCACTGCTGTTTGAACCGGTACGTCCCGCTGCCTGGGGTCGATCGTCCAAAATCAAAGAGCTGGAATCCTTCCTGACAAGCATATTCCAGGACAGAACTGTAAAGGAGCATATTCGGAGCCAAGTGGTTATACCGCCTGTCGGAACAAGCCCATGGAATTTCCAGTGTATTGCGAAACCCGTATAAGAAGCCTGCGGCCGAAGTGACACCTTTCGATGCCACAAGGCAGATTCGGGACTCCTTGGGAAAGGTTTGTAAGATAGTTTCGAAGAAGTTCTTGCCATAGACAGGAGTTCCTAAATCGCGCATGCCGCGTGAGAACACTGTGTAAAATTCATCCAGATGCTCTCTCCCCCCAAACCGAACCGTCATCCCTTCTTTCTTGGCCCGGCCAACTTGGCTGCGAAGTTTAGAAGGGAACCCCTTCCAGAGCACCTCAAACTGACTGGGCAGTTCCAGTCGCATGGAGACTTTGCGATGACTACAAGGCCATCCTATTTCACAGATTTCTTGGTGACGAAGCTCAATATGAGCAGCCTTTACTTCTCTGGCCTCCCGTACAGCTCCCTCCAGGAGCAATTCCCTGACTGAGGCAGTGTCCGTTACGACTCCCCCATAATTCAAAAAAGGCAGGGATACTAAGAACCTGCCAAACAGTCGGCTGGAGAGCAAGACCAATGGCAACACTCCGTGGACATCTCCTCGGTCATCTTTCACCATCAAGTAAATAGTACGATGTCCAAAGGCCTCTTCTAGAACCTGACGCCAAGCTGCCAAGTGATAGCCGCTGGCCGATGGCCGCTCCAGAACATATCGGTCCCAGGTAGCCACTTCAGAATCGGCTTTCAGCTGTATAACCTTCAATGCCAACTGCTAGCCTCACTGTCGTGCTGTGTTGGAGGAATGTTCTATCGAGTGCTCCGACCAAACGTCATTCAATGCTTTTGCGAGATCGCTTGTGAGAGTCCGGTAGTCGAAGCGATCTGTACACTCCGGTGGAGGGGACTTCAGCTCTAGCTGACCATTGACAAGCTGCCGAATGAGCTGCTTGATATCAGCAATCCCATTGGGACAACTAATACCTAACCGATGCTGCCGAACTAATCTCGCCGTTGCCCCTTCTTCTCCGATCAGTAAGAGTGGACGTCCGGTCGCGATATATTCGTAAATCTTCCCTGGGATTTGCAGTGGCGAGTCTGGCTGAATAATAAGCAATGCGCTAGCGCGAGCCATCTGCCGCAGACAAGCTTGGTGGGCAACAGGGGCTTCTCGTCGCAGGAATCCGTGTTTCTCAAGTTCCTGGGCGAGTCTTTCAGTAGGAGCATCAGTCACCTCCCAAGCACCCACGAATCGCATCCGTACCTGGTCGGCCCTGAGTTGCTCTTCTTCATAGAGCTCCAACATCGCTTGAAATAACGTAACGGGGGTTCGTTTGCCATAAATAGTCCCAAAATGGCAAAGCTCGATGTTCCGTCCGTTGCTATCTACAGACCGTAGTTGATCACTCATCCCGCCGGCTTCGTGCTCCGGAACAAAGCTTTCTCTGTCGAATCCATTCGGAATCGTGAGGCATTTGTTACGCAGCTCAGGGTAATCGGCACAGAGCTTTAATCGTAGTTCATCAGTGTTGGTAATGACACGGGAAGCAGCTGTGCAGATGGATCTCTCCAAGCGCTTTGCCTTGTTAACCAGGAAGGGTGATGAGAAGGAAGAATAAGGATTGCTTGTCCACGGATCACGATAATCGGCGATGAACGGAACCTGAAATCGCATAGACAGCGTCCTGCCGATAAGCAAGCTTGTCCATGGCCCCCCAGTCGCGAACACGGCCTGCGGGAATTTTTCACGCTCAAGCTTCGAAAACCAACCCACGGCCGGTCGTAACCATGAACATTGCGGGTCGGGAAATGAGAAGGCCCAATCGAGGAACAAATCTCTTAAGCGGGATATCCTTCCTCGGGGCTGAGGCTTTGCCGGATCGGATGAAGAGCACCCCCCCTGCCGTTGGAGATTCTGAAACATCATGCCTGCACGGGCCAGTTCGCGAAGGCGATTGCGCACCGCGATGATCCGGTGAAGAGGGTTGATGTATGGGATCGTCTCAACAGCCACATTGTCCGGAAGCCTGGCCAAAAGCTGCTGATCAATCGGGTGAGGCGGATACACAGAGTAGGGGGCAGTGGTGAGTACCCACGGCCTCCACCCATATTTCTCAAGATAGCGGCAGAACCCGAGAGCTCTCATAGCCCCACTGGCTGCAACAGGAGGAAAATAGTAAGCCACAATGAGAAGCGATTTCACGATTCCACTCCCCAACCCTATCGCGATGGTCCAGGGGACGATATGAGAAGTCGGGTCATGATCGTCTATACTGCTGTGCTTCCGCTGGAAGCTCAGTTGCGAGTGCACCGGAATCTTGTGGGCTGACCATATGGCAGTCCTATGTTGGTCTTGAAGAACGACAACGACCTGCGGCGTGCTCCAATAGAATAGCCACAATTCGCCGAGAAGCCTGACCATCCCAGAGCGGTGGGGGGATGGGTGTCGGTAAAGGGGCCTTCAGTACCCGTGCAACTTCAGCCGTGACTCGTGCCGGTGATGATCCCACGACGCGATTGGTCCCATGTGTAACTGTGACCGGTCGCTCAGTATTTTCTCGCAACGTGAGGCATGGAATGCCTAGAACCGTTGTTTCCTCCTGGATCCCGCCCGAATCGGTGAGAACAAGCCGTGCATTCGCGACTAGCGACATGAAGTCAAGATATCCGATTGGATCCATGCAATGGATCCCTCTACTAGGTGTAGGTCCATCGCCGAAATACATGACTGACTGGAACTCTGGGATCGTTTCAAGAGATTTCCTGGTTCGAGGGTGGACAGGGAACACAACGGGTTGCTGACGAGCCACATCCGCGAGTGCTCCAATCAGCCCTTTGAGGATTGAGAGATCATCAACGTTCGAAGGACGATGCAGTGTCACCACGCCGTACTGACCCTTCTTCAACTCTAGATGTTCCAGGATCGTCGAGCGTGCCCACAAACGCCGGGAAGTTTCGAGAGAATCGATCATGACGTTCCCAACGAAAAAAATTTTATCTTCGCTGATGCCCTCGGCTATGAGGTTCCGCCTTCCGCTGTCCTCCGTCACAAAGAGAAGGTCAGAGACTGCATCCGTCAGCACACGATTGATCTCTTCCGGCATCGACCGGTCGAAACTCCTCAAGCCGGCTTCGACGTGTGCAACCGGGATCTGCAGTTTGGCAGCCGTTAACGCTGCTGCGAGAGTCGAGTTGACGTCGCCTACCACTACGACCACGTCGGGCCGCTCGCGGTCCAGAATCGGCTCGAGACGTTTCATCACTTCGCCGGTCTGATAGGCATGCGATCCAGATCCTACTTCGAGTGACATATCAGGTGGGGGTATCTGCAGATCCTCAAAGAACTGCCCTGCCATACTCACATCATAGTGCTGACCAGTGTGAACCAGCACAGCGTCGATTCCGGCATGCTTTCGCATCTCCTTCATCAACGGCGCAATCTTCATGAAGTTGGGACGCGCGCCAACAATATTAATTATTTTCATCAATATTCCTTAGTGGGTGTATGAGCACTAAGCCATTCTTCCCGACGAGCAGTCAGCTTCACGTTGTCTCAGGCTCAAGCAAGGCCGCAAAGCCAATTCTTTAACGAGCGACGAAATGCAACGCTCTAGAGTCTGATAACACTGCCGAATGTCGGCTTCGGTTCCCTCATGTGGATCTGAGATTTCCATAGATCTGGACGCCACATGCCTAGGACATGCTCCCAACAAAAATACTTTGCGCCGCACATCAGGATAGGACGCCAGTAGTGTGGCTTGATTGAGATAGTCCATCACAAAAATCACATCGGCGCGTTGAACCAGCTCGTATGAGAGTTGCTGGGCTCGGTGAGTATCCAATGAGATTCCAAACTCTTTTGCCACCTCTACTGCGCGTCTGTCGGCTCCACTCCCTGGCTTTGTGTGGAGGCCAGCTGATGCCACAGTAAGGGCGCCCGAAGAAGCTTCAGGAAGATGCC
>Ga0126381_100004049_pt1 | contig 15922 bp, 15 predicted proteins | sample PanSoiMetPlot_28_FD_96465 | JGI IMG/M metagenome (GOLD analysis project Ga0126381, IMG submission 96465) | Tropical forest soil microbial communities from Panama - MetaG Plot_28 | ecosystem: Environmental > Terrestrial > Soil > Tropical forest > Bulk soil | place: Panama | collected 2016-02-17 | reverse complement strand
CCCTGAAGGAGAACGCTTGGCCCGAGATCCGCAGCTCAGGCCACCGAACAGGGGACCGCGCGGGAACAGCGAACTTGATGGCGCGCATTCTGACCTGAGTGCTCTTTGGTGTCAAGAGAAATGCACCACAAGATATTGTGGTAAGGTTGCCAGCTGTGGAAAACGTGATTTCGCTCCTTAAATCTTGCGGGACTGGAGAACGAGGCTCCTTAGCGGTGCCGCAACAAGGAATGCTGGGAGGACCCGGGAAATGGCGGGGTGCATTTTTGCGTATTAAAGAATGAAGGTGGTGCGGCTTAGTTGCGGTTTCTACAGGCCGAAAGACGGAGGAAAAAATGCCTAGTCCAAAGTTTGAACTCGGTGGTAGCGGTTTGCCGCCAGTGAATCTCAGCGGCGCGGGGAAGCGAATTCTTCAGTTGGGAATTCTTGTTGTGTTGTTCATTTTGCTGATGGCTAGCACGACTTCCATTCCCACGGGAAACGTGGGCGTGCTGACGCTGTTCGGCAAAGTCACCGGAGAAGCGCTGGGGGAAGGAATTCACCTGGTCAATCCGCTGAAGTCGGTGCAAAAACTCTCCATCCAAACACAGTCGGTGAAAGAGAGCGCCAGTGTTCCGTCGAATGAAGGCTTGATGCTTGCGCTAGACACGTCTTTGCTGTTTCACCTGGACAGGAGCAAAGCGGCCGAGGTATATCAGTTGGTGGGCGCAGATTACGCGGACAAAATTGTTGAACCTATGTTGCGGTCGGAGATCCGCGCTTCCACTTCGGCACACACGGCGAACGCGCTGTACACCAACGCGCGCGAGCTTGTGCAACAGCAGATCCAAGACAATTTGACCAAACAACTGTCCCCTCACGGGGTCGTCGTCGAAAACGTTCTGCTACGCGATGTGCAATTGCCGGCCATGCTGAAAGGCTCGATTGAGGCCAAACAGCAAGCCGAACAGGACGCGCTGCGAATGAACTTCATCCTTGATAAAGAGAAGCGGGAAGCGGAGCGGAAGCGCATCGAGGCTCAGGGCATTGCGGATTTCCAGAAAATCGTGGCCACGGGAATCAGCAACCAATTGCTAGAGTGGAAAGGCATCGAAGCCACCGAAAAACTGGCGACAAGCTCGAACGCTAAGGTCGTAGTGATCGGCAACCCGAAAAACGGCCTGCCGCTGGTGCTCGAGCCCAAGTAACCCCTCCCTTCAACCTTCGTGTTCCCTAAAACTACGAAGATTTTCGTTGACATTACGAAACCCTTCGTAGTAGGCTCCCGCCATGTTCAAGGAACCCTTACAAAAGCCAACTGCGTCGGAACTGGAAATTCTCCGGGTGCTATGGGCGCGTGGGCCATCGACGGTCCGCGAAGTCCACGAAGCGCTGAGGGCAAAGAAAGATCTCGGCTACACCACGGTCCTGAAACTCCTGCAGATTATGACGGCCAAAGGCACGGTGCGCCGAGACGAAGGCCGGCGCGCGCACGTCTATGAAGCATGCCAGCCTGCAACGGAGACCAAGCGGCAGCTTGTGGGCGACGTCCTGCAACGCGTATTTGAAGGCTCGGCCAGCGAATTGATGATTCATGCCCTCGAGGGACGGCCAACCTCCAAGAAAGAGCTTGAGGAGTTGCGCCGCCTTCTGGATGAGTACGAGAGGAGAAACCGATGACAACCCTGGCGCACGGAATCTCTCCCGAATGGCTGCAGGCGCTCGGCTGGACGCTGCTCCATTTTGTCTGGCAAGGAGCAGCACTAGCGGGGCTGTTTGCTGTGGCGAACACGATTTGCCGGCAAGCGACGACTCGCTATGCGCTCGCCGCGATTCTATTGGTGCTGATGATTGCGACGCCGGTGATCACCTTTACCGCATTGACGCATTCGCAGCAAAGAGATCCGGCCGTTAGGTACGGGGCGCGGGGGGCATTCGCCGGCGCGGAGAAACCGGTCGAAGGCGTATCCGTCGCGGCGCATCCCGGCGCCCCGGCGCCGGAAACTCCGGCAGGCCAGCCTGTGGTCATCCTGCTTGTCGAAGCGTGGTTCCTGGGAGTTTTACTGTTGAGCTTGCGAACCGCCGGGGGCCTGTTCTTGATCGAAAAGATGAGGCGCGGCGAAATCAAGCCGGTGCAGGGGGAACTTTTCGCGAAATGTCAGGTATTGCAAAGGGAGATGGGGCTTGAGCGAGTAATTCGCTATTGCGAGTGTTTGCGGCTGGACGCGCCCGCAGTGTTGGGATGGTTTCGACCGGTGGTGTTGCTTCCGGCGAGAGCCCTAACCGGACTGAGTGAAGAACAGATTGAAATGATCATTGCTCACGAGTTGGCGCACATCCGCAGGTTCGACTGCTTCGTGAACCTTTTCCAGATTGGCGCGGAGACGCTGCTCTTTTACCATCCAGCAGTTTGGTGGGTGAGCCAGCGGATTCGAATCGAGCGTGAGCATTGCTGCGATGATGAGGCGGTTGCGCTTTGCGGCAATGCAGTGACTTATGCGCGGGCGCTGACGCTGATGGAAGAATGGCGCACCGCTCCTTCCTTGATGATGGCCGCAAATCGCAGTCCGCTTTCGCAACGCGTAGTCCGTCTATTGGGGCTGGATGGGCTCACGGCAAAATTCCGCGTGGCGGGCATGGCCGTCGGCGTGGTTTGCCTGATGGGAGCGATGCTGGCCGGCAACGCCTTCCTGGGCGTGGCGCATGCCGCGCTGGGAAGTAGAGTAACTGCGAATCAAGAACAACCCACCGCGAAGGTGAGCGTGGCACAGGAGCAAGGAAGCGGAAGCGCCATCGTGGTGCGGCCAGCGAATGCTTCATCGGAGGCAAAGCACTTTGCTTCCCGCGAACAGGCGGGCAAAGACAAAGAAAACGACCAGGCTGGGCAGAAAAAGCAGGAGCGCGACGGCGAGCAGGTCTCCAGGAAGGAATCCTATCTGGAAGGGATGGAAGCAGTGGGATTAAAGAACCTCTCGGCGGACGAACTGATGGAGATGAAGATTCAAGGCGTCACACCCGCCTACGTGAAGGAAATTCACGATCTGGGGCTGAAACCCACGGCAGATGAATTGGTTGGAATGCGCGTGCAAGGAATTACACCGGATTACATTCGCGAAATGCGCAGCATCGCTCCCAATCTAGGCGTCGACGAATTGATTGGGATGAAGGTGCAAGGCATCACGCCGCAATATGCAAACGAAGTACGCGGTCTAGGCCTCAAAGCTGACCCGGAGGACCTCATTGGAATGAAGGTGCAAGGAATTACGCCGGAATATGTTCGCGAGGTACAGGCTCTGGGATTCAAACCTGACACCGACGAACTCATAGGAATGAAAGTCCAAGGCATCACACCGGAATATGTCAAGGCCATGCAAGCCACAGGGTTGAAGCCCGATGTAGACGGGCTGATTGGGATGAAAGTGCAGGGCATCACCCCGGAGTATGTGAAGTCCATGCAAGCGGCGGGATTCAAGGACCTGGACGTAGATGATCTCATCGGCGCCAAGGTGCAAGGAATCACGCCGGAGTTTATCGAGAAGGCGCGCAAGCACGGCTTTCAGAATCTGACGCTGGACAAACTGATGGCGCTGAAGCATGCAGACGTCATCTAGGGTTAGCAGAAAACAGAAATAGGAGAAGCTGCCATGAATTTCAATCGAATGATGGGACTTGTTCTTATCGTGGGGGGAACAGCGTTCGGGCTGGCCTCAGCGCTTCGCGGCCAAACACAAGGCGGAGATTGGACGATTCACCGTTCGGATGAACCGGGAAAAGTGGAAGTCTCCATCATGGACACGCGCGGTGGGCATCACTTTCATTCCAGTTCGGACTGGGAAGTGAAAGAACTCACTGGCCTGGACCTTTCCAAACCCGGTAAGCAAGATGTGCATTTCACGATCACGCGCGACGCCGGCAGGTTCGAATGCGAGGGCTACGTAAAGGACGGCGAGGGCGCGGGACTGTTCCATTTCATTCCCGATGCCAAATACGAACAGGAGATGAAAGACCTGGGCTTCAGCGGAATTGACGAAGACAAGCAGTGGGCCATGGCGATTCACGATGTAAGCCTGAAGTTCGCGCGGGAAATCAAATCGAAAAATCTGCAGCGGCTGGATACCGACAAATTAATCGCTTTCAAGATTCACGGCGTGACGCCCGAATTCATCGACCAGATTCGCTCTTCGGGGGTAAATCTTTCGGATAGCGACAAGTTCATTGCCTTCCGCATTCACGGCGTTTCTCCACAGTATGTTTCCGATCTTCGTGCCGCGGGTCTCGCGGTCACCGACGGCGACAAACTGGTTGCGTTTCGCATTCATGGCGTTTCGCCGGAGATGGTGCGCAGCGTTCGTCAAGCCGGCTACGACGCCGACCCGGACAAACTCATCGCGATGCGGATCCATGGCGCATCCCCGGAATGGATGGCTGATTTGAAAAAGTGCGGCTACGATCACGTGGAGCTGGACAAGTTAATCGCTTTCCGGATTCACGGCGTTTCGCCCGACTTCATCAGCCAGGTGCAAAAGCTGGGCTACTCGCATCCGGAGCCAGACCAACTGATTGCCATGAGGATTCACGGCGTCACGCCGGAATTCATCAGCAAACTACAGTCGCGCGGCATGAAGGATCTGAGTATCGACAAGCTGGTCAGCCTGCGCATTCACGGGATTGATTGAGGTTCGACGCTCGAAATCGCGCGGAGCCTGCAAGCCACGAATTCGAGCTGTTCAGGCTAGGGCTGGGAGGATGAAGATTCGCCCATCTCTCGTTGCAAATCCGCGAGCTTCGCTTTGAGTCGCGAGACTTCATCCTGCTTGCTGCTGATTTGCTGTTTTTCGTCGTCCAGCTTTTGCTTGCCCGCTGTATCACTTCCATAGTTCGGCTGCGAATAGTAAGCGTCTTGATCCAGGCGGTTCTCGCGCTGAAGAAGGTCCAGATCCATCAGCGATTGCTTGACCTGCTCCTTCAAATCCGTCAGTTCTTTCTTTAGCCTATCCTTTTTTTCGTCCTTGGCTACAGCGTTCGGAGGGGCACCAGGGGTTGTTTGGCCCTTCGTATCGGGGGCGCCGGCTATCTTGGGTTCCTCGGCAACGGCGCTCTGCACGTCACCCTTTTTCACATCCAAGGTTTCGTCGGTGATCACTTTTGCGGGCTTGGTGGCATCCTTCTTTTTTTCTCGAGCCTTCCGGGCGGCTTCGGCCACGGACTCGGAATCCTGCGATTGAGCGGATCCCATCGGGAGGAACACGGAAGTCATCACGGCAACAATGGCGATGCGAATCAGCGTCGAGCGCGGCATGGGTCCTCCTTGCAAACAACTGCCAGGCTAAATTTCAAGATACCTCCGCCGAAAAACAATGACAACGTGTTGGAAATTAGCGTTGCGAACTCGGCAACAGAGCTATGCAAAGAATTTTGGCGATCCGATTTGTGCCCCAACTGCGATAATAAGCAATCCACGAGCGAATCAGAACGGGCTGCGTTGAAATGTCGAACTCGCGAAGAATCCGATTGTTCGGTTTACTGCTGCTTGTTGTTCTTGTGTCCGTGACGACCACCGGCGCGCAGGAAACAGAAAAACAGGAGCCGTCGTTGTACCGCGCGACCAAAGAGCCGAAGGCTATCAACATGCCGCAAAAAGAAGACGCTATACAGTCCCATCGCTTCTGGGGCCAACAGAACGCGTGGCTCTTCGCGGGTGTTGGCGCAGCGCGTACTCTTGACTATTTCTCGACGCTAAATATGCGCCGCCGCGGAAGGCAAGAAATCTTTCTTACAAACGGCGTGGTGGACAATCACCCAGCCTTTGCAACTGTCGAAGCCGCAGGGACAGTTGGCTCCATCGGCGCTTCCTATCTCTTTCACCACTATGGGCACCACAAGCTAGAGCGATGGACGTCTTTCATTCACATCGGGCTTGCGACGACTGGCGCCGTGCGCAACTACTGCCTCAAGACCGCCCACCCCGCAACCACACCGTAGATCGCTCTGTTTCTCGCGTTCGTCTGGTGACAGAAACGTTCTTGCGAGTCGCGCCGTCCAAATGGCTGGGGTGAATTCTTGCACTGGAAGAGGCTGTGCTGCATACTCGCGGCGCGTTTTGCTTTACGATTTATATGTGCAGAGATTTCTTTCAGCTAATTTTCAGGATATGTTTATGATACCGCAGGGGTATCGACACGCATTCGCGCCGGTTTTGTGCGTTCTGCTTTTCCTTTTTTCAGTTTTGGCACCGCGCGCTGCCGCGAATCCGCAACCGTCTTCAGCAACGCAGGATGGTGCGACTCAAAGCAGTCCTGCGCAACTGCCGCCTTCCGCCGAGCTTCCTCCGCTTGTCACCGGCACCCCCGACCAGGCGAAGACCGAGCAATACACTCTGTCCCACGAGAAATATGAAAAAGCGGTGGCTTATTCCCGCGCCGGCTACACGCTTTATTTTCTCTCTTACATTCTCGGCTTCATTTTCCTTTTACTGATCCTGCGCCTGGGGATTGCGGCCCGCTTTCGAGACATTGCGGAAAGCGCCAGCCAGAAACGCTGGGTGCAAGGACTCATTTTCGTTCCTTTGCTTGTCTTGCTGGTCGATGTGCTCGACCTTCCCGTTCGCCTGTATTGGCACCAACTTTCGCTGCATTACGAACAGTCCGTGCAAGGCTGGGGTTCCTGGTTTAGGGATTGGACCAAGGAAGAGCTCATTAGCATTGTCTTTAGCATCGTGTTCGTTCTGGTTTTGTTTGCGGTCATGCGTTACAGCCCGCGGCGGTGGTGGTTGCTCTTCTGGTTTCCGGCGGTCCTGATTCTCCTCGTGATCGTCGTGATTATGCCTCTGCTGATTGATCCGCTCTTCAATAAGTTCGAGCCGCTCGCCAACCAACACCCCGACCTGGTGGCTTCCATCGGCAAACTTACCAGGCGCGCAGAGGTCCCCATTCCCCCAGAGCGTATGTTCCTCGAGTTAGCCAGCGAGAAAACGAACGCAATTAATGCTTACGTGACCGGAATGGGAGCGTCGAAGCGCGTGGTCGTTTGGGACACGCTCATTCAGAAGACCACGAAGGACGAGACCCTCTTTGTCGTCGGCCATGAACTCGGGCATTACGTCCTCGGCCATGTCTGGAAGGGCTTCCTGGCTGGAGCCATGGCGCTTTTGGCTGCGCTCTATTTATTGTTTCGCGGGCTGCATTGGGCCCTTGACCGCTGGGGCCACGAATGGAAAATCTCGGGCGCTGAGGACTGGGCCTCTCTCGCGGTCCTCTTATTGCTTTTGCAGATTCTGTTGTTTTTTTCGTCGCCCGCAATTAACTGGTTTAGCCGCATGGACGAGCATGCCGCGGATGTTTACGGACTTGAGGTGACGCACGGCTTGATTCCGAATTCTTCCGAGGTCGCGGCGCATGCCTTTCAGGCTCTCGGAGAGCTGGATTTGTCCGATCCGAATCCCCCGCCGCTTATCACGTTCTGGTTGTACTCGCATCCTCCCGTCGCAGAGCGGCTTGTCTTTGCCCACACCTACGACCCGTGGGCAAAAGGACAGAAACCTAAATACGTTCAGTGACAGTTGGGACGGAAGGTGTGAAGCTCCAGGGCGTTGCTCGTTAATGGCCGGCGTTCCGGCGCGCAAACGCAGCGACTTTATGCCGGTTTCCGCACACCGTCATCGAGCACCAGCGCCGGCGGTGCGTACGGGAGGTGTCGTAGAAAAGCAGCCCGCATCTGGGATTGGCGCACAAGCGCAGACGCGCCCGCGGGCCTTCGGCAATGATTTCGGCGGCCGAGCGCGCGATGGCCGCAAGCAACCACTCCGGGCCGCTTTCGCTTGCAACGAACTGAATTTCCCAGTCATTCTCCACAGCGACCAGCTCGTCGTGCCCTTCCGTGATTCGGAGAATCTCGTTAACCGGGTCGACCCATTCCCGCAGAATTTTTTGCTTCCGCAAAACCGCCTCGAATGCCAAGCGTAGGCCAGCCGCAAGCCGTTGCGCCTTCCCCAACAGCAACTCAGCAGCTTGAGGGTTGGAGCGGCTGAGCGCTCGGAGTTCCCCGCCGCGTTCGGCGGTTACAATTCGTGCGGATTGCAGGAATTCAATAAATTGATCCCAGGACAATTCGTCGCCTTGAGGGATCAGGTTTCGGAAGTCGAGGGCCAATCGGCCGCCAATGAACCGCAGGGTGGGCTCATGGTAGGGCATAACTTGTGTACTCTATCATAGCGGTTAGCCATGTCCGCGCGTAATCTGATGGGATTTTTCCCGGGGTAACCTTTGTGATTCGAGAGTATCGTATAGACTTGAAGCTCGGGATGCCTGGGGGAGGATCGCAATGAGCACGCTACTCTCGAAATTGACAGTGTCTGGAACCGTTCTGCTCCTTGCCGGGTTTGCCGTTAATGTGCTGAGGTCGCAGGACACTCCCAAGCCGCCAGCGTCGCGTGCCCCCGTGGTCGTCGAACTGTTCACCTCAGAAGGCTGCTCCAGTTGCCCTCCCGCTGACGCCTTTCTTGCGAAGGTGGCGGAACAAGGTCCGGCGCACAATCTTCAGATTGTCGCGCTTGAGGAGCATGTCGACTACTGGGACGACCAAGGTTGGCGCGACCCGTTTTCCTCTCACAATTGGACGACTCGGCAGAATGAGTATGCAGGGGTGCTCGGAAACAAGAACCCATATACCCCACAAATCGTCGTTGACGGCAGCGTGGAATGCTCCGGCGGACAGCCGCAATTGGCGTTGAAAACGATTGTTCAGGAGTCGTTGAAGGCGAAGACTCCTGTAACGTTAGCTCAAGCGCCCGAAGGCAAACCTGGTACGGAGAATTTTTCCGTGCAAATTGGAAGGCTCGCGCCCTCGGATAAGGGCGGGGCGGCAGAGGTGTGGCTGGCGATTACGGAGACGGGATTGCACTCGTCGGTGACGCGCGGCGAAAATGCAGGCCATGAGTTGAGTCACGCGGCCGTGGTGCGGTCAATGCGCAAGATTGGCGAAGCCAAGCCGGACCGCGAGGTTGGGTTTTCCGGAGATTCGTCTATTCCCATTCGCAAAGAGTGGAAACTCGAGAACCTGAAAGCCGTCGCTTTCGTGCAGGAAAAAAACAGCCTGCGGATTCTCGGCGCCGCCGAAGTCCCGATTCACCCGTAACCGAACTGCATCATCTGGGCTTCCTTGCGAAATCGGTGGAAACCTCTCGACTGAGATAGAATTGCCTGGCAGTTAAGATGAGTCTCGCTGGTTAGGCCACCGATGCCTGAATTGGAATCTTCTTCTAGTCCCGCGTTCCCAGGCCCACAGCCCGAAGGGCTGGCAAGCAAAATCTTTCTTAACCAAGGTGGCTTGCGCGCAGGCTGGAGTCTGCTCCTCTACACTGCGATCGGGTTAATGATCTGGTATCCGCTTGCAATGATCGTCTTTCTAATCGGCGGATTCCGGCATGGCTCCTACTCCCCGCCATCGGTGGCGTTGGGAGAACTAGTGAGCTTCGCAGCCGCGTACGGCGCGGCGTTGGTGATGGCGCGGCTGGAAGGCATGCCTGCGGGCATTTACGGCCTCCCTCTACCCCGGGCCTTCGGAAAATCTTTCTGGCTGGGTATCTTTCTCGGTCTCTGTGAAGTGAGTCTGCTTGTTGGTTTGATTGCAGCGTTTGGCGGATATGCTTTTGGAAGCCTGGCTGTTCACGGCAGCGGTCTTACGGGTTGGGGACTGCTGTGGGCCGTGGCATTCCTTCTGGTCGGCTTTTCCGAAGAATTTATGTTTCGGGGATATGTCCAGTACACTTTGGCGCGCGGGATCGGCTTCTGGCCGGCCGCCGCGTGTCTCTCTCTCGTGTTTGGGGCCTTCCACCTCTTAAACCCAGGCGAGGGAATCGTCGGCGCGTTGAACGTTGCGGTCACGGGGATGGTCTTCGCGTTTGCCTTGCGAAGAACAGGAAATCTTTGGCTTGCCGTGGGGTGGCACGCTTGCTTTGACTTTGGAGAGACCTTTCTTTTTTCCGTTCCCGATAGCGGTTTTGTATTTGACCACCATCTTTCAAACGCAGTTTTGCATGGCCCAGCTTGGCTAACAGGAGGAACCGTCGGGCCCGAAGGAAGCGTCTTCGGCTTCCTAACTATGGGAATCTCGGCGTTAGTGATTCATTTCCTTTTTCCAGCTAAAAAACAGGCCGATCTCCAAACGGCGAATACCGCTTAGTGGACGAGTTCCGACGCAAAGGTGAGGCGTACACCCTCCGATTGTGCAGTCGGAAGAACTTCCCGCAGCGCCTGCAGCGTAGCGGGATGCGGATGGCCGATGGCCACGGCTCCTCCTTTTTCTCGTGCACCGCGCATCGCCAACTCGAGCTGCTTACGCACCGCGCCTACCTCGGTTACATCGTCCAGAAACGGAACGTTGCGAAACGCCGACCGGACGCGCGAATTCTGCGCCGTTTCGTAAGCCACAGTCGCAGCCGTCGTGCGGCTGTCAATGTAAAAAAGGTGATGATCGCGCAACACGGGCATCAGCTCTCGCATCAAGGCTGGGTCGGAAGTGGCTTCTGAGCCCTGGTGGTTGTTGACGCCCACAGCGCCCGGAGTGTCCTCGAGAAACTGGTTGACCAGCTTGGACACTTCCCCTGGGGGCATGCCCGGGCGCAATTCCTGAGCTTCCGGTTTCTCTGTGGAAACGGCTTGCATCGGAAGATGCAGCATCACTTGGTAACCGCGTCGTTCTGCTTCCTGGGCGATTTCCTGAGAATGCTCATGATTCGGAAGGACCGAAATCGTGAGCGGATAGGGTAGGTTAAATACCTCGTCGGCAGCGCGTCGGTCATTACCCAAGTCGTCCAGAATAATTGCCAGCTTCGAGCTGGCTTGCGGCGCAGAACCGCTCTGACTCTGCTCCGCTGCAACGGCTCCCAAATGAATCTGAATTGCGTGCGTTCGCACTCCGCTTTTCAAATAAAAAAAGAAAGCCCCTGCAGCCGTCTCTGAAGTCTCTTCCGTCAGTCCGTGGCGCGTTGCAACCGCGGCCAAGGCGCGCTGAATTTTTGTGACATCTGATCTTGCCCCCGAATCTGTGGCCGTTTTTGCCAGCGTAATGTCAAGGCTGTCTGGAGTCTTCCCAGAGGCCTGGAGTCCAATTTGAATCTGAGTTCCAACGGGTGCGGCAGAATACGCGGCGCTGGCAAGTTCCTTGGTGATCGCGTGGATTCTTGCGGGAGCCAGGCGCCCTGGCTGCGATTTCTTGCAAGCCGTTGCTAGAAAGGACAAAAAAAGAACTAGGAAAAGAAGTATGCGGAACGGACAGCTACACCCAGGAACCCGCTCTACACAACCTCGGCCTGGGCGCACTTCGTTGTTAAGCAGCCTTCTTCGCGGGCGCCGGTGCCTTTAGCAAGTCGAGGGCGCGGTGGAAGATGGGATCCTCCGGAGAAAGCGGACGTGGTCCCAGACCGGGTTCTTGTGACTTGGGAGCTGGCGCCGAGCCCTTTTCAGCAGGTGCAGGCGTAGTGTCTTCGTCTTCGGAGTCGGAATCCTGCGCTTCGGCGCGCACGATCTCCGTGGGTGTAACACCTTCTTCCAGAATCGATTTTCCGTCCGCGTTGTAATAATTCGCCACGGTCAGAATTAGCGCTGCACCATCGTCCAGCGTAATCAGCTTCTGTTCGGAAGCCAGGCCGAACGTGCGTTCGCCGACCACGTCGCCGCGATGATTGGCTTCAATGGCCGAGGCGAGCACTTCCGCCGCGCCCGACGTCGTGGTGTCTACCAGGACAGAGACAGGATTTTTCCAAATCACTTGCTTGGGCTCAGCGGAGAGGACCTGCGTGGAAACGGTTTGCCCGCGCAGGGTGGCCAAAGTTCCTGACGGAACAAAGAGGCGCGCAATGGAAACCGCTTCCGAAACCGGCCCGCGTCCGCATTCACGCAAGTCCAAAATCACCTTGTGAACGCCCTGCTTCTCGACGTCCATCAGCTTGTTCCGCACTTCTTCCGCTCGCCCGGCGTCCAGCGATGGAAAACGCATCACCAGAATGTCAGGATCCGCTTTCTGAACGATCAATCTCGAAGTCGCCAGCTTTTCCCGCACCAGATCCACATCGTCCGGGGTGGCTTTGCCGCGGCGAATCACGGAAACCTTGATTCCCGATCCCGGCTGGCCATTCAAGAGGTTTAACGCTTGCCCCACCGACATGTCCCGCGTCGTAAATCCGCCAATCGATTCGAGTAAGTCGCCGCTGCGAATCCCCGCTTTGGTTCCCGGGCTATCCGGCAGCACCGACAAGACGATGATGTAGCCGTACCGCTTGCTGAGCGTTAAGCCGGATTCCCCCGTTCCGGGGTTGCCGATTTTCTTCTTGTACTCTTCGTATTCGCGCGGCGTCAGGTAGCTCGACTGTGGGTCCAGCGACTCGAGCAGTCCGTGGAGCGCGCCTGCGGTTACCGTGCGCATGTTCGGGTCGTCCACGTAGTCCTGCTGAATCTTTTGCAGCACTTCGCCGTAGACGGTCAGCGATTTGTATGCCTTGTCGTCGGGGGTGCGGCCGAGGACGTGGCCAATCCCCGCATAACAGAAGATCAATACCGATAAGGAAAAAATCCCAATGCGCGCCGCTCGATTCATGCCCTGTCCTTGTAACTTCAACTGCGACCCCCAAGTATAGCACCGCCAAAGGTTGGGACGCGCCAGGAAACAAAAAGGAAGCGCTGAAAAGTGCACAGGCTGAAACGTCTCTGGAAATGGACACGTCAAACCGTCGGGTTGTTGTGTGATTACCACACGAACCGGTTTCAAGGCGAGAACTTAAGTTGTAACCCGTTGATAATAAAGCACAACCCTGATTAATCCTGGCTCGCAAAATGCTACAATAGTTGTTTGCGGGGAAATGTTTCAGACCACCATAGCTAGGGAATCCTGCGCGGAAGGTGTGGGTCTCCACACTGGTGTCGAGGGATATGTCCGCTTGGTGCCGGCTCCTGCCGAAACAGGCATCGTTTTCCGCCGGGTAGACCTCGACAACTTTCCGATTGAAGCGCAAGGGCACAATGTCGCCCGCGTCAGCTACGCCACCAGCTTGATGAAACAAGGCGTGCTTCTGTCTACCACAGAGCATCTCCTGGCAGCCATTTACTCCTGCGGAATCGACAACGTCTACATCGACATCAATTCCATCGAAATCCCCATCCTGGACGGTTCCGCTGAGCCGTTCATGCAGATGCTCGAGCATTCCGGAGTGCGCAAGCTGCGCCGCAAGCGACGCTATCTGAAGGTGCTGAAGCCATTGGAAGTCAGCGAAGGCGACCGCCGCATCGGCATCTATCCGGCCGAGGAATTTCGCGTTCGCTGCTATGTGGATTTCCCGCACCCCCTTGTCGGACAGCAGGAAGTTGAGATGCTAGTGGGCCCAGATACGTTCCGCCAACTGCTGGCGCGCGCAAGGACTTTCTGCTTCGAGCGAGACATTACGCCCCTACGGGGTATGGGCTTGATCCGCGGCGGGTCGCTCGATAATGCCATTGTTCTTACAGAGGAGGGCATCATGAATGGTCCACTGCGCTTCCCGGACGAATTTGGCCGCCACAAGGCTTTAGATTTGATCGGTGACCTGGCTTTGGCAGGACTGCCCCTCCTGGCGCGTGTCGAGGCGCATAAAGCGGGCCATTCATTGCACACCCAGCTTGTGAGCCGCCTCCTGGCCGATCCTTCTCTTTGGACCATTACCACCGGCTCAACGGCCGAAGCCGTCCACACGGGGGAAGAGGCCTATCGGGCAGCACTCTCTCCGGTCCCAGCCACTCCCGGCGATTAGCGTTTAGAGGCTTTCCGGGCGTCCCCCGATTGCCAAAACCCTGCGTCTCCCGCAGAATGAGTTGCTAACCATGTCTAACCATGACCTAGCCGTAATTGTTCTCGCTGCGGGAAAGGGTACTCGCCTCAAATCCACGCTAGCGAAAGTCCTCCACAAGGCCGGGGGGCGCACTTTGGTAGAACATATCGTTCGAGCCTGTGCGCCGCTAAAAGCACGGGACACCGTGGTTGTCGTAGGCCACCAGTCCGAGCAAGTGGCTGCCGTGGTGGAGCCGCTGTGGGCCATCCCAGTTTTGCAGCAACCGCAAAATGGCACCGGGCACGCCGTCCAGGTGGCTAAACGTGCCCTTGGCCGCGCGAAATTTGCGTTGGTCCTTCCCGGTGACGCCCCGCTCGTCCGAACCGAGACTTTGAAAGCACTTATTGCCACGCATCGCAACGGCAACGCCGCAGCCACCATCCTTTCCGCTGTGGTCGCCAATCCTTTCGGCTACGGCCGCATCGTTCGCAAATCCGAGACGGCCGTCTCCGCCATCATCGAGGAATCGCAGCTTACCGACGAGCAGCGCGAAATCAACGAAATCAATTCCGCGATCTATTGCTTCACCTTGGAAAATCTCTGGCCCGCTCTCGGCCAAGTGAAGCCCAACAACAAACACCGCGAGCTTTATTTGACCGACGCCATCGCGGTTATGAGCGGCAAAGGTGAAACCGTCCTGGCGCAGGTTGCCGGAGATTCTCGCGAAGTTCTCGGTTGCAATACTCGCGCGGACCTCGCAGAAGTCGACCGCATCTTCCGCGAATGGAAACGCAACGAGTTGATGGACGCTGGCGTAACCATTCAGTTGCCCGAAACTGTGCTGATCGATCCGGACGTGACCGCCGGTGAGGACACCGTAATCGAGGCGGGCGTACAGTTGCTCGGCAAAACGAAACTGGGAGCGCGATGCAGCGTCAAGACCGGAAGCGTCATCGTGGATTCCGTCATCGGCGACGACGTGAAGGTCGAGGCGCATTCGCTCATGGCCGAGAGCCGTGTGGAAGATGGCGTGACCATCGGCCCGTTCGCGCGCCTGCGCGTGGGCACTCAAGTGAAAGCGGGAGCGCGTGTGGGCAACTTCGTTGAGACGAAGAAGGCGGTCATCGGCGAAGGGGCGAAAGTGCCGCACCTTACTTATCTCGGCGATGCCAAAGTCGGCCCCAAAACCAACATCGGCGCGGGCACGATCACCTGCAACTACGACGGCTTCCAGAAACATCCCACTAACATCGGCAAAGGTGTTTTTATCGGCAGCGATTCGGTTCTCGTCGCTCCGGTGCGCATCGGCGATCACGCGTACGTCGCCGCCGGTTCCACGATTACGGAAAACGTGCCAGACGATGCCCTAGGAATTGGCCGCGGCCGCCAGGTCAACAAGCCCGGCTGGGCCTCCAAAAAACGCCGCGAACTCAGCGCCGGGCTTCCGCCGAAAACATCATCGCCTCGCCGCAGCAGAAGAAATTCCCGGCCGCCCCGCGGCCACAAGAAGCGCCGCTGATGGACTAAGCCTGCCGTGGCGCTGTCAACGCGGCTCCCAAAAATGCAAGAAATGGAACAACCGCGAACAGCAGCGGCGGCAAGAAGAAAAACTTGAACGCAATGGAAGAAACCGCCGCCATGCACATCACGTTCAGCCAGCAAAGCGTGCGCAGAAAAGGCGAATCCGCCGCCTGGCGAATCGCAAACAAGTTAATCAAACCCAGAAACAGGACAAAGATGCCGTAGACCAGTCCAAACCCCGTGAGAAAGTCACTCATCGTTCGTACAAAACCGGTGCCCAGATCAAACGTGTAATTGTGCATGAGGTCGTAGAGCATCTTTTCCTGACCGCCGGCAGGCTCGTGCTTCCGCGACATTCCGAAAAAATGCACCGCCACGCTGATCAACTGAACAACGGTCCCGGTATAAAACATGGTTCGAAGTGCGCGCAAAGGCATCCTCCTTATCGAACGATGAGTCCGTTCGCAATCGTGCAATAGAGCTCGCTACGGTCTAATACAACAGAATTAGGAAAACAACTAGGCTGGACCTCTCTTTGTTTGGCGGCCCACATCCTCTGTCCGCAAGTGCCGAAGCCGCCCACAGCCATTGAACCCCAGGCAGGCTGGTGTTATCGTCCGCGGGATG
>Ga0126381_100004048_pt1 | contig 15923 bp, 10 predicted proteins | sample PanSoiMetPlot_28_FD_96465 | JGI IMG/M metagenome (GOLD analysis project Ga0126381, IMG submission 96465) | Tropical forest soil microbial communities from Panama - MetaG Plot_28 | ecosystem: Environmental > Terrestrial > Soil > Tropical forest > Bulk soil | place: Panama | collected 2016-02-17 | reverse complement strand
CTTTGAAGAACGGCGATGGCAAGACTGCAGCCAAGCTTTTCAGTGAAGGGAATGCGCTGCTGGATACGTGGATCGGTCGTTTCGATCTCGGGCGAGCCTACCTGGCAACCGGGGACTTCACTCAAGCCGATTCCGAATTCGACCTTTGTCTTAGGCGCAGGGGTGAGGCCTTGTCGCTGTTCTTAGACCCTGTGCCCACCTATAGCTACTTCCCACGGCTTTACTATTTCCAGGGGCAGGCTCGCGAAGGCATGAAGAGCGCGGGTTTTGCCGAATCCTATAAAAAGTATCTAGATATCCGTGGAAAGGCAGGGGAGGACCCATTACTCCCAGAACTGCGCCGCTTAACGAAATAGCACCGAACAGCCTTCGCTTATTGCTGATTTCACGAGACTTTTCTTGACGCCAGAGACGGCTCCAAGACATACTGAAGTCTAATTCCTTTTTCTAAGGCGAAAACTCCTAGGGTGATCGAGGTTGGCAACAGCCTACGCATCTACGGTCTGGGGCGTTAGATGGAGCGTCAGATGGCGGAAAATGTCGCAGTATCGAGCGCTGTTCTCGGTCGAGAATTTGCAGCGCCTCTAGACGACAATGAAGTCTCAAGACCCGTTCAAGGAATGTGGAGGTGGGCGCGTTATTGGCCCACGCCATTAAAGTCCAGGTTCTCGATGATCGTCCTGCTCATTGTGTTGGGCAAAACAGGGCAGGCTCAAGATCCGCTCCAGTTCTTCAAAAACTATTTCGTCACGGGGGACTATGCTGTTGCCGGCGTCGGTCTCAACGGACAAGGTGTCGATGGGTACGCCAGCAACACGATAACAATGACTGGCGTTCCCTGCACAACCGGCGGGCCCGGTCCCAGCACAACGCTCGATGCTGCGTGCGCTGCTCCGGGTGCACTGCCTGCCGAGCCCATCGCTGCATTTCTTCTTTGGCAGAGTCTCGAGACAAGCACGTCGCCATCGTCGGCTAATGGGTGGTTTGACACTTGGCCGATCACAGGGAGCGTAGTCAGCAAGCCCAATACTTTGGGTTGTTGGAGCAATGGCGGAACGAATCCGAACGGGCTCTTGCGGGTATACGCCGCGGACGTCCTGAGATTCCTCCACTTCGATAATGCGACAGGCGTGCGCATCGCGAATGGTCCGCACACCGTGAAGTTAGTCGACAGCGGCGGTAACGGGAACGGCCAAGTCACCCACACCTTGGGCGCCAGCCTGATCGTGGTGTATCGCATCTCGGTGCCTGGGGCTCTGCCGACGCTGGCGCCGCTTCGGGGTGTGTCGATGTACTTGGGTGGCTTCGTGCTTCCAAAGGCGAGCGCCGGACTAGTGCAGACCATCGGCGGATTTTACGACGCTACCGGGGTACCGGGCTCGGCCAAGATGACACAAATCGTCGCCAACGGCCAGCCGAGCTTTGGCTCCACGATCAAGGTGAATGGCACGACGGTAGGTGTAAACGCGTTCAGGGGCGCGCAAGGAAACGCTTGGGACAATATCACGTTCGATATCAGTTCCGTACTCGGTTCAGAAGCGGCTCCAAGAGGCACCTATGAAACAGAAGTGACCTCCAGCGGTAGCCAAACTTGCTTCTCGTGGGGAGCGATCGCCACCAGTACGCTCGTCAACGATTCGGACAATGATGGCCTCCTGAATATCTGGGAAGCTGATCCAGGTATCCCCCATCACGGCTTGCACTTTAATCCGGGAGACGCCACGCACAACGCTACTTTCGGTGGGTGCGCCGACTACCCGTCCGACCCATGCGAGGATCTGTACGCCATGGGAACGAGAAATGGAGTCAGGGACATTTTTCTCCAGCTCGACTGGATGTATGGCGGGAATTCGGCTGTACTGCCCGACGGCAAGGTCTACGCGCCCCACGATCACAGGCCGCCGCTCCAGGTTTTGACAGATGTGGCTAATGCCTTCAGCGCGCAGGGCATCGCGCTGCATTTTGATGTTGGAAACAACTACCAGGGCATGAGCCTGGCTTACATCATTCCGACTCAGTACGCGCACGGCGGCGCGGACCTCAATGAGTCAGACTTGGTCTGTAAGCTCGTTCCGAGTTCCAACTGCACCTACGATCCGACTGTCTATCCGTATCCGGTTCTTAGCAAGAACGGTTTGGATCTCGTCCGAGATGGAAACGGAGTGGCGGGATCGCCCTTCCAATACGGGCACTTTCCATACGTCCGCAATTGGGCTTTTCATTATGTGTTATTCGGGCACGCGCTAGCCGGCCCGTTCGACCCGGCCAGTGGTAAGCCCGTCAGTCCGGATCCCAAAACGGTCTCAGGTGTGGCCGACCGGCCCGGTGGAGACGTCCTGGTCACGCTAGGTCTGTGGCGCAATGACACCCCGGCCTACGATCAAGTGGGCACCATCCTCCAGCAAGAAGGAACGCTCATGCACGAGTTGGGTCACAATTTGAACCTGCGGCACGCCGGTTTGACGCCCGGTCCTAACTGCCAGGTCAACTATCCGAGCGTGATGAGTTACCTGTATCAGACGCGCGGCCTGACGCTCGCCGCGAACGGGACCACCGAGAAAATCGATTTTTCAAATGGATCACTAACACCGCTAGCGGGCGAGAACTCGCTGCAGTCTTATTCCTTTCCGCAGAATTACTCGTACCTGATTCGTTTCTACGCTCCTTTGAATCAAACGGCTCCCATCAGCAACACTTCGGATCAGGCTGCAAAAGTCCACTGCGATGGTACCCCGATCACTGATGGAGCCCTGGCGATCCGTTTGGAACAGCCGCAGGTGCCCGATTGGGCCAACGGCGGAGCGAGCTACATGGCCGGCGGGCCCGACCCCAACTTCGACGGTGTTTACAAGGAGACCTTCACCGACCAGAATGATTGGGCGCATATCGATCTCCGCCAAATGGGAGGTAAGCGCAATTTCGGCGGACTCTCCTCTGAAATTAAGTTCACCGATCTGGGGTTCACTGGCGATTCCGGGTTTTCGGGTGATTCTGGTTTTACCGGTGACTCTGGATTTTCGGGTGACTCGGGCTTTTCGGGTGACTCGGGATTCACAGGCGACTCCGGCTTTTCCGGTGACTCCGGATTTTCGGGCGACTCCGGCGACGCGGACTTCCGGACCGACCAGCTTTCAACCGTCAATCATCCGGGTGCACTATCTGAAAAGAACGAGTTAAACGACATTAAGTTGAATTGGCCCTCCCCGGGAAGCACTACCAGCTACAAGGTGTACCGCTGCACAGTGGCTTTCGTGGGGACGAACTGCCCGGCGGCGAATCTTTGGGTACGCACCATTCCTGGTGGTGTCCCGGCTCCGAGCTTCACGGACCCGATCACCGATCCCACCTCTAACTGCTCTGGAACCAGCTCAACCTGCTACAACACGACTTACTATTATTCGGTAACCGCAGTCGTCGTGGTGAATGATCCGCAGCTCGGCACGACGGTGACGGAAAGCACGGCAACGAACACCATGAGCGGAATAGTGAAACATCTGTTCGTGGCTGCGAATAACAAGAGCCGGAGCTACGGCGCCGCAAATCCGGCGTTGGACTACAGTTTTACTGGCCTCGACAATTCTCTCGCTACAGGCGCATTCGCGATCTCGTGTACCACTACAGCCACGGTGTCCAGTCCCGTCGGCACCTATCCGATCACGTGCGGACCGCTACCCTCGACAACATCGGACTTGAACGACGGCATCACGTATACAGCCGGCACGCTGACTGTAACTCCCGCGGTGCTCGCCATTACTGCCAAAAATCAAACGAAGACTTACGGAACGGCGTTCACTTTCACTGGAACCGAGTTTGCGGCTGCCGGTCTGCTCAATGGCGATTCGGTCAGCAGCGTGACGCTGACCAGCGCGGGCGCACCGGCGACGGCTACTGTTGCGGGCTCGCCTTATTCCATTACGCCAACGGCCGCTGTGGGCACAGGTCTGACGAACTACAAGATCACTTATGCGACAGGTTTGTTCACAGTGTTGCCTGCCCCGCTGACAGTTACAGCCAACAATCAGAAGAAGAATTTTGGTACCGTCTTTAGCTTCACTGGAACAGAATTCACAATTACGGGGACGTTGTGTAACGGAGATACCGTGACGAGCGTAACTCTCGCCAGCCCTGGCGCGCCCGCTTCTGCGTTGCCCGGTAATTATGCGATCGTCCCAAGCGCGGCTGTCGGTCAGGGGCTCGGAAACTACATCATCACCTACGCGAACGGAACGTTGACGGTGGTGGGATATACGTTTACGGCTTCGCCTCTGAAAAGCCCGGCCAACCTCGGCAGCGCGGTGCCGATCACTTGGACGCTCCAAGATGCCTCCGGCAACTCTATCTCTGATCTCAGCACTTTGACCGAACTCGATACGATATTCAATGGGCCGACACCCGGTGGCGGCTGCGTAGCTTCGCTGACGGGTACGTCTACGGTCCTATACACTCCAGCGACCGGAGCAAAGGGCGGCAGTAATTTCCGGCTGGTCAGTTCGGGCTACCAATTCAATTGGGACACAAACGTTAGCGTAGGCAAGGCCTGCTATACCGTTAAGATTTCCTTGAAAGATGGATCGATTCATTCGACGAGTGCGGTGCAGCTGAAGTGACGCGGCTACGACACGCGCCTCGCATTGAAAAACGCTCGGAGCATTCGATGCGGGATGGATCAGGTATCTATCTGCTAAGGTGGACTGCGGGGGAAGGATTGGATTCGACACTGAAGGATCCCGAGAGATTCCGGCCGAAGCTCCGTTTCAAGGTCAGCTACGAACTAAGATTCCTGTGCCCCGGCTCGACGACATCGTGCAGGAGAGCATGATGCGATTCATGGTTGCGTGCCGCGACGAAAAGATGCGCAACGGCCAGGCTGGCATAAGCGGAAGAACCGAGGTAAGGCGAATACATAGAACGCTCAATCACGCTGCGTTGCTACAAATTAACACAGTTTACGGTTCATGCTTCGTATACAGGCACACATTTCGTCGAGCGCACACTCCATCGCCCAACGAACGTTGATGTCCTCCGTCGCAGACGAATTGTATCGTTGAAGTAGTCGAGGCACCGACGCAGGGCCCTTCACTTCAGCCAACGCAAATCCCGCTGCTCGGCGAACCATGGGCGACGGGTCCGCTAAAGCGGCAAGTAGGTCGTCCGTCACAGTACGCCCTCCCTTACGACCCGGGCACGCAACTTCGCGAACAAAATAGGCTGGCGATCGCAACCGGTGCAGCATCGCGAGCACCAATTCGACATCGTCCCGCTTGAGTAGAATACGCTCTACGCCCGCACCTAATCCCTGGTTGTGAAGGTCATCCACCCCGCCCGAGACACAGAGAGGATTTGTTTTTGCTTGCCAGGCCAGCCTCTAACCAAGAACTCTTCCCCTTAAGACACGGAATCAAGAACGTGCACTTCATTTGAGCGGGAAGTGCCTACTCTTAAACTCGCCAGAAACGAGGTAGAAAAATCACTCCCGCAGGCCGAGTTTCCGTACATTTGGCGAAAAACTACGACCTGTTCGCGCCCGAAGGACTTAACCGTCACCCTCAACTACTCGAAACGCCGTTTTCAGGCGGTACCTACCAAAGCGAATTCGGTACAGATGGGGCGATGACAGGGCCGTCTACACGACTGGCGAGCACCCGCTCAGTCTATTCGTCTATTTGCTCGTGGAGTAACGAATTAATGTCGGCACGAAAGACACGTTCACTGGTGGCACCGACGTATTTCTTCGCGACACAGCCCCGCTTATCGATTAACAACGTCGTCGGTAGGGCTTCGATCGCGGAGCTCAGCTCAAAATTGCGATCAAGCTGAGCGATCGTGTAGGGAATCTGGTATTGAGAAACAAACTGGCGAACTGTTGCCGGACGACCCTCGTCCATCGAAACTCCGATGACGTCCAGTTCGCCTTGGGAATAGGACGTGGCGAGATGCACCAGGGCCGGCGTTTCCTCGCGGCACGGTGGGCACCAACTAGCCCAAAAGTTCACTAGGACTACTTCACCGCGATGATCGCTCTGGCGCCAGATCTTGCCATCCAGATCATGAATGGTCATGTCGGGGAGCGATCTGCGCTGCGCAGGCGCTAACAAGCCGCCCGCAGAGTTCGTCTCTCGCGAGTCGATCAAATAACCCGCAGCGATTACAATCGCGAGGAGAAACAGGGCTTTTGCTGGTCGCGCGACGTCTTGCATGAATGGCTGGCGAGCGCGGTCCCCACCTAGCTATTCTCAGTATGATCGAAACGCGCTTTCGGGACCACTCACACCGTGCGTTCCATTAATGTGAGCTTTAAGCCCACGAGATTTTTGTTTCTTCTTTTTGGAGATTTAGTAATGATAAGAAATGGGCCGACCGCGCGGGACTTGCGATCGAGTACTTGGCCACGGAAGGCGCTGGTCCAGTTTGTGCTCCTCCGACGCCTGCCCACATCGCCAACAAGCGGCGGCCAATAAAACAGAATTCATGGGTTAACTCCGGCTCTACTCTTTCATAAGTAGGGTTTGAATAGCGTCATCTGAGGCGGAGCCACAACAATTGAACCGCTTGGAATACCGAATGTTCATGGAGACATCAAACGACGGCTGGTCGCACGATCCGCCCGGAGAGCTACGGGCCACATTTTAAAAAAACCGTTTTTTCAGGGCGCGATCCTCCGCAACGACCAGGGAATCATTGCTCGGATCGGTATGTCAATGTTGTGTTCTTCCATGTCCTCAAGGCGGCCCGCTCAATTGGGACGCCTTTCTATCGACACAACTCGGATATTCTCACGTGGCTCTCAGAAACGATGGTGATGGCCAATGGTAAGGCCTTGACTCCAGTATTGACCAGCGTTAGACTTCTCGACCAGCAATCTGCTCTACGTACAGAGCCTTGAAAAAGGGGGCAGAGCGATGTCAGCTATTTGCACCTTTGTCGTCTGCAGAATGGGTCCGTCCACGGCGACGGTCTGCTGGATGATTCTCGCGCTGCTAGCCACGGGGATACCACTTTACGGACAGGCTTCCACGGGAGCGATTACTGGTACCGTGACAGATGCTTCGGGTGCCGTAATCGCAGCCGCCAAGGTCAACATCACCAATACCGCAACTAATGCGATCCGAGAGACTCTAGCCAATGCTGAGGGCCTCTATAGCGCTCCGGCACTGGAACCTGGCGACTACCAGGTGCGCGTTGAGGTTGCAGGTTTCCGTACTCTGGTGCGCAACGCACCTGTTGCGCCGGGCGCCACGACCACAGTAGATGCCGTGCTCTCGCCAGGTGAGACCCGAGAACTCGTGACAGTCGAAGCAGCGAGCACGCAAATGAACTTTGAGACGAACAACATTCAAGGCCAAATAGAGAGGTCAGAACTGCAGGCACTGCCGTTGAATGGTCGCAGTTTCCTGCAATTGGCTTCGCTTGAGCCAGGTGTGACGGTTTCGCCTGGCGACTCGCAGCACAATGCATTGTTCACGGTTAGCATTCTAGGAGCCGGCATCCGCACGGTGGTGACGATGGACGGCGGCAACGTTACGAACAACATCACCGTTTCGGGTGGCGAAACCTCAATGAACTTTTCTCAGGAAATGATTCAGGAGTTCCAGCTTTCAAGTGTGAATTTCGATCTGGCGACGCCCATCGCGATCGGAGGCGCTGTCAATGTCGTCAGCAGGTCTGGCAGCAACGATTTCCACGGCGCGGGCTATTTCTTCTACCGTGATCACAACATGGCCGCGTATCCGAACCTCAAGCGCCTGGCCACCAATCCAAATCCCTTCTTTGCCCGACGCAACCCCGGCGGCTGGTTCTCGGGGCCCATCCAGAAGGACAAGCTATTCTTCTTCTTCAATTACGAGTACCAGAACCAAGTGCAGGCACTGACGGTGCAGACGAACTCGCCCTCATTGCTTCCTCTTCAAGGCACCTATGGGAGTCCCTTCAAAGGAAAGGAACTCAGTCTTCGCCTCGATTACCGCCTTAACGCAAGTGAGACTTTTTTTTTGCGTTATAGCCACGACGGAAACTTCAATGACGGGCAGGGAAGTGCGCCTTTGGGAGATCCAGGCACGTGGTCATTCAGCAACAATTGGGCCGACCAATACATACTGGGGCTTGCGATCGTTATTACGCCCGCGCTAGTAAATGACTTACACTTCCAATACCAATATTGGAGCAATCACACCAACAAGATTGCTCCAGGCGCCTGTTCCTTACCCTGCGTGGCCGACCCCAATCTGCCGAATATTTTCACTCTAATCGGCTCGAACTTGCCCGGCGTCGGCCCAGGGCAAAACCAGCCACAGTCGCGTAACACGCGTCGGTTTGAACTTGTTGACGCCTTGAGCTGGCAAAAGGGCACGCACCGGCTCAAGTTTGGCACAGACCTGAATCTCACGACGCATTCTGGTACCTGGGGATTCTGCAATCCGATTTGCCTGGGCGCATGGTCGCGCGAGCAATTGGCGGCCGCGTTCCCAGCCGTCATAACGGCCATGAATCTTCCGGCGACCTTTAACAAGGACACGGACGTTTTGCAGTTACCCGTCTATAACAACAGCATCAGTATATTCAGCGGGGTGGGTATCGGCCCCGACATCCAGCCGGGTCTCTACAACTATTCCCGGCATAAGGTGCTGAATCAGTACCGAGCCTATTTGCAGGACGTCTGGAAAATCCGCCCGAGCTTCACAGTCAATTACGGCGTTGCTTACAATGCGCAGACCGGGTTCACGAATACGGATCTTCCGTTACCGCAATATTTGGCTCCTATAGTCGGGGCTAACGGTCTTCAAGCGGCCCCCGACAGCCTCCGTGAATTTCAGCCGGCCATTGGCTTCGCCTGGAGCCCGTTCAAGGACAACAAAACCGTGATTCGCGGTGGCGGCGGTATCTACTGGGATTCCGTTCCAGGATACTGGAGATTTCGCGAAGCCGCCTTGATCGGACCTCCTGGCGGCGGCCGACTCACCCTGTCCTCGTTTGCCTTCACTAACACGCTTCCGGGTATTACGAACTACCTGACCGGACAGCCGCTCCCTATAGGCGCGCCCATCCAAATCCAACAGTTGTACAACATCTCGGTCACGCAGTTTCTAAACATCGTACAATCCCAACTGCCTGCGATTGCAGCGAGCATCGCGCCTACAAATCCCCTACGGAGCGGTACTTATCCCTACAGTACCCTGAACTACGTCAAGCAAGGCGTAGAGATTTTCCCGCCCGACTTCCGGGTTCCGCGGAGTTATCAAACGTCCCTTGGCGTGCAGCATAGTTTCGCCCGCGGAATCGTACTAAGCATCGATTGGGCTCGTCGGCAAGGTGAAAATCTGGCATTAGGAGAAATTGATCGAAACCTTTGGAACCGATATCAAGGTACGTCTAGCAACGCGCCGGTCATTCCAGCCTGCAAGACAGGACAATTACTGGATCCGACGATTGAGTGCTCAGCGGGTCCGATGACTTTCTGGAACGATCAAGGCCGTAGTGTTTACGACGGTCTTCTAGTGAAGCTCAACAAGAGCATGTCCAACCGGGTCCAGTTCACCGTCTCGTACGCTTTCCAGAAGCAATTGGGTCAGACTTCGATTTTGGATGAGCTGAACTGGCTTAGCGTGTACGGGGAGAATCTGGCCCACCACAATCTGAACGTTTCTGGTATCGTCAATCTGCCGTGGGGCTTCGAGTTGAGCGTAAACTCCTCGATCATAAGCAGGACCCCAGTGCTGCCAGTCGTTCCTAGCCTCTTCATCCCCGGTACCGCTCCCGCGGGGTCCTCGGAGCCGCTACCCGAATTGTCCCATTCTACGCTCAGCAAGTCGGATTTGGCGGCGGCGGTTGCCGACTTTAATTCGAAATACGCCGGCACGAAGGGCGCAAATGGTTCAGTGATCAAAGCGTTGGCACTTCCTCCTGACTACCAGTTCGGTGACCCGTTTTTCTCGCAGGATTTCCGCCTGACTAAGATCATCAGCTACAAGGAGCGGTACAGGCTGAATATTTTCGCGGAGATGTTCAACGCCTTCAATATCGCCAATCTGAGTGGTTACAGCGCTTCTTTGGATACCAAGAACGCGAACTCCGCGGCACAGGTCTACGTTTTCGGACAGCCCACGCAGCGAGTCGTTCAGACCTTCGGTTCGGGCGGACCGAGGGCCGTGCAGCTTGGGGCCCGCTTCTCTTTCTGAGCTTACAAACCAAATGGAGGAACACATGGAAAATTCGAAAACAACTGAGCGACCTCGAGTCCCTACCATGAAACGCCGCAATCTTCTGAAAATCGTCGCTGGCGCAGGCGCGGCGATAACTGCGAAGAAATCGCTGAAAGCTCAGCAGCCCGGTGCTGCCCCGACAGGTGGGTTGGCGGAGGCATCCTCTCAAAACGTGCAGCGTTGGCCGAATATCCAACATAGCCAGGAGGTGGTTGCGTCGACTCAAGTCGGCTTCAACGTAGCAACCGGGCCAGGCTGGGTAAACAACTCGGGCCGTGCTTTCGGTAATGGACCCATGGATGAATGCAGCCGCCGGATCGTCGAGTTCGTGGGCGGGTATTCGGAATCGAAGCTGACAAACTCACTGGTAGAAACGATCAATTATCTGATGGTCGATACCCTCGCCGCGTTCTACGGCGGATTCGAGTCCGAGCCGATCCGAATTAGCGCCCGATTGTCGCAGACCATGCCCGGCCCTTGCACGGTTGCGGGTTACGGGATAAAGACGACCTACGAAATGGCCTCTTTCACTAATGCCGCGATGATCCGCCACACGGATTTCAACACCGTGCCCCATAACAATGAAATGTTTGGTGCCGTCCTCTCAGTTGGAGAGGCGCTCCAATCCACCGGCCCCCAAGTGATGGCGGCGATGGTTATTGCTTATGAAGTCGTGACGGCTATCGGAAATACAGGGCAAGGCAACTACGATCCGAGCGGTTGGGACTGTCCTTACCATAGCGTTGGGACAGCGATGGCAGTCGGAAAGCTGATGGGCCTAAATCAGGATCAGCTAGCCAATGCTCTCTCACTGGCATTGGTGCCGCATATGCCGATGTATGTCTGCCATATCGGCACGCAGTCGATGTGGAAAGGCACACACAGCGCCGAACAAGTCCGCAATGGCGTCTGGGGCGCCATGCTTGCGCGCGAAGGCATGACCGGCCCATGCACGCCGTTCGAGGGTAGAGACGGATTGATTGCGCACATCGGCCCGTTTACCAGGGACCTGCGGTTCCCGACAAGTTCGGACGGACGTATGGCACTCGAGACAATCCACGGCAACGGCGGTGGCTACAAGCGGATCGCATCGGAAGGCAATACGCAAAATTTTCACCAGAACATTGCCCCGGATATTATCGAGTGGACCCGACCCCAAGAAATTGCTTCTATCGACGTGCAGTTCCAATACTTCGGCTGGCAAGAGATATCGGATCCCCCCAAATGGGACCCTCGGAATCGCGAGACGGCGGATCATAGCATGCCCTATAACATCGCCCGTCATCTCATCGATAAACAGATCTACCTGGATTCGTTCACGAAAGAAAAATATATGGATCCGGCGGCCAGGGAACTTATGAATAAGATTACGATCCGACCGCTGCTCGAGCGGGGCCTTGGAGGCGGGACGGTCGTGACAGTGCGTAAGACGTCAGGAGAACAACGGACGTTCATGGGCAAGGCACTGCGACCGATGTCGCATGACGAGCTCCTCCAAAAACACGACCGCATCGCCGATTTCATGCAGATAAGCAGAGAACAGCGTGAGCGCGCGCGCGAGCAGTGGATGAATCTGCGCGCGTGCAAAGACATTGGGGAAGCGATGCAAACGATTGCAAAATTCGGGCAACCCAAGCCGCTCACGGACCGGACTCCCGCCCGAATTTCTTGACGTAATTGGCCGGGAAATACTGGTCTTAACTCCCATGACAAATACTGTCTTCGCTAACCGTCGCAATTTTCTGCGATTTCTCACCGGTAGCCCGCTTCTCGCGCGGGTTTGGGCGCAACAATCGCCGGGAGTCCTAGCCAACGCCAAAGACGCCCTGAGCGTAATGGACTTCTATGAAACAGCGCATCGCGCAATTCCACTTGGACACTGGGCTCAACTGTCAAGCGGAGTCGATGATGACTTAACTCTGAAGGCAAACATGGAAGCGTTCAAGCACATTCAGCTTCGGCCACGCAGGCTCGTAGATGTCTCCAAGCTGGACACGACCGTCGAGCTCTTCGGAACGGTATGGCAGACGCCAATTTTCCTTTGCCCAGTCGGAGGGCAAAAAGCCTATAATCCCGATGGCGAAGTGGCGGTGGCCCGCGCTGCAAAGGCGAAGAAGACGATGCAGATTCTTTCGACCGTAACATCTTCGCCGCTTGAAGATGTGGCTGCAGCGCTAGGAACGCCGCCATGGTTCCAGCTCTACATGCCTGGCCGATGGGACGCTACCGAAAAGCTGGTGCGCAGAGTTGAAACGGCCGGCTGCCCGGCTATCGCCTGGACCGTTGATGTGATGGGAGGCCGAAATCTGGAGACATTCGAACGGCTGCGGAGAATGGATACTCGGGCGTGTAGCACTTGCCATGGGCCGGGGCCCGGGTTGGCGCACCCAAGGCCGATGACTGACGGGCTCGGTGGCGGCGGAGGCAACCTCTCCGCGGCAAATTGGGACTCTTTAGACCGCCTCAAGAAATTGACAAGGCTGAAGGTCTTGATAAAGGGAATCGATAACTCCGACGATGCAAGACTAGCTGTCGAACACGGGGCGGACGGTATCCTCGTATCGAATCACGGAGGCCGTTCAACTGAGACATTACGTGCAACGATTGACGCTTTGCCGGAAGTTGTGGACGCAGTCAACGGTCGGATTCCTGTGCTCGTCGATGGCGGCTTCCGCCGTGGGACCGACATTTATAAGGCTCTGGCACTAGGGGCTCGCGCCGTCGGTATCGGCCGGCCTTACATTTATGGTTTGGGCTCCTTTGGCCAGGAGGGTGTTGAGCGGGTGCTTGAGATTCTGCAGTCAGAACTCAGTTTAACCATGCGACAGTGTGGCACACCAACTGTTAGTCACATCAGTCGAGCTTCCATTATCAAACCCACCAATTCCTGATCGTTTACATCCGCTGGGTTTGCTCAAAAGTTAACTCTTCGACGCTTATATTTTTACTTTCGAAATGGTCGTCGGATAACCAGGCGCTCCGCTTTACGCTATATCTTCGGTTTGAGAATGAAAGTCTCGATCTGGATCGGGCCGGAAGTCGCGCCAGAAACTCTCGGTAAAGTTCTCGATCATGAGCCACGCCCAAATGCTTCAACGGCCTGACCTTTTTCATTCACCGCAACAAACACTGAAAACTTCTTGTGCGTGTCGCACCCAATAAACTGTTCCATTTGCTGCAGCCATCCTGTTGTGACTCGCAGTCTACGCGAGACGCCGCTGCAGCGTTTTCATAGCATCATTATCGGACACTATTTGCGGCCTGTACCTCAGCCCAGACGACAGGTGGCCAACGAGCTACTTCAAACGCGACGCGCTCAAAAATTTAGCTGCCTTGATTATCTCGCGGACTCAAATTCGGCGGGTTGCGGAACTAGAATCGGAGCACCTAGCGGCTAATGGCAACCCAGTCGCTCCAGTTCACACGGCCGTAATATCCAAACCATCCGTCGTGGTCCAGAACTACCGGACCAGCCAGCAATCGAGGTTCTCCGCCGCTCAAATCGATCGTCCAAAGGCTCCCCTGATCGTGGCGATCTAGCCGTAAGAAGAATAGCGACTTGCCATCGGCTGACCACACCGGGCGTTCGTCGCGAAAATTGGGATCGGAAGTCAATTGCTGCTTGTGAGCACCGTCTGGGTCCATGATCCAGAGATGACGCTGATTCAGTGCCGCCTTCGCGTCCTCGCCTCCCCAGACGTCCCCAGCATCCGGTCCTTGGATGAAAGCGATCTGTCCGCCACTCGGCGACCAGGCTGGATAGAGCGCAGCCGCATTGTTCGAGGTCAGTGAAGTCGATTCACCCATACGAAGGTCGATGACGGTTATCGTCTTGTTGGTCCAGGCTTGACGTCCTTCGCCATTGGTGAGCGCCAGTTTGTTTCCATCTGAAGACAAGCCATGAAGCTCTCTGCTGATCAACGCGGGTCCGCCGAGTTTGCGTGGCGGGCCTCCAGAGACCGAATATCCCCAGACCTCAAATCCGTCAGATTCCGCCGAACCGGAAATCTCGCCTTTCCATGCCAAGATCGTGTCGCCAGACCAGGCGAATGGCAGAATTTGTTCCCACTGCGTTGCTGTCTCGATTGTCTTGTCTAGCGCGTTCCCGTCTACAGGAGAAATTGCGAGCTTCCCACGCTGTGGTACACCATCCTGATCCGATTCGAGGGAAGAAATCGCGATCTGTTTTCCATCGGGGCTGAATACAACTGACTCTGGGTCGCCCGCAAAGATTCTTGATGGCGTCCAATCGACGGACGCCGACGTTACATAAACAGAATCCTCGGTGACCACCGCTAGCGAACCCGCCGTTTCGCTCCACTGAAATTGGGACACAGGCTGCGCTCCTAGCGGACGATGAATCTCACCGCCCTTTGACGCCACGACCCCCAACAGATCCCCCTCAAGGAAAGCAACCCACTCCCCATCGGCTGAAAACTGGGGTGCGTGCGGGTTTCCGCTCGGGACAATGGACTGCGCCTGGCCTGACGGCGACGCTTTCACCCACAACTGGCCGTTTTGGACGAACGCGATTCTTTGAGCCCCAAGGGCGGAACAAAAGATGAGACCAATCACAACTTTCATAAAGTGCAATCGCGCGCTATTTGAAACCCAATGAGGAACCGCGAGTTGCTCTGCTAGAGGCTTGTGCGGATTTCCATGTGCTGCTGAAATTGAACTTTCGCGAACGCTTCTCTGCGCGTTCTCAATCCTCAAGCCCGCAGCAGCGCGCCCAGAAGTCCGATTCAAGGAAGATGCAGTTGTTGCTTTTTTTTGTAAAGGCCATTAGCTCTAATGGCCCGACGATCACATTGTGAGGACAGCACGAAACCGAGTCTTGCCCTCCACAACACGCTGGTAGGCCTTCGGAGCCTCAGCCAATGGGTACGTCTCGACTATCGTTTTGACCTTTCCTTGAGCGACGAAATCAAGAGCTTCGTAGAGATATTCGGGGCCGTTCTGCTGACTACCGACAATGCGAATACGCTTCATGATGAGGTCCATCAAGGAAATCGAAAGCGGCTCAGCGTCGGCGCCCATCGTGACAAGACGGCCATCGGGCCGCAGTCCCTGGATGCTGTCCACCATGGACTTGGTCGAATTGGAAGTACTGAGGATCACATCTGCTCCTCCTGCCGCGGCGAGGCTTTTACCATCACGAACAATTTCATCAGCACCGAGATCGCGGATCATCTTGTCCTTATCGGGGGAGCGCGAAATTGCGATAGTGTGGAAACCTGCGGCCTTCGCATACTGCACTGCCAGGTGCCCGAGACCACCGATCCCGAGTACGGCTACGCGTTCATGCGGTTCGGGGCCTGCCCAGCGGAGGCCGCTATAGACTGTGTAGCCAGCGCAGAATATCGGAGCTACTTGCTCGTAGCCAACGTTGTCGGGAATCAGATAGGTCGCGTCTGCATTCATAAGCATGTACTCGGCGTGGCCTCCTTGTGCCTCGATCCCCGTACTCTTTACGTAAGGACAGAACATCCTCCTGCCACGCTGACACCATTCGCAGCGTCCACACGTGGATTGAATCCATGCGGTTCCAACGCGGTCTCCGACTCTTCGCGTTATGACATCTGAAGCTATAGCGACAATCTCGCCGACCGGCTCGTGTCCGAGGATTCGTGGAAATTGTCCCGGAATGTGTCCGAGTGTTTCGTGCACGTCGGTATAGCAGATACCGCTTGCATGCATCTTGACTAGCACTTGATTGGTTCCGGG
>Ga0126381_100004047_pt1 | contig 15924 bp, 17 predicted proteins | sample PanSoiMetPlot_28_FD_96465 | JGI IMG/M metagenome (GOLD analysis project Ga0126381, IMG submission 96465) | Tropical forest soil microbial communities from Panama - MetaG Plot_28 | ecosystem: Environmental > Terrestrial > Soil > Tropical forest > Bulk soil | place: Panama | collected 2016-02-17 | reverse complement strand
TGAAGGACTCGAGAACCTTTGCGCTCCAGAGGCCCCATATTTCAGGTGAGGTCACGATGAAGGTGCGGTAGGGGCGGCCGTTCTTGAGTCTCTTGAGTCGTGGGGCGAGCGTTCGCAGGAGGCCGGAGCCGATGGTGATGTCGTAGCTTGCGCTTGGGGTCTTGAGCTGAATCAACGGCACAATAACTTCATCCTATCGTAAGGGAGTTCTCGTGTTGCGGCGGAGTAGCATCAAGAAGACAGGAGAGATCGTGGAAGTTGTAGATGGAGCCGCGAGCGAAGCGGCGCGAGAGAAGGTTGATTTTTTGATCGTTGGGGCCGGTATCGCTGGATTGCGTGCGGCGATACGGTTGGCTGAGGCGGGCAGGGTACTGGTTGTCACCAAGGAGGAGCTGGCGGAGTCGAATACCGCTTATGCGCAGGGGGGCATCGCTGTTGCCATTGGAGGCGATGAAGATGTAGCGCTGCATCTTGAGGACACGCTCACTGCAGGGGATGGCCTCGTCAACAGGAAAGCCGCGGAGGTGCTCGTAGAGCAGGGCCCGAAGCGGGTGCAGGAGCTGCTTGAGTGGGGCACTGCCTTCGATCGCGAAGATGGTGAGCTGATGCTCACCCGTGAGGGAGCGCACAGTCGCAACCGTATCCTGCACGCTAAGGGCGATGCTACTGGGAGGGAGATCGCTCTTTCGCTTCTGCGACACGTTCGGCAGATACCGTCGATCCGGTTGATAGAGTGGATTACCGGTGTCGACCTGTTGGTTGAAGACGGTCGTGTGATCGGTGCGACTCTGCTGGACGGCGAGGGCGGGTTATTCACCGTTCGGGCCCGCGCCGTTTTGCTGGCCAGCGGGGGCGCGGGGCAGGTTTACAGCGATACGACGAATCCTTTGGTTGCTACCGGCGACGGCATTGCCATGGCCTATCGGGCCGGGGCCGCGGTCAGCGACATGGAGTTTTACCAGTTCCATCCGACGGCGTTCAGCGCGCCCGGCGCTCCTCGCTTTTTGTTGAGCGAGGCGCTTCGCGGGGAGGGGGCGTACCTGGTCAATGCGGCGGGGGAGCGATTCATGCGGCGTTATCATCCCCTGCTTGAACTCGCGCCGCGCGATGTCGTTGCCCGAGCGATCACGCATGAGGGCATGAACAGCCCTGTCTATCTGGACATGCGCCACGTCCAGAAGAATCTTCAGGAACGGTTCCCGGGGATCTCCGCTTTTCTTGCCGGTTACCATCTCGATCTGAGCCGTGACCTGATTCCCGTCCGGCCAGCGGCGCACTATCTGATGGGAGGCGTCCGGACCGACGTGTGTGGCCGCACCTCGCTGCCGGGGCTCTATGCGGCTGGTGAGGTGGCGTGCACCGGCGTCCACGGAGCCAATCGCCTTGCCAGCAACTCCCTGTTGGAAGGGCTGGTTTTTGGTGCTCTTGCGGGTGAGGCCATGATTGAGGACGCGGTGCCTACCGGGCCCATTTCCGGGCAAGGGTTGACCCAGCGGGCGGTTGCCGGCAGTGCCAACGGGACTACACGGGAAGCCGACATTGAGCGCTGGATTACAGACCTCCGCCAAGCGATGTGGACGTACGCCGGACTGCTTCGCGATGCGCGCGGCCTTGAGACTGCTGACCAGACCCTCAATGCTCTCGCCGTTTCCATGCCCCGTGGGCTCTTGCGGAGGGCGATTGAGGCCCGGAATCTGTACACAGTCGCTCGTGTCATTGTGGACTCTGCGATCGGACGCCACGAGAGTCGAGGAGCCCACTATCGGAGTGACTTTCCACAGAAGGAATCGATCGCCAAGCACTCGGTGTTGCAGGAAGGAACGCTCCGGTTTGAGAATTGAGGACCAGCGGTCAACCCTACCCTCCCCCTCCCGCCTAAGAGATGCAAAGTGTTCAAAACAGATAACTTAGTTTTGGACTTTTGCTAGAGGACCCTCCGTGCTTAAATGGTGAAGCCCGGCCTGTGCCGGGCTTCGTATTTCTGATTTAAGGATATCAGGCGCGTCAATAGGTGAAGATCCTCCCATGGCACCGAGCCGTCCCTTAGATGAGCGCGAGCACGACTGGAATCGCTGTCCCGAGCGCGAGCAGAACCGTTACCCAGACTCGGTTGCGAATGTATTTGTAAGACATGTAGATGCCGGAGATTGTTGAGGTGAAGAGTCCGACTGCGACGAGCATAAAAAAACCTTCATCGGCATCGAGTGATGCTGTCTTGTTGGCGGCGTAGCCGCAGGTGTTGCTGAATCCGCCGGTTGTCTGATTTGGCTGCTGGCCGGATCAGAAAGCTTCTCAGGCGCTGGAGCCTTCCTTACCGGGACAACCGGAGTTTGCTTTTTGTGCAGTTGGGCGAGCGAGGCTACCCACGCCGGAGGCTTGCAGGCGCTTCCCCGAGTCATCTCGTGCAAGCCGAACGTTTGCAGAGCGCCTGTGAAGGCAAAGAAGATCAATGCCGGTGCGGTAAAGACACCGAGATAGAGATGGACCAGGCGCGTATAGCGCAAAAAGACATGGGATCGGGACGAGGTCATACTGTTCCAGTGCAAGGGATCTGTCGATATCAGACTTGTTTAGTCCTAATTATAGCGGATCGAATTCTGAGACGAAGATCTGACAACAATCTATTGGTCCTAGGGCTATTGGTCTTTGAGCGCTTGACCTTTGAATGAATCCTGTTTCAGCAGCGAGATTGCGACCGTAATTCCGATCATGGCAATAACGATCCCCAAGGAGAGCAGGGGATCGATCTCCCACCACTTTGCCGCCAGCATCTTTACGGCCGCGAAGGCCAAGACTGCTGCCAATCCATAGTGCAGATACCGGAGCCGCTTGAGCAGATGGGCGAGGAGGAAGTAGAGCGAACGAAGCCCGATGACGGCCATGATGTTTGAGGTATAGGCAAGGAAGGGGTGTCTCGTAATGGAGAGAACTGCGGGGATGGAATCGATCGCAAAGACCAGATCCGTCAACTCGATGGCGACCAGGGTAAGAAAGAGCACCGTTGTTACGCGCCGGCCGTTCTCCACGGTGAAAAAGCAATCCTGCCGCAGGCTTACGGGCCGCACGTGCGAAAGCCATTGGGGCCACCGAGGCACCTTCTTCTGTTCCGCATCTTTCTTGGGAAGAACGAGTTTTACTGAGGCGATGAGGAGCAAAGCGGCGAATGCATAGCTGATCCAGGCAAACTTTTCCAGCAACTCGATTCCTGCAGCGATGAAGAGTCCGCGCATGACGATGGCGCCGGTGATGCCCCAGAACAACACGGCCGGCCGTCTGTGAGGCTCGATGCGGAACATGCCAAAGAGTAGGAGAAAGACGAAGAGGTTATCGATGGAGAGAGCCTCTTCGATGGCATAGCCGGCCAGGTACTGGGTAGCGGCCTCGTAGCCCATGGTGCGGAAGACAAAAAATCCGAATGCCAGCGCAGCGCCTACCCAAAGCACCGTAGCGACGAGGGAGGTCGCGTGCAGCCTCTCTTCTGGCTGGCGCCGTGCATACAGCCACTCGAGCCCCATCAAAGCCACAACGAAGACGTGAAATCCCACCCAGTAGCTGACAGGGGTTGCGCTCGGCATACCTCTAGAATGCTATAGCGTGGCCCATAGACACAAAAGACTTAGTGGCTGGCTTGGCCTTAAATAAAGAAGGCGCAAGCCATGGCTAACTTGCGCCGAGACACCCAACAGAGGGGCTAAAGTACTGCAGGCGGAGAAGACTGAGTCAGTTAGAGCCCAAAACCATCGAGTAGACGAAATAGACGGCGATCGCCAACAGGAACCAAAGTACGGAGGAAAGGAATAGTCCCCGGATAATCTCTGCTACGGGGTGCGCGTCAAAGAACGAGGCCGCGCCGTTGTGGTGCGTCTGGGTAGCAGGAGCGGTGGAGCGATCTCGCAGTGGCATCGGTGTGGATATCTGCATACGGCATACCTCCGACAATCTAAGGGCCACAGAATAGGCGTCTGTTCTGTATTCGCCCATCCCACGAAAGCGGAGGTTAATAGTGAGTTAAGGCCTGAAGGGTGACAGTTTGTTCGTGTGGGCGTAGCATGAGGCCGTATTACGGTCCACAAATCCTTCATTCGGGAGTACCTATGAAAACTGCCATTCGTTTGATGACGATCGCTGCGGGGCTTTTTGCAGCGCATGTCGCCGTCGCCCAGGCCCCCGCAGGTTCCACCGGTCAATGTAAGGACGGCACCTACACGACATCCGCGAGCAAGAGCGGGGCCTGCCGCGGGCATCAGGGTGTCAAGGAGTGGTATTCGTCTTCTTCCGCTGAACCAGCGGCTGCGGCCTCGTCCGCTAAGTCGGGTACAACAACGGCCACGAAGTCGGCCAGCAGCTCAGCTTCAACCGCAGGCTCTACTGCTGCTGCGGCTCCAGCCGCTGCCGCTTCCACCGCCTCTTCAGCTCCGGCCAAGGCATCCCACGCTTCAACCGCGAATATGGCTCAGGCTCCAGGCGGCGGACCGGGCATGGTTTGGCTGAACACTGATTCCAACGTCTATCACTGCCCGGGCACCCAGTATTACGGCAAGACCAAGCAGGGAGCCTATATGTCCGAGGCTGACGCCAAGGCAAAGGGGGCTCACGCCGATCACAATAAGCCCTGTACGAAGTAGTGCTCGCAGTCTGAGACCGGAGGGGTGCACGACGCGGGAAGACCTCGGCACCCCTTGCCGTGGGTGTATTGCGGTATCAGCCCTTGGCGTTGATCAGGCGGATCATCTCAATGAATAAATCGCCGGCAACCTGCAGTGAGTGGGGGCTGATTTTGTCGAGGGTGTCCTGAGCGGTGTGGTGGTAACCTTCGGGCGTTTCCGCAGTGTGCGGGCCGTAGTCGATGTCGATGATGTCGAGCACGGCGACACCACGTTGGCGGAAAGGAATGTGGTCGTCCGAGAGTCCAGGAACGGTGTTCTTGTAGATGTAGGCTGTGTGGCCAGTGTTCTTCGCGGCTACCTTGAGCATGTCGCGGAGCCAGGGAGTGGACATCTCATCAAAGTCAATGTTCAGGTCCTTGTCGCCGATCATGTCTGCCAACAGGAAGGCCTTGATCTTGCCAAGGGTGCCGTTCGTGGACCATTTCGCGGCCAGGTGGCGGGTTCCATAGAGTGAGTCGGCATCGGACCACGTCGACTTGATGGATTCTTCTCCATCGTCGAAGACGAGCCAGACGGAATAGCCCTCGGGCGGGTGGGCGCGCAGATAGCTACCGAGTTCGATAAGCAGGCCGGTGGTTGATCCGCCATCGTTGGCGCCGACGAAGTCGACGTCCTTGAGCCAGTAATTGGTCTCGTAGTGCGAGGCGATGACGATGATGCCGTCTTTCTTGCCGGGATAACGGACGATGAAGTTTCGCATCGTGAGACGGCCAACCGGAGTGGTGGCCGCGAATTCGTCGGTCTCAAAGTCGCCCTTCGCGGCCTCTTCCTTGAAGTGGGACTTGATGAACTCCTCGGCCTTGGCGTGATCGGGTGAGCCGATCCAGCGATGGGGAGCGATGGCGATATAGTCGCGGGCAAGATTGTAGGCAGACTGTCCGCTGAACTTGGCGGCGGAGCTTTTTGTCTGAGCAGCGTTTGCGATGAAAGTTGTGAGTAGCGTTGTCGCAAGAAAAAAGAGAAGCCGAGCAGCGGATCGGAAGATCCGGGGTCTCAATGAGATCATGCAGGTTTTGCCTCGTTTGTTTTGCGACGGGACGGATTGAAGATGTACGCTACGCCCACACCTACCATGTAGAGTGCGAGCATTGGGGCCGCAAAGAGGCACATGCTCACCGGGTCGGGCAGAGGACAGATGATGGCCGCAATCACGAAGATGATGAGAATCGCATAGCGGACGTGCCGGATAAGAAATTTGGCATCGACGATGCCCAGGATGGATAGAAAGAAGATGAGGATGGGTAGCTCGAAGGTGATTCCAAGCCCGAGGATTACGGCGAGGAAAAAGTTCGTGTAGTCCTCAATGGTGATGATTGGGTGGAAACGCTTGCCGAAGTCTCCGATCAGGACCTTCAAGGCTCCGGGGAGCACCCAGTGGTAGCCGAACCACGCGCCTGAGATGAACAGGGTGACGGTCGCGGTCATGAACGGAACCACGTAGCGCTTCTCGTTGGTGTACATGCCCGGTGAGATGAAGAGCCACACCTGATAGAGGATGAATGGCGAGGCCAGGATTGCTCCGCCTACCAGCGATGTCTTAAGGTAGAGATTCAGGCCGTCTGTCGGGTGGGTGTAGTTCAACGGCAGGTGCAGCATATCCATCGGCCTGGAGACGATGCCGTAGAGCCTCTCGTGGAAGACATAGGCAACGGCGAATCCGATCAGTAGATAGATCACCGCGCGGATGAGCCGCTTACGAAGCTCATCGAGGTGCTCCATTAGCGTCATGCCGGGGAGTTCGGCGCGGTCAGTCACAGCAGCTCGAGCGCGGTCGACTAGATCAGCCATGCGACGGAACCTCGCTGGTGATCTCGCTGGAGGAGTGGTCCGGGGCGTCTGGTGTATGGCCTTCGGAGGGATCAAAGGTGCGATCCGCGGGAACTGGGGCAGGTAGGTCGGGATCGGCTACGTGCGGCACCGAATCGAATGCGTGAGAGACGGAGGAGTTGCCGACGGGCAGACCGGTCGCGGGGGGCATCATCTTTAGTTCGCCTGAGGAGGCAATGGGCAGAGGCTCAGGGTCGCGCGCGTGCGGAGGGATCTCCGGGGGATCATCGACTGGGGCGGCGATTGTGTTTTCGGTAACGGTCGTTTGGGTAAGATCGGGAGCTGCGGGGGCAGCCGCTTCCATGGCAGCAATCTTCTTCTGCTGCTCGGCCTGTTCGGCCATGCGGAGCTCCTCTTCCATCTGCATCTTGAACTCGTTGGAGGCGCGACGGAACTCAGCCATCAGCTTTCCGAGCTGACGCGCGAGTTCCGGCAACTTCTTCGGGCCGAAGAGGAGCAGGGCGAGGAAAAATATAAAGGCGCTATCGCCGAGGCTCGGCATAATTGCTTTTCATCATAAAGGCTTCGAACGGGCAGGAACAATATAGATGGGCAGCTTCATGCTCGTGTAAAATCGTTCATGTAAAGCGGCTTCGCCAAACGGCTTAGCCGTGGCGAAAGATCGAATCCTTTCGGTCGCAGCTTTCGTCCAATGTTGTAATGCGGCTGTCTTCAGCCGCAGCGGAACAGGAAGGGTTGCAACATCCCCGTGGGTTGGGTGCCAGGGTGGCACAGCGAACTCACTGCAACTCAGTTGTAAATGCTTTCAACATCCCCGTTTCTATGGCGCATGCGGCACTGCACGTCAGTCGCTGCACGACATCGAGAGACTGAAGGCGGAGTACATTGAGCGTACTGATTGAAGAGGTCGCGGCAGCGTCCGCGATAGAGTCAGCAGGAGAGGCGTGTTCCCTCGATAACTATCTCACCCAGCCGGACCACACGATGGACGACCGCATCGCCGCGGCTCGGACCACATTGGGAACGGATGTCGTCCTGCTTGGGCACCACTACCAGCGAGATGAAGTCATCCGCTTCGCCGACTATACCGGCGATAGCTATAAGCTCTCGAAGATCGCTTCGCAGACCGACGCGAAGTACATGATCTTCTGCGGCGTGCACTTCATGGCTGAGACAGCCGATGTTCTTGCGCGCCCGTGGCAGCAGGTTATCCTGCCGGACCTCAACGCCGGCTGTTCGATGGCCGATATGGCTGAGATCGGGCAGGTCGAAGACTGTTGGGACTCGCTCGAACGCGCGGGCCTCACCGGTGATCTCATTCCGCTGACTTATATGAACTCCGCCGCGGCGATCAAGGCATTCTGCGGTGAGCGCGGCGGCCTCGTCTGCACCTCATCGAACGCTCGGGGGGCCTTCGACTGGGCCTTTGCGCGCGGCAATAAGATTCTCTTTCTCCCCGACCAGCACCTTGGCCGCAATACTGCGTTCGCGATGGGAATTCCGATGAGCGAGATGGTCGTGTGGGATCCATATCAGATCAACGGCGGGCTTAGTCCGGACCGACTGCACTCTGCGAAAGTGATTCTTTGGAAGGGCCACTGCTCGGTGCACCAACGCTTTCTGCCTGAGCACGTCGACCGCGTCCGCCGCGATTACCTTGATATGCAAGTGATTGTTCACCCGGAGTGTCGCTGGGAGGTGTGCCAGAAGGCTGATGCCATCGGCTCTACCGAGCGCATCATTGAGGTCGTCGAGAAGGCTCCTGAGGGATCGAGCTTTGCCATAGGAACGGAGATCCATCTCGTGAACCGGCTTGCAAAGCGCTTTGCACCGCTGGGCAAGCGCATCATCACGCTCGATGACTCCGGTTGCCTCTGCACGACGATGTACCGCATCTCGCCGCAGCATCTGGCGTGGTCGCTGGAGAACCTGATTCAAGGCCACGTGGTCAACCGCATCCAGGTTGACGAGGACGTCAAGCATTGGGCTAAAGTAGCGTTGGATCGTATGCTTGAGGTGAAGTAGGAAAGGGGCCGGGTGAACAGGATCTTTACATTGAACGAGGCGCAGACTCTTCTGCCGGTCGTGGAGGCTCTGTTGCGAAAGGCACAGGCCGCTGGAAGGCGGTCGTCGGACCTTGAAGAGGAGATGCAGCAAATCAGCCAGCGGATATTTTTGCTGGGTGGAGTGCACGTCGACATCGTCGCGGTTGCCCGCCGCCGCGCCGAACTCGACAAGGCCACGCAGGAAGTTCAGGATACGCTCACTGAGATCGACTCCATCGGAGTTCAGGTCAAGGATCTCGACAAAGGGTTGCTTGATTTTCCTTCGGTCCTCGATGGCAAATCGATCCTGCTTTGCTGGAAACTTGGCGAGAAAGAGATTGCTTATTGGCACTCGCCAGAAGACGGCTTCGCCGGTCGCAAACCGCTTGACCCGAGAATGGACAGGGAGCGCTTCAATTAGAAGAGTCGTCGCTCCGCGGGTGGCAGTGGTTATGAACTCAGCATCTTCCCGAAACTAGTTCGTCGTGGCGTGTCATTGGCGCTATGCTGTAGCTATCGGAGTATCCTCCCCGTGGTGGCTGCTTAATGGCATTTCAGAACGTCAAGAGTATTTTGAGCATCCGTTCCCCGCTCAGTAGCTGGAAACTCCTGCTTGTTGCGGCCACGTTTTCTCGTCCTCGATTTCGCATCATCTGGCAGACACTTCTGCGTCCATTCGTTCGCAATAGGGAAATCCAGATCCGTTACTGGTGTGTCCGACGCTATCTTCGTGTATTTTTGCGGAACTCAGATCTTTCGAGCGATTTTCAGGCTACGCTCGAGCTGTGTGCTCGCGATAGCTACCGCCTGGACCGTGGATTCCATCCCGATCTCGTCATCGATGGAGGCGGCAACGTAGGTCTCTTCACGCTACGCGTCGCGGCGATGGAGTCCTCTGCGGAGCGGCCTCCGAGATTCGTCATCTACGAGCCGCTGCCTCACAATAGCAACCAATGCAAGAGACACCTGGAGATCAACCAGGTGACTGCCGAGATTGTAAACGCCTGTCTGGGTGGGACCCGGAGATCAATTCCGTTCTACTGTCGAGAGGCAATCGACAGTAGCTTTGATCCAACAAAGCCCTATGACAAAGTCGTCGACATGCCTGTCCATCTTCTCAAGGACGCTATGGGTTCGTATGCTGCGCAGCGGATTCTCATCAAGCTGGACATTGAGGGAATGGAGGTGGAGGCTCTTTCGGCTCTGCTACCTTCGGAAGATCGGCCCGTGTATGTCGTTGGTGAACTTCATGACGTTTCTATCAATGCTCCAAAGATGGAGCAACTGTTCGAAGACCATAACTGGAGCTACGAGTTTGGCACGGTAGCGGGCGACCAATGCCTCTTTCGTGCCTGTTCACCGGCGGCGCTTCCGCTGCTTGCTTCCATGGCTTCGGCAAAGCGCGCTGCCCCTGGTGTCCGTTCAGTTCAGACGGTTTAGCTAGAAACTCACTCTGCCAGCGATCTGTGTCCGCTGAAATGCAGCGGACAATAATTATTATTATCTTTACTGGAGAGATATTCTTTCGATACGCGAAGCGTCCTAGCGCTTCGTTGTTCGGTGTGGTGGTGCAGCGCAAGCTTAACCTGTGAATGGGCCGCTTAGTGAAGAGACGGATTCTTGGAATTGGTGAGGGAATAGTCTTCTTATTTTTGGTGTCGTTGTCCTGTGCGGCCCGCGCGCAGGATAACTACGAGATTCAGGTATATGGTGCCGACACCGTAGCACCCCATACGACCATGCTGGAGCTGCACAGCAACTTCACGATCAATGGATCGAAGCCTGTGCCTGGTTCGCCCTACGCTGCTGATGGCACGTATCCAACAAACCATGCCCAGCATGAGACCGTTGAGATTACTCGCGGCGTTACCAATTGGTCCGAGGTCGGCTTCTACATCTTCACCAGCGCCAGTCAGGAGACCGGCTGGCAATGGGTTGGGGATCATATACGTCCTCGCGTGCGTGTCCCCGATCAGTGGAGGTGGCCCGTAGGAGCCAGCCTTTCCCTGGAGTTCGGCTATCAGCGCGCTCGCTATTCACCAGATACCTGGACATTGGAGATCCGTCCCATCATCGACAAACAGATCGGTCGATGGTATTTCTCCTTCAATCCCGCGATGGATAAGTCATTCCACGGCCCGAGCGAAAATCAGGGGCTTGCATTCTCACCTAACGTGAAAGTGAGCTACGACTTCACGAAGAAGATCAGTGGGGGAATCGAGTACTACGCCTCCTACGGCAGCTTTACGGATTTCAATAGCCTGCATGATCAGCAGCAACAGATATTTCCCGCCATCGATCTCAACGTATCGCCTAAGTGGGAGATTAATTTTGGCGTTGGAATTGGTCCGACGGCCTCGACTGATCATCTGATTGTGAAGGGGATCATCGGTCGCAGGTTCAGTTGGGGACGCACACGTTCTGCTGAAACTCAATAAGCTCAACGGCATGAGAGTTTGCCCCTGTGGATAACTAAATTTATCAAACAATAACTTTTATCATTTATGTGGGAGTAGACTGATTTTCGTGCAGGCCCCACAACAGACATTTCGTGAACTGTGCGCCGAACACGGCATTGCCGTGACGCATCAGCGCCAGGTGCTGTATGAGGTCATGCAGGCCATGGACGGGCATCCCAGCCCTGAAGAGGTCTATGCGCGGGTCAAGAAAAAGGTGCCGGCAATCTCGCTGGCCACGGTCTACAAGAACATCCATCTGTTTGTGGAGAGCGGCATCTTTCGCAAGATGAGCATGCATCACGGCTCGGTGCGGGTGGAGATGAACGATGAGCCCCATCACCACATGGTGTGCTCTCGCTGCAAGACGATTACCGACATCGGAGAACATGAGCTCGGCCTAGTGTCGAAACGGCAACGCCTGCCCGGAGGATTCCTGGTGGAGCGATACGCCGTTGACGTGATTGGTCTCTGTGATAAGTGTCAGAAGGCCTAGTTACAACAATTCAACAAGCGTTGTACGAGGTGAACATGGCTGAACAGAAAAATACTGTGATGACGACTGGTTAGCGACTAGTTTAGCTTAGGTGTGTTTAGAGAGTTTTGTTTGGAACTACGACAAAACGGCCTGGAAACAGGTCGTTTTGTCGTGTATGAGCCCTGAGACCAACTGGTCGCGGCCACTTCTGATTTGGTAAAATTGGATATTAGTACTCATTTGCATTTTTCTTTGTTTTCTAGATCGGAAATTCTCAAGAACTAACAAGAGGAGTTACTTTACATGCTACAAATTGGCGACAAATTTCCTAACTTTCAGCTGACTGCAACCATCTCCACCGAGAAGGATGAAGCGAAGGCATTCAAGACGACCACCGAAGAGTCTTATCCCGGTAAGTGGAAGCTGTTCTTTTTCTGGCCGAAAGATTTTACGTTTGTGTGCCCGACTGAGATCGCTGCATTTGGAAAGCTGAACAGCGAATTTGCGGATCGTGACTGCCAGATTCTTGGCGGCAGCACTGACAACGAGTACGTTCATGCAGCGTGGCGGACGCACCATGCCGACCTCAAGGACCTCCCCTTCCCGATGCTCTCCGACATCAAGCACGATCTTTGCGGTCAGCTTGGGATCCTCGACGAGAAGGCGGGAGTTGCGCAGCGCGCGACGTTCCTCGTCGACCCGGACAACGTTATCCGCTTCATTTATGTGACCGACCTCTCGGTTGGCCGCAATCCCCAGGAAGTTCTTCGTGTCCTTGATGCGCTGCAGACGGATGAGCTCTGCCCGTGCAACTGGCAGAAGGGCGAAGCGACGCTGAACTAGATCGTGACTGCAAGCAAAGGAGGCGTGGCCGATTTCTAAGGTCACGCCTCGGCAAACAGAACAAGAATTTGAAAAGAAGGGTATTTGGGATGACTCTGGAAGAATTGATTGGCGGACTGCCCAGCTACGCAAAGGACATGAGGCTCAACTATTCCTCACTGGTAAAGCAGAACACTGAGCTGACGCCGCAACAGCTTTGGGGAACGGTCGTGACTGCTGCGATTGCGACCCGTAACGCTGAGTTGACTGCTGCTGCGATTGGGGACTCTACGGCCGTGTTGACTCCGGCTGTATTAGAGGCGGCCAAGTCAGCCGCCGCCATCATGGGGATGAACAACATCTACTACAGGTTTCAGCACCTGACGACGAATGCGAAGTACGCAACGCTTCCGTCGCGTCTACGGATGAACGTCCTGCGAGGCCACGGGGTTGAGTCGGTGGACTTTGAGCTGTGGTGCATCGTCGTCAGCGCCATTAATGCGTGTGACAAGTGTGTCGACTCCCATGAGCGAGTGCTGCGGGAGAAGGGGGCGACTGAGGAACTGATCAATGCTGCAATCCGAGTCGCGTCGGTGATTCACGCAATCGGCGTGATATTGGATTCGGAAAAGGCCGCACCTACGCTCGCGGCTGCCCTGGTATAAGGGCGCGCTCGCAACCCGAATGGGAAGTGGGTTTTTTCCTACGGGTTTGCAGCGTCGGGCTTTCCACCGGGATTCCAACTCGGCTTCCATGTTGTGTTTGAGAGCCACCGAATCGGCTCCACCATCGAAGCGATCGCGTGGGTCAGATGCGCGAAGTCGATCGTGCGGATCTCATCTGACGGCTGGTGATAGTCCTTATGTAGCCCGAAGCTCGACACGGTGTGGGCGACGATTCCCTGGCGAGCAAGCGCGTAGTTATCGGACCGCCGAAAGAAATGTTCTCTGGTGTGCGGATCGTTCACCAAGTGAGCTCCGTGCTTCGTCAACTCCGGGCCCAGATTCGATCTGTTGAATCCTGTCAACCAGAGAGATCCGGGAGGGACCGCCGGATCGGGCCTGCCGATCATCTCGAACTCAAGATTCGCTACGATCTCTGTGAGTGGCACCGGCGGATGTTGCGAGAATGCGCGGTTTCCAAAACCGCCAAGCTCTTCCGAGCCAAAGAGCGCAAAGATGATGGTGCGCTTCGGCCGCGGGCCATTCACGAGCAGATGAGCGAGGCTCAGGACGGCAGTCGTTCCCGAGGCATCGTCGTCGGCTCCGTTATAGATGCTGTCGCCATTCACGGCAGGGCCCACGCCGAGATGGTCAAGATGTGCCGTTAACAACACGACCTCGTTTGGCAACGCTGATCCGCGTAGAATTCCTACTGCGTTCCAGGTTTCCTTACGGGTTGTGTTCTCCAACTTAGAGATCCGCTGCTGTGTGTTTGACGGCAGCGGATTCGGCAGCTCGGCTTTCTCAATGAATGTGCCGTTGTCGCCTCCGGGCTCAAGGCCGAGCGACTGAAATTGCGAGGCTGCAAAAAGCGCGGTGATGTGCTCATCGCGGGTCGCGGAGCCCCTGCCGTGGAGTTCATCATCGGTCAGGAAGGCCATGTCTGCACGAACTTCATGTTCCAGTGAAAAAAAACTGGGAGCTGTTTCGGTGGCAGCCAAGTCCAATGAATGGATTTGCTGCTCTGGGCTGGCTGATCCGGCAATCAATGTACAAACAAAAGCAACAGTACCGGCCAGACGCAGGGATGAAAAGGGAAACATGGAGCCGATTATAGAGGGAGCGCCTCGGCGTTGGACGGATGGTGTGTGGCTTGCAATGATGAAGGGAGAGGCCGGGAAGATGAAGCAAGAAATGACCAACAGACGGCGTGTGGGGTCTGTACTTCTGGTTGTGCTGTTGGCGTTGACCGGATGCGATGGCTTCTTTGTCCCGGAGCATGGAGGCGGCGGAGGGGGAACAACCGGGAACTACGTTTACATCGCGAACGCCAATACCAATACGGTGGCTGGATTCAGCATCGGCAGCGGGAAACTAACTGCTGTCTCCGGTTCGCCGGTTGCGGTCGGGTACTCCCCGGTAGCGCTTGCAGTCACACCAAGCGATTCCTTTCTTTACGTCGCCGGGCCGGGAGCCATCTATGTTTACACCATCAACTCCGACGGCTCGTTGACAGCGCCGAGCGCTGGCGCGGGCGTTGCATCGTTAAACGCGGCTTCGATCGCTATCTCGCCGGACGGTCAATGGCTCTTCGGGCTCGATCTCACGACTAACCAGCTCATTGAGTTCAAGATCAATTCATCGACGGGCGCGCTGGCAGCGCAGGCGGCGATTCCATATTCGATTCAGAATGCTGTTGTCGCTCCGAAGATGGTCCGGGTCGCTCCGACGGGCAATTATGTCTTCGCCGCGCTGGGCACTGGCGGAGATGTTGTCTTTACACTGAACACGTCCACCGGGGCCGTGGCAGTCAGCCAGATTCTTACGCTGAACTCAACGCAGACAAGTGATAATGCGCTTGCCATCGACAGTACGACTGCGCATTTGTACATCGCACGCAGCGGAACGAATGGGGGGCTCGCCGTTTACACCATTGGGGCCTCAGGCGTGCTCAACCCAGTCAGCGGGTCACCGTTTGCCACGGGCGCGCAGCCCTTCGCCGTCCAGATTGATAACTCCGGCAAGTATGTCTATGCGGCGAACCGGGCCGATGGGACGATCTCGGGTTATTCGATTGGGACGAATGCGTCTCTCAGTGCACTTGACGGATCACCCTATACCACTGGCACCGGGGTCACCTCGCTGGGTGCGGACAAGACGAACACATACATTCTTGCGGGCGCCTTCGCAGGCGCGCCGGACCTCTCGATGTACTCGATCGATACCGTCAACCCGGGCAAACTCAATCTTGCTTCAAGCGCTGCTACAGGGAACGATCCGACAGGAGTGACGGAGATTGCTCTGACACACTAGACGCAGCAGATTGCTAACTACATTGGTATCCGAGTGCGAAACTTGACGCTGGTTTGCAGCGTCCAGTACTCGTTTCGATAATATGGACGAAGGCGGCGCAAAGAGCCGCGGAGCTTTACAGTCATCTCTTCTGCTTTGCGACAAACCGGTTCTGTTGCCATGTTCATCGGCAGGGCGCTCTGCCTTGCGATGACGATCGTAGTCGTTACAACGCTTATCGGGTGCTCTCGCCTTCGCCCCAAGCCTCCGGCACAGTACGTCTATGTCACGGCGAAGCAGACCTTTCTGCGAGATCGCGTTGCCGCTGTCTCCAACCGTGTGGGTACCGTGGAGAATGGGGAAAAACTCCTGGTTCTCGAACATGGCCGCCGCTTTCTGCGGGTTCAGACGGAAAAAGGCGAGCAGGGCTGGATCGACGAAAAGGCAGTCGCAACCCAGGAGATATTCGACCAGTTCGAAACGCTCAAGCAGCAGCATCAAAAGGACCCCTCCGTTGCCTCGGCTGTCGTGCGCGACGAGGTTTACATGCACTCCAAGCCTGGCCGCGACACCGAACGCTTCTATCGACTGGCCGAAGGAGAGAAGTTGAAGCTCCTTCGCCGTGCCACGCTGCCGAAACCGCTTCCAGCTGGTCAACGGCCACCTGCCAAACCAGCGGCAATCGCAAGGTCAGGTTCGCAGCCTGCCGAAGCC
>Ga0126381_100004046_pt1 | contig 15925 bp, 14 predicted proteins | sample PanSoiMetPlot_28_FD_96465 | JGI IMG/M metagenome (GOLD analysis project Ga0126381, IMG submission 96465) | Tropical forest soil microbial communities from Panama - MetaG Plot_28 | ecosystem: Environmental > Terrestrial > Soil > Tropical forest > Bulk soil | place: Panama | collected 2016-02-17 | reverse complement strand
GTCCTGAGTCTGTCCTGGTCGCCCGAGTTTTGTCACAGCAACCCGGCAAAGGCGGAGTGCAGCGGCGGAAACCACTTCGGATTCATCGTCCACGGACTCTGGCCGGAGTTTCAAAACGGGGGCGGACCGGAATTCTGCTCCAGTGCGCCGGGCCTGACAAATCCCGCAAAGATGGTTGACATCATGCCAGATCTGCATCTCATTGCACATGAATGGCAGGCGCACGGCACCTGCAGCGGATTGGGCGCAGACGAGTACTTCAACGTTATACGCAGAGCCTTCACCTCGCTCCGGATTCCGAGGCAGTTCGTGAATGCAACAGCGCAAGTCAGCATGAGCCCGATGGATATCAAGAGATCCTTTGAGGAATCGAATCCAAGCCTGACGGATGCTTCGGTCGCGATTAATTGCAGAGGAAATTATCTGAACGCAGTGAACGTATGCCTATCAAAGGATTTGCGTCCGATCGCCTGCACGGCTTTGCGGGATTGCAGGGCGCGTACGATTCGAGTCGCGCCAGTGCAATGATTTCGCGCAAGCTTAAATTCGGAACACTATGTTAACGAGCTCTGATTACGAGCCTCAACCCTGCTCTTTTTTCCAAAATCTGTGGGATAATCGCGTCCAGAAAAAATTCTGGAGGAATTTGTGAGCCATTACACCAAAACCCGGACGGCAGATTATTACAACCAACTCCTATTGGGTAGCGAAGCCGACTTTCTGAAGCTTGTAAAGAGGTACTCGATTCACCCCAAGGATGATGCCGGATCAAAAGGAACTGACGTTGCGTCTGTAAAAGCCGGTCCCGAGAGTGCTCGCGTCGGACTACAGTCGCAAGCTGGCACCTTCTACGTACGGCTTGCAGAAATGGCGCCGGTGGACAAAATTGCTTATGTCAAGTTAAGTCTATCCCCTCGCGGAACTAACACAAATGAAGGAGGAGATACTCTCGAAGTAGACACTTCGACGGTCGCGAAGGCCGGATATGACCCAGTCTATTATTTGCCTTGGGATATTTCGGGTGCCTCCATCCGAATGACAATCCCGGTTTGGAATCCGCACAATAATGACCCCAATGTGTTTATGACGGCGGCTATTAATGGTTGCTCCATCTATTTTCAAGGTACCCGCGACAACCCGACCATCTACCACAGTGGTGGAACCACAAACTTTGCGAAGGAACAGATTAACGAAACTGTTGCCTTCTGGGATGCGCTCATGGCCGAGTTCCAGGATTATGACCAACAGCACAACATAAACCTGGGTGGCTTAGCACCTGTTAAGGTGAACAAAACGCACTACATTACCGATCCAAACACGCAGAAGACGCAGACCAATGCTTTTACCGGAACAACCATGTATAGTTTTTCAACGCAACGGGCCTTGAAATACAAAGCGCTATTGAAACGGCAACATGCTCTGGGCAAACTAACGATCCGGGAGGTGTGCCCATGGGCTTGCGTACTAGGCCGGCGGGACACAAACGGGGACTGGACGTTTTATATGCAGGAAAACGCTTCTGTTGTCTATTCGCAAGTTGAGCGGACATTACCCAATTTGTTTGCTGGCAAGAAGGTGCTGCGAACGGTCTCCCGTCCAATGATGACGTGGGAAGTGTTCCCCGTCGGACAGGGGCACTACCACTCGCCCGCTGCCTTACCTTCGATCCTGTAGCGTTCGTCTGTATGCGACCGGTGGTTGACCTGGCGAAAAGCTCCTACGCGCCTGACCCGTTTCCCGCCGCGTCAATCATCTTCGCCACGCGATTGGCCGACCGAGTTGCTGCTTCTTGACCCCAGTTTAAGTTATCGCAATACGCTCCAGCAAAGTAGATGCGGTTGTGCGGCTCAACGAGAGCTGGCCAGAACTTATTCAGTTCGCCCGGTTTGTAATTGGTCGTCTCGCACGCCATGCACCAGGGATCCTTCGACCAGTCGATGATTCTTGCGTACTCGATCGTATCCTTCTCGGGATAACTCTCGCGAAATGCCTTCAGTGACGCTTCAGCCGTTACGCCGGGCTGGGCCGTCCCGACGATCAATCCGCGCGGCGTTTCCACTTCATTGGGCATGGACCACACGTGCTGAAGGTTGGGTTGGGAAAACTCGATATTGATCCCGGTCTTGTTCTCGTTCCAAAACCGGGTTCGCGCCTGAAGCACCGGTCGGGTGGCGGAATAGTACGGAACGTTGGCGACAGCCCATCGCTTCGCCTCGGGCAACGCGGGAGTGATCGGGATCTGCCTCAGCATGACCGCCGACATGCAACATACGAGGTAGTCGCCCTGGAGTTGTTTCAATTCGCCGAACTCGCGGTAATCGACTGTCACTCCGCTGTCGCCTTGCTGGATGCCGGTCAGCGGGCAGCCCAGCTTGATCCGGCCCGGCAGCTTAGCTGCAAATGTTTCGGGCAGCAGGCTATTTCCGCCCTTCAGGCGAAACACCTGGGTGGGCCAGAGAGGAACTCCGCGCCGCTTGAGAATCGCGGTGTGCCAGACGGTATGAAGCGCCGAAGATCCTCCACCGGCAAATCGCACACCTGCATCGGATGCGCCCTCCCGCTGCAGTAATTGTGTGGTCGTCAGATGATCCAGCTCATCGAGCCCGGCTTCGAAGGGCTTGTATTCGTCATGAAAGGCATCACAGTATTTGTCCAGATAAAGGCTCGGCAGGTCCCACCAGGCATGCTTTTGGAGAAACTGGATTTCCCGCTGACTGAATCCGAATCCGGAAAGCACCTTGGGATTAGCCAGATCCTCTTCTGAATAGAGGCGATCTCCGATACGCCGCATCATGTGGTCGCGCCGGTGATCCTGAATGTACGGCAGGTTGAACTCACGAACATAAGACCAGTAGAGGTCGTATCCGGGCTTAGTGAATTGCTCGGCGCCCGCATCGACGTACAGTCCGTCGGGCAAATCATCCCGTACGGTTCTGACGTGGCCGCCGACTCGTCCGGAGGCTTCGAGCACGGTAACGTCGTGTCCGCGGCGGGACAACTCATAGGCGCAGCACGTCCCCGCTATCCCGCCTCCCGCAATAATGACGGTTTTTCTCTTGGCCGCCTGGCTTTGCTTTGCAGCTAAAGCTAAGCCTGCCCCAGCGGTGATTTGCAATACCTCTCGACGAGTCATTTTCAAGCCAGTCTATAACGAAGTAATGGGAACGGTCTCGGCGATCATACCAACCTGGAACCGGGCCGCCCTTATTGAGAGGATTCTTACGAATTTAGCGGAGCAGACGCGGCCGCCCGATCAAGTGATCGTCGTTGATAACGGCAGTAAGGACGAGACCCTGACCATTGCAAAACGGCTGGGGGCAGATGTGATTGCTTTTCCGGAGAATCGCGGCTTTGCCGTTGCGGTGAATGAAGGTATTCAGGGCTCAACCGGCGATTGGATTCTCATACTGAACAACGACGTTCGTTTGGAACCGGACTGGATTGAGCGCTTGCTGGCCACTGCGGAGCAGGAGAATGCCGCGTTTGCCGTCGGCAAGCTGCTACAGGAAGACGATCATGGGACCCTAGATGGAAGCTGGGATCTGGTCTCCAAGGCAGCCTACGCATGGCGCTGCGGCTGGGGGCGTCCGGATGAGGGTATCTGGCGTGTTCGGCGGAAAGTCCAGCTTGCGCCCATGACCGCTGTGCTCTTTCAGCGCCGCATCTTCGACCGGCTCGGGTTGCTGGAAACCCGGTTCGAATCCTATTACGAGGATGTGGATTTCGGCATCCGGTGCACTCTGGCCGGCTTCGAAGGTATCTACGAGCCGGAAGCCGTGGCTCTGCATTCCGGAAAGGCGACTCTGGGGAAGAACGGAGCGCGCGTGATGTATCTCAGTGCTCGCAACCAGTTGCTCATCCTGGCGAAGCATTACCCGGCCCGCACTCTGCGGAGGTTCGCCTGGCCCATCTTTGTGGGACAGATGCTAGCGCTCGCCATGACGGCGAAGCACGGTCATCTGCTCGCCGGTTTGCGCGGCAAGACGGAGGCCTTGCTCAGATGGCGGTCCTTTCGAAGCGGGCTGCAAACAGCGAGCTTAATAGAAGCTGCGATGTCCCAAAGTGAGAGCGAAATTCGAGAGTTGCAGAAGAAGCTCGGCTTCGATATTTACTGGCGCTTGTATTTCAGTCTCGTGCCACCGGCTTGAACGATTGAATGTCTGACTCCGGCAAGGTCGCCATTACTATCGTCACCTTCAACAGCAGTGCCGTTATACGGCAATGCATTCGCTACGTTTCCGAGCAGGACTACGAACATAAGGAAGTGGTCATCGTAGACAACGGCTCTACCGATGGAACCGACAGTATTCTTCGCGAATTTGAAGGCCGCGTGCGAGTCGTCTGCAATCGTGAGAATGTAGGTTTTGCGGCGGGACAGAACCAGGCAATCGGTCTTTCAAACGCTGAATGGATTTTGGCCTTGAATCCGGATGTACGTTTAACACCGGAATTCATTCGCGTGCTCCTCTTGGCGGCAAAAACCGATCCAGGTATCGGCAGTGTCTGCGGCAAGCTGCTCACCATGACTCCCGATTTCGAAATCCCGGTACATCCGGTGATCGACTCGGCGGGAATCTATATGACCCGAAACCTCCGTCACCTGGATAGGGGAAGCCGTCTTCCCGACCAAGGACAGTACGACCAGCCTGAATATGTCTTTGGCGGTACCGGCGCGGCCTGCCTGTATCGCCGCCGAATGATCGAGGAGATCAGCATTGACGGAGAATTCTTTGACCGGGACTTCTTCGCCTATCGCGAAGACGCTGATGTCGCGTGGAGGGCTCAGTTGACAGGCTGGACGTGCTTGTACACGCCGCACGCGGTCGCGTATCACGTGCGGCGCGTCCTGCCTTCCAATCGAAGTTCTGTCCCGGCCGTCCTGAACATGCATTCGGTCAAGAATCGTTGGCTGCTCCGGATCAAAAATATGACCTCCGGCGTGTATCGGCGGTATTGGCTGCCGATTACTGTTCGGGATCTGACCGTCATCGGCGGCTGCCTCGTAAGCGAGTGGAGTTCACTGCCTGCGTTCTGGCTGGTGCTGCGAAACATCCGCTCCACCCTGGCGAAGCGGCGCGCCATCATGCAACGACGTCGCGTAGGAGATGACCAGATGGCAAATTGGTTTTCTGCTTGATGCGCATCGCCCTGCTCGGCACGCGCGGCATTCCAGCGAATTACGGCGGATTTGAAACCTTCGCCGAGGAAATCTCCGTAAGGCTTGCTGAAAAAGGACATGACGTAACGGTATTTTGCCGCGAACGCTATGCAGAACCGATCTATCGCGGCGTGCGGCTACGCTACTTGCCAACGATACGGCATAAATATCTGGACACTGTCGTTCATACCGGACTCTGTACCGCTTCCCTCCTTTTCCGCCGGTTCGACGCAGTGCTCTATTGCAATGCCGCAAATGCCGTCTATACTTTGTGGCCCCGGCTAATCGGAATGCCTACCGTCTTGAATGTCGACGGAGTAGAGCGGCGCCGCAAGAAATGGAACGAGTTCGCTAAGGCCTGGTACCTGGTTTCGGAATGGATGGCGACCTGGTGTTGCTCGGCTGTAGTGAGTGATGCCGCCGCTATACGGCAGTATTATTTGGACCGCTTCCGAAAAGAAACAACATTCATTCCTTATGGGGCCGAGATCGGCAAAGTCACTGCGACGGACCAGGTTTGCGGCCTCGGTCTCGAGCCGGGGAAATACGTTCTGTACGTCAGTCGCATGGAGCCGGAAAACAACGCGCTCGTAGTTCGGCGCGCTTTCGAGCAGGTGAAAACGGACTACAAACTGGCCCTGGTAGGCGACGCTCCCTATGCGGCCGATTACATACGTCAGGTGCGAGACACTCGCGATCCCAGAGTGCTAATACCGGGAGCCATTTATGGCCGGGGATACCGGCAGTTGCAATCTCATTGCGCCGTGTATGTTCAAGCAACAGAGGTGGGCGGCACCCACCCTGCCTTAATTGAAGCAATGGGTCGCGGGGCGTTGGTGCTGTATCTGAGCACACCCGAAAGCGAGGAGGTCGCGAGCGATACTGCCATTCCTTTTGTTGAGGCAAACCTGAGAGAAAAGCTTCAATGGGCCGTCGATCTATGCGATGCGGATCGTAGCGCTTGGGGCGCTCGGGCTATGCAAAGAATAGAGAAGTTCTATAGTTGGAGCGCTGTAACGGATGCCTACGAAGCCCTGTTGCAGCGGCTGGCTTGATCTAATGGCTGATCCATCGTTAGTTGCACCACGCCCAACGGCGCCGGACTCGACAGCCGTGGGCCGCCCGGCGGCAAGACCTTATCGTTCCTGGGTAGAAGTTTCGCGTTCGCAGATTGCAGCGAATTTTCACGCAATTCGTCAGGTGGTCGGGCCAGAGGTGGAAGTGATGCCGGTCGTGAAGGCGGATGCCTACCGGCACGGAGCGATCGAAGTGTCGCGAACTCTTGAACACGAGGGAGCGGGCTGGCTGGCAGTAAGCAATACCGAGGAAGGCGTCGCCCTTCGCGAGGCTGGTATTCGCGCGCGCATTCTCGTGATGGCAGACTTCCTGCCCTTCACGCGGGAAGCAATGTTGAACCATGAGCTGACGCCGGTCCTTCATTCCCTCGAAGATCTTGCTGTTCTGGATCAGTTTGGTCATGGACGGGGACAACAAATCCGCTGCCATCTCAAAGTCGATAGCGGAATGGGGCGCTTAGGAGTGCGGGAGGACGCGGCGGCTATTGCAAAGGCGATCTTTAACGCGAAATATCTGGAACTCGAGGGCCTGATGACGCATTTTGCGTCCTCAGCAAATTATCAGACGAACCAGACCGAAGACCAGATTAAACGCTTCGACGCGGTTGTTGAGGGTTTGCATCAGGCCGGCATTCGCCCGAAGCTGCTGCACTTGTCGAGCACGATCCCGGTCGCTTACGGCAGAGAGCAATGTTGGCGAGGTATGATCCGCCCGGGACACGCGATCTATGGTTACGTGTCTCCGGCTCGCGGGAACGCTCCGGCAAAAGTCTTGAATGTAAAGCCCGCCTTGACTTGGCGTGCTAGTGTTCTTTCTGTGAAGGACGTGCCCACGGGCGCGCTGATCGGTTACGGTGGCATGTTCCGCGCGGCACGGAACATGCGGCTCGCGGTTTTAGCCGCTGGATATGCGGACGGAATTCCTCACCGTCTGTCGAATCGCGGTTCTGTGATCGTCGATGGAAAGCTTTGCCCGATTGTAGGTGCCGTCTCCATGGACTTGACGACAATCGATGTGAGCCATTGTCCGGAGACGAAACCGGGAGACCCGGTCACCCTGCTCGGCTCGGAAGGGCGGGTGAGCATCGACGCCCAGCAGATCGCCAAGCTGGCCGGCACCATCTCCTATAGCGTCTTGTGCGGCATTCATGCCCGCGTCAAGCGCATCTATGTGTAGCAAATTACAGGGAAAGCGCCTTTACGTGCTAAAGTTAGTTTGACCCTGTAAACCTGGGAACATTCGCGGCACGCTTGCCGTCTGTGACAAGGTCGGGGGAAAAAAGCCTTCTTGAAGAAAAAGTGGAAAGTCCTCATTCTGCTTGGGCTGCTGGTGCTCATAGCAGGCGCCGTAGTAGCTAGCATCAAGATCAATCAGCGCGGTGTGGTTGTGGTGCAGACCGGAAAGGTCAGTCGTATGGACCTTACCTCCCTTGTGACAGCCTCAGGCGAGGTCAAACCACGTAACTACATCAATATTGGCGCTAATACGCAAGGCCCCGCCCCGATTACTGCGATTTACGTCAAGGAAGGCGATCGCGTCAGGAAAGGCCAGATTCTCGCCCGTCTGGCTAACGTTCAGCCTCAGGCGGATCTGAAAGCACAGCAGGCTACGCTGAATGCGGCGCTCGCGGACTCCGCTGCCGGCGAAGCGTCGGTAAAATCTGCCGACGATAACGTCGAAGTGGCCCAGGCACAACTTGAGCATGACCGCGCCGACGTGGAACAAAAAAGGATCGATATGAAGCGCAGCCAGGAGCTATTCGACGCCAAACTGCTCGCACCTCAAGATTTCGAGGCGAAAAAAGCGCTATACGATCTCGCTCAAGCGACTTTCACCGCCTCTCAGCGAAAAGTCTCACAAGCGAAAGCGCAGCGCGCGCAATCGGCTGCCCAATTGGCTTCGGCCCAGAAGAAAGTAGCCCAATACGAAGCCATGGTCGTGCGATCGGACGATATTCTGGCGCAATATGACGCTATCGCACCATTGGACGGCGTCGTAACGAATTTGCCTGTGCGCGTAGGCGAAACGGTCGTACCTGGTATACAAAACTCGCCATCCTCCACCATCATGACCATTGCCGACATGTCGATCATTACCGCCGAGGTGAACGTCGACGAGACCGATATCGTCAGCGTAAAGATGGATCAGACGGCCGATGTGACAATCGACGCCATTCCGAACCGGACGTTCAAGGGCAAAGTAATTGAAATCGGTGATACGGCTATTGTCCGCTCCAGTGGCGTTGCTGCTTCGCAAAGCCAGACGTCCAGCCAGGAAGCTAAGGATTTCAGGGTAGTAATCGCGCTCGACATCCCCGAGAACCTCGTCCGGCCCGGCTTGTCCTGCACCGCAAAGATCACCACGGCTACACGCGACCATGCCCTGTCGGTACCTATTCAGGCACTGACTGTCCGCCAGCAAGGGCAACTGAATCCACCCAAGCCGGGTGAAAAACCGTCGCTCGATCCCGCTGCTCAAAAGGCCGCCAAAAAGGAATTGCAGGGCGTATTCGTCATTAGCGAGGGCAAGGCTCAGTTCCGGCAGGTGCAGACCGGGATTACGGGTGCGACAGACATCGAGGTTTTGAACGGTTTAAAGCAGGGCGATCAGATCATTACCGGAAGCTACGAAGTAATTCGAACCATTCGCAACCACGCCAAGATCAAGATCGACAATAAACCTCCCGTCGTAGGGCCCGGCGCGGTCGCGACCTAGTTCGTCGGCATCCGAGAATGAAGTAGATGGCCACTTTGGACACTGCAATCGAGGAGTTAAGTCCGAAGGAACTCGAAGAACGAGGCGAGCGCCTCCGCCAGGATGGCGTGGTGATCCGCACCTATGATCTGTGGAAAACCTACATCATGGGGGACCAGGAAATTCACGCCGTGTCAGGCGTGGATATTGAGATCCGCCGCGGCGAATATGTTGCGATCATGGGACCGTCCGGCTCGGGCAAATCGACTCTGATGAACTTGATCGGCTGCCTGGACACACCAACCAAGGGCTTGTACTACCTAAACGGCAAGCTGGCAAGCGAGATGGAAGACGACGAGCTGGCACGAATACGCAACAAAGAAATCGGGTTCGTTTTTCAGACTTTCAACTTGCTGGCCCGCGCCTCCGCATTGCACAACGTCGAACTCCCATTGATTTATGCGGGAACCTCTTCGCACGAGCGCCTGGAACGGGCCCGGCAGGCGCTGCGTTCAGTCGATCTCGAGCAGCGCATGCACCATAAGCCAAATGAACTTTCAGGGGGACAGCGCCAGCGTGTCGCTATCGCTCGCGCCCTGGTGAATCACCCCTCGATTCTATTAGCTGATGAACCGACCGGCGCGCTCGATACGAAGACCGGCAATGAGATCATGGCTTTGTTCGAGCGATTACACGACGAAGGGAACACGATCGTCCTGGTCACCCACGAACTGGACATCGCCTCTCACGCGCACCGTATCATCCACATACGCGACGGCAGGGTGGATCAGGATGAACTGACTGTGCGCTCTCAAACGACTCGAATTCCCTGATTCCATCTGGATTTCGATTAAATCTAGGCCAGAATTCAGCGATCACCTCGTTAATGATATGTTATCGGTGAAGAATGGTCATTAATTGACCGATAAGTAATATAGGGTCCCCTTTGGACCGCGTTTCATAGATGGCTTCGATGCAACCGCAAGGCGCGATTTCTGTAATGCCGCCAGTTCAGAGTGCCAATGTGCCGGCGCGCGAAAGTGCGGCCGGAACTCCACGGACGGCAGAATCGCTCCGTATCCTCATGGCCGAAGATAATGCGATTAATCAGCGCGTCGGTAAACTGATCCTGCAGCGTGCAGGATTCAACATTGATCTGGTCGCCGATGGAAATGAAGCGCTCGAAGCTCACCGGGCATCCCCATACGATCTGATTCTCATGGACTGCCAGATGCCAACGATGGACGGGTTTGAGGCCAGCCGGCAGATCCGGCAACTCCCCCAGCCTCAACCAGTCATCATCGCGGTGACCGCCAATGCTTTGGTGGGTGAGCGTGAGCGCTGTCTGAATGCGGGGATGGACGACTATTTGTCTAAGCCCTTCCAGGCCGAACAGCTTGTTGCTGTCGTTCGCAAGTGGGTTGCAATTCGACGCGCAGACTAACCGGCGCTCCGAATCTTACTAAGACCAACGAAGGCAAACCTTGCCAAAGTGCTGGCCGGTTCCTAAATACTCGAGCGCCTCCTTGATTTCGGTCCACTCGAAAATTTTGTCGATGACCGGCTTGATTCGATTGAGCTCGATGGCACGATTCATACGCAGAAACATGGCACGCGAACCAACATAAATGCCCTGTAGACGCACACTGTTCATGAGCAGTGGAAGCGGACTGAGCGTGGCTTCACCGCCGCTGAGTACTCCAATGACGCTAACGGTTCCCGCCATCCGTACTGCTCGTAGCGAGCGCGGAAGCGTCCCGCTACCCCCGACCTCGATAACGCGATCGACGCCCTCTCCGTGGGTGAGCTTGCGCGCGATCTCTTCCCAATTCGGGGTGGTTTTATAGTTAATGGTGTCGGTGGCGCCCAGTTGCTTCGCGCGAGCCAGTTTCTCGTCGCTGCCGGAGGTAACAATCGTTCGCAATCCGGCGGAAACGGCGAACTGCAAAGCGAAGATGGATACACCGCCCGTTCCTTGAATGAGAACTGCTTCCCCGGAAACGGGAGGCTTATCCTCGAAAAGCGCGTGCCACGCTGTTAGCGCGGCGCAGGGCAGCGTCGCTGTCTCTTCATCTGAAAGAGTGCTCGGCGCGGGGACCAGGCCATCCTCAGGGAAGACGACCGCTTCGCGGAGGACACCCGGAACTCCGCCTCCCAGTGCGGCACTGACCTTCGAGGATGAGGGCGGCCCGTCGGTCCAACCTTGAAAGAAACAAGCTGCGACGCGGTCCCCTTTCTTAAAGTGCGTTACACCTTCTCCGACCTCTTCGACAACCCCTGCGCCGTCCGAGAGCGGAATCATCGGGCGCTTCATTTTGGGGTTATAGACGCCCTTGGCAACCATGTAGTCGCGATAATTCAGAGACGCGGCTCGCATGCGGACCAGGACCTGACCGTAACCGGGATGTGGAGTGTCAGTTTCTACCAGAGCAAGATTTTCGAGTCCGAATTCGTGAATCTCAAACTGTTTCATGAGCGAGGTTTGCAGTAAACTCGATGACCTGCTCCAGCTTACGTCCAGCGGCCCCCGAATCAATCGACTCGGCAGCCAGCGACACAGCGCTCTTCAGGTCAGGTGCACGTTGCGCCAGAAACAGTGCCGCCGCCGCATTGGCGATAACGACGTCGCGGCGAGGTCCTGGTTCGCCTTTCAAGACGGAACGGACAATCTCGGCGTTTGTCTGGGGATCACCACCCTTTAGCTCTTCGAGAGACGCGGGTTCAATACCGAAATCGGCGGGAGCCCATCGCCCTTTCTGAACACGGCCGTCTTCTACTTGAAAAACAGTAGTCGGACCTGTTGTCGAAATCTCATCTAGTCCATCCGTCCCATGCACCACGAAAGCACGCTCGATGCCGAGGCGCGCCGAGGCTTGTGCGAGCATCTCCGCAGCGCGAACGGAAAAAGCGCCGATGAGCTGAATTCGCGAATGCACGGGATTCGTCAGCGGCCCGAGCAGGTTAAACACGGTGCGCCCCTTCAATTGCAGACGAGCCTCCTGGGCGTGCTTTACAGCCGGATGGAGCAACGGAGCAAAAAGAAATCCGATACCGGTATGCCGGATGCATTCGGCCACCTCAGGGGCCGACAAATTGACGGGAATACCCAGAGCCTCCAAGACGTCAGCGCTACCGCACTGGCTGGATATTCGGCGATTCCCATGTTTGGCCACCCGTAGACCAGTTCCAGCAGCGACGAAAGCAGTAGCGGTCGAGATATTGAAGGTGTTTGCACAATCGCCGCCAGTACCGCATGTATCAATCAACGGCTCATCGGTTTGGTCAATACGGACCCGTTCGCCAACTTCGCGGATAGCGGTGGCGAACCCGACGAGCTCGGCAATGGTTTCACCCTTGCGCCGGAGAAACGTCAGTACCCCAGCGATCTCTTCCGTGCTCATCTGGCCAGAAAGCATCCGCTCCATAAGATCGTGAGCTTCCGGTTGACTCAAGTGAACAAAGTTCCGGAACGGCAGGTGAGACATGCTTCGGCTATTCATTCGATCACATGGCGGCGTAGGGCTCGCCGGGGCGAAGGTGGCCATCAGCGTTTTGCGGCGCTAAAACGATCGTCGCCGCAGTCAAGACAAGAAGCATCCCGATAGCAAAAGGTCATCGCTCCACCAATCTTCTATTTTGGACTACAGCATTTTGAGTACGCGAGCCGGGCCCGACCGAAGTGAAGAGCGGGTTGATACGATCGACAGCTGATGTGCTCCGGCGAGGCTATGAAACCACTTCCGTTTCTCGTATTACTGAGTCTGTTCGGAGCACTCAGCTGTACTCCTCCTGCCTCAATCGCCACCTTTGCCGAAAGCGCCAATGCGGCGATTGCGCAAGGCCCACCGGTTTTCGCCGATATATACGAATCCTGCGCCCGACGTCAAGCCGTGGAGGGTCGTGTCGCCCCAAACTATCGTCATGCTGATCGGGGAAGGACCCAGAATCCGGCAAAACCATCTGATTCATCCGTATGCGCCGCCTTTGTTCCTGAGGTAAAGGAATTAGAGGAGGTGTCATCTGTACTGAGCGCGTATTTTCAAGCAATCCAGAATCTGGCCGCCTTCGATGAAACCAGTGTGAGCGGGGAGGCGGAAAAGACCGGAGAGGGCATCAGTGCGGCAGCAATTTTTAGCACGAATCAGGCGGACGCCGTCTCAAAGCTATCGGAACTGATCACGCGAGCTCTCACCGACCACTATCGGCGCAACAAGCTGAAAGAACTGCTGATTGCTGCTGACCCTCACGTCGCAACTGTGAGCCAGGCGTTAGACGCGATTGTGTCAAAGGATTACGACAGCCTGCTCGAAGAAGAGGAGCGGGCCGTGAATCGGCGCTACCAGGAAACAGGTGTTACCAACGATGCGGCCATCATACTGCTTTTGAATCGCGCATACCGAGAAGACAACGACGCACTTCAGCGGCGCAGAACAGCGGCAAAAGCCTACTCCACGGCTTTGCGGCAAGCGCGAGATGGACATCACAAATTGGCTGCTGGCGTCGCGCAGATGAATAATAAGGAGATTTCACTCGCTTTAAAGCCATACATCGATCAGTTGCGAGCGCTTGCCCTCTCTCTTCAAACTCAGCCCTGAAAGGAACCTACTGTCGATGTTCGATCCAGCAGATCAGGCCAGACAAATAGCCGCCGTGTTTGCAAGAATGTCGCGCAGCATGGATGCCTATATTCGGAATCATTTTGAAGAGTTGAGCCCGAATCAGTTGGATTTCCTGAACGACGTTACTCAGCGACTGGACGATGCCCACGATCGCTTCATCGCAATGGCCATCCGCGGGACCATCGACGCCTTGAAGGACGATTTAAGCGAGCTTGCGTCGATTACCGGACGCGCCGAACAGGCACTGAAGCACCTGAATAAGGTCGCAGAGGTCGCGAAGATTGCAGGGGCGTTGGCAGAGCTTTGCGCGGATATCACGACGGCGGATTTTGGGGCGATTCCGAGCGCACTGGTCAATTTAGCGAAAATCCTTCCGGAAACGGGGTAAGAGCGAGTCACGAAAGGAACGTGAGACCGGAAAGACGTAAGCCCGTGTTATGAGACACTCGGGCAATGGCACAGGCGGTCGCGAAATGCTTATTCGCCGCATTGCTCGCCATGCTGTCAGCGCAGGCGGTTGTACCGCGCACGCGCATTGCAACGGACATCGAGGCAGTCTGCCACACTGACACCAAACAGCAATCTCCGCGAGTTGTAACGGGCGCTCCCACGGATTTGGAGCCGAGGAGCCCTCTACCCGTTTACACGTCCAGGACTCAGGCTGGGCCGGACATTGCTGCTCTCTTTCAACGGCCCCCTCCGAACTTTTTTTTCGTCTCGTAATCGACCAAAAACAAAGCGAGAGGGAAATCGTGTCTTTAGGAACCGTAATGCGTTTTTTCGGGTTTCGAGACGATAAGTCCGCTGCCCAACTACAGGCGATTCGACGGCGCCGAGACGAATTGTCTGCGCTTACAGATAGTCAGCTGAGGTCCGCCACAACGGTTGTTCGACAGACTGCCGACGTTGTGGAGACATTCGCCTTGTCGGCATTGATCGCAGAACGTGTCCTGGGGTTGCGCATGTTCGACGTGCAGATACTAGGTGCGCTCGCTCTGCAGCGTGGAGACATCGCGGAGATGCAAACAGGCGAGGGCAAGACGCTGGCTGCTGTGCCCGCCATTGTTTGGTACGCCCTTCAGGGACGTGGCGTCCACGTGTTGACCGCCAATGACTACCTGGCACGGCGCGACTCACAATGGATGGGAAATATTTATCGCTGGTTCGGGCTTTCTGTCGCACATATCTCGCAAGAGATGTCCGCCGAGTGGCGGCGCGCTGCGTACCTCTGCGATGTAACTTATGCGACCGCCAATGAGGCCGGATTCGACTATTTGCGGGACGGGCTGGCGCGAAGCACAGACGAATTGGTACAGAGGCCGCTCACCTTTGCGGTGATCGATGAGGCAGATTCTATCCTGATCGACGAAGCCCGCATTCCGCTTGTAATTGCCGGTGGCGTCCCTGAAGACTCAGACCTCGCCTACCGCGTCGATGCCGTCGTTACACGACTCAGACCACATGTGCATTACTTTCCAGACGAATTTGCGCGCAACGTCCAGTTAACTGACGCCGGAATCCGTCATGTGGAAGGGGCTCTCGGCTGTGGCAGCCTGTTCGACGAGCAGAACCTCCATGTCCTGACCGCGGTGCAAGATGCCCTGCACGCGCATTCGCTCTTGCGACGCAACGTCGACTACGTGGTCAAGAACGGTTCGATTGAACTGATCGACGAGTTTAAAGGTCGGATCGCGCAGGAACGCCGCTGGCCGGCGGGTCTACAGTCGGCCATAGAGGCGAAGGAACGTTTGGCGTTGAAGGCACAAGGCCGAATTCTCGGCTCGATCACGGTACAGGCGCTGGCGGGAATGTACCAGAAGATCTGTGGCATGACCGGCACAGCAGCGACACAAGCCGAAGAGTTCTGGAAAGTATACAAGCTGCCGGTCACCGTAATCCCGACAAATCGTCCGCTGATTCGCGCCGATCTGGCCGATGTTGTATTTGCCGACAAGAATGGAAGGAATCGGGCGCTTGTAACTGAAATTCAAAAGGTTCACGAAAAGGGCCAGCCGATTCTGGTGGGAACCGCAAGCGTGGAGGAGTCGGAGTTGCTAAGCCGGCGGCTGCAAATTGCGGGAGTGCCGCATTCAGTGCTAAATGCGCGGAACGACGAGATGGAGGCGGAAATTATCGCCCAGGCGGGTGCTCTCGGCACAGTGACAATTTCGACCAACATGGCAGGACGGGGCACGGATATTCTGCTTGGCGGCAATCCTCCAAAGGAACGCGAGAGAGTGCTCGAACTAGGAGGCCTGTGCGTAATTGGCACCACGCGGCACGAGGCAAGAAGAATCGACAACCAACTACGCGGACGGGCTGGACGCCAAGGTGACCCAGGCACCTCGCGTTTCTTTATTAGTCTGGAGGACGACCT
>Ga0126381_100004044_pt1 | contig 15927 bp, 12 predicted proteins | sample PanSoiMetPlot_28_FD_96465 | JGI IMG/M metagenome (GOLD analysis project Ga0126381, IMG submission 96465) | Tropical forest soil microbial communities from Panama - MetaG Plot_28 | ecosystem: Environmental > Terrestrial > Soil > Tropical forest > Bulk soil | place: Panama | collected 2016-02-17 | reverse complement strand
CGTGGCCACGGCGCGACGAGCTACCGGCTCTGGCTCATCTGCGGCTCGATCTTGAGGTTGATGAGCGAGGGGATGCGAGCCACGCCTGCGCCACGAACACGGCGAGCAGGCCGAACAGCCGCACCCGATCATCACCAACGTACTGGAGCGCACGACTTAGGGTTTCCCAACACGGCGCCGCCGCGGTTTTGTCGTCGGCGAATATAGAAGCCCGCCTAGCTATTGAATTGGTGTAGCGCCTGTGCGTTCTCGTTCTATGCTGAAGCGGGCCTGAAGCTTTATTGTTTACGGAGGTCGCCGCTTCGGCTCGACATCGAGGTCAGCGCGGATTCAGAGATGGCAAAGCATTTGGAAACCATCGCCGGAGGAAATTTGCTGCCACTGGATGTGCGCGTGGCCTCCGCGGTCGCCCATTGGGCGCCGCGCTTTGTCGCCAACGGCGTCTCGCTCACCGACTTCCAGGAGGTCACGGCTTCGGTCACGTCATGGGACGATTGGTGCGACGCCTGGTCGCGGCGCGCGTCTGTGCATGAGGAGCTCGGCCGTGAGGCGCTCGCGCGCCAGAAGCTTCTCAGCGCGGGCGAGCACCTGCAGCGCGCGGGGGTCTATTATCATTTCGGCAAGTTCCTGTTTGTTCACGATATTGCGCAGATGCGCGCCGCGCATCAGAAGGCGGTCGCCTGCCGCACGCTCGCCTTGCCGCATCTGCGGCCTCCCGGCGAGAGGGTCGAGATGCCGTATCAGGGCGGCTTCCTGGCCGGCATCCTGCGCAGGCCGCCGGGCAGCGAGCCCCCGCCGGTCGTGGTCATGGTCATGGGGCTCGATTCCGCCAAGGAGGAGACCGACGCCTACGAGCAGCCTTTCCTGGCGCGCGGCATGGCGACGCTCGCCTTCGACGGACCGGGCCAGGGCGAGGCCGAGTACGACTTCGCGATCCGCGGCGACTACGAGGTGGCGGTCAAGGCGGTGGTCGACTTCGTCGAGACGCGGCGCGATCTCGACGCCGCGCGCGTCGGCCTTTGGGGCGTGAGCCTCGGCGGCTACTACGCGCCGCGTGCCGCTGCCTTCGAGCCGCGCGCCCGCGCCTGCATGGCGCTCGGCGGCCCCTTCGATTGGGCGGCCGCCTGGGACACCTTGCCGGAGCTTACCCGCGACGCCTTTCGCGTGCGCAGCCATTGTGCCACCGCGCAGGATGCGCGCCACCATGCCGCGACGCTTTCGCTGCGCGGGATCGCCTCCAAGATCACCTGCCCGATTTACATCATGAACGGCCGCCAGGACCGAATCGTGCCACCCGCCGACGCCGAGCGCCTCGCGCGCGAGGTGCGGGGACCGGTCACGCTCAACATGATCGAGGACGGCAACCACATCGCCAACAACCGCGCGTGGCGCTGGCGCGGCCACAGCGCGGACTGGATGGCGCAGCAGCTGCGGGCGCGATGAGCGCCGCCTGACCCATGCTGAATGCATGGCTCCGAGAGAGGAAGCCCGACGCGAGCGACCCCGCGCCGGGCCCCTCCTTGGGGGCAAAGCGCAGTTGCCTGCGCGCACCCTCCTGATGTGATTGGACGCCAACTCCGCGAAAGAGGGAATGGGGTAGTCTCGCGCCGCACCACAGTTTGGGCAGCGCACAAACGGCGACCCTTGATTGCAGCACCATGCTGCCGGAGCCGGATTCATCGGAGGAGAAATGAAGCCAGCACCGCAAAATCCGCCACCTGCCGATGCGGCCCGCAGGCGCGCCGCGCCGGCCGTCTCATGCTACGCGGTTGACAGGGTGCCAACCTATGATGGGGAGTTCTATGATCTCGCCCGGCGCGACCTCACCGCGATTGCCGAAACCATCATTCCGCCGCGCGCTGCGCGCGCGTTCAACGTGCCCGCCGGCCATTTCTTCAGGATCATCAGCGTCGAGGGACCGCAGGTCGGCGATCTCAATCTCTGGAATGCCAACGACCTGTCCGAGCGGTTCTACAGTGGAAAGACCCGGGCGCTACATGCCACGCATGTCAGCACGGGCGACCGGCTCTGGAGCACGCTACCCAGCCTGCGGCCGATGGCGACGATCACGCACGATACGCTCGACTGGTACGGATGGGACGACGACGGCGCCGGAGTTCACGACGTCATCGGGACGCGGTGCGACCCCTACACGCAGCTGCTGCTGAACGGAACGCAGTATCACCATTGCTGCCACTCCAACCTGACGCGCTCGCTCGCGGCGCATACCGGCATGCTGGTGTCTGCTGCCGAGCCGCACATCCACGACGTGCTCAACGTCTTCATGTGCACCGGCTTCGCGCGCGACACCCATCGATATTTCATGAAAGCCAGTCCGGTGAGACCAGGCGACTTCCTCGAGCTCTTCGCCGAGATCGATTTGCTGGCCGCCCTTTCGGCATGCCCCGGCGGAGATTGCGGCGACATCCACTCCAGTGACGCGGCGCGATGCTATCCGCTGCGGATCGAGGTCCTCAGGCCGAGGCAGCGCGCGCTAGCGGGCTGGCGCGTGCCCGAGGTCAGTCCGTACGCGCGCGCCCGTGCGGCGAAGTAGCGTCGGTGTGCCGTGCGTCCGCAAAAATCAGGCCTGGGCGCGCGCCGGCTCGGGCTTGGCGGCAAGCCGCTCGTCGACGAGCTTGCCGAGGGCCATGAGATCGACCTTGCCGGAGCCGAGCAGCGGCAGCTTGTCGAAGATCATGACCTCGGAGGGGATCATCAGATCGCCGGCATGTTGCTGCTTGGCATAGGCCATGAACGCGGCGCGCGTCGCATCCTTGTTCTGCGTCACCAGGATGAGCCGTTCGCCCTTGCGGGCATCGGGCACGGCGACGACCGCGAGCGGCTGCTGCGGCCACAGGTCGCCCGCGAGCGCCTCGACGGCGGCAAGCGAGATCATCTCGCCGCCCACTTTGGCGAACCGTTTGGCGCGCCCCTTGATGGTGACAAAGCCCTGCGGGTCGATGGAGACGATATCGCCGGTGTCGTACCAACCCTCGGGCGGCGGCTCGAGCACGCCGGGCCGCTCGGCGCGCAGATAGCCGAGCATAACAGTTGGGCCGCGCACGACCAGCCGGCCGCCCTCATCGATGCCCTCGACCTTGTCAAGCCGCACATCCATGCCGGGCAGGATGCGCCCCACGGCGCCGAACTTGTTGAACATCGGCGTGTTCAGCGCGAGCGCCGGCGCCGTCTCGGTGACCCCATAGCCCTCGAGGATGCGCAGGCCGAATTTTTCGAGATACACCCGACGCGTCGATTCCTTGACCGGCTCGGCGCCGGCGATGATGTAGCGCAGCGAGCGGAAGTCGTAAGGGTGCGCCGAGCGCGCATAGCCGGCGAGGAACGTGTCGGTGCCGAACATGATGGTGGCGTTCACGCCGTATATCAGCTCGGGCACGTTGCGGTAGTGCAGTGGCGAGGGATAGAGATAGAGCCGCACCCCGCAGACCAGCGGCAGCACCGTGCCGACGGTGAGGCCGAAGGAATGGAACACCGGCAGCACATTGAACACCTTATCCTCACGGCCGAAGTCGAGCCGCGCGCGCGCCTGCGCCACGTTCGAGAGCATATTGCGGTGGGAGAGGACCACGCCCTTCGGCACCCCTTCCGAGCCGGATGTGAACAGGATGGCGGCCCAGTCGTCGGGCTTGCGCGGCACGAGCGGAGCGCCCGCGCGCATCAGGCCACGCAGCTTGTCCATGAAGGTGATAGTGGGGCGGAGGTCTTCCAGGTAGACGATGGCGACCTCCTTGGCGACCGTCGCCACCGTGCTCTCGAGCCGGCCTTTCTCGACGAAGGCGCGCGAGGTCAGGATGGTCGACACCTGCGCGGCTTTGCAGGCGGACAGGATGTTGGTGGCGCCGGCCGTAAAGTTGATCATGGCGGGGACGCGCCCCGCCGAAACGAGCGCGAAGAACGTCACCACCGCCCCATTGGCGTTCGGCAGCATCAGCCCGACGGCCCGTCCCTCGGGCGCATAGCGCATCAGCTTCTCGCCGAGGACGGCCGCACCCCGCAGCAGCTGACGATAGCTGAGCGCGCCCGAGACCGGGTCCTCGACCGCGGCGCGGCCGCGGCCGTGCTCCTCGGCGGCCTGCAGCAGCGCCTCGAATATGGTGCGGTCCGTGGAGGTGGTGCGGAACACCAGGTCCGACATGATGCTGTAGAGCGCCGCACCGGCCGCCTGGCGGCGGGCGCGGCCCTTGAGCGCGGGATTGACCGCAAGCTTAACCGGCTCGAGCACGGTGACCTTCACCTTCGGGAACCAGCGGCGGCGCACTTGGGTCTTGGAGAGGCGGCTGAAGGGCGTCTGCTCCAGGCCCTCGATGCGCACCGGCACCACCTCGGCATCGGCCTTGTCGGCAATGAGCGCGGCACCGTCATAGACCTTCATCAGGCTGCCGGTGACGGTGATGCGCCCTTCCGGAAAGATGATCAACGCCTCACCGGCCTTGACCGCGTTGATCAGCGTGCGCGTCGCCATCGGCTTCATCGGATCAAGGGGCAGCGCGTGCGTGAGCCGCATGAACGGTTTGACCCACCATTTCTTCGAGATGCCGACATCGATGGCAAAGATCGGCTTGCGGCTGCGCAGCGACAGCGCCAGGCCCGCGTCCAGGAAGCTCACGTGATTGAGCGCGATGATGACGTTGGGGCCGGCATTGTGCAAATTCTCCAGGCCCTTCACCTCGATGCGGAACAGCGCCCGGTAGAGGATCGACAGCGCATCGCTCAAGGCGTTGGCCGGCATCGTGCGCGCGATCACGAACGCGACGCCGAGGCCGAGCACGCCGAGCAGGATGAACACGCCCGGCGCCCCCATCCCGGTCGCCTTCTGCAGCGCCGCGACCGCGACCGTGCTGCCGGCCATGAAGGCCGCATTGAGCACGTTGACGGCGGCGATGACACGCGCGCGGCGATCGGCGCCGGCCCAGGACTGCACGGCCGCGAAGGCCGGCACGATGTAGAGACCGCCCGCGATCGCCAGGCCCGCGAGGTCGATCACGACGTGGATGCCGCGGGCGGAGGCGAACAACGACCAGTAGCCGGTGAGGTCGGGGATCGGCTCGACGCCGGTCGTCGACCAGCCGAGGTCGATGGCGAACAGGCCGATCAGCACGGCGCCGATCAGCGTCGGCAACAGAATGATGCGTCCGGCCGCGAGCCAGGCGGCGAGCCCCGAGCCGATCGCGATCGACACCGAGAAGACGGCGAGGCAGGTCTCAGCCACCTCCTCCGCGCCGCCCAGGACATTCTTCACCAGCGGCACCAGCAAGCCGACCACGACCGCGCCGACGAGCCAGAACCAGCTCGTCACCATGCCGCCCCACCAGGTGCGGCGATCGTCGCGCAGATGCTTGAGCAGATCGACGGTGGACGCCGCGATGTTCCAGCGCACCACGAGATTGGGCGCGCCTTCGCCGGTGGGCGGGATAAACAGGCTCGAGCCCCAGCAGGCGAGTGAGAATGCGATCATCAAGAATGCAAATGAGGTCGGGTCGCCGCCGTCCTTGGCCGCCATGCCGCCGACGATCAGGCCGAGCAGGATGGCGATGAAGGTCGCGCCCTCGACCAGCGCGTTGCCGGACGGCAGCTCCGAACGCTTGAGGTGATCCGGCAGGATGCCGTATTTGATCGGGCCGAACAGCGAGCCGATCACGCCGTAGCAGGCGAGCGCGATGAACAGGATCAACACCGAATGCAGCCAGAAGCCCAGCACCGCAAAAGCGGCGACGCCGATCTCCGCAAGCTTGAGGCGCTGCGCCACGAAGGCCTTGTCGTGCCGATCGGCGAATTCGCCGCCGAGCGCCGAGAGGAAGAAATACGGCGCGATGAAAACGGCAGCGGCGAGCTGCGTCAGCGCATCGGCGTCATCGCCGCCGATCTGGTAGACGATCAGGAAGACCAGCGCATTCTTGAGGAAATTGTCGCTGAACGCCGAGAAGAACTGGCACCAGAACAGCGGTGCGAAGCGGCGGGTCAGGAGAAGCGATGTGGACATGGCCCTCGCATCCGGTCAATCGATCGGGCTCGGCGGCCCAGGCGGGTGGCGATTTTAGTGCGCATCGGCCCTAAGGGAAATGGCGGGCGTTGTCGTAAATCTCCCTAAGGGCTTGCCGCCAAACGCCAGGCGCCCCGATGGCGCGCCGGGATCGTTGCCGCCTCAGTGGTCGTGCGGATGCCGACGTGGATGAACTCGGTACGTATCTCGTCCAGGAACATGTCGATCACGTGGCGGGCGCCGATCGGCCCGAGCGCCGCCAAGCCATAGAGAAAGGGCCGTCCGGCAAAGCCTGCCTTGGCGCCGAGCGCGAGCGCGCGCACCACGTCGAGGCCGCCGCGAATTCCGCTGTCGATCATGACGGTCGCGCGCGCACCGACCGCCGCGACGATCGCGGGCAGCATATCGATCGAGGCGGGCGCGCCGTCGAAATGGCGGCCGCCATGATTGGACACGATGATGCCGTCGGCGCCCAGCGCGACGGCGCGCTCGGCGTCGGCGGGATGCAGGATGCCTTTGACCACGAAGGCGCGCTGCCAGCGCTCGCGCAGGCGCGCCAACTCCTCCCAGGTGTGGCTGCCGCCGCTGCGCAGCTGCATGGTGCGCGCGGTCGAGACCTGGGTCGGATCGGGGCCCGCATAGGGCACCAAATTCTCGGTTCGCGGCATGCCGTGCTTGATTAGCGACCAGGCCCAGGCCGGCGAGGTCGCGACCTGCCAGGCATTGCGCGGCGTGATGGGGAACGGCAGCGCGACGCCGTTCCTGATATCGCGCGGCCGCTTCGACTTGCCGGCGCTGTCGACCGTCGGCACCAGCACGCGCGCGCCGGCCGCGTCAGCGCGGCGCACCAGATCGAAGGTGATGGCGTGGTCGTTGTGCGGGAAGCGATAGAGCTGGAACCAGAACATGTCGGGCGCGAGCGCGGCGATGCGCTCGATCGCGGCATTGGCCGGGGTCGAAAGCACGAAGGGAATGCGTGCCGCCTGGGCGGCACGCGCCAGATGCTCGTCGGCGCCGGGCCATATCAGGCCGGGCGAGCCCATTGGAGAAATCCCGATCGGCGCCGCATGGCGGGTCCCGAACAGCTCGACCTCGGTCGAGGTGCCTTTCGCCTCGACGCAGTAGCGCGGCAGCAGCTCGACCCCCTGCAAGGCCGCGCGATTGCGCGCCACACAGGTCTCCTCATTGGCGCCGCCGTCGACAAAGTCGAAGGCGAAGCGCGGCACGCGACGACGGGCGCGCTCGCGCAGGTCGTCGATGGTCGGAAAGCGCTGCTGCAGCCGCTTCGCGATCGCGGCACGCTTGGCTTCTTCCGCCGGCTCGGTATCGGGCATTGTGATCCCCTTGCACGCGGGCCTATCACCGGCCTTGCTCCTCGAGCAACCAAAAATCCCATGCGCGCCGGGCCAGCCGATGCTCAATCCCTACTCGGCCTTGCTGTCGCTGACGACCGACGCGGAGACCTTGAGGCCGCGCAGATGCAGTGGATGGGCAAAGGCCTGACCGTAGGCTCCGGCGCGCCAGCGGCGTCAAAATCCAAGGTGTCACCGCCCGCAGGCGGGCGACCCAGCATTCAGTGACCCGCCAGATTTGTCGCCAACTTGAGGGCCGACGACAGCGCAACGATTACCGGGTGCGCTTTGCGGGGTGTGACGGCGTGCCGTCAGCTACGCGCTCTTCTTGCCCTCGCGGAAATCCTTCACGTTGCTGAAGGTGATGCCGGGGCTCTGCTGGGCCGTGTAGTCGAGGTTGAAGGCATTCTTCGCCAGGAACACAAGGTCGCCGTCGAGGTCCTCGGCGATCGAGGCGCGATAGGTTGCGGCGAACTGATCGATGAGCTTGCGCTCGGCCGCGCTGATCCAGCGCGCGAGCTGGAACTCGGCGACGCTCCATTCAATCGCCAGGCCGTATTCGTCGGAAAGCCGCTCGCGCAGCACGTCGAGCTGCAGCTGCCCGACCACGCCGACCAGCGCCGGCGAGCCGTCGGTCGGGCGGAACACCTGCACCACGCCCTCCTCGCCCATCTCCTGCAGGGCCTGCTTGAGCTTCTTGGCCTTCATGGCGTCGGGCAGGCGCACGCGCCGCAGGATTTCCGGCGCGAAGCTCGGCACGCCGATGAAGTTGAGCGCCTCGCCCTCGGTCAAGGTGTCGCCGATGCGCAGGCTGCCGTGATTGGGGATGCCGACCACGTCGCCCGCATAGGCTTCCTCGACGATCGCTCGGTCCTGGGCGAAGAAGAATTGCGGCGTCCGCAGGCTCATGACCTTGCCGGTGCGCACGTGGGTGACCTTCATGCCGCGGTCGAGCCTGCCGGAGCAGATGCGGGCGAAGGCGATGCGGTCGCGATGGTTCGGATCCATGTTGGCCTGGATCTTGAACACGAAGGCCGACATGCCGGCCTCTTCCGCGGTCACCAGGCGCTTGTCGGCCGCCTGCGCGCGCGGCGCCGGCGCCATGGTGGCGAGCGCATCGAGCAGGTCGCGGACGCCGAAATTCCTGAGCGCGCTGCCGAAGAAGACCGGCGTCAGATGCCCTTCGCGGAAGGATTTCAGCTCGAACGCCTTGACGGCACCGCGCAGGAGATCGAGCTCCGCCTCGACGGCCGCGGCGTCGACCTTGGGATTGAGCGCCGCCATCTCGGCGACGGTCACGAGTCCGCCGTCCGCTTTGATGAGGCGCACGTTGGCGGTCGCGACGTTGACGGTGCCGACGAAATCGCGGCCGCGGCCGATCGGCCAGTTGGCGGGCGTGGCGTCGAGCGCCAAGGTCTTCTCGATCTCGTCGATGAGGTCGAAGGGATCGCGGCTCTCGAGGTCGAGCTTGTTGATGAAGGTGACGATCGGGATGTCGCGCAGCCGGCACACTTCGAACAGCTTGCGGGTGCGCGCCTCGATGCCCTTGGCGGCGTCGATCACCATCACGGCCGAATCGACCGCGGTCAGCGTGCGATAGGTGTCCTCGGAAAAGTCCTCGTGGCCCGGCGTGTCGAGCAGGTTGAACACCCGGCCCTCGTACTCGAAGGTCATCACCGAGGTGACCACCGAAATGCCGCGCTCGCGCTCGATCGCCATCCAGTCCGAGCGGGTGGCGCGCCGGTCGCGCTTGGCCTTGACCTGGCCGGCGAGCTGGATCGCGCCGCCGAACAGCAGGAGCTTCTCGGTCAGCGTGGTCTTGCCGGCGTCTGGATGGGAGATGATCGCGAAGGTGCGGCGGCGCTCGACCTCGCGCGCCAGCGGCAAGACACCTTCCTGGGCTTTGGCGCCTTCGGGGGGACGAATGGGGACATTCATGGCAAGCTGCATGTGGCAGTTCCGCCCGCCCCGATCAAGCCGGAGAAGCCCGCCATGCCGCCAGAGTTACCCGTGCAACCGGTCATCGAGCCGGTTCGGGGTTCCGAAATCCCGGTGCGGCTCATATACGTTGAGACGATCGACGGCTTGTATGCGCCGATCGGGTTGCGGCTGCCGCCAGGCGCGGGTCCCTTCCCGCTCATTCTATTCGCCTCCGGCAATGGCGGCGGCGGCATGGCGGCCGTGCGCGAGGCCACGCAGAATCGAAGCTGGACCCAGGAGCAGTTCCTGGCGGCGGGCTACGCGGTCGGCTGGACGCGTTACCGGGCCGAGGTGGACTATGCCTATGACCGAACGCCCAAGCTCATCATCGACAGGCGCCAGCACGGGCAGCTGCTGAACCGCGGCCCGCTGGAATACGAGGACGTCATCTCGATCGTCGAATTCACCAAGACGCTGCCGGCCATCGCGGGCGAGCGCGTCGGCTACATGGGCATGAGCCACGGCGGCGAGATGGCGCTCAAGATCGCGTCCGAATATCACGGCCTGCGGGCCATGATCGCGAGCGAGCCGGCCGCGCACGAGTTCCTGCGCCTGCGGCCCGACGCGACGGCACGTATCAATCCGGCGACCGGGCTCCTCGACGTCGAAAACTTGTTGATGCGCGAGACCGAGAAGGTCCGCGCAAGGATCACAGAGCACGTCGCCCGCTCGCGCATCGCCAGCATCCGGACACCGATCCTGGTGCAGGGCCGCAACAGCGACGAGCTGCAGGGGATCTTTCGGGTCTGCTACGATCTCCTCATCGAAGCTGGCAAGAATGCTGAATGGGCGACCTATGAGCACGCCGTCCATGGCTTCGTCTATGTGCAGCGGAACGAGAGCGGTGCTTATGCACCGGACGCGGTGCAAATTCAGGCGGTCAGGGATTCGATCGCCTTCTTCGATGCGCGCATGAAGGCTTAGGCTCGTAACGCCGGCCTTGTTGTGCTGGAGCATCCACGCCTTGGCCCGCAGCGAAGGATGGCCGCAACAACAAGCCCGGCCAGGGCCGGCCAGGCCCGGCCATGACTCACGGACGGCTTTACAAAACTTTACGTAGCGCACACGCGGCGGAAAATGCCCGGGCCTAGCTTCGCGCCCGCAGGCATGGCGCCTGCGCGAGAGATAGGAGCTTAGGATGGCCAATCCGAGCAACAACCCGTCTTTGCCCCCTGCCCCGCCGCGCCGGGGCCGCACCGCATTCATCGTCGCGCTGCTCGCCGTCGCGGTCGTGGCCGGCCTCACCGGGAACCTGCTGACCACCGCCTTCGGGCAAGGCATGCCCTGGCAACCCTGGCGCGACGGCGCCTTCATGTTCGGGCCGCCGACGCAGGCGCAGATCGAGGATCGCATCGACCGCATGACCAAGCACCTGGCGATCGAGCTCGACGCCACGCCCGACCAGCAGATGAAGATCGCGAGCATCGCCAAGGCTGCGGTCGGCGACCTGCTGCCCTTGCGCGAGAAGACGCAAGCCGCGCGCCGCCAGGCGATTGCGCTCTTGACCGCACCTACCATCGATCGTAGTGCAATTGAGAAATTGCGCGCGGACCAGATCGCGATGGCGGACATGGCGAGCAAACGTATCGTCCAGGCAGCGGCCGATGCTTCCGAGATGCTCAGCCCCGATCAGCGCCGCAAGATCGCAGACTGGGTCGCGCTGTTCGATGCCGTCGGCCCATTTGGCGGTCCATGGGCACGCTGGCATCGCGGCTGATCCCCCCTCCCATCCTCCCGCGCCTACGGGAGGAGTAGGAAGTGTGATCCAACGTGGGTGAGCGCATCCTCCTGATCGAAGACGATTCCCGCCTTGCCGGCATGGTCAGCGAGTATCTCGGCAAGGCGGGCTTCCAGGTCATTCATGCCGAGAACGGCAAGCTCGGCCTGGCGCTCTATGGGCGCGAGGCGGTCGATGCCGTGATCCTCGATCTGATGCTGCCGGATGCGGACGGCCTCGAGGTCTGCCGGCTGATGCGCGCCCGCTCGGAGGGCCCGATCCTGATGCTGACCGCGCGCGGGGATCCGATGGACCGCGTAGTCGGGCTGGAGATGGGCGCGGACGACTATCTGCCCAAGCCCTTCGAGCCGCGCGAGCTGCTTGCGCGCTTGCGCGCCATCCTGCGCCGCAGCCGCACCGTATCATCCAAGACGGACGTGCTGCGCTACGGGCGGCTGGAGATCGACCGCGCGGCGCGCGAGATTCGTCTCGACGGCGCGGCATGCCCGCTCACCAGCTATCAATTCGCTCTGGTGCTCGCGCTCGCCGAGCACGCGGGCCGGGTCCTGTCGCGCGAGCAGATCATGGACCACCTCAAGGGCGAGACCATCGAGGCGTTCGACCGCTCGATCGACGTGCACATTTCCCGCATCCGCGCCGCGATCGAGGATGATCCCAAGAAGCCGCGGCGCATCATCACGGTGCGCGGCGCCGGCTATGTGTTCGCCAAAGCGCAGGAATAGCGCATGTTCCGGAAATACCGGTTTTCCGATAAGAACATGCGCCACCGCCAAAAGGGAGAAGCGTATTCCGATCCTTTCGATCGGAAGACGCTCTGACGCGCGTGCTGCGGCGCCTCTATGTCCAGGTCTATTTGACGATCGTCGCTAGCCTCCTCCTGGTCGTGATCACGGCCGGTGTGGTGTGGCATTTCTTCGCTGCCGCCATACCGATCGAGCCGCCCGTCGAGGTCGCTGGCGAGCTGATTGGCGAGCTCGTTCCGCCCGCAAGCGCCTCGCGCGCCGTCCAGCAACAGGCGATCGACGGCCTGGCGCGACGGCTCGGCGCTGATCTCGCCCTCTTCGGGCAAGGCGATGAGCCGCTTGCCGGCGCCGGCCGGCCACTGCCGCTGCCGAATCGCGTGCGGGCCGGCAGCTGGGTGCGGACGCCGCTTGGGCCTGCGGTGTCGATCCGCCTGCCGGACGGGCGCTGGCTGGTGGCGCGGCTTCCCTTCGTGCCGCGCCCGAGCGCGGCGTTTCTCGCCGCTTTCCTCGGTGCGATCGTGATTGTGGTCGCGCTCGGCGCGCGTCCGGTGGTGCGCCGGCTCACCGGGCGGCTCGAGCGGCTGCAGCGCGGCGTCGAGTCACTCGGCGCTGGCGACCTGCGTGCCCGCGTCAAGGTCGAGGGCCGCGACGAGGTCGCGCGGCTGGCGCAGAGCTTCAACCAGGCTGCGGCCCGGATCGAGAAGCTCGTCGACGCGCACAAGATGCTGCTCGCCAACACCTCGCACGAGCTTCGCACGCCGCTCACCCGCATCCGGCTCGGCCTGGAGCTGGTGGAGGCCGAGCCCGCCCGCAAGGCGGAGCTCGCACGCGACATCGCCGAGCTCGACCAGTTGGTCGACGAGATCCTTCTGGTCAGCCGGCTCGACGCCACCGACCACCTCGACCGCACCGAGGACGTCGACCTGGCGGCGCTCGCCGCAGAGGAAGGCGCCCGCTATGCGGATTGCGGTGTGCACGGCCAATCCGTCACGGTGCGGGGCGACCCGACCCTGCTGCGCCGGATGATTCGCAATCTCCTGGAGAACGCCAAGCTGCATGGGGCGCCGCCGATCGAGGTTGCGGTCGCGCGGCGCGGCGCAGAAGCCGTTCTGCAGGTGTCGGATGGCGGCGAGGTGATCGCGCGGGACGCGCGCGAGCGCTTGTTCTCGGCATTCCACCGCGTTCCCGGACGCAGTGGTCCACAGAACACCGGCCTCGGCCTTGCGCTGGTGAGGCAAATTGCGCATCGGCACGGCGGCGATGTAGCCTATTGCGGAGAGCAAGGCAGCTGCTTCACGGTGACATTGCCGGCCGTGCGCGATTGCGCGTAAGTTCACGCCGCCGTATCCGTAATCCTGGGGACGCGATCCGGGCTGCCGACGGGGGTCGATGTGAAGCTGTTCGACTGGATCAAAGGTGCGGTGACGTTCACCAAGGCGCCCGCGGGTCCAAAGACGGCGCAGACAGCCGAGCCGCCCACTCCCCCGCCACCGCGAATCGAAGTCCCTCCGGCGCCGCGTCCCGAACCGCCCGCGGAGCCGCAAAGCGGTGCGGCGCCCGTGATCGCGCCGCGCGCGCACGCGGCTGTGGGCGACGCAGCGCCCGTCGGCGCCGAGCCGTCCGCCGCAATGGTCGAGACCGAGCCTGCAATCAACGTCGGGCCGCAGCCTGCCGCCAGCGTCGAGCCACCGGTTCGCATCGGTGTCGACGCCGGCGGCGTGCCCACGCAAGACGAGATCGAGCGTCGCCGCGGCCTGGTGCGCAAATTCTTCAACGACTATTGGTCGGCGCTCGACGACAAGCCGGCGTCGTTTGCGGAGCGGCTCGATGGCGCCGAAGGCTACATCAACGAACGCGTCGCGGCTGGCGGCGAGCCTTGGCAACTCGACCCCGCCACGCGCAAACAGCTTGGCCTCCCACCGTCGCGGAAGCGTTGAGACTTTTTCTGTTCAGATAATTTCTGTTCAGATGATTGCTTCGCAGAATTCGCGCGGGCCGTACCGCTCACATATTGGCGCGCATTCAGAGCGAATGGATCGGAATACGCTCGCTCTGCACTTCTTGCATTGGCTGATGTCCTTGTCGGAAAACCGCCATCCACTTTTCCGGGACATGCGCTGATGATTGCGCGAGGAGCGGCCCCGATCAAGGGTTGGGGTCATTGGGGTTTGATCGGGGCCGCCACGCCAACGCGGGGGAGCAGATCGTCAGCACGCGCACAATCAGCTACGCGACTTAACAAGCAGTTTCTTCCCGCCTCAGGCGTTTACCCTAGGTGCTCAGTTGTATGTTTGAATCGCAAAATCGCCGCAAAGAAAACTTGTTTGCCGTTTCAATTTACTACACTTACCAAGCTACCGCGTCGGGCGACGGCGAATCACGCATAGTGAGTTGTAAGATCACTCGCGAGCAGGACGCACGCATCCTCGGGGGAGCTGCGATGAAGTCACTCATCCTCAAACGTTCGGTCGTGATCGCCGGCCACCGCACCAGCATCAGCCTGGAGGAAGCGTTCTGGAGGGAGCTGAAGGAGATCGCGGGGTTGCGCAAGATGCCCTTGTCCGAGCTCATCGGCACGATCGACACCGAGCGCACGCACGCCAATCTGTCGTCGGCGATTCGTTTGTTCGTGCTCGATTTCCACTGCGGCCGCCAGGCGGCGCAAGCCGCGGCCGCCAGCGCGCGCTCAGAGGTCCGGCATGGTTCCGAGCTGCGGCCTTTGAGCTCCAGCATCTGAGCTGCGGCTGACGCGCCTATTGCTGCAGAACTCAAGCTTTGCCGCGACTGCATCGCTGCGCCGGCCCAACGCCGCAGCGATCTCCGCGCAAGCAACGCCGCGGCGCTTCATGCGAATCGCCTGTTGCAATTCCTTCATCGACCACGATGCACCCTTGGCCATCCTATTAGGCTCCGCCCATCGGAGCTGCGTCCCTGCAGCTGCCTCGATTTCGAAAACGCGGTGAGATCAGGATTTCTGAGTCGCCGTGAGCCGCATCAGCTGCCACGACGGGCAAATCAACACGCCCGCGTCTCCCGCCTTCAACCTACGCGGCGGTGACTGCCGATCGCCAGGCACGATTCTGGGTGCAAAAGCAACGATACGCGGGGCATGTACGCGCGACTCGGCGCCCGCGCCGTCGTGCGCGTCGAGATCGACGAGCACCTTCCTAATCCAGTCCAGCCGTGGCTTGCGTTCGCTCATGCGCGTCAAAGAGCAGAACATTTTGACGCGAGTTTGTCAGTTAGTGTTGCCAAATAGTACCAACACTCCCCTATATTACCCCATTACGTCGCATGGTACCTGATAGTTACTCACAGCCTGATCAAACAAATTTGGGGCAGAACTGAATCTTTGGACTTGCGCGCTGACGTGCGAGCGAGCAGGTCGGTGTCGGTGTAGCGGCGGATGGGGTTGCCGGTAGACCGCAACCCATTCGGCATTCTCGCGCATCCCCTCGATGCCGCGCGCGCGATACGCCGCGCGCACCGGCGCTGGGATCTCGCTCGGCATCAGCGCGTAGGCGCGCCAGAACAGCCCGCGCAAATGAGCACCACCGCCAGGCCCGGCCAGACCGCTGGCCAGCAGCACGACCCTATGCAAGTCCAGACCGTGCAGAAGAACCGGACTCGGGAACCACGCGGAAGCAGATGGGCGCCAACACGAACGAAGTAGATAAGCAGAAAGATGGACGATCCGGGCCTTCAGGAACTCGGCCTTGCCGTTGTGCTGGACCCATCAGAAATCTGCTACCACGTGGGTGGCAATCTGCTTCTGTTCCTGCGCGGGTCGGGAGGCGCCGTGACTTTTCAAACACTTGCCGTCGAGGTGTCGGGGCGCCGCATCGCCACGGTGCGGCTCGATCGGGCGGCGCGCGGCAACGCCTTCGACCAACGCATGCTCGATGAGCTTGCCGAGACTTTTGCGGCGCTCGGCGCCGATGCAGGCGTGCGCGTCGTCGTGCTGCGCGGCAGCGGGCGCCACTTCTGCACCGGCGCCGATCTGCTGGCGCGTACGACCGCGGCGTCAGCGCAAGAAGGCAAGCATGCCTCTTTGCGCGCCGTGCTGACGGCGCTCGATACCTTGCCGAAGCCCACATTGGCGTTGGTGCATGG
>Ga0126381_100004043_pt1 | contig 15928 bp, 16 predicted proteins | sample PanSoiMetPlot_28_FD_96465 | JGI IMG/M metagenome (GOLD analysis project Ga0126381, IMG submission 96465) | Tropical forest soil microbial communities from Panama - MetaG Plot_28 | ecosystem: Environmental > Terrestrial > Soil > Tropical forest > Bulk soil | place: Panama | collected 2016-02-17 | reverse complement strand
TGGGCCAGAAACGATTCGCCATGGTCCGGCTGATGATGGCGACGCGCGCGCTTGAGCGGTTGTCCGCTTCGGTGAACAACCGTCCCGCAATCAGCGGAATCTTGAGAACGGAGAAATATTCTCGACTAGTGGTTTGCAGGTCTGCCGCCGGGGCTTCGCTCGATTGGAGGGCCGGGTGGCCCTGGATGGTGAACAGAGTCTTTTCATTGTCCACGTTGCTGGCGGGTAGGTTGGAGGTCAAAGCAGCGCCAGACACTCCGGGAAGGGAAGCGAGGTCGCCCAAGGCGGTTTGGAAAAAGCTGCCGCGCTTTACCTGCTCGGGATAGGTGGTTTCCGGCAGCGCGACTTCGAACTTCAAAACCTGGTCGGGCTGAAATCCCTGATAGGCCTGCGCGAGGCGGTTGAAGCCCTCGATGGTCAACCCTGCGCACACCAGCAGGATCAGTGCGAGCGCGACCTGCGTGGCGACCAGCCCGTTGCGCAAATGCCCGCGCGCGGGGCCGGCGGAACGCGCGGCTTGTTTGAGCACAGTATTCAAATTGACGTGCCGCAAGTGGAGCGCGGTGACCAGCCCAAATATCACTCCAAGGAGTACTGAAAGCAGAACCGTGAAAAACAGGACTGCGGAATCGACTTGGATGCTGTCCCAGCCAGGAACCCACTTGGTCCAATCGGGCGAGATGCTGCTGCGTAGTAGGTGAACACTCGAAAAAGACGCCGCGATCGCCACGACTCCGCCGACAAGGGCGAGCAGCGACATCTCCGAGACCAGCAGACGAGCCAGCCTGGAGCGCTGCGCGCCCAGTGCGGAGCGGACAGCCAACTCTTTCTGTCGGGCAATCATCCGTGCGAAGAGGAGGTTCGCGAGGTTGGCACAGGCCAAAAGAAGCACGAATACGCCACCGGCCTGAAGCAAAACAAAGAGCGGCAAAGTGTAAAGGTAGAGTTCTTTTCGAAGCTGTAAAACATTGAACACCCGGCCGGCATTCGTTCTTGGGTAAAGCGCAGAGAGCCTATGAGAGAAATTGTTCAGTGCCCCCGCGGCTTGTGCCACTCTTACGCCGGGTTTCAGCCGCGCGAGGGCCGCAAGAGACAACTGGCTGCGGTCGGACTTTTCACTGGAGCCAAGTGCTAATGGCACCCACAACTCCATGGGGACCGGATAGTCAAAGTCCGGAGGCATGATTCCGACGACGGTATAGCTGCGTCCATCGAGGCGGATGGTCTTGCCGACGATGTGCCGGTCACCGGCGAATCTCGCCTGCCAGAAGCCGTCACTCAAGACCGCTGACTGATCCGAGCCAGGCTGTTCTTCGTCCCGGGTGAACAGGCGGCCCTGTGCCGGGCCAACGCCCAGGACAGAGAAAAAGTTTGTCGAGACGCGGCAACCGCGCGCTACGTCCAGGCGGCCTTCCGAAGAAAGATTGAAATCCCCGCATCGATAGGTGGCGATGTTGTCAAACCATTGTGAGTCGGCAAGGTCCGCGACGTCGCCGGGGGAAATCGACCGGGCATCGGGGCCCTCGTCGATGCCACGGTTTTCCCACAGAAGGACCAAGGAATCGAGATCGTAGAAACGGTATGGGTGGAGCAGCAGCGCGTTCACCATGCTGAAGATCGCCGTGTTCGTGCCAATGCCGAAGGCGAGCGTAAGAACGGCAATGGCAGTGAAGCCGGGAGACTTGCCGAGCATGCGCAGGGCGAAGCGAAGATCCTGGAGCAGGGTTTCGAGCAACGGCAGGCCTCGTGCTTCGCGATGGCTTTCTCGGGTTTGTTGCTGACCGCCGAAGCGAACCAAGGCCTGACGGCGAGCCTCCAAAGCGGAGAGACCACGCTCGAGGTTTTCTTCGATTGCGAGCTCAAGGTGAGCAGACATTTCCGCATCGAGCTCTCGATCCTGTTCGGCGCGACCGAAGAAGGAGCGAACACGGTGGAAAAATCGAAGAAGCCGCGCGGTCATTTGTTGTTGCTCCCTTCCGGCAGAGCCAGCACGCGGCCCATGACATCGGAAAGCCGTTGCCAGTAGGCGGCGTCTTCAGAGAGCTGTCTGCGCCCTCGCTTGGTGATGGAATAAAACTTGGCTTTGCGATTGTTCGTGGAAGTGCCCCACTCGGCGGAAATCCATCCGCGCTGCTGCAACCGGACCAGAGACGCGTAGATCGTGCCCTGATTCAGCAGCACCGCGTCGCCGCTGACCTGCTCGATGCGGCGCGCGATGCCGTAGCCATGAAGCCGGCCCATAGCGGCCAGGGTTTGCAGGACCATCAGGTCCAGAGTTCCCTGCAGAAGATCGAGCTTTGATTCGGGCATGCACCCTCCTGTGTTATGGCCACAGCAAGGTAACACAGTTTGTGTGGGAATACCACAGGACGATTAGACGACGCTAGGGCCCGCCCAATGAGCAGGCCGCTTGGCCTGCGAACGGCGATGGCCTACTCGTAACGCAGGGCGGTCAGGGGATCGGCGCGCGAGGCGCGGCGTGCCGGCAGATAACAGGCCCCCAATGCGACAAGAACCAAGATGGCCGACACGCTTGCAAGCATTAGCGGGTTAAACGGAGCGACGTCAAACAAAAGCGGGATACGCGCCTCCCCCGGCAAACTGGCGAGGAGGCGGGATATACCCAGGGAGCCGAACAATCCTAGCGCGACTCCGATTGCCGCTAAGACGGAGCCTTGCTTGACAACCATGCGGGTAACGATCGGCTGGCTGGCACCCAGGGCCATGCGGATGCCGATTTCGTGTGTGCGTTGGGAAACGGCGTAGGAAATGACGCCATAGATGCCAATACCGGCCAGAACCAGCGCCAGCCCGGCGAAAGCTCCGAGCAGGTACATGACCGTGCGTTCCTGGCGAATCGTGCCGGCAACGGTGTCTTGCATATTGCTTACTTCGGAAATCGGAACGTCTTTATCCAGAGAGAGCACTTCCTGCCGAATCGCTTCGACAATCGCTCCGGGACTCGATTCGGCGCGCACCACGATTTGCCGGGGGTAGAGAATCCACGGAAATTGCGAGTAGGGAACATAAATCTCAGGAACGAACGGGGCGAACTGACCTTGGCTCCGCACGTTTCCCGCAACACCGACCACCGTCACCCAGGGCAAATTCTTGTCATTGGCATCGGAACTAATCTTTAGGCGCTTTCCTATAGGGTTTTGGCTTGGCCAGTATTTTTGCGCCAGGGATTCGCTCACGATAGCTACTTGTTCCCCTGCCGGTGTGTCGACCTCTGAAAAAGGGCGACCAGCGTGCATGGGAATTCCCATGGTCTTGAAATAGTCAGGTCCGACGACCACATAGTTGGCATCGGGCACCTCGCCGGGCGGTGGATAGGGATTGTCGGCGGTGACGAAACCCCAGCCTGCCCAGCCTCTCATCGGGATCCCCCGCGTAACGCTTGCTGCTTCGACTCCGGGGAGCGCTTCGATGCGAGCGAGCAACGGTTTGAAGAACTGCGCCTGTTTTTGCGGATCTTCGTACTGCGAACCTTGCAACGGCACTTTCAAGGTGACCACGTTTTCGGGGTTAAATCCAAGATCAACGTGATTCAGGTGCACCAAGGTCTGAATCATCAATCCGGCCCCAAACAGAAGCGTCAAAGCCAGCGCGAATTCGCACACCACGAGCGCACCACCGAGACGGCTCTGCTTCACGCCTTGACCGGAACTTCGACCGCTCTTTTTGATGGCTACCGCCAGATGGATTTTCGAGGCTTCGAACGCCGGGGCTAACCCAAACAGGATTCCCGTGGCTAAGGCGATGACCGCAGCAAATAGAAGCACCATCGTGTTGATTCCCGATCCTTGAATCCCCGGAGTTCCCGGAGGCGATAAGCGCGCCAGAATTTGCGAGCCCCAGGCCGCGAGAAACAGCCCCAGCGCTGCGCCAAGCAGGGAAACAAGCATGCTCTCGATCAAGAGTTGGCGGACAAGTTGTCCGTGACTGGCGCCCAGGGCGCTGCGGATGGCGATTTCTCGCTGGCGCTTCATGGCGCGGACCAAAAGCAAATTTGCGACGTTGGCGCAGCCGATACACAAAACCAGCCCTACCGCACAAAGGAGAAATAGCAAGGCTGGGCGCGTCTCCTTGACGGTCTGCTCGTGTAATGGCACGAGCAAGACTCCCCAGCCTTTTGACTCCGGGTATTGCTGCTCAATGCGGCGCGAAATGGCCTGCATCTCGAACTGTGCGTGGGCGAAGTTCACACCGGCCCTCAGCCGGGCGAGCACATGATAGACGTGAAATTCGCGATCCTGGGGCCGAAGATCCAGTCCGGAAATCCACAACCGTGATCGCGGAGCAAAAGACGCGGAATAATCGTCGGTGAAGCCCGGAGGAAGTATTCCCACAACAGTGACCCGGCGCCCATTCACGGTGATGGAGTTTCCGACCAGAGCAGGATCGCCTCCGTAGCGTTCCTGCCACAGCCCGTAACTCAATATGGCTCGAGCATTTCCCTCTTTCTCTTCTTCTGTGAGGAAGAGCCGGCCGCGAAACGGCTGGATTCCCAAGACAGAAAACAAATTCGTGGTGACGCGCTCGCCGGCAACCTCTTCCGGCCTGTTCTCTCCCGTCAAAGTAAAATTGTTGGACTCGAACGCGGCCATGCCGCTGAACACGTCATTCTGTTTCTGCCAGTCAAGGAAGTTGGCCGTGGAAACAATGTTTTCGTACCAGCCGCGATGCGGGTTCTGCTCCCAGGCCATGACCAGACGATCCGGCTCCGGATAAGGGAGGGGCTTCAGAAGAACTGTGTTTACCACGGAAAAGATTGCTGTGTTCGCTCCAATCCCGAGCGCCATGGTCAGCACCGCCGTGACCGTGAAAGCGCGATCCTTTGCAAGAAGACGCGCGGCGAAACGCAGGTCGTGCCAGAAAAACTCCAGAAAGGGAATGCCGCGACGGTCGCGAAATAGTTCTTTGGTCTGTGCGAGCCCGCCGAGTTTGATCAGTGCTTCCCGGCGCGCCGCTTCCGGCGTCATGCCCGAGCGAAGGTTGTCTTCCACATGGAGTTGTAGATGGCCCTCGAGCTCCGCCGCAAATTCCGCATCACGCCGCGCCTTCTGAAAAAGACCGCCGAGCCGCTGAAACCACGCGCGAAACGTCTTCCAGATCGCACTCATGTCGAGGGCTCAGTGACCGACAGGAATTTCGCGAGGATGGCCTGAGCTTGCCGCCAGTCGCGTGCCTCACGCTCCAACTGCTTGCGGCCGGAGCGGGTCAGTTTGTAATATTTTGCTTTGCGATTGTTGTCAGAGACACCCCATTCGGATTCGATCGAGCCCTCCTGCTCAAGCTTTAGCAAAGCCGGGTACAACGTTCCATAGTTCAAAGACAAAAGGTCGCCGCTCGTCTGTTCGATGCGCCGGGCAATGCCGTAACCGTGAAGAGGCCCGAGCGTTTCGAGGGTTTTCAAAATCATGAGCGCGAGAGTGCCCTGCCAGACGTCCGCTTTGTCGCCCATACTTCTCCTATGGGAAAACCATAGAAGTATGCCCAACTCCTATGGGATGTCAATAGGGAAATCCGGGAAAGGAGCGGCCCGCTTCGAGCTCCACAAACTCAACTTCGAAGGGCGTGCGCCCCAGATTCAAGCGCGCCACACTGACCGGCAAGTGAAATCTCCGCGGCCCAGCGCTCCCCGGGTTGATGTACAGGACCCCATTGCGCTCGAACTTCCCTGGTTGATGCGAATGGCCGCTGACCACCACGCGGAATCCAGCGGCTCGAGGTTCCAAGTCGAGCGCATGCACGTCGTGCAGAACGTAAAGCAGGACCCCTCCCGCCTCCGCCACGGCCGTTTCCGGCAGAGCCTTGGCCCAATCTTCTTGATCGACGTTGCCGCGCACAGCAATCACATGCGCAAGTTCCCCGAGAGCGCTGAGAATTTCCGGCTTTCCCACGTCTCCGGCATGGAGAATCAGCTCGGAACCGCGAAGGGCCTCGAGGGCTTGCGGGCGCAACAAACCGTGAGTATCCGAGATCAAGCCAATTCGTGTGGGTGCCTGGGGCACGGAGAAATTCTAATGCCTGGCTGTTTCCTGCAGTCGAGGAGTTGCGGGGAGGGCGTCGAATCTAATGTTGGACTGGCTACGCCGAGGCTTTGTCAAGCACGCGGCGCAGCGGTTTCGCCCCGGGCGCGGGGAACTCCATGTGCCAGAAGTTGGTTTTGGAGGAAAGAAATTCTACGCCGACATACTGCTTGCCATCGCGGGCGCGATGGATCGACACGACGCGACACTCAATCGATTGGGCGGTATGGTCATTAACCAGAATCACAGTTTGACCCACGACTACGATTTCTTCGAGGTGAAACAAGGCGCCATGGCGATTGACGGATTGCGAAGTGGTGTGTGCCGAAAAACGTTCGCCGCAGTCTGTGTTTCCGTGGACCGTCAAGGGGACGGTCAAAGCCACCCTTAAAGTGCGGCGGCGTTCTTTGACCCGAAAATGGAGCAGAGACATTTCTCGACGACCTCAAATCGAATTCCGAGCTTCACCGCGGCTAGCCGGCGCGTTTCTCCGAAGGGATTCGCCTGCAGTGACGTGTCAGCAGCGTGCTAAAGCGCACGAATAGCAAAAGCGAGGTAACTAACACGAATCTTGCCCACACCGCCCCATCCTGAACTCGGACTTCTCCGTTGACAATGGCGTAACAGTACCACGAAAGGCCGATCAAGACCAGTACCCTCGTACTCCCCGTTTCTTAGAGCGTAGAATGGAGCAACAAGAAAGCAGTGCCATAAAATGACCGCGGGGGACTGCCGCTTTTAAGCGGCAGCGGAATGCGGTACACTCCTTTCCTCAACGAATCGGTCCGGATAAGGCCGTCGGGTCAAGAGTCCTGCCAGGGTACGTATCGTTGCGTGACACGCTTTGGTGGCAGTCCCGAGAAGCCGCCGCATTTATGTGGCGGAGTTGTCACTCATCTGTCTGTAGGAACAGCAAAAAAAACGATCGCTTCACAACCTATTGATTCTCACCGGTTTCCTGAGAAGCGCGCATGCAAGCAAAACGGTCTTGTGCCACGGCCCCGCCTGCGAGCCCTCTCGTCCTAGAGTAGTGTCCGGAAATGCCGATTTGTTTCAAGGCTCCCGCTCTGATCCTTATTACCGCCGCTTGGTTCTCACCCGCCGCTTGATTGGGTCAGTCCCCCGCCCGAGAAGCTTGACCAGTTCGAGAGGGTTCACTCGCGCGCGCTCGACCGTAAGGCCCCAATGGAGGTGCGGTCCGGTGACGCGGCCGGTCGAGCCCACCTTGCCGAGCACCTGGCCGGACTGCAAGGCGTCGCCAACTTTCACGTCGGTTTCGGATAGGTGGCCGTAGAAGGTATAAATCCCAAGGCCGTGATCGACAACCACGGTATTGCCGGAAAAGAAGAGTTCCTCGGCTAGGGCCACGCGGCCGCTCTGAGCCGCATGAATGGGAGTACCGGTTGGCGAGGGGAAATCCACGCCGCTGTGGGGCGAGCCGGGCTGGCCGTTCAAGATGCGGCGCTTGCCGAAGTTGCCGCCCGTGGTCACGCCGTCGAGCGGCACGCGGAAATCCCCGTCCCACAATTTTTCAGGCGTCACCTGGTCGAAAATAGCGCGCAACTTGTCGCGCTCTTGGTTCGCTCGCTTGATTTGCTCAGGACTGGGTTCGACGAATTCTTTACCGACTTCGAGCCTCTCGATGGCGAACTTTCCGGCGCGAACGGGAATCTGAAGCGTGCACCTGTCGGGCTGGTCACCCGCGGTCTGCACGTGGATGAGCAGGGGATAGCTGCCGGGCGGTTTTTCCAAGTCGACTCCAAGAATGGCCTGACGCCGGTCGGCGGCCGGAACCTTACTGGCTTCAGGGGGTTCGCTAGAAACCTGCCAGAAGGAAACGTTCTTCGAGTTCCACTCAGCGCTCAGGTCGGTCAACGGCGTGCGGCTTCGCACTTCCAGAAGGAGCAAGCTGCCCTGGCTTGAAACCGGGGCGCTTAGTTGCAGGGTTACCCCTGCGCCGCAGGTCAGTGGGATTTTTGCGCTGGCCAGCGCTGGAAACAAAAACAGTCCCGGCGCTATGCGACGGATGACCCTCGAGAGATGCGGGAATGGACGCCTTCCAAGCAACGTCAGGTCCCCCGCTTTGGCCGCAGCATATTCACGCGAGCTTCTACCTTTTCAAATTGCGCGCGGCCCAGCTTGGAACCATAAATCGCCTTTTCGGAGAGCAGAAAGAGATCGCGGTTCTTTGCCTTTTCGCGAATCTCCTTTAAGAACGGGCGGACTTTGGCAAACATGAAATACAACTCCCCGCAAAAAGCCGGCTCAAAGAACAGCTTTTCGCTGAGGATCCCGTGCAATACGAAAGTTGTCGCAATTCCCCAGTAGCTCCCCACTTGCCGAAGCCAGTTGTTCTCTTGCGAGCCAAAATCCATGGCCACCTTGATGAAATCATCGGCGCAAGTTGGCCAAAAATTAGTGAGCCACCACTGTCGGGCTTTACGCATTTCGGGCTCGCGCCTGAGATTGTAGAGTTCCAGAATCAGGCGCGCCTCCTCGACCGTTGGCTTTGTCGCCATCTTTTCCTCCACGGATATTCCGCGGTGTCATTTTACCTTTGACAGGCGGGTTTTGCCGCACGCTAAGTTTGCGGCAGGGAATCAGCCGTGCGTGGTGCCAGCGCGCAGCTTAAACCGTTGGATCTTTCCTGTAACGGTCTTGGGAAGCTCGCTACAGAAACGCACTTCGCGGGGAACTTTGTGCGAGACCAGCCGCGCTTTAATGTGACTGCGAATCCCTTCGGCCAGCTGTTCTGATTCCTCGCAGCCCGCGCGCAAGGTAACGTAGGCAACGGCGTAGGTCAGCCCGCGGACATCTCTCGCTCCCACCACCGCAGCTTCCGCCACCTGCGGGTGGCCGAGCAGCACATTCTCCACTTCCACAGGCGAGACCCACATACCCGCGATTTTCAACATATCGTCCGCGCGGCCGCAGTAGCGATAATAGCCGTCGGCATCGCGCACGAACTTGTCCCCCGTAATCACCCAGTCGCCTTGTTTCGTGCGCGCCGTCAGCTCCGGAATCCGCCAATACCCTGCGAACGCGCTGCCGCCGCGCACCCAGAAATTTCCAATTTCGCCGGAGGGCGCCTCCTCGCCTGCGTCATCGACAATTTTTGCGTCATAACCAGGCACGGCGGTGCCACAACTTCCCGGTTTGCATTTGCCGGGCCGACTGGAGATGAAGATATGCAGCATTTCCGTCGAGCCGATGCCGTCCAGAATCTCCAGACCGGTGGTTCGCCTCCAGCGTTCGAAAATTTCAGCGGGCAGCGTCTCGCCGGCAGAAACGCACAGCCGGACCGAGGAAAAATCAAGGCGCTGGGCGGTCGTTTCTGCCTCACGGAGAATCGCGGCGTACAGAGTCGGAACCGAGAAAAAAATCGTGGGCCGGCGCTTGGATACCGATTCAATGACGTGCCCGGCGCTGACACGCTTAGGATTTAGGATGGTGCTTGCGCCAAACGCGAGTGGGAAATACATGCCATTTCCCAGCCCATAGGCGAAAAAGAGCTTCGAGGTGGAGAAAGTCACATCGTTCGCGCGCAAGCCGAGAACACTTTGCGCATAGTTGCGCGTGGCGACCAGCATGTCGCCATGGCGATGCACTGCCGCTTTGGGTGTTCCGCCGCTGCCGGAGGTGTAGAGCATAAAAGCCGGGTCGCCAGCGGAAGTCTCGACTGGCGCGAGCGCTTCGCCCGACGAGGCAATCCAATCGCTCCAGATTGCGCAGGACACTCCGTGAGTTTCCGCTTGTCCTTCGTTGACAACAACAATCGGCATTTGCGGCCGTTCGCTGGAGGCAGGCAGGAAGGCTTCGAGCGCGTCGGAGTGGATGATAGCGGCCCGCGGTTCGCTATTTTCAATGTAGTGGATATAATCCGCCGGCCGTGCAAAAGGATTTACCGGCACAGCGACCGCGCCTATTTTGGCAGCGCCAAAAAACGACGCGATGAATTCCGCACAGTCCGGGAGGACGATGAGGACCCGGTCCCCGCGAGATACCCCCAGCTGCCGAAGCGCATTCCCCACGCGATTTGCGAGCGCGGCGAGTTCGGCGTAGGTGAAACGGCAAGGCTCGCCGACAATAGCTGCCTTGTGTGCATACCGGGAGGCAGGGGCATCCAAAAAGTACTCGGCAATATTGAGCTGCTCCGGAATATCTCTAGACAGAAATGGATCCGAGGAAGTTGCCGTCATATCTGATTGGCTACCGCGCCGGATCTATTGGGCGGACGCCTTTGCTCCGGTAATCCTAATTTTGTACCAGGCAGTGCCGGCGGGGTAGAGCGCGTCGTTGATTTCTGAATTTTGCTGCCCGCCCGGCTCGATGCTTACGCGTATGGTTCCTTTGTTCATGAGGATGACAACGTTGTTTGCGCCGACGTAAGTGGTTTCGTACTGGATGTTGCTATAGGTGTAGGACGCCGACCTATTCTGAAGGCTTACGAGCCAGACGGCCGTCGTACCGGTGCGGTCCTTGCTCATGGTTGCGTGTTGCACTTTTAGATCCCGAACCGCATTAGCAGGGCCCGTGGGCGGAGCAGCCGAAGCCACGACAGGCGATGGTTTACTTGCTTTTGCTTTGGAGATGAATAGATAACCACCAACCGCAATGGCTAGCACAACAACAGCGAAAACGATCCACAGACCCTTGGATGCGCCGGATGTCTTTGCTTCCTCACTCGCCTCGAACATACGCCCTCCTCTCTCTGCCCCGGCAGTCCTTGCAGGACGTACTCGTTCCAGGTCGCAGGAAAGCAATAAGGAGCCGTTCTGCAAGTGAAAGTGGCGGCTGCGCCAGAGAGCGTCCCCCGCCCTGGGGCGAGAGCCGCCTTAGGAATACCAGAGAAAGATGAGGAAGTCCATCATCGGAGTGCCTGTGTGCCTGTCCTCCCGTGCGGCCCCTGCCACGGTCTTGGCGGAAGCCTACTCTTGCCCAATGTCTTCCTTCCAGACCTCGGGATGAGCTTGCACATATTGCGCCAGCAAGTCCACGCATTCCTGGGAGCGCAGGTCAATCACCTCGATGCCAGTCTCGCGCAACCAAGCGATTCCGCCTTGAAAGTTCACTGACTCCCCGACGACGACCGTTCTGATGCCAAATTGACGAATCAATCCGCTGCAATACCAGCAAGGGGCTAAGGTCGTAACCATGATCTTGTCGCGGTAGGACCGCTGGCGGCCGGCGCGGCGAAACGCGTCGTTTTCTCCGTGTGCGGAAGGATCACCTTCCTGAACCCTGCGATTGTGACCCTTGCCTAAAAGCTTTCCCTCGCGAGTGAAAAGCGCGGCGCCAATCGGAATCCCGCCTTCAGCCAGGCCTGCGCGAGCTTCCGCGAGCGCGGTTTGTAGCATTGCCTCGTATTCGAGGTTCTTGGTTGTGTCCGTTGTCACTTCTTCCGCTCTTCTCCTTTCTGAGGATTCCTTATTCCGGCTTCCGCTCGGCGCGTCGCAGGAAAAGCACGCAGAAAAACAACGTGCGTTGGCCAGAAGAAAATTGCTATGCATCCCGCCAAGATAACCGCAAGGTGCGACGGAGCCGGACCCCAAGCTCGATGTAGCAACGGATCCTGAAAGGCATAGTTCATGTTGAGTTGCGGAGACAGAAACCGCGAGAAAATCAGCAAGATTCCCGTAATCAATGTTTGAAATCCCAGGGCCCGGCGGTCGTAGCCGAGAATCTCGAGCGCCCACAGCAGAACAACCGGCAAAACGATGTGGAAGCACGAAAGTAACCTGACCCACAGCGGGTAATGGGCATCCCACATGTATTCTGTGCCGCCGACAAGATGATGACCGGTCACAATTCGCCAGCCGACGTCCAGGCTCCACAGAACTCCGACCAGAGGCGCAAGAAGAGCCTGGCTGGAAACCAGCAGAGATTGCCTGAACCATAACCCGAGACAAGCAAGCACCACGCTCACGTCACACAAGTGCAGCATGTTTTGCCAGCCCCATGACCAAGTGTAAAGGGGGAACCAGACTCCTACCCACACAAGCGCCGCCCAGCGCGCTATCGCAAACGGTTTTGTATCCGTCGGCATGTGCTCGTTCGAATGGCAAATCCGCCAAAGCGTACCACAGGCACCAATATGGAGCTTGGACAGTCCGAGACAAGGTTCGAGCATGACGGGGATGCGAACCCTTCAGAACAAGGCTGGCGAGCGACTGCGGCGCTGGCTCGAGCAACGCGAGGACGAAATGGCCGCTCTGTTGGCGGATTTCATTGCGATTCCGACAGAGAATCCGCCAGGCCGGCATTATCGCCAGTTTGTTGAGGTTCTCGAAGAGCGGACCGGAAAGCTGGGATTGGAATTCAGGCGTCTTGGACCTCGCTCGCAGCCCGGCGCCGCGAATGAAGTTCCAGCGTGCTGTTGCGTTAACTATGGCCATGGAGAGCGCACCTTGTATCTCCATGGACACTATGACGTAGTTCCCGCGCAGACCCGGGAGCAATTCGAGCCACAGCGCCGGGAGCATTTTGTTTTTGGACGCGGCGCCTGCGATATGAAGGGCGGAATCATATCCATGCTGTACGCGATTCTGGCACTGAAGGGATGCGGCGCGGAGATAAACGGGAATATCGATCTGCTATTGGTTCCCGATGAAGAAACGGGGGGCGTTCGCGGCTCCGCCAGGCTGGCGGAGCAGGGCATTCCAGGCAGAAATGCAATCGGCATGGTACTGGCCGAACCAACCAGCGGCGTGGTTTGGAATGCCAATCGCGGAGCAATCTCCCTGCGCGTGGAGGTCTTTGGGAAGTCTGCTCACGTCGGTCTGCAGCATCAGGGCGAGAACGCTTTCGACCGAATGCACTACGTCGTCGCGCGGCTCCAAGAGCGAAAGCGCGAAGTGGAGCAACGGACAACAAGTTTGCACGTTGGCGCGGGACAGACACGCAATTCCATCCTCATGCTTGGGGGGCAGAGTGGTGGCGGAACGAACTTCAACGTTGTGCCGGAAGCCTGCTGGTTCACCATCGACCGGCGCATCAATCCGGAGGAGGACTTGGCAGAGGAAAAGGCCGGGTTAATCGATGTTTTGAAGAAGTGTCAGCGTCAGGGCATACCGCTGGCATGGGAGCTCCTGCAGGAAGGGAACTCGGCATCATGCCGGGAAGGAGAATCGACCGGCCAGGCGCTGGCTCAAGCCATTCACGAAGTAACCGGCGCGCCGGCCCGCTTCGAGTTGTGCCCCGGATTACTCGAGACCCGCTTCTATGCCGCGCGAGGCGTACCCAGTTACGCGTATGGCCCCGGACTTCTGGCCGTTGCGCACGGTCCAAACGAGTACGTCGACTTGCGCCGAGTCGTGGAATGCGCGTCGATCTACGCCCTTACCGCCATGCACCTTTTTCCGTGAACACCCGAGCAGGTCAATCTTGGCCAGTGCCTTGAAACAAATACCTTGGACCGAAGAACAGGTCTCCCTACCGGAACCTCTAAATAGTTGATGAGACACAAGTTACGCAGGGGCGCAAACTCCGTTACGAGATTTGGCTATTTCCGGAGTTCAGTTGTCCAGAAGTACTATTCAAGTTTTCCACAGAATTTACCATCCTTTCCTCTACGTATGCCGAACCTCTACTTCTACCAGCCACACGCAAAGAATCAGGGGATGTTGCGAGCCGTTCTTTCTGTGCATGAGTGCGAAACGGTGGTTCGACAGCACCCGGCCATCTACGTTGGAGAAGATTTTCCGCGCCTCGGGAAAGAGGCGGCGGGGGCCAGCGATTTTGCCGTGATTCGCTTTCATCCGGAAGAGAAAACGGCGTCCTGGCGCCCCGGCTACTATCGCCTGGATTCGGACCTCGACACACTCAACGAGTCACTGCTCGCCCTTTCTCGCTAACTGTATCTGTAGCTTGCAGCGTTGGGCGTATTTGGGGCTACGCCACACCGTATTTTAGCGTCCTCTACCATCTCCAGGGAATGAGTGCCCGCCGCAGCCGCTCTCCAGTCGCAGACGCTATGAGGCTTGCTGCTTGCGCGTCATTTTCCGTAGAAAGTCCGTGACGGAAACAATTTTCCCAAAGTACCATCGCTTTAGAGCATCCTCTCGAGAAAGAGAGTCCAATGGCCCCCGAAGGTGTGCGCCGCAGCAGCCGAATTCCAAAGGAGCTCAATATCCTTCTGGTTGGCAGCGACACTGAAGGCAAGGTTTTCTCAGAACAAACGAAAACGGTATTGCTCAGCCGGCACGGAGCAGGAATCGTTTCCCGGTACAAGCTCTCCGCTGAGCAGGAACTGATTCTGCGCCGCCTGGATACAAACCAGGAGGCAGAGGTGCGTTTGGTGGGCCAGATCGGGGTGGAAGGCGAAGTTTACACCTACGGAGTCGCCTTTTTGGAAACGACCCACAACTTCTGGGGTATGAACTTCCCCGCGCCTTCCGAAGCCGAGAAGCGCCTGCGGAGGGTGTCGCTTGAATGCGGCAGTTGCCAAACACAAGAAACGGTTGAACAGAGCGACCTGGAATCCGATGTTTATCTGATTAACGAAGGCATCGTGCGCTACTGCAAGAAGTGCGGTTCGTCCACGTTTTGGAAGAGCGCATCGGAGGAGGCCAAAGAGGTTCCAGTCATGGTCGAGATGGTCGAGGGCCGCTCGATTGGGTGGGTTCCTGAGGGCCAAGAGGCACCCGCTCCGGTTACCGTCGCGGCGCGGGCAGAGACTGTCCCCGCAGTGCGCCGCGAGAATCGGCGCAAGTACGTTCGAACGAAAGTGAACTTCAAGGCGTGCATTCGAAGCTTTACCAACGGCGACGACATTGTGACCTGCGAGGATGTTTCCCGCGGCGGGCTGTGCTTCAAGAGCCGAAAACCATATCCGGAAAACTTTAAAGTGCAGGTAGCCGCCCCGTATACGCCCGGAGTGCCAAATCTCTTTACCCCCGCAGAGATCGTGTATGTGCAGGAACTAAAGGATGAAAAAAAGTTTCGCTGCGGCGTTGCCTATTTGACGAATTCCCGGAATCGGTGAGCCGCGAAGGAGACGCCATCCGGTGCTGCGCGGGGCGGCCCGGGTCAGAGATTCGAAGAGTCAAACGGCTTGGGAAACAAGTCCCGCATCGGAATTACTTCGGTCTTTCCTTTCAGATTTGCTAGGATGACCGGCACGTCGCCGCAGAATTCCCAAATGAGCTGACGGCAGGCGCCGCACGGCGGCGTTAGTGTGTCTGTATCCGTTACCACGGAAATGGCATCGAAGCCGCGTTCGCCTTCGCTGATGGCCTTGAAAATCGCCACACGTTCGGCACACACCGTTAGACCATAGGTTGCATTCTCGACGTTGCAGCCGCCAAAGATTCTGCCCGAGCTAGCGCGCAGCGCGGCGCCCACGCGAAAATTCGAGTACGGCGCGTGAGCGTTCTCTCTCGCCTGCTTGGCCGCGGAAATCAGCGTTTCATTTTCTCCCACGTTCTTTCCTTTCAGTCGAACGCGCTCAAGAAAGATTATGCGATGGCCTCCGCGATGCGCGGGATCACGGCTTTCAGCAAATTGATAAACTGTCCTTTCACGCGTTCCGCGGTTTCGAGGACTTCGAGGTGGTTGAGCGGCTGGTCTAGGATTCCCGCCGCAGCATTCGTTACACAGGAAATGCCCAGCACGCGCATACCGCTGTGCCGCGCGGCGATGACTTCGGGAACCGTGGACATCCCGACCAGGTCAGCGCCAATCGTTCTTAGATAGCGAATCTCTGCGGGCGTTTCGTAGCTTGGTCCTCGAAGCGCGGCGTACACACCCTCGTACATACCCATCCCCAGGCGATTTCCTTCGCCCACGGCCACCTCCCGAAACCTGCGGTCATACGCGCCGGTCATATCGTGAAAACGCAAGCCAAACCGTTCGTCGTTCGGTCCGGTCAGCGGATTGACGCCCTGCAAATTAAT
>Ga0126381_100004042_pt1 | contig 15929 bp, 13 predicted proteins | sample PanSoiMetPlot_28_FD_96465 | JGI IMG/M metagenome (GOLD analysis project Ga0126381, IMG submission 96465) | Tropical forest soil microbial communities from Panama - MetaG Plot_28 | ecosystem: Environmental > Terrestrial > Soil > Tropical forest > Bulk soil | place: Panama | collected 2016-02-17 | reverse complement strand
GCTGTGGTGGAGAAAGCCCGAGGCGGAGGTGATACCTGCGCTGGAAGAACTTGGGATCGGAATGGTTCCGTACAGCCCGTTGGGCAAGGGCTTTCTGACCGGCCAAATCGACGAGAAGACTGAACTCAAGAGCAACGACTTCCGCAGCACGCTGCCGCGGTTTTCGCAGGAGGCTCGCAGGGCGAATCAAGTTGTTGTCGATCTGCTCACGAACATCGGCAAGCAGAAGGAGGCGACCCCCGCACAGATCGCTCTGGCGTGGCTGCTCGCGCAGAAGCCGTGGTTGGTCCCGATTCCGGGAACAACAAAGTTGTCGCGGCTGGATGAGAACATTGGGGCCTTGAATGTGCAGCTCACGCCGAGCGATCTCAACCAAATCAACGACGCGGCCTCAAACATCAAGGTCGAAGGTGAGCGCTACCCGGAGCACCTCGAGAAAATGACCGGACTCTAGCTTGCCCCTGCTGCTTTTAGCACTGTTATCCTATCAAGCGTGCTTCACCAACCGAAGCTTCGCGACATGATTCCGAAGACCGTGTTTCTCGATCGAGACGGCGTGATTAACCAGAAGATGCCGGAAGGGGAGTACGTGCGAAGCGCGGCGGATTTCCGTCTACTCCCCGGGGTTCCGGCCGCGATTGCGCGCCTCAATCGAGTGGGCGTACGGGTCATCGTTGTTTCGAATCAGCGGGGCGTGGCTTTGGGTCTCTATACGACTGAAGCGGTCGATGCCATTCACGCGAATCTGCAGAAAGAACTTCGCTCCTCCGATGCCCATATCGCTGCCTTTTTCTATTGCCCGCACGACAAAGAATCGTGCCGCTGCCGAAAACCGCTGCCAGGACTGTTCGAACAGGCAAGAACGCGCTTTCCCGATATCACGCCCAAGACAAGCATCATGATCGGCGATTCGTCCTCTGATATCGAGTTCGGCAGGGCCGTGGGAATGAGAACGATCTGGATTGAGGGTTCCTTGGCGAACAGGAAGCCGGGATGGGAAAAGGCTGCCGGGCTTGCCGACGCATCTTTCGCATCGTTGCCTGAAGCCGTCGAGGGCCTGCTGGAGCACTTGGAACAGCAGGAAAACGGCCAAGTGCGCGGAGAGAGCTAATCTCCGCTGATTAAAAACGTACTCATAGCCACAACCTGACACGGGTATCCAATATTACGCGACTGGTATTCGCCAGCCGAAATACGGAACGACGTGTGCCAATTTGCTTTTTTTCGATTTGACGCTTCCGCTCAATTGGTACACAAGTCGCGTGCTGGCGCTGCTGAAGGATTACTGTTCTTTGCGAAGTTGCCGACGATCCAGCTTACCTGAGGTCGAGAAACGATGAAGGTCGCTAGCCCAAGCGCAGCTCCGTACACGGCAACAAACAATGCACATGCTAGGCAAACTGAAACGAGAGCGGGATTGGCAACGTTCACATCAAAAGCGCCAGGCAAAATCCACTTGGCAAATCGCCAGGTCGCGGACAGTGCGATGGGATGAATCAGGTATATCCCGAACGTGCAGTTTCGCACATTCAAGAAGCGGGGCGAGATAGCCCCGCGCATTTTCACAATTGCAACGACAGCTGCGACGGAAAACAGCTGATTCGAAATGCGCAAAGTATCCAAGGCGTCGGTAGCGCCTGCCGCAATCATGATTGACGATTCTTGCAGCGCAGCCAACCCAGATAAAACAACGAAGCCAAGGATGAACCAGGTGCGGGTTTGCGAGATTCGATCAATGACGCGCGCATTTCGGGCTGCCCAGATCCCAAGCCACAAGTAGAACACAAAACCAAACAAGGCCTCGCTGTGCGATGAGACGGGAACCCATTGTGCATGCACATTGATTCCGTAGATCAGACTTACGCCAAGCAGTATTGCGCCCAGGCGAAGGTCGTCGAGAAATCGCCTGCACAACAGAAGAAAGCACAACGAGAACATCAGATTCGGAACGAACCAGTAAATACTGTCGAAGATACCCGCGCGTATCAGGCCGAGGATCGAAAGCAACAGATTGAGCGCGGAATTGGAATGGAGAATTGCCAACGAGAGATCGTGAACGAACCTAAGGCTGCAATAAAAGGAAAACCATAGAAGCCACGGCAACAGGACCGTGTGCACCCGGCGGGCCAAATACTCCAAGGGGTTTCTTTGCGTTAATCCCTTGCCCATAAGAAACCCTGAGATCAAAAAGAAACCGATTGTACCGAATTTGAAGGGTTGAACCATTACGATCAAGCTTGAAGGATTGGCTCCCGTAAGGCGCAATGCAGTCTCCGAGCAATGCATCGCGACTACCGCCGCCATTGAGATAAAGCGGACATTATTGACGAAGAGATATTCCTTTTTGTGCCCTTGAGTCGACTGCAACTTAGAGATGTAAACGGGCGAAGCAGCCATTGGACCCCTTTGTGCCTTCGACAATTCAACGATCTGCAGACCGTGCGCTTCAATCCACTATTGATTGCTGGAATTCATGAAGGTGCGTTTTTATCTTTGAAGTTCCTGCCCATCATGCGATGTGCGCGACATCACGTACATTTGATTTCACGATTTTGCGATGAATCTGAGATGGGATCTTTTGATCTAAATAGACGAATCTTGGGACCCGAAGATTACATGTTAATCGAATCGACATGCAAGACCAGGGCGAACCATTTGATAGTTGCGAGCAACGTACTACGACAGATACGAGGTGCCTTTTGATGGACATTTAGAAAGTGTTTAGATATCGATAAGGACTTAATTAGAATCTATGAGCCAATGGATCGCACGGGTGAGTAACTGCGCAGCGAACTCAGATGGTGAGCGTCATACATTAATCACTTCAAGCGCTTTCTTGGTCGGCATCGGTAGGAGATAACGGCTTCCGGTACCGATGTACTAAATAGGAATCGCTCGCCGGTATCAGCTCGCCGATATCGGTAAGGAGCGATGTCATCGGCGGTGATCGCGCTGTGCATGCTTTGAACTCGTCTCATTCAGAGGTCCATGAGGGAGGATGCATGCTGGACCCGATTCTCCACCGGACATTGTGACTTGGCTCACATATTCTCCGAAATCTGACAATGTATTTTTTGGAGATCGATGACGGTGCTTCCTCAATGTCCAGAGATACTTATCTCGGTCGCATGGGCGCGTTGTTGCGCCCAGATATTACCAATAGCGAAAAAAAAACGGTTTACTTCTTTTATCTTTGCTATTCTGCCCATACCAAAGCTTCAAATTAGTGCTCGAGTCGTTCTGTGGAATCAACAGGGCTTCAAAGTCAGAGATGATTGCGCGGAAGGCTCGGTTAAACAGACGTGTAGAAGTGTGTCGATTGGCTGATTGCCGCGTTGGGCTTTCGCTCACCAACTGCTGTTTTACGCAGCGGACAGCAAACCGGATTGCACCTCGCTCGTTGCGCAGAGTCTGTCATCAACATCGCAGTTCGTTGAAGCTGTCTTTGCACCGAGAACATTTGTACCAGCTTTTCTTTTCCTTCTTCGGGAAGGGTGCGCTGGTAACTTCTCCCGGTTTGGGACTTCAGTTTGCCATGGCTCGGCACCTCCTGAATCGGCTTGTTGTTAAAGTTTTGCTCTTTTCAGGTGAGGCTTCATGCATACTTCGGGCTTTTTTCAAAAGCTACAGGTCGCTGTACAGTTAGTCCAAGCACCCTCTGCTCGAGTTCGCCGAGATGCCGTTCGCGGACTTCACGGTAAACGCGTGGAACAACGCTGTTGGAGCCTTTCAAATTCCAAGCGCCTTTTTGACATTGCAGTGGCGCTCCTGGTTCTCTCGGTTGTTGCGGTTCCAATGCTCATCATCGTTTTGTTGATCCGGCTCACGTCGAAGGGGCCGGCCGTTTTCGTTCAAACGCGTGTCGGAATTCGAGGACGTCTGTTTGCGATTTATAAGTTTCGCAGCATGACCCTCAATACTGATAAGAAAGGCGGACCAACTCTCACAAGAGATGGAGATGATCGCATTACACATCTGGGCCGCTGGCTGCGAAAATTCAAGCTCGACGAGCTGCCGCAGTTTTACAATGTCCTGCGCGGAGATATGAGCCTTGTCGGACCAAGGCCGAAGCTGCCCCAGTATGCAGAACAACAGACTCTTGAGTACCGGCCTGGTATTACCGGTGCGGCGACCATTGTGTTTAGATCTGAGGAAGAGATCCTGAAGCAGGTCCATGCTCGCCACCTAGATAGCTTTTATCTACGGCGACTCAAGCCACTCAAAGAGCGAATCGACGTGCGATACATGCGCCGAGCAACCCTATGGAGCGATCTGGGCCTCATCTTTACCACGTTCAGAGTTGCTTTCGTTCCGGCGCGTATCCCTGCATCATTTCGAAATGTCGAGCGCGGTGTGATTCCAAAAGCCGTTGCCCTAAAGAAGACGGGTACAGACGGACTGCGCGTGTACAGCAACCATATCGAGTTGTCAAAACCGGATCGCGAATTTGCTGTCGTAGATTGACGATACTTCGAACTTGGTTTTCTGATAGCAGCGCGCCTATTGCCGGCGTCGGTGGGTTTGGGCTCAGAGGTCCCAAGGCGCTCTGGATAACGATTGCCTTCGACCTTGTTCTTTGAAGCTTCGCTTCGTTCCCTGAAGCTGTCGAGTGCCTGCTGGGCCATTCGAATGAGCAAGTTGTTAGGCGCTACGGAGCAAGGGTGGCATCGCGCCGGGCGACAATCGAAGAGACGAATCGCGGTCTTCTCGGTAAAATATGAAGGAAGCACCCGCACAGCTGAGAGGACTGGATGTCTGTCCGAGATTCGCATACCGCCCTGCAAGATGAGCCGTCAGTAGTGTCTGTGGCGTTCATTCCGTCAGGGATCTCTTTTCTAGATTTTCTGGTTATTCTGGCAGAGAAGAAGCGAACCATTCTGATTGTTACGCTCGCAACTGTTGTTCTAGCCGTTGGCCTGGCGTTCATTCTTCCCCCTTCGTACACGGCTACAGTGACGCTTCTAACACCACAACAGAACACGTCATTGAGCGCAACGCTTGCCTCTCAGCTAGGCAGTGTCTCAGGTATGGCTGCTCTTGCCGGCGGCAGTGGGTTTGGGCTCAGAAATCCCAACGACGTGTACGTGGCGATGCTCAAGAGTCGCACCGTGGAAGATGCCATGGTCCAACATTTCGGACTCATGTCTGAGTACAACAAGCACTTTCCTACGGATGCCCGGCGGGCATTAGAGCGGCACGCAAAGGTGGATGGTAACGCGAAGGATGGCCTGATTCATGTCTCCGTCGAGGATAGAGATCCTGTGCGCGCTGCGACGCTGGCCAATGGCTATGTTGAGCAGTTTCGCAAGTTGTCGGAGCACCTTGCCATTACAGAAGCCGCGCAGCGGCGCTTGTTTTTCCAGCGAGAGCTGGAAGACTCTAAAAACAACCTGGAGAATGCGGAAGAAGCGCTGAAGGAAACCGAGCAGAAGACAGGCGTGATCCAGCTCGACAGCCAGGCACGGGCGCTTATCGAAGCTGCGGCGTCGCTTCGAGCTCAGATCACCGCCAAGCAGGTTCAAATCGAGGCCATGCAGACCTACGCTACAGGAGAGAACGCGCAATTGGTCCAAGCGCAGAGTGAGCTGCAGAGCCTCCGTGCCCAGATGGCCAAACTAGGCGGCTCTGAGAGTGGCGACGAACTGATCGTGCCGAAGGGGAAGGTGACGGAGGCTGGACTTGACTATATGCGGAAGTTCCGGGACGTGAAGTATTACGAGACGATCTTTGAGATTCTTGCGCGCCAGTTCGAGGCTGCCAAACTCGATGAGGCACGACAAGGCGCAATGATTCAGGTAGTGGATGTCGCTGTACCTCCCGACAGGAGGTCGTTCCCGAAACGGGGACTGATTGTCATGCTTGCGCTTGTGGTCGGGTTGCTCATAGGAATTGGCGTCGCGCTGTCTGCAGTAGGATTGGATTACCTGAAATCTCAAGAAGCCTCGAATGCCAGGTTGATTCGTCTTCGTCGAGCGCTCTTATGGCGTTCACGAACTGCGTCCTGATCGGGCATGAACAGCTTGGGGTAGGGCGCGGCGGTGAAGCCAGAAGCTATTCCACGCGTATTCTGCCCACCACATCGAGGCTCGTAGCAGGGGAAGATTGGAGACCTCGCGATACATCTTCCAAGTCTGCACGGCCGCAACGAACTTGTTCGCGGAGCGGCTGGTCGAGGACAGCCGATATCGCCCCAGATCCGCAGGCAAGCGGTGCCCGATATGGCCCTTCCTGATGAGGGTCAGCCATCCGCAAAAGTCCTCATGAAGATACCTGGGATCTGAGGGAAAGCGGAAATCGGTCACTCGGGTCCGATCGATTACCATGCTGAGGCAGCCACCATGGCCACGCCGTGTATGCAGCGTTCGCAAATCCAGCTTCTCCGGCGCTTGGATTAGCGGGCCGACGCGCGCGCCATCGCTCGACATGTGCCGGTAATCGTGATAGATGAAGGCATAATCAGATGCAGTGATCCACTCGACCGAGAGAGCGAGCTTCTGAGGTAGCCAGAGGTCGTCGGCATCGAGGAAGGCCAGCAATCTTCCTTGCGCGGCGTCGATTGCTAGATTGCGTGCACTTGATGGGCCGCTGTTGCAGGGCGTGCGCAGGAGGCGAATGCGCGAGTCATCCCGTGCCGCAGCCTCTATGATGTCCCGCGAGCCGTCAGTCGAGCCGTCGTCGACCAGGAAATGCTCCCAGTTCTTGTGTGTCTGGGCGCGGACGCAAGCAAGAGTGTCTGGAAGCCATTGGGCCGCGTTATAAACCGGAGTGATGATCGAAACCAGTGGCACGAAGATTCCTCATTGATTCGCTTCGCGGCTCAATTTCACTGAGCCAAAGGCATCTTGGCGCGCTCGCCGAGATAGTGGGCCTGGGTTAGCTTCCAAGTCGACAGTTGATATCCGGTGCGAAGAAGAGCAAGCCCCATGTACGTAATCCAAATAACAAGGGCAGCCCTGGCAGAGGGGCCATTGGAGCGTACGACAAGGAACAAGGGCGCACACAAGACCAAGGAGAGCACATGAAAGAGTCGAAGGGGATCGAAGTCCTGGCCCTGAGATGTCAGTTGCTTATTACCGAACTTGATCAGAGTGTAGGAAATGATCCGCCATAAGCCCCAGCAGAAAAACAACACGAGCAATACCGTTTGCGCGTCTGCAAGCGAGACCCATGGGATCACGACTGGCACGAATTTGTAGAGACTTAGCGCCCCAAACGTAAATATCCGCAGAAAGCGCAGACTTCTTGGTCTGCGACTGGTATGCCAGAAGAACACGAGCAATACCAATGCAGCCAGACTAGAATAAGTGATCGCGAATCGCGCTCCCTTCAAGATGAACAGAGTGGCCGTCACGAGCAGTAAAACAAATAAATGTGATCCAACGAAAGTCCAGCTATTTATTCGGCGTCCCTCCAGGTGGTCGCCATTCGGATCAGACGCAGAGTCTGCCAGGTCGTTGACGAAGTAGCCGCATTCATACAATGCAAAGTTGCCGGCCAACATCAATATGCTGAGCCAGAAGCTTGCCGAGTAAGCGATCTTTAAGGCCAGCGCCAGCGGCAACCATTCGGTTAACAGAAGACTGATTGCCCTGACCGGTGTCCGAAGGCGCACGACATACATATACCCAAACGGAAGATCAGCGAGTTGCACACAGCCCCCCTTCAAGTGGTTTCGAGTGAAACGTAATTCTTGCAAGCTCAGTCTCAGACAGCTTGGAAAGATCGCCGCGCTCGCCCAAAAAGTGTGGGTGTTGCGCCGTGCGAAGGATGTCAACATCCTCGACGTTGTCCGTGTATACTGCCGCCTCGCGCAACTGGGACTCCGGCAGCATGCGACGCAGATGTGCGAGCTTCTTGCCGGCTACATTCAGGGCGATTAGGCCGGTACAGCGGCCATGGCGATCGTATCCCAGCCGTGAATACACTGCGCCGTCCAGCTTGAGCTGATTTGTCACAGCGACCGCGATAGGGTCGAGGCTTGCTGTTGCGAGGTAAACCGGAATGCCGAGGCTTTGAGCGCGAACAACTGCACTCAGGGGCTCGGGGTTCGAGAGCCGGGCGAGGCGATCGCGAACATATGCATCTGCCTGCTCATACAAGAAGGACTTTGGCAACCCGCGCAGAGCAAGGACAAATGTCGGCCGCTTTCGACCAAGTATGGTCTTCCGAAGGCGTTGCCTCCAGCCGTCGCGGAGCAACCACGCATCCAGAAAAGCTTTCGTGGTGTTTTCCGCAATGAGCGTGTGGCATAGGTCAACGATCAAGAGCCTGCATGATTCCTGGTTCTTCAACATCCACCCTTCCGATTTAGGCGTTAGCGTTTGCAAGTTCTGCTGCAAGTGATTCCCATTTTCCCACGACAGAATCCTTTCTATAGCGCTCAATACCGGCACGCGAGTTCTGAGCGAGTGTCGGGAGGAGGTCTGCTTCGTCACGGATTCTTCTCAGGCATCCGGAGAGCTTCTCAACGTCGCCGCAGGGAAAGACCAAGCCGTTTATGTTGCCCGAGACGACATCGCGTAACCCATCTACATCAGAAGCTATGAGGGGACGACCAATGCCGAGGGCTTCCAGTGCAACCATTGGAAAGCCCTCGTATCTGGATGGCATGATGACGACCGAAGCCTTGCGGATTTGCTCGTAAGGGTCGTTCCTCGCCGGCAGCAACAGGACGCGATCCCCGAGGCCAAGTTCGCAAACGAGCCCTTTCAAAGTAGGCTCCGAGTCGACCTGGGGGCCCATGATGGTGAACTGCCACCCATCCATGTCTGTCTGGCAAAGTGCCTTGAGAAATAGATCGAAGCCTTTTTGAGGATGCGCCCGCCCGATCAGCAGCCCCGTTTTTGGAACCGCATCTGAATAGGGTCTCGCCGTTGCGCGCGCAGGAATCATGTTTGGGATCACGGTGACACGCCTGTATCCTAGGCGGCGCAAGTCGGCGGCGATGCTTTCGGTCAGCACAACGACTGACCTTCCTCCGCACAACAGCGCTAATAGTCTGTAAAGAATCTCTCCGCGCGGAAAGTTTCTAACGGGGAAGTGCCTTTGTAAAACCAAGGGTGCGCCCGCTATCGTGCCAAAGGGAAACGTAAGTCCGATGGAGGTGCCGTGATCGACGATGAGGGAGGGATTGTGACGCTTAACAACCGTGCGCAGTGCCCCGATTTGTCGGATCGCCCAGAGCATCTTAAAGGGCCATGCGAGTATCCCTAATCTCTCGTACCTCCTTTCTTCCGGATAGGGGGTTTTCTCGATACTTACTCGATCGTCCAGAGGATATGCAGATTCAGACCGCGCCGAGTTAGTCGCGATCACTACTTGATTGCCTTGTTCGACAAGAGCGTTGGCGAGCTCGCATATGGCGCGTTGTATGCCTGCCACGGAGCTAAGATCGTAAAAATGGAAAAGGTACTTCATGGAATCTGAATTTTTCCTGGACGTGTTTTGCTGGTTCCCCATCAAAAGAATGCTCCTGAACCAAATGCCAGCATGCCGACATCAAACAGGTATTCAGCCAAGATTGCGTACTTGACGAGCCTGGGAGCCGGGCTGGTCAGAAGGCAGGAAAGAAAAATCGTTGAGTAGAATTCGTGCGCACGGCCAGCAAACACGATGTAGTAAGAGGTAGGAAGGAAGAGGACTGCCAGGACCAGTAGGTCGTGCGGCGCCTTACGATTGAAACACTTCCAAAGCACTAGAATCGCAATATCAAAGTAATACTTGAGCGGTGTGTTTGCCGGGGCGTTTAATTCCAGGCCCTTATAGTTGGAATAGGCTGTGAGAAGTAAGATTTTGTCCGCCTGGCTGAATATTATGTAGGCGAGCATGCAGCTTAGCACAGCGGCTAAGATCAGCCCCCATTTGCGGTTACGGAGAATGAGCCAGGCAGCAACCAGGAGTGCCCCTCCTGCGATGGCTCTATGAAAGAAGAATCCCACTGCAACTGAAATCGCAAACAACCAGATGCTGTTTGCTGCGACAGCAAGGCAAACGAACACAACGGCTGTGCCGTAACGTGTTTGCGCAAAGAGAAACCAGAAGATCAGATAGATGGCGAGGGTCAATGAAACCGGAAACGAGCCGTCACCGCGACCGGCTCGGAACGCCAGTGTCATAATTCCCACGGAGAGCAGTAGGCTCAGCACAAAGAAATATAAGTCGAAATTCAGGCCCAGTTGGGCGAGCCAATGCCATGCTCCCCAACCGTCGGCCACGTCTGGGTAAATTCCGCGGACTCCATCAGCTCCGTTAAGGTCATAGCCAAAGTTACGAAACGTCCCTACCAGGGCAAGCGATAAGGAGCAGAGCAGAAACACCGCGGGTTTCCCAACATCCGAAAGTACGCGACGCAGGTCCCTAACTTCTTCCATGTGGGCCTCGTCCGTCGTTGGAAAACCTGGCATCAGCTTTCAGGTATCCCTCGGCAGCTGCTGAAACGGTAAATCGCGTTGTTTCTACAGGTCTCCGCTGCTGGCGCAACGCGCGCCGCAGAGTTGCAAGTATCTCCGTGCGCTCCCAGGAGAGTGGCAATAGCTGCACAGAGGTGCCAACGTTTTCTGGCGCAATTTCGAGACCGCCGCCAGAGCCGGGCATAGCCACGATGCATCCTTGTGTCATCGCTTCGAGGTAGGCAATTCCAAAGCCTTCCACCTCATTACCGGAAACGAAGATCTTGCTACGGCGAAGATATTCGCGAACTTCCGGGTCATCCGGTGTCCCCTTGAATTCGAAACGAGGATCGCCCTCGACCATGTCCTCCAGCTGAACTCGTTGGTTCCCTGTGCCGATGATGCACATGCGGAGGCCTGGATTCTCGTCGAGCAGATCACGAATCGCCGGCAACATGCGATGAAGATTCTTGGCTGAAATCAGTCTTCCAACATAAGTGATGTAGCACCGTTCGAAATCCAGTTCGCTTTGGGGTTCTAAATAGATCGGCTTCGCCGGGTTATACACAACGGCATCGGTGCGGACATTAAACACCGCGCCGAGTGTTGAAGCCGTATAGTGCGAGACAGCCACCAACTGCGTTCCGGCGCAGAGATTAGCCAGCTTGTACGATGCAATGACGGCGATCGTCGTTACCCATCCTTGCGAGTCCGCGCGTGGAACGCCGTGGGCGATGCAAATCGCACGGCGTGCGAAGGGCGCGCTGAAAACGGCGCTTGTGCTGAGAATCTTTAAAACATGCGGGTCACGCAGCTCTCGCCAACGCCGGAATATATGAGAGGCAGGCACAATCTCAACTGGAATACCCAACTCTGAGAAGCCCACGCGTAGACTTTCAGCGAAGCTTCCGATTCCTCCAATTTCACGACCGCCTGTTATCAGGATTTTGGAGGGAAATCCCCGCGCAGAGGTGAAGACTGGTGACGCGTGACTACTTTCATTGCGATCTAGTGCCGAGTCGACCTTCATCTTGCACCGCTTTCGCAGGTGGCGAGCTGGCCGATGCCGAGATATGTCCGACGCGCGCGGAGGAAGATGAAAAGCGCAATGGGTAATCCGATGCCCGCGGTTGCAAACAGATAACCTGTGGACACGCCGCTATTGCCCCATCGATGCGCTGTTGCTGCCCCAAGAACCAGCGTCATCGAAGCGACAACTATCGACTGCACCAAGTATGGCTCGTTCTTGAAAGAACGCAGCAGAATCGCCATGCTCTGAACAATGCAATTGGCTCCCGCGGCCAGCGCGAGGACTGCAAACAATTGCGGCGTGACCATTCGCGCCGCGATCCTGGGAGCAATTGCGGGCAACATCGCCGCTCCAGCACACGCGGCGACTGCGATAATGCCGAACGCGAAAAGCGCCTGGCCCATGGTGCGCAGGAACAGGCGGTCGAGCGCCTGAAACTTTCGCTCGGCAATCATGCGGCCGAAAGGTGTAGCCTTGGTCGAGATCCACGGCAGGACCAACGCAATCATATAGCCGGTAATGCTGAGCGACATTCCCATCTGCCCAGCCTCGACCGGACCCCGCAACGCAAAAAGAATCGGAATGAAGACCTGAATTGCATAGTTCGAACACAGCCAGCTAACAGCGATGCGCCATTGAAAGGGCCACACTTCGCGATTCCAGTGAATACTGAATTGTCCGGCTGGATGGCGCAGAAGTCCCGTGAGAAGGCAACGGTTTTTGAGCAGAAAGAACAGGCCAGTCCCGATCTGGCCGACGATCACGAGTGCCGGAGAGTAAAGCCCGTGGTGCAACAACATGGCCGTCCAGGCAAAAAGCGAGGCAGCAATTGCCTGGCTCAGGCGCATCGCCGCGACAGCGCGTACTTGGCCGCATCCCTCAAGAAACGAGTAGAAGGGCAGACACCAGAGGCCAACGGCTGAAGCAGTGACCGCCATAAGCCACGGTCCGTGCCAAGCGACCTCGGCCCCACCCGGAGCAACATGGCGGGCAAAGAAAAACACCCCTAGCGGAGCCAGAAAGAGAATCATGCCGACCGCGGCACCGGTATACCAGCGCATACTGAGCTGCAACGTGGAGGCCAAGCGCGCATGAGCCGCGGTATCGCCGGTTACGCAACCATCCGGTTGCACCTCAAGGTGAATGCATTCGTGTGCTGCAAGTTGCTGAATGACAAACGAGAAGCCCAACTCGAAAACCATCTGCAGCGCGACCAGGCTTAACAGCGTGTAGTAGTAACCCTGCTCGACAGGGCTTAGAAAGCGAACGATCAGCAAGACCGTGCCAGTGCTGCCGACGATGTTGACCAGACGCGCAAGAAACGTATAGGCAATGGCACCGTCGAGTCCGAGTTTGTTACGGATAGCGTTTACCACGGACGAAGCACCTGTTCCAGCGCTCCGACCCGCTTAGCGAACTGGCGCATGCCCTGTATTTCGATCTGCCGGACGGAGGCAAGTTGTCCGCGGAGAACGGCGCCGAAGGCTATCATCCAGCGGCTCTGCATGGGGCAGTTCCCGAGCCCCAACTTGGGACGTCGCAATGTTTTCTGGAGTCGGCGAAATAGCCTCACGTATTCCGACAGAATCATAGGGTGTGCCTAAATTCTATCCGATTACAACGATCAAACCGGAATTCGCCAGAACTCCGCCAATGAGGAACACGCTATGGTCGCGCCGCAACTCGGGTCGGAGTTTGTTCCCGATGATGTAAACCGAAGATTCGTCTCATATGACCATTATTGAAGGTATAATGAAGGCCTTCGCGCCTTCAAAAACTGATCAGAGTGCGTTCACAGAGAGGTGTTACCGGACGGCTTTTGCACGTTTCCATCGATCACGAAGTTGGATTCTCAATCTCGATGTAACCCTCTCAGTCCACACTGGTAACGAGAATCGAAGGATGGCAGTCAGGGCCGAGGCTGCCGGGGCATTAAGCCCTGACTGAAAGTACGATTGGAAACGAATACTCTCGACGAAACTGCCTCATTTGGCGCTGTATTCGCCCGGCCATGCGCCAAGATTGATCCGGCAGCGCATTTCTGTCTTTGCAGCAAGGAGTTTCATCCCATTGAATCTAAGCCCTGGCTCAGGATTTGTGCCGTCTCTCACGCGAAGGAATGATGAAACGGACTTTGTTTCGAAAGCTCAGCCGGCTCTTGGCAGCTCAAGAAGACACGGTCCATTCACTTGGATCTATCTCTGCATAGCTATCGCGCTAGGAGCTTTTGGCCTTACCCCAGTTTGGATTTCCTTGTGGGCGATTTGGACGACCGATCCCCTAAGATCCATCGGCGCATTGATCGTGCCGCTGGCAATCGTATTGATCGGGCGTGAATGGCGGCAAAGCGGATGGGAACTTCAGGGAACATGGTGGGGGGTAATTCCGCTCACGTTCTCCTATATCAGCGTGGTGGGTTGGCCATCCTTATTCGTTTCCTGGCATGCCAGTCCGTTAACGCTCAACCTTCTGCCTCGATCGTTTTCTCTCTATCTTTATGCAAGTGGCGTCGTACTGCTCTTTGCAGGGTCGAGGGTCTGGCGCCGGGCCTGGTTTCCTTTGGCGCTGCTCCTTTTTGCCCAACCTGTTCCGGCAGCATTCACCTATCAGTTCGATTATCCTTTGCAGAGTCTCTCCGCGCGCACCGCGCGCGCTTTCGCGGCCATGATCGGCTTTTCCCCGGGGAATCAAGAACTTCTGAGGCTCGTTTTTACACCCAGCTTTGGGATGTTCATCGCCCCGGGATGTGATGGAATGCGCGGCTCTGTAGCACTGGGGTACGCCGCTCTCATTGCGGGCTACATCAAGCGCCTCCCCCTGCGGCACTGGTTACTATACGTCTCCGGTGGGGTCCTTCTGGGCCATCTACTCAATTTGATCCGCCTCTGCACATTAGTTCTCTATTACCGGGTCGCCGTTGGACATCGCGTATTAGAAGACTCAGCCAAGGCAGCCGACTATCTCATTGGAGGGATTCTCTTTTTCATCGCCGTGGCTTTGTTCCTTGTTTTTGTGTTTAAGGCACATGATTCTGGAACATCAAGAGCGAAAGTTGGCGGCCTAGCAGCAGACGTTCGTACGTCTCGCCCCCTTGTCCCAAAAATCGCAGCCTTTTCGGTAATTGGTCTATGCGCCGCAGCCCCGGTGATCATCGGAATTCGATATGATCAGTATTCCAATTTCAAGTCAAAGTACGATGGCCTGCTCAAACCGAACGACCTTGACAATTTGCTTCCCAAGCATTTTGGCGGCTTCCAACTGAAGAGAGTTTGGCAAGAAGAGAAGGCCGGATCGCTTGCGATCGAATCTGCTGCCTACAGGACACCCACGTCTGACGAGGTCACCCTCGGAATCTGGCTTCTACATCAGACGCACAATGCGCATAACAGTTGGATTACCCACGGCGAAGTTCCAGAAAGTCGTGCGGAGAGACAATACCTAACCTTCCAGGGGCGAGTAGTCTCCTTTGACACGGCGTTCTATACCGACGGCATTACCGACCGGCTTGCCGGAACTGTAGATTGCACGCCAGCGTTCTGCCGGTCGAATACAGACGACCGCGGCGCGGTGTCGCTCTCTTTTTTTGAGAATTCCGATTTCAGAACCAACGGTGCCCGCGCCGTATCCATTTTCTTTTCGGTCGAGAGACCTCATAACGGCAGATCAAAGGATGATTCGATTCGAGAATTGTCGGCTGAGGCGCAGGACTTCCTTTCCGAAGTGGATTTCGGAGAATTGAGCAGGCGATTCCAATAGGACTCCCGCATCGGTTAACCGCTAGATTGAGACCAACTTGGGGGTAATGGAGATTGCCATTGTATGCAGCTTACCGAGTGGCTGCCGTCAACTGCGGTGTTGAGCTTCGGCGACCTCCTCCTCATCGTCCGACAAAGAGCCAATAGGGGCAAACGATCACGACCCTACTGCTTAGCTTTATTGTCGGAGTGACTTCGTAAGAACTCGAGATCACGGCAAGATCAAATCAAACGGGGGGGCCACTTTGCCTTGGACTTACAATGGGCACATGCCAGCCTCGGCAGAGAGTTCCCCATTCCGAGTGGTACACACGGTTTGCTCCCACGACTGTCCGGATAGTTGTGCCGTTCTGGTGACGGTGGATGGGAATGGCCGTGCAATCAAAGTGCAAGGCGATCCGTCGCAACCTGTAACGCAGGGCTTCCTCTGCGGCAAGGTGGCGAAGTACCTGGACCGTGTCTACTCTCCGGAACGGATTCTTCGTCCGTTGCGACGCAAGCGCGGAGCGCAGAAGGGTCCTCAACCTCGCGGTAAAGAACATGAGGCGTTTGAGCGGGTGAGCTGGGACGAGGCGCTGGACGCGATCGCCGCTCGGTTGAAGGCGATTGCCGGCGAGTTCGGGCCCGAGTCGATTTTGCCTTACAGTTACGCGGGAACGATCGGTGTTCTGGGGTACGGGTCGATGGACCGCAGGTTCTTCCATCGCCTGGGTGCGAGCCAGCTCGACCGCACCATCTGCTCGGAGGCCGGCGGGC
>Ga0126381_100004041_pt1 | contig 15929 bp, 11 predicted proteins | sample PanSoiMetPlot_28_FD_96465 | JGI IMG/M metagenome (GOLD analysis project Ga0126381, IMG submission 96465) | Tropical forest soil microbial communities from Panama - MetaG Plot_28 | ecosystem: Environmental > Terrestrial > Soil > Tropical forest > Bulk soil | place: Panama | collected 2016-02-17 | reverse complement strand
CGAATCCCGACTACCAAAAGTTCTTCGATGCGGCCGGCGAGCACAAGAATCAGACGGTTCCGATCAGTGTTGATCGCAACGGCACCACGGTACATACGTCGCTGGATCTGCCGCCGAACATTGATCCACAGCACTACGACGTGAGCAAGACGGGATTATTCGTCCAGTTCGGACAGAGCCCGATCGGGATCGAGCAGGTGAGCCCCGGATCGCCGGCGCAGCGCGCCGGCCTCGAGGCGGGCGACAAGATTCACTCGGTGGATGGGCACCAGTTCCACACTGTGATGCCGCTCGTGGACTACGTGCAGACCCAAAAGGGCAAACCGGTGACGCTTTCGGTGGAGCGAAACGGTGCGATGTTACCGCCGATGACAGTGCAGCCCTATCAGCAGGATGGAGGCTGGCGTCTGGGGTTCCTGTGGGCCGGTCCGGAAGACATAGCGATGCGTCCACAGCCGATGAGGTTCTCCGAAGCGTTGTCGGCGTCGCGGGACTTCTGCGCCAACGGTTCGTTGCTCATTGTCAACATGCTGAAGAAGCTCCTTACGCATGAAGCGTCCGTGAAGCAGATCTCGGGACCGGTAGGGATTGCAGTTGTGGCGGGACAGGCTGTCAAGCAGCCCTACTGGTCGGCGAAGTTCGGCCTTGCGGCGGGCATCAGCTTGAACCTGGGTATTCTGAACCTGCTGCCATTCCCGATTCTGGACGGCGGACTGATTCTGCTGCTGCTGATCGAGAGCATCATGCGACGGGACATCAGCATGATTGTGAAGGAGCGCATCTACCAGGCTGCGTTTGTGGTTCTGGTGGCGTTCTTCGCATTCATTATGTTCAACGACGTGAGCAAACTGCAGGTATTCAATCACCTCAAACCGTAAAGACAGGGCCCGAGGGAACTAGGGACCAAGGGATTATGAGCGCGACTGGTCCTGGAAAGAACGAAGTGGACCGAGAAGCTCCTCACTCTGCAGTGACAACCCATCAGGTTCGTGTGCGGTATGCGGAAACCGACCAGATGGGCATCGTGTACTACGCCAATTACCTCGTCTGGTTCGAGCTGGGCCGCGTGGAGTTGCTGCGCTCGCTTGGCCTCGCCTACAGTCAACTCGAGAAAGAGCACGAGTGCATCCTGCCTGTGGTGGAGGCGACGTGCCGTTATCGCGCTCCAGCGCGATACGACGACGAGATCCTGATCGAGACGCATCCGGCGATGCTGCGCGGATCGGTTCTGAAGTTCGCGTACCGCATCCTGCGCAAGGGTGCCGACGGCATCGAGCCGACGCTGCTGGCGGAAGGTGAGACTGTCCATGTGGTCTGCGACGATCAGCTGAAGCGCAAGCCGCTGCCGGAGCACTACACGGCGGCGCTGCGCAAGTTGATGCCGGAGCATCAGCGCACGCCGAAAGAATAGTTCGCTCAGCGTTTCGTGGTAGGTATATCGCTCTCGTTCTCAGTGCAGAACGAGAGCGATTGCGAAGCCGTCGTAGCCCTTGCTGCCAACGGTCTGCAGTACAGTTGTACTGAGGCGCGGCTCGGCGGCGACAAGATCGGTGAATTGGCGGACGCCGCGGATGTTGGGATCGGAATCGTGCGGATCGATTACCTTGCCGTCGCGAACAACGTTATCGGCAACAATCAGCGTTCCCGGCCGCGATAGTTTCAGCGACCATCGAAGGTAATCGGGATAGCCGGCCTTGTCGGCATCGATGAAGATGAAGTCGAACGGATCGATATGTTCGAGGGCGATCGTCTCAAGCGTCTGGAGGGCGGGTGCGACACGCAGGTCCACGCGATCCGCCAGACCGGCGCTGTTCAGGTTTTCGCGTGCCACTTCGGCGTGGCGTGCCTCCAGTTCCAGCGTGACGACGATACCGCCAACCGGAAGTGCACGAGCGAGCCAGAGCGTGCTGTAGCCTCCGAGCGTGCCGATCTCAAGCGCACGGCGCGCTCCGGTTGCGCGAACCAGCAATTCGAGGAACCTGCCCTGCAGAGGGGTGACATCAATGGAAGGCAGTTTGGCGGCACGATTCGCTTCGAGTGCTGTGTTGAACGATTCGCTGGGGGCGATCAGCGCGTCTGTGAAGTATTGATCGACCTGCTTCCAGATGTCTTTGGTCTTTTTCGGCAAAGCAGCCTCCAGGGGCCGTCAGCCTATCAGCGACGGCAGGGAATTTCGATCAGCTACTTGTCGCGTGCGACCACGAAATCGGGAACCCAGAGCAGTGCGCGCTTGAATTCCGAATCGGGAAGCGCGCTTAGGGCATGGCGCGACTGCTCGGCGTACCGATCGGCTGCAGCCATAGCGTATTCGACCGAACCGTTGCGTTCCACAATCTCGCGAATCTGTTCGCGGCTCACGTACTCGAAGCTGCGGTCGTCGAGTACGCGTTGAATGGTCTGACGCTCGCGCGCAGTGCCGTGATCGAATGCGTGGATAACGGCAAGAGTTGTCTTGCCCTCGCGCAGATCGCTTGCGACGGGTTTGCCAAGCACCTCTTCAGTAGCGGTAAGGTCGAGTACATCGTCGACAATCTGGAATGACAGGCCAACGGCCCGGCCGTAGGCTGCGAGCTTGTCTTCCTGTGCTTCGGTTGCGCTTGCCAGGACTGCACCGAGCCGCATTGAAGTAGAGAAGAGGCAGGCAGTCTTGCGGAAGATCAAGTCGTAGTACTCAGCCTCGGAGACGGCCTTGCCGAGCTTCTGTATCTGCAGCAGCTCGCCTTCCACCATCTGCTGCGTGAGTCCGATCAGCAACTCAAGTACGCGCAGGTTCTTTTCCTCGAGTGCAACCTTGAAGGCCTGCATATAGAGCCAGTCGCCGGCCAGAACGCACTTCTCATTGCCCCAGGTGGTGTTGGGCGAGGGACGTCCGCGTCGCGTCTGGGCGCTGTCAATAATGTCGTCGTGGACCAGCGTCGCGGTATGCACCATCTCGACGACCGCACCGAGCCTGACTGCGCTGCGACCGGAGTAACCGAGCAGGTGCGCTGCCAGCAGCAGCAGAGAAGGACGGATGCGCTTGCCGCCACCTTCACGCAGGTATTCTGCAATTTCTGTGATGGTGCTGACGCTGGAGGCAGCATCACGCCCCAACTCCTGCTCAATCGCTACGAGATCTTCTCGCAGCAACTCGAAGACTTCTTTCGCCGTTGCTATCGCCAGGGTGCTCAATGGTGTCAGTGTCTCGCGTCTTCAATTGGTGCGGTAGTTTGTGAAGGTCAGTTCTACGCCGAGGTCCCTGCCGCGAAGCGCGGCGATGATTGCCTGCAGGTCGTCGCGATCCTTGCCCGATATCCTCACAGTATCGCCTTGAATACTCGCCTGCACCTTCTTTTTCGAATCCTTTACGATGCGAACGATCTCTTTCGCTTTTTCAGCGGGGATTCCCTGCTGCAGGGAGATCTTCTGCCTCACGCTCTGTCCGGCGGCGGGTTCAACTTTACCGTAAGTTAGATTCTTCAGCGACACGCCGCGCTTCACAAGCTTCTGTCCGAGGATCTCCTTCACGGCTTCAAGCTTGTACTCGTTGGAGGAAGCCAGCTGAATGGCGTCATTGCCTTCGAGATGGATATCGGAGTGAGAATCCTTCAGGTCGAAACGCTGGTGGATCTCTTTCATCGCCTGGTCGATCGCGTTACGCACTTCCTGGATATCAACCTTACTGACGATGTCAAATGAATTGTCCTGGGCCATGGATTCGTTCCTTCAGTTGGCTGGGTTCCTGATTGCTCCCGCTCGCGGATGGCGGATGCAACTCTATTAGTTTCACACGAGAGGCGGAAGGTTGAACAAGCGGGAGAAGTTTTTGGTGGTCGTAGCGGCTATCTCTTCCACCGAGACGCGGTCCAATTCAGCCAGTGCTTGCGCCGTCTGGGTCACGTATGCAGGCTCATTCCGCTTGCCGCGAAGCGTGTTCGGAGCGAGCCAGGGGGCATCGGTTTCGACGAGAACGCAATCCATCGGCACTCGCGAGGCAACCTCGCGCAGCGGCTGTGCCTTCGGGTAGGTCAGGTTGCCGGCGAATGAAATAAGAAAGCCGAGATCAAGCGATCGCCGCGCCTGCTCCCAACCGCCGCCGAAACAGTGCATTACGCCGCCAAGGCCTGTAGGGGACCAGTGCTCTTCAAGTACCTCGAAGAGGTCGTCCCAGGCGTCTGTCGAACCGTCCTTGGGCCGGCAGTGGATCAGGATCGGTTTCTTGCGCGCGGCAGCAATGAGAAGTTGGCTGATCAGCCCTTCCCTCTGAACTGGATGGGCAGCGCCTTCGTGGTAGTAGTCGAGCCCGATCTCTCCGCAGGCAATCACCTCAGGCTGGGCGAGGAGGGAATCCAGCGTGGCCAGTGCCTGGTCATCGGCCTCTGGTGTGTTGTGGGGGTAAATTCCGGCGCTGGCGAAGAGTCGAGGTATGCCGGGTTTGCTGTTGAACTCCCGGCAGATTTCGAGCGCCTGATGCATCTCCGATGGATTCTCGCCGATACCGATCGCGAGCACGGCGCCCACCCCGGCTTCGGCTGCACGGCACAGCATGGCTTCGCGGTCGTCGGTGTAGCGAGGGCTATCGAGGTGCGCGTGGGAGTCGATCAGCAAGCGGACACCTCCGTAGTTCTGAGACGCGGTTTCCCTTTACGTTGATTACAGTTCTGCGAAGACTACTTCAGTCTTGCCCCCAGGGGGACATCTTCCAGGAATCCGGCGAGCACGGGAGCGCCGTCGGGCGGCAATGAGGCTGCGAGCAGCATTCCGTTCGATTCGAGACCGCGCATCTTGCGCGGAGCGAGATTGGCGACAATTACGATCTTGCGGCCAATCAGCTTTTCGGGCTCGTAATACTGCGCGATGCCGGCAAGAATCTGCCGCTTCTCATAGCCGAGATCGACCTCGAGGCGGAGCAGCTTGTCCGCTTTGGGGACGCGTTCTGCGACAAGCACCTGGGCGACCCGCAGATCCACCTTCGCGAAATCGTCGATGGTAATGTGCTCCGGCTGCGTGGGCGCCGCCGGTGCCTGCTGGAGACTCTCCGTCGAATGGAGCGGCTTGTCGGGCGAAACCTGTGCCGGAGCCGTCGAAAGGCTTCGGCTTGTCAGTTCCGGTCGAACTCTGCTCACGGGGGCAGTTGAAACCGGCTTCACGCTCCCGGGCGTGGTTCCGATCGGCTTTGGAGTGCCCGCTCCGGGCTCGTTCCTGGCGTTCTCAACCACATTCACAGAGGGAGACGCCAGCGGCGGAGCAGGCGCAGCAGGCAGAGCAGCCGCGGGGGCCTCGGGTGCGCTCGTGGGGGCCTTCTCATTACTCGCGGCGTCAACGGCGCTGCGATTGTCTTCGTCTTCAAGATTCTGCATACGAGGGATGGCGTCCTTTTCTGCGCGGGGAAACAGCGGCGTGGGTTCACCGAGGCGAGTACCTGCCTTCAATCCGCCCCACGCAAGCTTGGCGAGGAATGCAAGCTTTGAAGCATCGGCAATATCGCCCTGCCCAAGCTGCTGCCACACCTTGGATGCCGAGTCGGGCAGGATGGGATAGACGAGCGCGGTGATTACCCGGATGGCCTCGACCGCCGTCGCAAGGACACGAGCCTGCAATGCAGCATGTTCCGCTTCACTACGATCCGCAGGGCGCTTCCATGGCGCATTCGCAGTCAGGTAGCCGTCCGTTTCGGCGACGAGATTCCATACCAGCTTCAAGGCTTCCAAAAAGTTCAGTTCGTCGAAAGCCGGCCCGAACCCTGCTATGACACGGTCTGTGTCCTCACGCAGCGAAGTCTCGGCCGCGGTCTCAGCGCCGGGCTCCGGCACGACTCCGCCGAAGTACTTGTGCACCATGTTCACGACACGGCTTACGAGGTTTCCGTATCCATTGGCCAGGTCCCCGTTGTAGCGCTGCAGGAGTGCATCGAAGCTGAAGTTGCCGTCCTGGCCGAAGGGGATTTCGCGCAGCAGGAAGTAGCGCAGCGCATCCGCGCCGAGAACTTCGCGCACCGTGTCAGCGCGGACGATGTTCCCGCGCGATTTGGACATCTTGCCTTGATCGAAGAGCAGCCAGCCGTTTGCTTTTACAGAATGCGGAACAGGCAGTCCGGCGGCCATCAGGAATGCCGGCCAGTAGACGCAGTGGAAACGGCTGATCTCCTTGCCGATGAGGTGAATGTCTGCGGGCCAGAACTTCGCGAACCGTGCCTGGTCGGCCGTATCGTCCGAACCGTAGCCGAGAGCGGTGATGTAGTTTGCGAGCGCATCGAACCAGACGTAGATAACCTGTGTTTCATCGCCGGGGACCGGGATGCCCCAGTCAAAGCTGCTGCGACTGATTGAAACATCGGCAAGGCCGCCGCGCACGAACGAGATGACCTCGCGACGCGTGGACTCGGGCTGCATGAAGCCGGGATTCTCTTCGTAGAATTCGAGCAGCTTGCGTTCGAATGCGGAAAGCTTGAAGAAGTAGTTTTCTTCGCTCACGGTCTCGGTGATTCGGCCGCAATCGGGGCAGGGCGCACCGGGAGGCACGTCGACCCAAGCCTCGTCAGAGACGCAATACTGCCCGGTGTAGGAACCCTTGTAGATGAATCCGCGGTCACGCAGCGTCGCGAAGAGTTTCTGCACGCCGCGCTTATGCCGTGGTTCCGTGGTACGGATGAAATCGTCGTAGGTGAGGCCGAGGCGATCCCACAGGGCCCGGAATTCGCCCGCTATCGCATCGGCGAAATCCTGCGGCGTGCGGCCGGCGAGCTTGGCAGAGCGCTCGATCTTCTGGCCGTGCTCGTCTGTGCCCGTCAGGAACCAGGTGTCGATGCCCATGGCCCGCTTGCGCCGCGCGATTGCGTCGCACACGATTGTGGAATAGGCGTGGCCCAGATGCGGGCGAGCATTGACGTAATAGATGGGTGTGGTGAGGTAAAAGCGGGCTGAGTTGTTTGGATTCGTCATGGGCGGGCGGTTTTCTTTCGATTGACGCTCTCATCTAAAGCGTCATGCGCTGCGTCTATGTTCCTCTTTCATCTTACGGCAAAACCAGAGTAGGTGTGTCCTGTTGTCCCCTTATCAAGGTCGCCGCTCCATGATGGTCGCGTCGACTTTCGATCGTGGCTTCAGGGCATAGTAACTCTGGTTTTGCGTGAGGTTGCCGCAGAGGGTGCGTCAAACGCGTGCAGCGCTCCGGCTCTGTTAGAATCGCCTTGAAAATCAGCCACTTTCGAGGGCGTCCATCCTGTGTACCTGGAACTGAAGAACCGGCTTGAGTCGCATCTACGGGATGTGCTCAAAGCCAAGTACGACCTGACTGTCGACAATATTCCGATAGAAACTCCGCCGGACCTGAGGTTCGGAGAACTGGCCTCGCCGATAGCCTTTGAACTGGCGCGCAAGCTGCGCAAGGCGCCACGAGTCATCGCGCAGGAGATCGTTGCGGAGCTCGGAACGCCGCGCGGCTTCGCTTCGTTCGAGATCGCCGGAGCGGGGTACATCAATGCACGACTCGACCGGGTAGTCGCAGTCCGCATGATGACCGCCGGCGAAGACGCGGAGCCTGTCACGTCCCATATCCATGCGCTGGTGGAACACACAAGCATCAATCCCAACAAGGCCGCGCACATCGGGCATCTGCGTAACGCGATTTTGGGCGACACGTTTGTGCGGCTGCTTCGGGCCGCCGGGCAGCAGGTCGCAGTGCAGAACTACATCGACAATACCGGAGTACAGGTCGCAGATGTGGTGGTTGGGTTCCTGTACCTGGAGAAAAAATCGCTGGCTGAAGTTCGGACATTGATCGAAGACTTGCAGATGACGTTCCAGCGCTTCGATTACTACTGCTGGGACCTCTACGCGCGTACTTCGCAGTGGTACGCGAGCGGCAAAGACGCGGAGAACGAAGAACGCAAAAAGCTCCGTTACGCGACGCTGCATGAGATCGAGCAGGGCGGAAACGAAACTGCACAATTGGCAGACCTGATTTCAACCACGGTGCTGCGGCGGCATCTTGAAACGATGCTGCGCCTTGGCATCGAGTACGATTTCCTGCCGCGCGAGAGCGAGATCCTTCACCTCAATTTCTGGGCTCTCGCATTCGAACAGCTCAAGCAGAAGTGCGTGCTCTACTTCGAGACCGAGGGCAAGAACAAGGGCTGCTGGGTGATGTCGCGGACCGGCGCGCCCGCTGAACCGGTACAGGAGGGGAGCGGCGACGATAGCGGTGGCGAAAACGGTTTGAAGGGCGTCGATGAAGACGCAAAGGTCATCGTCCGTTCGAATGGCACCGTTACGTATGTAGGCAAAGACATCGCGTATCACCTGTGGAAGTTCGGGTTGCTGGGGCGCGACTTCGGATATCGGAAGTTCTTCAGGTATCCCGACCACGAGTGCTGGATCTCGACCGAGAAGGGCGAGGCCGGCCATCCGCACTTCGGTGACGCGCAGGCAATCTACAACGTGATCGATTCGCGCCAGGCGGATCCGCAGGCGAACGTGATTCAGGCGCTGCGCGGCATGGGATATACAGAGCAGGCTGATCACTACACCCACTTCAGCTACGAGATGGTGGCGCTGACGCCACGCTGTGCCGCGGAACTTGGATACGAGGTTTCGGAAGAGGACCGCAGCCGCCCTTACATTGAGGTCAGCGGCCGCAAGGGTTTCGGAGTCAAAGCCGACGACCTGATTGACAAACTGATCGCAGCCACTCGGGCCGAGGTGGACACGCGCCAGACCTCGCGCGACGAGCAGGAGCGCCAGTCTATTGCCGAGCAGATCGCCATCGGAGCCCTGCGCTACTTCATGCTGAAGTTCACGCGAAATTCGGTGATCGCCTTCGACTTCAAGGATGCGCTGAGCTTTGAGGGCGAGACCGGGCCTTATATCCAGTACGCTGTCGTCCGCGGGCGCAACATCTTCCGCAAGGGATCAATTACGCCGGAGGCTGTGCTGCGTGAATTTGCGGGGGCCGATCCGGGCGCATTCCTCACGGGCGCAGCGGGCGAAGACATCTGGGAGCTCTGGTTGCGTGCCGGCCGCCGCTCAACTGTGCTTGAGCAGTGCATCGCAACCTCAGAACCGGCGCATCTTGCCAAGCACGCATTCCAGCTGGCTCAGGATTTCAACAACTTTTATCACAAGCATCACATTCTCACCGAGCTCGATCCCGAGAGGCGGATGTTCCTGCTGGCTACGGCCGCAGTTGCCATGCGCGAACTCGTCACAGCGCTCGAATGGCTCGGGATCGAAAGTCCAGAAGCCATGTAGTACGGCCGTAACAGAGCTGTAGCCTATATCACAAACAAGGGTTCGGGTAACGGGAGTATATTGCTCACCGGCCAATAGAAGGGCCGGCGCATGGAAGACACCGTTTTACACACGCACATGCTTCTTTCTATCGAAGAGATTGCACGGAAACTATCACTGCTCCCGACCGAATATGAGTCGATGGGCGCCCACGGCGCGAAGCTCAATCTAACCCTCCTGGACAACCCGGCGTTTCCGGTGCGAGGCAACCTGATCGTCGTTACGGCGACCACGCCTACTACATCCGGCGAGGGCAAGACGGTGGTTTCCGTTGGGCTGGCGCAGGGTCTGGAACGCATCGGGCGCAAATCGATTCTCACCTCGCGCGAGCCCTCGCTCGGACCAGTGTTCGGCCTGAAGGGTGGCGCTGCGGGCGGCGGGCTTTCACAGGTGGAGCCGAGCCAGAAGATCAATCTGCACTTTCATGGAGATTTCCACGCGATCACCGCCGCGCATAACCTGCTCGCCGCAATGATCGATTCACACCTCTTCTTCGGTAATGCGCTGGATATCGATCCGGCGCAGGTCACCTGGCCGCGCGCAATGGACATGAACGACCGCGCGCTGCGGCGGATCACCGTCAATGTTGACGGAAAAGATCAGGGAGCAAACCGGACCGCAGGATTTGTGATCACCGCGGCGTCGGAAATCATGGCTATCATGGCGCTGGCGTCGGGCCGTGCCGATCTTCGCCGCCGTCTCGACGCCATCGTTGTCGGTCCTTCGCGGTCGGGGAAACCCGTGACGGCGGGAGATCTCGGCGCCACGGGCGGAATGCTGGCGCTGCTCGACGAAGCCATCAAGCCCAACCTTGTGCAGACGACCGAGGGCACTCCGGCGATCGTGCATACCGGTCCGTTCGGCAACATTGCACACGGCACCTCGAGCATTCTCGCGCACAAGATGGGCGTGCGACTGGCGGACTACGTTGTAAATGAGTGCGGATTCGCCGCCGATCTGGGCGCGGAAAAATACTTCGACATCGTAATGCGCGATTCGGGTATTCAACCGGCCGCCGCTGTTCTGGTTGTGACCGTGCAGAGTCTCTGTGCGCAGGGCGAGGGTCAACTCGAGGCCGGATTCTCGAATCTCGAGCATCACATCAAAACGCTGCGCGGGTACGGCGTGCCGATCGTCGTCGCGATTAATCGTTTCCCCGCGGATACCGCCGCTGACCTGGAGATGCTGGCGACCGAATGCTCGCTAGAGGGCGTACCCTGTGCGATGGTCGAAGCGTTCACCAAGGGCGGTGAGGGAGCCATCGATCTGGCGCACAAAGTCGTCTCGGTCATCGAGACAAATCCGTCCCCGGAGATCCAGCCCGTCTATGGACTCGATGAGCCGCTCGATACGAAGATCCTGAAGGTTGCGATTCAGGTTTATGGCGCGGACGGCGTTACGTTCGGCGACGCGGCGCGGAAGAAACTCGACCGCTATGCTTCCTGGGGTTTCGGCAAGCTGCCGGTGTGCATTGCCAAGACACAATATTCGCTCACGGATGATGCGAAGAGGATGGGCGCGCCCAAGGGCTGGACTCTGCACATCAGCGACGTTTCCTTGTCGGCCGGCGCGGGCTTTGTGGTGGCGATCTCCGGGAACATGATGCTGATGCCGGGCCTGCCCAGCCACCCGCGAGCGCTCTCGATCGACGTGGACCACGACGGAAACATCGTCGGAGTGTAGAGGAGTGCCCGCATGCTCTGCAAAGAAGCCATCGTTTTCATAAACTTGCGGTAGATCTGCCAGCGCGCGAAATCTTTATCTCGCCTCGGCCTCCGCCGCATGCCTGTCAGTTCTGGCAGTACGAAACGTTCAAGTTTTCGCCTAACATTTCAAAAGGGAGTGAAAGCTTCGCGACGGTCAAACGAGGTCCGAGCATGTGTTGCTTTTGGCCGGAGCGGCATCTCGTTAGGTAGAGAGGAACAAGGCGGTGCGGCACTTCAGCCCAAAGGGCAATATGCCTTCGAAGTACACCATCGAGTTGCAGCAACAGCAGCGAATGAGCCTCGCGTTTGGGGACAAACGGAATTTTGTAGAGGCTGGGCGCGGCTTATTTGCAACGCGTTCCTACCGCATCCACACCACTGAATCCGCAAGCCAAGCACAAGGAGAAATTTCATGCGAGCCCATATTCTGCTCGTTCTCTCTGTTCTTTGCGTGTCCGCCTTCCTAGCCGTAACAGTCCAAGCCCAACCAGATCCTCCCGACGCGCCTTCGGCAAAATCGGCCCAAACGCAAGGACACGACCATGTCGTCGAAGGAACTGTGGTGTCCACGACTCGGCACACCCTGGTCGTGGTATCGGACGACAACAAGTATCATCTGTTCACCCATGACGCCAGCACTATCCCCAAGGAAGGGGTCAAGGCCGGCGCCCGCGTTCGCGTCAACGGTGGGGCTCTGAATGACGACGGTACAGAGGTGGCTGAAAGCGTCACCGTACTTCAGCCCGCCGGCGATGCTGCTAAAAGCGGAGCAGGGGCCCAGGCCGGCGCGCCTCCTCCCGAGGTAAATAAGACATCAAAGCAGATCGAGGCCGAAGCCCGCCTTTGGCATGTTGGCGGACGTATTGGTTTTGGCTTCAGCCCCGAGCTGTTTATGTTCGGCCCCCAAGCGGAGTTCGGTCCGTTCTTTAATCAGCAGCTGGTGTTTCGGCCCAACGTCGAATTTGGCTTCGGGGAGTTGACGGACTTTTTTGGTGTGAACGCGGAAGCAGCCTACCGCTTCCGGGCGCCGCTTCACGGTCAATGGACTCCGTACTTCGGCATGGGACCATCGTTCAACTTCCTCAATCAGAGCGCCAGCAGCGGTACTACCAGTTTCAGCAATTTCAACTACAAGACTGGCTTCAATGTTTTTGCGGGCGCACATAAACACAAAACATTCGTCGAGATGAAGACAGCTCTGTGGTCCGGGAAAGCTCCAGTGTTACGCATCTTCATCGGTTACAACTTCTAGGGCGTGTTGGCCGTGAAACATCCCTCAGGCGCTAAAGCCCGCTGTTGATGGGCTTTTTGCGGCACCGCGTCGAGAATCGGCGAGCTTGTCAAATCTAACCCTGCCGAACATGCGTGCATCTTAAACATCCGATGGTGGAGAACGCCTTCGTGCTGATGCCGGCATTCAATGCCGGCGCTACGATTGAGCGAGTGTTTGCGCGGGTACCGGCAGAAGCGCGACAGCGCATTCGCAGGTACGTCGTCGTAAATGACGGCAGCACCGATGACACTGCTCTAGCGCTCGAGAGGTTGCAGAATGCGGTCTCCGATCTGGTTGTGCTCACGCACTCGACCAACCGGGGCTACGGCGAAGCCGAGAAGACGCTGCTTCGTTACGCACTTCGGGAAGGGGCAGATGTCGGTATAGTGTTACATTCCGACGGTCAGTATTCGCCGGAGAAGATCGTCGAGCTCCTTGATCCATTCGACCGGAACAGCGCCGATCTGGTGCAGGGATCGCGCATGTTGGGCGATGGAGCCCTGCGTGGCGGTATGCCGCTTTACAAGTTCATTGCCAACAAGGCGCTCACGGCCATTGAGAATTGGGCTTTCGGCATGAACCTCGCCGAGTATCACAGCGGCTACATGCTGTACTCACGCGAGACACTCAAAGCGATCTCATTCGAGAAACTGTCAAGCTCATTCGATTTCGACCTGGAAATGATCGTCTTGGCCCACGTGAAGGGCCTGCGCATCGCCGAGATCGCAATCCCAACCATTTACAACGGAGAGAAATCCCATCTCAATCCAATCCGGTATGGGCTCGACGTGCTGTCGGTTGTCCGGGATTACAAGCGAGGGAAGTATCACGCAATCTGAACAATTCTTCGACGGGGCTTGGCCGATTCTGCGGATTCGGTGAAGAAACAAGAAACATGCAGCGAATCCTAGCCTCCGCTCGGCTGCTTTGCCTGGTTGGTACGCACCATTCGCTCAATCATGCAGCGCGATACTTTCACTGGGTGGCAAATCGGCTCTTCGGCGATGATTTCGGAACCGATTTGGTGGTCGCTCGACAAAATCTGTTCCACTTCTCCTCTGGTTTTTTCCATCTGGAATGGGCGGTCCTCGGAGTAACCCTTGGCGTCAGCATCATTTGGACGAAACAGAGCCGTCACGGATCGAGGATCGGTCGCATCCTTTTGGGCATCGCCCGCCGGCGTCGCCTGGCGATTCTGCTCGTCTTCCTGACTGCGCTTATTGGCCGGATTGCAATGCTCAACACCAATCCGCTTCCTCAGCCTCGCGTGGCCGACGAGTTTGGCTACCTCTTAGCTGCGGACACATATAGTCATTTCCGGCTTACAAATCCAACCCCGCCTTTCTGGCACCACTTTGAGACAATTCACCAGTTCGTGATTCCGACGTACATGGCGAAGTTTCCTCCTGCACAGGGACTGGTTCTGGCCCTTGGAGTTTTGATCTTCCACAGCGCGGCGATCGCCGTAATTTTGAGTTCCGCCGCGATGGCCGCGGCATTGTGCTGGCAGTTGCAGGATATGATGCCGCCGGTCTGGGCGCTTTGTGGCGGTCTCCTTGTCGCGATTCGGATCGGGACGATTTCCTATTGGTCGGATAGTTACTGGGGTGGGTCCGTAGCCGCATTTGCCGGGTGCCTGCTCCTTGGATCGGTCTCTCGCTGGGCGAAAAGACCAACCATGCCCATCGCTCTTCTCGCGGCTGTCGCAACGGTGCTTGTCCTCGCCAGCAGGCCTTTTGAGGGGACTCTCCTCGTGTTGGGTTCGGTTGCGTATCTGGCGTGGAACCGAAGAAGATCCTTGCTGGCAGTCTTCAACCAGCGCACGGTTGTTCCATTTGCCGGCGTCATTGTCCTCGCCGCTGCTGCGGCAGGCATCAACAACCACGTAGTCACCGGACACATCGCTCTACTGCCGTATGCATGGCACGGCCAGCAGTACAGCATAACTCCAGCGCTCCTTCTTCAGAAGGCGCCTGCATCGGCAAAGGTTTATCGGAACAACGGACAATGGTTGATTCACGCGGTGTGGGAGCGAACCATCTATGACGATCAAAGAACATTTCGGGGATACATCGTCTCCCTGATCGGTGAAAAGCTTGGCAGATACGGCCGATTCTTCCTGGGCCCCTCTCTGTTGCCCCTTCTGCTAGGCCTGCCTCTCGCGCTGACCCGGCGCAAGGATCGCTCGTTATTGATGCTGCTCTTGCCCGTCCTGATTGTTGTGACTCTCGAGACCTGGACGTATCCCCATTACCTCGCGCCGATGCTCGGGGTGATCTATTTTCTCCTGATTCTGAGTGCCCGCTATTTGCGAACCTGGTCACGGGCGCAGGGGGTAGGAGTAGCTCTCGTCCGAGCGGTTGGATTGGCATGTTTCATCTCGCTGTTTCTTCGTCTTTTCCTTGCTCCGGTAGACAACTTGAGTGCTCCTGCCTGGGAGGGCTCAGCGCCGGTCGATTGGGGGCGTCCCCATGTTCTTGAGAGTCTCAATCGGGAACCGGGAAGTCAGCTGGTCTTCGTCGACTACCATTTCATGGCGGGTCAGAGTAACTACAATGAGTGGGTCTTCAACTCTGCTGATTTAGCGAGCCAGAAGGTTCTTTGGGCCCACCGGATGGAACCAACGGAATCTGATCGCGATCTGGAGTGCTTCTTCGCTCGCCGTCAACCGTGGCTCGTAACCATTGGATATGTTGGAGAAGAGTTCAGTGAGCAGTACTCCGTTCAAAAACTGCCTCGACATTCCTGTGCGGTCGCTCCGCAAAAGTAGGTTTCAGCGATGGAGTAGCTTCAATCGGAGTCCGAGACATCACATGGAGACTTCGGTCCTAGGGTTACAACCGGCAGTACAGGCGCCGTTGTTCGTGGATTTCGAAAATCGAGAACGCTGGCCAGATTCCCGATATCAGCTGACGCATCCCGCGCTGTGAGGGGCCGGAGATTCCAGCGCCATTGGATCAGCTTAAGCACCGATGTATGGTCAAAGACCGCGCTGTTCACGCGAGGGAATGACGCTGATCCCACACTGAAAGGAGACGCAATCACGGTCGGCACACGAAGCCCTAAGAGTACGCGACCATCGATGAGGTCCGTATCAGTGGTGTTCGGTGCGATTACCCTGGGCGGCGGCACGTGATCGAAGAAGCCGCCCCACTCGTCGAAGGTAACGATCAGAACTGACTTGGGCCAACACGGACTATTTACCAGAGCGTGATACGTCTGTGACAGGAAGGCATCCCCATTACGAATATCCGCGAATGGATGATCATCGACTGCTCCGATCGCGGGAGAGTACGGTGGATCGACGAATGATACGGCGGGTAACTGACCGGTCGCGGCGTCATTCAGATAATCCTCGTAGCCCTGAGTAATGCCCTCATATTCCGAACCCCAGAGTTGCAAATATGTCGTGTAGGCGCGAGCGCTGATGCCGGCCTCTGACAGTCGGTCCCAGATTGTCTCTAACTGGCACACGTCTGACGTGTTGCTGATTCTGTCGGTCTGTGCTGAATGGAGGAAGATGCGATTCGGAAATGTGGGGCCCAGGAAAGAACAGAAGTATCGGTCAAGCGTCGTGTATCGGCGTGCCAACGCGCCGAAGAATGTCAGATCCTGTTCCTCGTAGTAGCCGATCGAAAAGATGTCGTTTACTGATCTCAGAAAACCATCCATCTTTCCCGCGCT
>Ga0126381_100004040_pt1 | contig 15930 bp, 12 predicted proteins | sample PanSoiMetPlot_28_FD_96465 | JGI IMG/M metagenome (GOLD analysis project Ga0126381, IMG submission 96465) | Tropical forest soil microbial communities from Panama - MetaG Plot_28 | ecosystem: Environmental > Terrestrial > Soil > Tropical forest > Bulk soil | place: Panama | collected 2016-02-17 | reverse complement strand
GACATTGGGGGCGACGATGAAGGTCTCGATGCTAAAGCGTCCCCTAAAGTGCTGAACGGCGTCGCCGTCAGCGTCGGACTGCATATCCCCCTGATACCAAGACAGCCCAAACGGGGTCTTGGGGACCTGAATCACGAAGAAATCGAAAGCGGTATTGGGCGGCAGACCGCTTGCCACAATGAACATGTCTTCGGCCTCGCCATCCGAAATGATTTGAACTTTCGCCTGGGCAGTCGGAAGACACGCATTGGCGGCGACCATCTTGAAACTGATGTGGTCTTCGTCCGCCGCAGACGCAGAACCCGCCGCCGCGAGGAGCAGTGTTGAAGCGAGCAAAGCAGTCTTGAGTGTACGCTGATGCATTTCACGTCTCCATGCTGAGGTAGGGACACGATCGACCGAATGAGCGGTTTGGTTGGGTTCCAATGTGCTTTGGCTCTCAGGACGCGGTCGCCATCGCCAACCGCCACTGAACCGCAATCCGAAGATACTCTGTGCCCGGATGCTCAGTGCGTGAGCTGCCTCACAGGTACTGCTTTTTTTCAAGTCCGCCATTCCCAGGCCCCTCGGTCGATCGGCGTAGGCGGGTGGGAATTGGCAAATTGGTAAACGCCTATGCCGGCCCATGTAACAGCGGCGTAAAATGACAGGTGGGGGTATTCGGCGTCCGCTCCCAGCGAGCCTCACCGGAAAGCATCGCTCGGCCGTTGTCGCAAAGCCCAAGTGGCTCAGCTATCGTAGGCTGAAGGGCTGCCACGCGATCTGCTGGTGACGTTCAGTTGGGCTGCCGATTCCGCAGAGGGCCGGCTTCCAGTCCAAGCCGAGGCGACTCAGCGGTCGGCAAAGGCCGGCGCAACCCCGACCATAAAGCGGGCCATCTCGTCCTTACCCGGGCGTGCGGCTCGATATCGGCGACATAAGTGTTGGCGCCGCGAGCCCGAATGCCTGGGCATTGAGGGCTGGCGCCGGTTTGACCTCGCTCAGACCGTCAGCTTCTCGCCTGCCTGGCGTCGCGGTGCCGGGTCCTTTAGCGATGAACATGAACGGGAACGTGTAAAGCGGCCCGCACCGTTTGACGAGCCGCGGATCTTGAAGGCTGAAGGTGTGCTCCTCCGTGACAAAGAGGTCGCGGACGGCGACGTCGTGGCTGCCGGTGCCGCACAGCCCGGTCGTATATCACGTGTCCCGGATCTCGCACTCCGACAGAGGCAGGAAACATTGCCGCTTTCGGGGACGCCATTGCTGTCAAGGCGCTGCGCGCCGTCCTCAAAAACAATGCATCCCAGCCCCGCCCATTCGCAATGGTGGCAACCGCTGACAAACGGAAAACGCCCGCTCACGCGGTAACCACCAGGCGCGCGATGCGCCACGCCGGTCGTCGTCGCGGCAGCGCCCGTGGCGCGCCTCGATGATTCGAATCTGTGTCAGCGGGTCCAGTTCTGGACCACCCCAAGCGCGCGGCATTGCCATGGCCAAGATGCCGGCTTCTTTCATTGCCGCGGCAATCGGCTGTGGAATTCGGCGGCCCGCCTCAATCTCCTCGCCCGCCGGCCGGATTTGGTCTGCAAGGCCGATCGCTGCCTGGAGGACTGGCGAGTCTTCCGGCACTGCTTCGCCTGCAGAGTACGCCCTCTATTCGGTCTCCCGTTGTTTTGAAGCGGTCACTGGCCGCCTCTTCATACACCTTCATCGGTTGCCTGACACGGTGCAAATTTCAAATAGGGCGCGGTATTGCTGGTCGTTATGGGCGAGGCATCGCGTTTCTACAGAAGCGCCGAGAATTCATGCCAAGCTGCACGCGATAGACGCCTCGATGTGGGTGAAGACCTTCGCGGTCGAGCACTGCGCGTGTATCGAGAGACAGAAAATCTGCGCAATGAATGCCGTCTGATTATTGCGTAGGCGCACGCGGTTGAACACGCCTTTCGCGCTCAATCCGCGCCAGATCATCGCGCGCCAAGTCGAGCGATTGTTTGAGAACAGTTGGCACCCTCCGCCCTTCAGCGGTCAGCGGCCATTGCATGATGGCCGCCATTCCGGCCAGGACTCGCGTTACGTGTGCCCTTGCAGTAATTGACGACAGGCCCTAGAGCGGCGGCGGCCAGTCTGGGTCACCTAGGCCAGCGGCGCCGTCGGCCATCAGTCCGCATCCCGCTTTGGACCAACTGATACGAGTTGTTGCACCCAGGACAGCGCAAATTCAGCGACGCGCTGCCACCCATCTTGGACAATGATCAAGTGTGAGCGCCCCGGAAACTCCTTAAGGCTGGTGATCGCCTTTGAGCGCCCGAACCTATGATAGTTGGCCCGCGCCACAGCAGCAGGGATGATGTTATCGTCCGCTCCAACGATGAGTAGCAAAGGCGCGCGCGCGTCATTCGTGTAGTTGACGGTTGTTGGCGACCACGGGCTTAAGTTCGCGAATGCAGCTTCAAATACCGAGCGCCCCGGAGCCGGTATCGTGTAGCAGGTGAATGCCGCCCGTGCTTCGTCCTCGCTCATTGTATTGGCGAAGCTGTAGCGGAACTGAGCATAGGTCAGCCACACCGTCCGCCAGTAGCGGAACGGGTTTGACAAGACCGGTAGCAATGCCTTGACTTGCGACGGCGAAGGCAGCGGCCAGACCCCCATTGGCGGCGCGGAGGCGATTGCGACGCCGGCCGCCCCGAAACCACGATCAAGTAAAATCTGCACAACCAGACCCCCGAGCGAGTGCCCGATCAGAACCGGCGCCTCGTCGAGCAAGCGAACGGCGGCTTCGTAATGGGCGACGATCTCCCTCAAGCCAAGACCCGCGAGCACCGAGGGATTTCGACGTATCTCCTCCACCTCACCGAGAAGCCGCGGCCAAGGTGGGGCCAGGACCCTGTAGCCGTATTCCTCGCAATACTGACGGAAAGGCTCCCAGCTGCGCGGGGTCATCCAGAGACCATGGATGAGGACGATATTCCGTGGCTCAGCCCGTCGCGGCCTCTCAAACGGGCGCGGATCGCGCTGTTTGTTGTCAGGCGGCAGATCGGTCAACTTACCAGCGCGGTACGACGCCCCGGAAAGCCACTTCGGCCATAGCGCACCCGCCGTGGGCTGCGTCGGCTCGCCCGGCGGGCGGTTACCCGGACCAACTCGTCCCACCGATCTTGCGATTGTGCATAAATTGCCATTTTGTCCGATATTATAGCGAGATTTCACACTCGGATCAGCGCGCACTAGGCAGCGAAGTGCCCATATTTATCGAAACAATATTGCTTTGTCAAATAGTGCGTAATAAGCAACTTTGCTCTCCGGCGCTGCGTTCCGAGAGTGCGATATGCGGCCGGAAATGGTACCAGGACGCGGCTGCTGTCAGAACAAAACGAGGGGCGAGAACATGCGCAAATTTTTCGGGCCGACGGGTTCCGTCAATCGACTGACGATCCCGAGTCAAGCCCTCAAAAATAACAGCCTCGGCGATCCGTCGGTGCGCGTCGTGGACGTGTATGTCCCGGCTGGGCAAGACGGAGCGGGGCTGCCGCTGCTTGTTGATCTCGTGGGCTTCACGGGCAGCGGCTTGGCTCACACAAATTGGGTCGGCTTCCGCGAGAACGTGCCGGAACGGCTCGACCGGCTGATCGCTGAACAACGCATGCCGCCGGTGGTTGTCGCCTTCCCCGATTGCTGGACGCGGCTCGGCGGCAACCAATACATCAACTCGGCGGCGACGGGTGCTTGGGAGGACTTCTTGCTGCATGAAATGCTGCCGGCGATCGAGCAGCGCTTCGGATGCGGCGGTTCCGGGCGCCGCGGCCTATTCGGCAAGAGCTCGGGCGGGTACGGCGCAATAACGCACGCACTGCGCCACAGCGACATCTGGTCGGCTGCGGCCTGCCATTCGGGCGATATGGGTTTCGAGCTGTGTTATCTGCCCGACATGCCGGCGGTCCTGCGCGCACTCGCCGACGCGGGGAACTCCATCGAGCGCTGGTGGCAGCAACTTGAAGCGGCCAAAAAGTATCCGGAAGGTTCCGGCAAGGTGATAAACGCGCTGGCCATGGCAGCCAGTTACGATCCGGATCCAACACAGTTCCTTGGTATCCGCCTGCCGGTGACGTTCGACACTTGCGCGATTATCGAAGAACGCTGGGCCAATTGGGTGCGGCAAGACCCGGTGGTGGCTGTCGCTGCCCAAGCGGACAATCTACGCCGGCTGAAGGCGCTCTACATCGACTGTGGCGAGAAGGACCAGTTCAACCTGCTTTACGGCGCCCGCCGGTTCGTACGGCAGCTGAACGACCTCGGCATTGCGCATCGTTACGAGGAGTTCGCAGACAACCATAGCGGTGTCGATTACCGGATGGACGAGAGCTTGCCTTTTCTCGCTCAGGCGCTATCCAGCTGATATGCGCTGGCAGCTTCACGTCGGATGTCCAAAAACAGATGGTCTCCCGTCACCGCCCCTTGAATAGTGGATTGCGCTTTTCCATGAACGCAGTGCGGCCTTCGACGTAATCCTCGCTTGCAAAGCATTCGTCGACGAGGCGTTTGCACAGCGCTACGTCACGCTCGGTCTCGTCCTTCATCGCCTCGCGCACGATTGCCTTCACGGAGCGAACCGTCAGCGGCGCGTTGGCAGCAATCATCTGGCAATAATCGTTGACATAGCCCTCGAGCCTGTCAGCCGGCACGACCTGGTTGACGAGACCCATGTGCATTGCCTCTTGGGCGTTGAACTGCCGCGCCGTGTAGAAGATCTCGCGCGCATAGGCGGGGCCGACGAGATCAATCAACCGGCGGATGCCATCATAGCCGTAGCCGAGCCCGAGCTTGGCGGCCGGGATGCCAAAACGCGAGCCCTCGGCGGCGATCCGCAAGTCGCAGGCCAGCGCCGTGCCGACCCCGCCGCCGATGCAATAGCCTTGGATCATCGCGATCGTCGGCTTCGGCGTATCCTGAAGCCGTTGGCGCGCGCCCTCGGAGATCTTGCTGTAGGCGGCGACCGCCTCTTCGGAAGCGCGCTTCTCCTTGAACTCCGAGATGTCTGCCCCCGAGACGAAGGCGCGGCCACCGGCGCCGCTGACGACAATGATCCGGATCGCGTCGTCCCGCTCGAAATCATCGATGATCCGGGTCACGGCCTCCCACATTTCGAGCGACACGGCGTTGTGGCGCGCCGGGTTATTGAAGATCAGCCGGCCAATGGCGCCCTTTTTCTCCATGATCATTTTGCTGGTGATCGGCTGGTCGAGCATGCGTTCACTCCCTAAGTTTCCCGCTCAGCGGTCATTGCGAGCGCAGCGAAGCAATCTCATCAAGATTGCCGCGTCGCCTCCGGCTCCTCGCAATGACCCCCCGGATCAAATGATGTCGCGGGCGCGCAGATCGGCGATCGCCGCATCATCATAGCCGAGCTCGCACAATACTTCTTTCGTGTGCTGGCCGAGAGCGGGTGTCGGCCGCAATTTCCCCGGCTCCGGGGTGCGCGTCATATTGATCGCCTGCCCAACCACCTTGATCGGCCCGAGCTTCGGGTGATCGATCGGGCGCGCCATTTCAAGATGCTGCACCTGCCGATCGGCAAAGGTCTGGTCGATCGTATAGACCGGCCCGCACGGCACGCCGACCTCGTTCAGGTGTTCGATCCAATAGTTGCTCGGGCGAGGTTTGGTGAGTTCAGCGATCCTTTCGTTGAGCGCCTTTCGGTTCTTCGAGCGCTGTGGTCCGGTCGCGTAGTCGGGGTCGTCGAGCAATGACATTGCATCGGCCGCCTCGCAGAAGCGGCGGAACATGTGGTCGCCAGAGGCTGCGATATTGATCTGCCCGTCCGCAGTCGGAAACAGGCCAGTCGGGATGCCGGTCGGATGGTCATTACCCGCCTGCTTGGCGACCTCGCCGGCAATCAGCCAGCGCGAGGCCTGGAAATCGAGCATGAAGATCTGCGCTTCGAGCAGCGAGGTGTGCACCCACTGCCCCTCACCGCTTGACTCGCGCTCGATCAGCGCCATCAATATCGCCTGCGCCAACAGTAATCCGGCGCAGAGATCGTCGATTGGGATGCCAACCCGAACCGGCCCCTGCCCAGGCAAGCCGGTGATCGACATTAGCCCGCCCATGCCCTGCGCAATCTGGTCGACACCGGGACGCTGCGAATAGGGCCCGGTCTGGCCGAACCCGGAGATGCTGCCATAGACAACCCGTGGATTGACCTTCCGCACCGATTCGTAATCGACGCCGAGGCGGTGCTTTACCTCCGAGCGGAAATTCTCGACGACGACGTCGGCTTTCCGCGCGAGCTCGAAGAAAATCTCCTTACCTTCCTCGGTTTTCAGATTGAGCGTGAGGCTGCGTTTGTTGCGGTGCAGATTTTGAAAGTCGAACCCTTCGCGGCGCGAACCGGTCACGTCTCCCCTCTCCTCACCGGGCGGCTCGATCTTGATCACATTGGTCCCCCAATCGGCAAGCTGGCGGACCGCCGTCGGCCCGGCGCGGGCATGGGTCAGATCAAGGACGGTAAAACGTGAGAGAGGCAGTGATCCGATACTCACAATGAGGTTCCTTCAGTTTCGCGGAATCGGTTGCCGAACTTACACCCGCCGCGCTCAACCAGGTCAAGTTTCCGAACTTACGGGCGCATGCTCTGGACGCGGGCCGAGATAGCGCGCGCGCGGACGGATCAGAATGCCGCTTTCGTATTGCTCGATCGCGTGGGCGATCCAGCCGGCCGTGCGGCCGATGATGAACAAACCAAGCCCGGCGGCGCGCGGCAGCCCCAATCCGATAGTCGCCGCTGCGAGAGCAAAATCGACATTGGCCCGCCGCCCGGTGAGCCGGAAGCCTGCCTCGGCGGCGGTTTCCCTTAGCGCTTGTGTTTCGGGCGAGGTCTGCGCAAGTGCGGCGAGAATGGCGGCGGCGCGCGGGTCACCTTCAGGGTAGAGCGGGTGGCCGAACCCCGGCAGGCGGTCGCCGCGCGCTAAGCGGCCGGCCATTACCGCCATCGGATCCCCGCTCTCATGAAGCTCCCGGAACAGGCCCTCGGCGCGCGCCGTCTCGCCGCCATGGCGGCGGCCGGATAGCGCGCTGAGCGCCGCCGTGACGACGGCGTAGGGGCTGGCTCCGGTGGATGCGACACAGCGCGCGACGAAGGTCGACGGATTGAGCTCGTGGTCGGCGATCAGCACCAGGCAGCGCCGAATAATGTCCGCTCCGGGCTCGCGCAATCGCCACGCTGCCGCGAGCCGATCGTGGATAGGCTCACCCGAGGCAAGCGCCGGAGCGACGCAAGCGGTGAGCTCGCCGAGGATCCGCCAGCCGGTGCGAATGACCCGCGGCCGCGCCAGATCGGGTTCCGGGAGATCTTCGTCACCCACCGACGTAAGCCGGATCTGACAGCGCTCAACCATTCCGGAGACCGGCATCGGGGCCGGTCTGGCCGGGACTGCGGGCTCAGAACTCGTCTCGTCGAGCCAGAGAAGCCTTGCCGCCTCCTCCAATGTTGCCGACCGCGAGAGGCTAACGGCGTCTCTGCCGCGATAGTAGAGATGCCCGTCCTCGATCAGACAAATCGAAGAACCGATCACCGGCATCAAGGCTTCCGGATCGGAAATTTGCGGCGGCCGGCCGCCCGCGCGCGCATCGAGCAGCGCCTCGATATCGCGCGCTCGATAGCGCCGTTCACGCGTGCCCGGGACCGTTACCGACCGCAGCCTGCCGCGACTGACATAGGCGTAGAGTGTGTCCAGTTTGATGCCAAGCCGCTCGGCGGCCTGGCGGGAGGTCAGATACATTGACTAACAATCAAGATTGACATCAATGTCGTACACCTATCTATCTGGTGACGCCCCTAGCCTGGAGGAACCCATGCCCGCGATGGCAAACCACCAGATCGCCGAGCTCTCGCTCGACGGAACCAACACTCGTGCGGAGCTGCCGGTCTTGCACCCGACGATCGGTCCGCCGATGATCGACACTCGACGCCTTTACCGGGACGCCGGCTGCCTGATCTACGATCCCGCGTTGGGCGAGACCGCGATCTGTCGGTCGAGCATCACCTATGTCGACGGCGACAACGGAATTCTGCTCTATCGCGGCTATCCGATCGCCGATCTCGTCGAGCAATGCGGCTATCTTGAAATCTGCTGGCTGCTGCTGAACGGCGAATTGCCGACGGCGGCACAGCTCGAACGCTTCACGAACGACATCACTCACCACACGATGCTCAATGAGCAGTTGCATGCGATCTATCGCGGGTTCCGCCGGGACTCGCACCCGATGGCGGTAATGTGCGGCGTGGTCGGCGCATTGGCGGCGTTTTATCACGACGGCCTCGATGTCTTCGATCCGCAGCACCGAATGATCGCGTCGCACCGGCTGATCGCCAAGATGCCGACGATCGCCGCAATGGCCTACAAATATTCCCTCGGGCAACCTTTTGTGTATCCGCGCAACGATCTCGGCTATGCCGAGAACTTTCTCAACATGCTGTTCTCGGTTCCCTGCGAACGCTACCGCGCATCCGAAGTCGCGGCGCGTGCCCTCGAAGCGATACTGATCTTGCATGCAGACCACGAGCAGAACGCCTCGACCTCGACGATGCGGTTCGTTGGCTCGACGCTAGCCAATCCTTACGCTTGCACCGCCGCGGCGATCGCCGCCTTGTGGGGGCCGCTGCACGGTGGGGCCAACCAGGGCGCGCTGCAGACCTTGGCCGAAATCGGCTCGGTCGACCGCATTCCCGAGATCTTGCGGCGGGCCAAGGACAAGAACGATCCATTCCGCCTGTCTGGATTCGGCCACCGCATTTACAAGAGTTATGACCCGCGGGCCAAGGTGCTGCGCGGCCGCTGCCACGAGGTCCTCGACGCTTTCGGACGGCGTGATGACCCGCTACTTGAACTTGCGTTGGAGATCGAGCGCGTAGTCCTGGCGGACGATTATTTCATCGAACGCAGGCTCTATCCCAATGTCGATTTCTACTCAGGCATCATCTTGCGCGCGCTGGGGCTCTCGCTGGCGATGTTCACCCCGATCTTCGCCGTCGCACGCACCGTCGGCTGGGTCGCGCACTGGAACGAAATGATCGCCGACCCCGAGACGCGGATCTCCCGCCCGCGGCAGCTCTATAACGGAGCCGCCGAACGAGCGTTCGTTCCCGCCGCCGAGCGCCAAGAACACGCGCCGCTTCTCGGTTGAAATTGGAGTGCTGCGATATACGGCAGCGGTGATACCGGCGGAATTCCAGCGGCAGCGTTCAGCTCCGACGCTGCCGCTCGATCTGCATGCCGGCAAGGAACGCGACAAGTGGATGGACGCCCATTGCGAGGAGGGCCGGCCTGTCAAGCGCAAGAAGCGCCGCGCGTTGCGGCGGCGTCAGCCGGAAGTGATCTGCATAGGCCGTTGCATTGGCGAGATATTGGCAGCGCATTTCTGTGTCGTGAGCGAGCTCATGTAGCGCGGCGGTAAGTTCGAGCAGCTCAGGCTTTATCGACGGATAGTGCGGCGCAGGCTGAGCGGACGCTTTGCCAAACCAGCCGAGAGAAGCGTAATTGTGATGCCAGCTCGGCTGCATCCTCACGATGTCGGGCTTGCGCTCGCCGAGCGCGCCGGCGGCCACCGCCCAGCAGCGCAGCTCGACGTTGCCGGTCCGGTCGAGCGTGGCCTCATCCCAGCCGATCAGGGACTTCAGATTTCCTGTCGCTAGCGTCTCGAGCACCGCCTTATCCCAGGCGAGGTCCGGATCCGAGTAGCGCTCCGTCCCCGGAAAATGCGACATTCCACCACTCGCAACGATTGCGGTCCTCAGGCCCATTGCGGTAACGATCCGCGCAATTGCCTGGCCAAAGGAATAGCAGCGCTCCATCGTAGGCTGCGGCGGCAGATAGGCGTTGACATAGATCGGCAAAACCGGAGCCGCGATCTCGAGATGCGTGAGCGGAATACCTATCGCGTAGTCGATTTTGGCGGCGCTGGTGAAGGCCGGATCAAAGCCTTGGCGGTACAGCTGTCGGACAAGCTCGAAACCGACCTCGCTCGGCACTCTCCAGCGAAAATCCCGGCCGGCGAAGGCACCCCGTGCTTGACCGCCGACATGGATCGTGAACGGTGGCGCGGCCTGATGGAAAAACTGCTCAACATGGTCATTCGAGATGATGATCCACAGGTCCGGGGCCAGGGCCTTGAGTTTGGCGCCGATTTCGGCCGCGATCGCCTTCACCCGGCCCACTGTCTCACGATCGTCGGTCTCAGGCATCGTGAAAAATTGCGGCGCATGGGGCAGCATCGCACCGCCGATGACCGTCGTATTCACAGCCTGTCCTCCGCACTGACATCGCGATAGGGCACCCGCTCATGCTACCGTTCAACGCAATCAGGCCGCCCCTCGAGGAAACGCTTCGATGCCGCAGTCTCCCGATGAACCGCCAAGCACCGCGCCCGCAGGGATAGTAGAAGGCAACGAGCCGGACGCAAGCCCACCGAGCGCCTCGGATGAGAAGGATTCGAGCGGCAGCGGCCCCGCGAACGCCGCCGGCCAGCTCACGGCCGCGCACCATCCCGGTCGCCGACGGCGGCGACGCCACCGTCCGCCCCAGCCGCCGACGGAGCCCGTCGCCAATGCGCTGACCGAACAGCTGGCACCAGCCGTTATACGGACGCCAAATGACGGCCCGCCAGGTATCTCGCCCGGCGCCGCAGAGTCGCACAGACCTCCGCGCCGCCGGCGCCGCCGGCGCCGCGGGCCACCTCGCGACGACGCCCGGCAGAACGGGGCGGGAACCGGTAACGCCGAAGCGGAGAACAATATCGCTGCCGCCGATGCCTCCCTCCCTCCCCCGCTCGCGGCGGAGGGAGGGGTGGGGGGCGCGGATCCGGGTCCAAGCCTACCCGAACAAGCTTCGCCGGCGCGCGCCGACACGCCTCATAAGAGCCCCCGCCCCCGGCTCCGTCGCTACCCGCGCGAAGCCAGCCGGTGGGACGCTAACGCCAGTACCGACGGCCAGGAGGCGTCGCACGCCGTTGAAGGAGGCGGGCAGTCGCCGATCGGTGGATCACACACGGATCGACCGCGTAACCGGCGGCCCCGCCGAGCGCACCTGCGGGACAGTGGATCGCAAGATCCCGGCGTGCAGGACCGTCCGGCTCGGAGCGCGGAGGCGCGCCGACCCGGCGGGCGAAGGTCAGAGCGCCTTGAGCGGCGCGCGGGGCCGCGCCGTCAGCGCGAGAGAGGCACTGGCGACCGACATCGGGGAAGAGGACGCGAAGCACCACCAAAAAAACCGGAGCAGAAACTCTACGCCCTGGAATCGGTCGTCGATCGGGGTTTCCAGGATGTTGTCGACGAGGCCGAGGAGAGCGCCACCCGTCGGGTGCACTGGACGATAATCAAACGGACAGTCGCCGATCAGAAGAGCGGCAAACCAATGTCGGCCGTCTATGTTCTGCAGCGTGAGGGGACGGACGCCGAATTTCCCAATCTCGGCGCGGCGCGGGCAGCGGTAAACAAGACCATCGTTCATCCCGAAAAACTGACAATGTCAAAGGCCGAGCACGCCGCCGCCAAAAGTGAAAGCAAGCGCTAGCTGCCGGCTTCCACCCCATTCCCCCGCTCGCGGGGGATGGAGTAGGAGGGGCGGCGCTTCCAGCGAGCTGACAGCTTTACAAGACCTCGAATAGGCCGACGGCCCCCATGCCGCCCCCAATACACATCGTGACAACGACATGCCGAACCCCGCGGCGTTTGCCTTCAATCAGAGCGTGGCCGACCATGCGCGCTCCCGACATCCCATAGGGATGGCCGATGGAGATTGCACCGCCATCGACATTGTACCGCTCGGGATCAATGCCCAACCGGTTTCGGCAATAAAGCGCCTGCACGGCAAAAGCCTCGTTGAGCTCCCAGAGGCCGATATCGTCGCTTTTCAGCCCGTGCTGCTGGAGCAGCTTTGGGACCGCAAAAACCGGTCCGATACCCATCTCGTCGGGGGCGCAGCCGGCGACCGCGATGCCGCGGTAGGCGCCGAGCGGCTGCAATCCGCGCCGCTCCGCCTCCTTGGCTTCCATCAGCAGCGAGGCCGAGGCTCCATCCGAGAGCTGCGAGGCGTTGCCGGCGGTAATGAACCTTCCCTCTTTAACCCTCTGACCGTCGCGGAACACCGGCTTCAACGCCGCCAGAGCCTCGAGCGTCGTCGAAGGCCGGTTGCCTTCGTCTTTGTCGAGCCTGACTGGCATGCTGGAAACCTCGCCCGTCTCCCGATTGTCGACCCGCATCACGGACGGCAGCGGAGCGATCTCCTGGTCAAAGCGGCCGGCCTGCTGCGCGGCGGCGGTGCGTTGCTGCGACTGCAGAGCATATTGGTCCTGCGCCTCGCGAGTCACCTGATAGCGCTCGGCGACGATCTCGGCGGTCTCGATCATCGTCATGTAAAGATCGGGCTGACGCTCCACGATCCAGGGATCCTGTGCGCGGTACTGATTGCGGTGTTCGTTCTGGACCAGCGAGATCGACTCGACCCCGCCCCCGACCGCGATCGTCATACCGTCATGCACGATCTGCTTGGCCGCGGTGGCGATTGCCATAAGGCCCGACGAGCATTGTCGGTCGATCGTCATCCCCGGGATAGAGATCGGCAGCCCGGCACGGATCGCCGCCTGCCTTGCCACATTGTACCCGCTGGATCCCTGCTGCAGCGCCGCTCCGAGGACGACATCCTCGACTTCGCCCGGATCGACACCAGCGCGGCCTACCGCCTCGGCCACGACATGACCCGCAAGTTCCTGCGCCTGCGTGTCGTTAAAGGCGCCGCGATAGGCCCTGCCGATCGGTGTGCGGGCGGTGGAGACAATCACGGCTTCGCGCATCTTGCTTCTCCCTTAACAACCGCTCCATCATACACGCGGAAGGAGACCGCCATGCCCGAAAATTATCCGTTGCCATCCGCCGATCTCGCCAGCCTCGGCTTAGCAGCGACGCCACTGCAAAATCTCGACCGGCTGATCCGCCAGCATATCGAGGAAGGGCGCTATCCGGGGGCGCAAATCGCGCTGGCGCGGCACGGGAAACTGGTGCTGTTCCGGAGTTATGGCGACGCCAAGGCCGAGCCCCGACGCATAGCGGCGACGGATGACACCCTGTTTCTGCTGTTCAGCCAGACCAAGGTGCTGACCAGCTGCGCGGTATGGACACTGATCGAAGAAGGCAAGCTGTCCTTTATGGATCGCATCGCCGATCACCTTCCGGAGTTTGCGAGCCGCGGCAAAGGCGAGATCACGTTGCACCAGGTCATGACGCATCAGAGCGGCTTCCCAAGCGGCGATGTAACGAAGGCGACATGGGGTGACCATACCCGTATGCGCGCTGAGGTCTGCGATTTCTCGCTCGATTGGACGCCGGGCACGCGGCTGCAATACCACCCGCGCGCCGCGCACCTGACGCAGGCGATGGTCATCGAGGCGGTGACCGGTCAGGACTATCGCGACGTGATCCGCGACAAGGTTCTGGCGCCGCTGGGGCTCGCAAATGACATCTTTGTCGGCGTGCCAGCGACCCAGTGGGAACGCTGTGCCGATACCTATGCGCCGGAGCCGCGCAACAACTCGGCGGAGTTCAAAGCCGCCGGTCTGCCGAGCGGCGGCGGCTATGCGACGGCGCGCGGCATGGCGGCGTTCTACCAGATGCTGCTCGGCCGCGGCAGCCTCGGGGATGTGCGGTTGCTGTCGCCGCGGCTCGTCGGCTATGTGACCCGCAGCCACACCGGCGAGCGCGGCGACGACGCAATGGACGGCATCCCGATGCATCGCGGTCTGGGGCCCCATGTGCGCGGCGACAGCGAGCGCATCCGCGGTCTCGGCACGATCGGCGCGCCCGAGACCTTCGGCCACGGCGGCGCGGGGACCTCCTATTCCTGGGCCGACCCGACGAGCGGCGTGTCGTTCACCTACGTTACCAACTTTATGTCGGCCGACCCGTGGCACACCGCGCGTCTTGACCGCGTGGCCAACCTCGTGCATGCCGCGATCGACTGATCATGCGAGTGTTGTTGCCACTCATCGTAGCCCGCTTGGCCCGGCTCGTCCCGGCCACCCACCTCTTGCAGACACGCTCGGCGGACCGACTGTCATGCGTGGATAGCAGGGTCAAGCCCGGCCAAAGGGCCAGTCGGTGGTGCATTCCACTGTCATCGTCTCTAGAGTGATGCGATGGCGCCCCGTGTCGATCCGGTTCGGTCTGATGAGGCGTTGCCGGCGCGCGCCGATGTCGTGATCATCGGCGGCGGGATCATCGGCGCCAGCACGGCTCTGTTCCTCGCGCAGAAAGGAATCCGCGCGGTCCTCTGCGAGAAGGGGCATATCGCGGGCGAGCAGTCGAGCCGCAATTGGGGCTGGTGCCGCAAGATGGGGCGCGATCCGCGCGAATTGCCGCTGATCATCGAGAGCCTGCGGCTGTGGCAGGGCATGAACGAAATGGTCGCGGCCGAGACGGGCTTTCGCCAGTCCGGCATCATGTATTTGGCCGAAACGCAGGCCGAACTTGGACAGTTCGAAACCTGGCTGGAACACGCTCGCCAATACCAGCTTGACACCCGGATCATTACTCGCGCCGAAGCAGAGGAGCTGATGCCCGGGCTGACTGGGAATTGGACCGGCGCGCTTTATACCGCCAGCGACGGCAAAGCCGAGCCGCAAAGAGCAGCGCCAGCCATCGCCGAGGCGGCGCGGCGGCAAGGCGCCTCGATCCTAACCCACTGTGCCGTGCGCGGGATCGAGACCGCGGGAGGCCGGGTCGCCGCAGCGGTGACCGAAAAGGGGCGAATTGCGTGCGATACCGTCGTACTCGCCGGCGGCGCCTGGTGCCGGCTGTTTTGCGGCAATCTGGGCGTCGAGCTGCCGCAGCTCAAAGTGCTGGCCACCGTGCTGCGCACCGAGCCCCTTGAGGGCGGCCCCGAAATTTCAGCTTCGGGTGGGCTTTTCGGTTTTCGCAAACGGATGGACGGCGGCTATACCGTCGCGACGCTCGGGGTTCGCACGATCGACCTCGTTCCCGATCATTTCCGATTGTTTTTCGATTACCTGCCCGCTGCGCGGCTGCATTGGAAAAAGCTGCGGTTCCGGGTCGGCCGCCGCTGGATCGAGGAGTGGCGCCTGCCGCGGCGTTGGGGCTTAGAGGAGAGATCGCCCTTCGAAGCGGTGAGGGTCCTCGATCCCGAGCCTGACGGTTTTGTCGTCGATCGCGCACGCACCGCCGCGGCGGCTGCGTTCCCGGTATTCCGCAATGCGGTCGTCGCGGAGAGCTGGGGCGGCATGATTGACGTGATGCCCGACGCGATCCCGGTCATCTCGCCGGTCGACAATCTCCCGGGCCTGGTCGTCGCGACGGGGTTCTCAGGGCACGGTTTCGGGATCGGTCCTGGGGCCGGAAAGCTCGTCGCCGACATGGTGGCCGGCGACCCGACTCTCATCGACCCGACACCGTTCCGCCTCACCCGCTTCGCCGACGGCTCGAACCCGCGACCGCATCCGCTGGCCAGCTGACGGAGCGGCGGCGCGCAATTCCCGGCTTTTCCCGTTGAATCGGGAATTTTTCGATTTTCGCCCCAAAAGTGCCGGTTCTTCCCAAAATACGCCAATGAGATCAATGTGTTGCGAGTCAATTCTCGTAGCAGATGAAACGAGAATTTAATTCCCGGTTTGGCCAAATAATCGGGAATTTGACCGAATTCAGTTATGACATGAACAAAAATTGGGAAGCAGGGCATTTTCAAACAAATCCAAACAATAGCTACAATACCAGTTCAAGAATTGGCTATTCATCGGCCGAAATCAATGGCCGACACGCGTCGAGTTGCTAGACCACATGTCCGCCTGAGGACGGGGCGACCCGTCTCACAGTATGCAGGTAGCGAGGGTTGCCCCGGATTGGCCGGTGCCGAGCCTCATGCATAGGAGACGGGTCTTGGGGGATCGTAT